>Ga0182021_10000016_pt1 | contig 157453 bp, 142 predicted proteins | sample 612E3MmetaG_FD_120493 | JGI IMG/M metagenome (GOLD analysis project Ga0182021, IMG submission 120493) | Permafrost microbial communities from Stordalen Mire, Sweden - 612E3M metaG (Illumina Assembly) | ecosystem: Environmental > Terrestrial > Soil > Wetlands > Permafrost | place: Sweden... | reverse complement strand
TATCCCCCTTGTCCCTGTCCCCCTTGTCCCTGTCCCCCTTGTCCCTGTCCCCTTTGTCCCCGTCCCCTTTTGCATTCCTGACTTGTTCTGCCCGGGAAGAGCCCTTTCCGTAGTCGGTCTGATAGAATCCGCTTCCCTTGAAGATCACACCAGACCCTCCGCCCAAGACACGCATCAGGGAGTCGGTGTTGCACTGTGGGCAGCGGACAAGAGGCGGTTCCGCGAACGACTGGAGTTCCTCGAAGGTGTGGCCGCAATTCTTGCACTGGTACTCATACGTTGGCATGCGTTCCCTTTCTTCTGAAAAACGACAGACTCCCGCGGGGCGTTCCGCTGGATGGCCGGCTCAGCGAAGCTGTTCGACAGCCAGGGTGATGCGTCTGAGGCCCTCTTGCAGCTCAGTGGAGGGGAGGGCGAACGACATCCGCACGCAGGCGTCGTCTCCGAATGCCGCCCCGGGTACGAGCGCGACATCCTGACGGTCGAGCAGGTGTTCCACGAAGTCCGTGGAACTCGAGAGGGCGGCGCCTGCAGTCGTGCGCCCGAAGAACAGGCGGCCCACCCCGAAAAAGCAGAACATCGCCCCTTCGGGGGCTACAACATCAAGCTCAGGGAGGGATTGCAGCGACCGGACAGCGAGGTCGCGCCTTTTCTGGAACTCGCTGACCATGGTTGTGATGCTGTCGCGGGGTCCCATGAGAGCGGCGACGGCAGCCTTCTGCGCGATGGAATTGGCGTTGGAGGTCATCTGGCTCTGCACTTTCGCAGCCGCGTGAGCGATGGCTGGCGGGCCTCCAAGGAAACCGATCCGCCAGCCTGTCATGGCATAGGTTTTCGACACGCCGCTGATCGTAACCGTCCGGTCGCCGGCCCCCGGCAGCGAGCCCACGCTGACATGAGTCCGGCCGTCGAAGATCATCCCCTCATAGACCTCGTCGCTCAGGATCAACAGGTCGCACTCCCGGGCGAGCGCGGCCACGGCTTCGAGCTCCTCCCTGGTGTAGACGACTCCGGTCGGGTTGCATGGCGTGTTAATCACGATGGCCCGGGTGCGGGAGGTGACGGCGGCGCGGAGTCCGGCGATGTTCGGGCGGAATCTCGCCTGGAGGGGTGACGGGACGATGACCGGGACCGCGCCCGCGAGGCGGATCAGGGCCGGGTAAGTTCCCCACACGGGGGCAGGGACGAGCACCTCGTCTCCGATGTTGCAGATGGCCAGCAGCGCGTTGGCAAGCGCCTGCTTTGCGCCTGTCGTCACCACGATCTGCTCCGGGGTAAAATGCAGTCCATTCTCCCGGGAGAACTTCGCAATCACTGCGTCGATGAGATCAGGGAACCCCTGGACGGCGGTGTAGCGGGTGAAGCCGCTTTCGATGGCTTCGATGGCGGCCGCTCGGACGTGCGCGGGGGTGGGAAAGTCGGGTTCACCTGCGGTCATGCTGACGATGTCGTGTCCCGTCCGGCGAAGCTCCCGTGCGCGAGCGGTGAAGGCTATCGTTTGCGACTCTTCGATCGATTCCACCGTCCTGGAGAGCAGGTACCGCTGTGCTGCCGGTGTCTGCTTCGAGAAGCGTTTCAGGAGCTGCCGCTTCACGTCCGGTCTCCCTTCTTGTTGACCCGTGCCTGGAGGCGCCTCCGGACCGCCGGGGGAACGAAGCCGCTGACATCGCCCCCCAGTCTTGCGACTTCGCGAACGATGGAGGAGTTCAGGTACGTGTACTTCTCGTCGGGAACGAGGAACACGGTATCGATGGAGCGGGCGAGCTTCCGGTTCGTGAGGGCCATCTGGAATTCATACTCGAAATCAGAAACAGCCCGCAGCCCGCGGACCAGGACGGTGGCGTTGTGCGCGCGGGCGTACTCGACGAGGAGTCCGTCGAAGCAGTCGACGCTGACGCGGCGCTGCGAGCGGAAGACCCCTCGCACCATGGCCATGCGTTCCTCGGCGCTGAACAGGGGGGCCTTGGTGGGATTCCGTGCGACGAGAACAGTGACGCGGGGAAACATGGCGGCCGCGCGGCGCACAACGTCGATGTGGCCATAGGTGACGGGATCGAACGTGCCGGGATATATGGCAGTGGGATCGTTCATCGTCCATCCTCCCTGTTGTGGAAAAACGTGACGATCGTCCGTCCGAATTTCTTCGACGGCCCCCGGACGTACCCGGGGCCCTCCGCAAACAGGACTGCGGGGGAGTGCTCGATCACGAGGTACCCGCCCGGCTGAAGAAGGCTGGCGGAGAAGACGCTGCCGGGAATGGATGCCGTTCCGGAGAAGGCATAGGGCGGATCGGCGAAGATCAGGCCGTAGCGGCCCGGGGTGGCGGTGAAATAGGCCATGGCGTCCATCTGGACGATCTCGACATCATCCGTGCATCCCAGCGCCTGCGCATTTTCAATGATGAATTCGGCCGCCCGGCTCTCTGCCTCGACGAAGGTCGTGCGGCGGGCCCCCCTGCTCAGCGCCTCAAAGCCCAGACTCCCGCTTCCGGCAAAGGCATCGAGGACCGACAGGCCGTCGAAGTCTATGCGGTTGACGAGCATGTCGAAGATGGTCTGGCGCACACGACCCGTCGCGGGGCGGACGGAAAGATCGGGAACGGTCTTGAGGGTGCGGCCCCGGTACATACCAGTGATAATGCGCATCGGTCAGTCCCGTCGCAGCGCGACGCCGATGGCAGCTGCGAAACGGTAGGAGGGAGAAGTGAGGTAGTCGGCCGGCTGCACGCTCTCGGCAACGTCGACATGGCGAAGGGGATTGAATGCCTCAACGACGATCTGGGAGGCGTGACGCATCTTCAGCAGAAGTTCATTCTCGAGGGCGGGGCCGTATGCCATGATGGAGGCAAGTCCGCGCACCTCCCTTGACAGGACCGCCAGGATCTGGATCGCCTGGGTTTTGGACTCAAGGGTGTGGTAGCGATAGGACTCCAGAACGCCGTTACGGAGGAGGCTCACGTCCAGGCGCCTCTCCTTGATTCCGGCCAGCGCGATGTACCGCGAATAGGCGTCAGGGTAGTTCTCCCGGAGCGCGACATCGGCGCTGAAGTGGTCGACGTCGATGATCTCCAGGGCCAGTCCCGCCTTTTCCAGGGCGTGCCGCAGTCCGGCGGCAAGCTGCCGGCGAAGCCCGGCCGCCATGATCTCGTCGTAGTCCTGCGCGGAAGAGTTCGCCATCACGTGAACGTCGAAGACAAATTCCGAGGAGGGAATTCCGGGAAAGAACCGGGAGAACTCCCAGGCAAGATGCTCTTGCATTGCCGCCTGGTCGAGTCCTCGCTCCGCAGGGAGGGAGGTGAGGAAGACCAGGGAAGAGTCAAGCGCGATCGAGATCCGCCGCGTCGTGATCCGGTGTTTGTGGAGGAAGACGCGCACTGCCCCCGTCAGCATTCTGCACGGGCCGATGAGGTCGACACTGTCATACACCGAGTCAGGAAACGCGGCCGGCCATTCGTCGATGGCGTACAGGGTGCTGGTGTTGCTCTGGCAGTCGATGGCGACCGCACGGACCTCGTGGGGACAGATGTGAAGCCCGATGATGGGTTCGAGGTGTGTCATGGTGAGATCGTGGCATCAATATGTGAATTCCCGCCGAGTTAAGCAAGGTGCACGGGGCAGGTGAGGTCAGCGCAGCGTGATGCAGGGCCTGAGTTTCTCAAGTTTTTTCGGTCCGATTCCCCGGACCGCTGACAGCCCGTCGATCGACCGGAAGCGTCCATGCCCTGCGCGAAATGCGAGAATGCGCTCCGCCAGGGCGGGTCCGATTCCGGGAAGTCTTCTCAGTTCGGCGGCCCCGGCCGCGTTGATGTTGATGCTCCCCGGAGGGGGAGTGATCTTCGGGCCGGGCTGTGGAGGGGCAGAGATGCTTCCGGCGCCACCGGGGGAGCCGGGCGGCGGATACCCGGCGACGAGCCCGCTGCCGCTTCCGCCGGGACCGGGGCGGTGCGGGGAATTCCCGGCGGTAAATTCACTGTCGCTCCGGCTGAAGTCGAACCGGGGCGGGACCGTTCGTGCTGGGCCAGGGCCCAAGAGCCTGACGGCCATCCCCGCGAGAAGCGCCGAGGCGAGAAACATGATTACCAGGAGCTCGTTTCTGGTGAACCCGACACGTTCTTGAAGGAGCTGAATGATCTTCATCGCACACCCGGTCTGATGCAGTGCGGGAGCGATGGCGGGGTGGGAATGTCCTCCTGGGAGAGTGCTCAGGAGAACGCGTTTTTCATCCGGCGAAAGAAACTCTTCTCCGAATGCGCGGAGCGGTCCCCTTCCTTGGGATGGATGTTCTCGCCCTGGGTCAGCTGCTTGAGGAGCGATTTCTCCTCGGCCGTCAGGGCGCGCGGGACCCAGACGTTGACGCGCACGAGCTGGTCTCCCCTGCCGAAGCTGTTCAGGTGAGGTATGCCCTTGTCGCGCATCTGGAGGATCATCCCCGATTGGGTGCCGGGTTGAATGCGGAGTTTTGCGCGCCCGGAGAGTGTCGGCACATCGATCTCGGCGCCGAGGGCGGCCTCGGGAAAGCTCACCAGCAGGTCCAGGATCACATTGTTGCCGTCGCGCACGAACACGTCGTGCGGTTCCTCTTCGATGACGGCGATGAGGTCGCCGGGCGGTCCGCCGCGCGGGCCGGTATTGCCCTCTCCGCGGAGCGGAATGTAGTTCGATTCTCCGACGCCTGCAGGAATCGTTACGCGGACGGTGGATTCACCCTGGACCCGGCCGTCACCCTTGCATGTCAGGCAGGGTTCCTTGACCACCTGACCCTCCCCATTGCAGTTCTGGCAGGCGGCGATGTTGACCATCTGCCCGAGGATGGTGCGCGTGACCTGACGGAGCTCACCTGAGCCCTTGCACACTGGGCAGGTAATGGTGGAGTCCGGGTGCCGCGCGCCGGTTCCTCCACAGGTCTCGCACGTCTTCCACTTCCTGACCTTGAGTTTCTTCTCGGCCCCGGCTGCGATTTCCTCCAGGGTGAGGCGGAGGCGGACCTTCAGGTCCGAACCCTGCATGGGGCCGGAGCGGCCGCGTGACCGGCCCTGGCCGCCGCCGAACATCTCTTCGAACAGCGAACCGCCGAAGATATCGCCGAATGCGCTGAAGATATCCGAGGCGCTGCCGAAATCATGGAAATCGGCGCCGCGCCGAAGTCCCTCATGCCCGAACTGGTCATACCTCCGGCGTTTGTCGGAGTCGGAGAGCACCTCGTAGGCCTCCGCAGCCTCCTTGAACAATTCTTCGGACTCGTGGTTCCCCGGGTTGCGGTCGGGATGGTACTGCAGGGCGAGTTTCCGGTACGATTTCTTGATTTCGTCGGTTCCCGCTGTCCTGGTTACGCCGAGGATCTCATAGTAGTCACGCCTGGTCATGATGTCCGCCCTGGTTCTTCCCGTGGGCGGCCGGCTCCGATCCGTCTACGGAGACGACCACCTTTGCATGCCGCAGGACGCGGTCGAACAGGCGGTATCCCTGTTCCACGACTTCCACCACGGTGTGGGGGGGGACATCCGAGCGGGGGACCTGGAGGAGGGCGTTGTGCTCGTCCACGCTGAACGGTTTACCGAGCGCCTCAAGCGGCTCGACCCCCTGAACCTTCAGCGTCTGCTTGAACTTTTCGCGGATCAGCTCGACTCCACGGTAAAACGCATCGAAGTTCTTCTGCTCGGCGCCGCTCTTCAAGGACCGGGCGATGTCATCGAGGATTGGAAGGAATGCAAGCAGCGCCCGCTCGTTGGCGTAGCGCTGCAGGTTCTGCCAGTCCGCTTCGGAACGCCGCTTGTAGTTCTCGAATTCCGCCGCCTTGCGCAGCAGCTGGTCCTTGTATTTCTGAGCTTCAGCCTGCGCCTCTTCGACCCGCTGCTCCCACAGCGCGCGCTCCTTCATCTGCCCCTCCGCGGGTGTGCCGGCAGCGCCGGCCCTGTCTTCGTGTTCCGGGGTCCTGTCTGAAGTATGGTTATCGTTCGTCATCAGGTCTGTCATGAGTTGGAAAACATTGCCGAGATCGTCCGCGCCACGTAGTCGAGGAGCGGAATGACCCGGTAGTAAGGCATGCGCCGCGGTCCGATCATGCCGATCGTGCCCGGGGCTCCGCCGGCCGTGTATGTAGTGGTGATGACGCTATACGGCCGGAGCTTCTCATCCTGGTTTTCCTGGCCGATGGTGACCCGGACATGATCCGGCCGTCCGCCGTGTTTTTCCAGGACGTGGATGATCATCTCCTCGTTGTTGATCAGTTCGATGACGCTCCGGAAATCCTCGGCATTGACGAATTCGGGCTGCCCGACGATGTCTCCGGCCCCGCCGATGTGCAGCTTGTCGGTCCGCGGCGGCGTGAACAGCTTGTCGACCGACTCGATGAAGAGTCTGATGAGGCCTGTTTCCTCGTCCTGGACATCCCGCACCCGCTCGGGGAACGTATCGCGGATCTCCTGGAGGGTAAGACCGCTGAGCCGCTCGTTCATGAATCGGCTCAGGTCTTCAAGCTTCTCGCGGCTGATCTCGCTGGAAACCTCCATCATGATAGTGCGGACAAGCCCCAGAGTTATGGAGATGATGATCATCAGCCTGTTGCCGGAGAGCGCGACCAGTTCCAGTTTTTCGAACACCCCGCTGTTCAGGCTCGGGGGCGTGATGATACAGAGCTGCCGCGAGATCTTTCCCAGGATCCTGGAGACCTCCTTCAGAACGCGATCCGAGTCGTCGGAGGCGTCGAGGTTGTCCCGGATCGATTTCTGGTCTTTCCGGGAGAGCTTCTCCAGCTCCATCAGGCTGTCGAGATAGAAGCGGTAGCCCGAATCGGTCGGGATCCGTCCAGCGGACGTATGGGGGTGATCGATGAACCCCAGGTACTCCAGGTCGGACATGACGTTACGGATAGATGCCGAGCTCAGGCTCAGGTCCTGTTCGTGCCGCCTGGAGATATAACGGGAGCCGATGGGTGTGGCGGTCTCGATGAAATCGCGGACAACGTATCTCAGTACGGTCTTTTCCCTCTCTGTCAAATCGCCGGTTGCCATAGGGCCCTGCTTTTTCGCATTTTGCAATGAAAAATACGCAATTGGGCCGCCCTTGTCAAGCAGGGCTTTTCGCCGCCGCCGGAAAGAAGTTAGGTGAGTAGTTGATTCCATCGGCGAAAAGGCATATATTCCTGACATGTTCGGCTGTTTAGCGAGTCTGGTTCGGGGCTGTAGCTCAGCTGGGAGAGCGCCTCGTTCGCAACGAGGAGGTCGTCGGTTCGAACCCGATCAGCTCCACAGCGCCAGATTCGGCGGCCGGGCGGAGGGTGGCGTGCCGAGCGTTCGAAGGGAAACTGAGGCCAAGTCCTGCGCAACTGTAAGTAGCCCAACCCCGCCAGGTCCGGAAGGAAGCAACGGTCGGTTAGCCAAGGTGTGACGCAGGGGAGCTTGGCCTCTTTCATTCTCCTTCCAGCGGTTTCTTCGTATTTGGCCATTCCTCCTTAGCCATCGGCCCCTCCCTTCGGTTGCCCTCCGATTGCGCATGCCATTGTGCCGGTAAGGGAATATGACAGGGAGACACGGGTGTCCCGATGGACCGTAGGTGTCCGCACAACGCAAGTGCGTTCCGGACTTTCCGCCTTGTGGCGGGTTCCGGACGGACAGACGGTTCAAGGCGCCCGGGGCTGTACGACATCGTACCGAATTCAGGCGTGCCGCGATACGATGGAGAAGACAGGCACATGCCGGACGCAACGAGGGTGCTGGAAACCCGCACTTACATATCCCGGTAGGCGGGAAGGTGCCCGGCGCGTCGACACAGTCCACGATTAATCCTACGACCGCTGCCACGGCAGCACGGTGTGCGGTGACGGAGCGGATGGAGGCCTTATGATGTCTCAAGTGTGTCTCTCGTGGAAATGCGAGAGTCTGCCCGATTCGTTCCGATGCTGCATCCAGGTATCGTTCATTCCGGGAGAAAGGCTGGAACGAACTACATTCTATGAGGAAGGAAATTCTTATCAATGCGGCTGCCAACGAGACGCGGATTGCGATCACGGAGGACGGCCGGCTCGCAGAGCTCTTCGTTGAGACTGCGAACAAAGAGAAGATGGTCGGCGACATTTACCTTGGCCGCGTGGCCAAGGTGATGCCCGGCATCAAAGCAGCGTTTATCGATCTCGGGTTACAGCAGGACGGGTTTCTCCACTTTTCCGACATCGGGAATCGTTTCGAAGAGTATTCAGCGATGATCGGAGATGAAGACGAGGAACCGGAGCCGACAGACGGCAACGCTGTGGTTGCTGCTGAACCCACATCCCCCGTGCGGGAAGGCGCAGTCGGCCGGACAGGCCAGGCTGGCGCTTCCCGCGAACCCGCTTCTGCACCCCAGGAGTCGGTCCCCGTCCGCCAGCCCCAGCGCGAAGTGCAGCTCACCAAAGGGCAGGAAATCATCGTCCAGATCATCAAGGAGCCGGTCGGGAAGAAGGGCGTCCGCGTGACGTCCGAGGTCTCGCTGGCCGGGCGTTTCCTGGTTCTGCTCCCCTTCGACGGCAAGGTAGGGATTTCGAAAAAAATCTCGAGTTTCAAGGAGAAACGGCGCCTCAGGAAAATCGTGCAGGGCATCCTTCCCGAGGGTTTCGGGGCGATCATCCGGACCGTGGCCGAGGAAAAGGAAGAGGAGTCGCTCAAGAACGATCTCGAAGACCTCATCCAGACCTGGCGGAAGATAGAAGAAAGTGTCAAGACCGAGAAGGCGCCGGCCCTTCTGTACAAGGACATGGCCACCACCTCGAGCGTCATCCGCGACCTCTTCTCGAACGACGTCTCGCGGGTAGTCGTGGACGGCAAGAAGCTCTTCCGCGAGATCCGCGCCTATATCAAGTATACCTCGCCGCAGGTTCTCGAAAAGATCGAGTTCCACAAGGACCGGGCCCCGATTTTCGACAAGTTCGGCATCGAAAAGGAGCTCGAGGCGTCTCTCGCCCGGAAGGTATGGCTGAAGAGCGGGGGCTACATCATCATCGAGCCCACGGAAGCCATGGTGGTGATCGATGTGAACAGCGGGCGCTACGCGGCGAAGAAGGAGCAGGAGCAGAACTCGCTCCGCACGGACCTCGAGGCCGCGCGCGAGATCTGCCGGCAGCTCCGGCTCCGCGATATCGGCGGCATAATCGTCTGCGATTTCATCGACCTCGATGAGGAAAAGAACAAGCGGGCGGTGTTCGAGCAGCTGAAGAAGGAGTTCCGGAAGGACCGCGCGAAGGTCACCGTTCTGCCCATGACCGAATTCGGGCTGGTGCAGATCACCCGTCAGCGGGTCCGTCAGAACATCCTCCACAGCTTCACGGAACCCTGCCCGGCCTGCGGCGGCACGGGCCTTGTCCGGTCCAAGACCACGACGCTCAATGACGTGGAGCGCTGGGTCAGCAGGTTCAAGGCGGAGACGAAGACCAAAGAGTTCCGTCTGATCCTGCGCGTCAATCCCGACCTTGCCGTCCTGCTGCGCGACGGCACCTACAACCGCCTGCGGAAGATCATGGTGAAGTATTTCGTCCTGGTCAAGCTGGAGGTGGACCCGTCCCTGCCGCACGGGGAGTTCCGGGTCATCTCCCGCAGGCAGGAGAAGGACATCACCGATCAGTACAAATAGGGCGTGATCCGATGAGCGATCTCAAACGCACGGCGTTCCACGGCGTCCACAAGCGGCTCGGCGCGAAGCTGGTCGAATTCGGGGGCTTCGAGATGCCGGTCCAGTACGGCGGGATCCTTGAGGAGCACCGGCGTGTCCGTGAGTCGGTGGGAGTCTTCGACGTCTCCCACATGGGGGAGGTGGAGGTCCGGGGCAGCGGCGCTCTGGCCTTCGTCCAGTCGGTGACCATCAACGACGTGTCGAAGCTCGCCGAGGGGCGCGTCCAGTATTCGGCCATGTGCTACGAGGAGGGAGGCATTGTCGACGACCTCCTCGTCTATCATATGGGCGACCGCTACATGCTGGTGGTCAACGCCTCCAACACGGCGAAGGACGTCACGTGGCTCGCCTCGCACGCGGGAAACGACGTGGTGCTCACCGACAAGTCGGACCAGACCGCGCTGCTTGCCGTGCAGGGGCCGCGTTCGCTGGACACCCTCCGGAAGCTCACGAGCGTGGATCTTGCCGCGCTTCCCTACTACCACTTCACGCGGGGGCCCGTGGCCGGGATGGACATGCTCATCTCGCGCACCGGGTACACGGGCGAGCTGGGCTTCGAGCTCTACCTCGCATCCGAACCGCAGGCGGCCGAAGCCCTCTGGGACGCTGTCATGGAGGCTGGACAGGAGTTCGGTATCGGCCCGGCAGGCCTGGGAGCGCGCGACACGCTCCGTCTCGAGATGGGCTTCTGTCTGTACGGCCATGACATCGACCGGACCACGAATCCGATCGAGGCGGGGCTCGGATGGATCACCAGGACTGACAAAGGTCCGTTCGTTGGACGCGAAGCGATCGTCAAGATGAAGGGCGAGGGTCCTGCACGCAGGCTTGTCGGGTTCGCGCTGAACGACAGGGCCTTCCCCCGCCAGGGCTACGTGCTCCGGAAGGACGGCACGGAGACCGGCTCAGTGACCTCCGGCACGTTTTCCCCGACGCTCGACCGCGGCATCGGCTTGGGGTATGTGACGCGTGCGGACGCGGCGCCGGGGACGTGCATCACCGTCAGCATACGGAACCGGGAGATCCCGGCGACCGTAGTGCCGCTTCCGTTCATCGCCAAGAAATGACCACTCGTGTCGGGGCCTGGGTATCGCATGCGTATCGAACTCCTGTTCACGCCGCAGCAGATCGACGAGATGACCCTCCGCGAAAAGACGGTTGTCGCGATCGACGTCCTTCGGGCAAGCACCACCATCACGACCGCCCTCCACAACGGCGCCCGGGAGGTGATCCCCGCCGCGACGGTGGAAGCGGCGGTCAAGATCGCCGGAAATCTCGCGGGGGATGTCACCCTTCTTGCCGGCGAACGCAACGCGCGGATGATCCAGGGGTTCCACCTGGGAAACTCCCCGCTGGAGTACACGCCTGAGAAGGTCCGGGGCAAATCGATCGTCTTCAGTTCCACCAACGGCGCCCAGGTGTTCGCCAAAGGACGCATGGCGCGCGAGCTCATGGTCTGCTCGTTCGTGAACATCACCACCGTCGTCGAGCACCTCGGCGCTCAGCCGCGCGATTTCACGATCATCTGCGCCGGAACGAACGGATCGTTCTCGCTGGAGGATTCCGTATGCGCCGGAATGGTGGTCCACGGGCTCGCCGAAGGCAACCCCGACGGGCTCTCGCTGGCCGACGGGGCGCTGGCATCCATGACTCTCTACAGGAGCTACGGCAGGAGCATCCTCAAGATGCTGAAGACGGGGGAACACGGGAGGCTGCTCGAGGAGCTGGGCTTCGGGGACGACCTGGCGTACTGTGCCCGCGTCGATGCCGTTCCGGTGCTCCCGGTCATGGACGGCAACGTGCTCAAGCTGAAGCGCGATGCGGAGAAGAAGGACATCGCAGGACCGGTCTCCTGAGGCGGACACTCCCATGGCACAACAGGAACGCACACGAAATCAGAGCCCCGCGCCGCACAGGCCGCCCCCATCTTCCGGACGCCGGACGGCCGTGATCGGCATACTGCTCCTGACCGCCGGGCTGCTCACGCTTATCGCCCTGGTCAGCTACGACGTCGCCGACGAATCGCTCGGCATCAGGGGGCGCGATCTCTGGGGCGGCCTCGCCGGCCATCCCGAGGCGCAGGAGAAAGCGGACCGCATCCACAATGCCCTCGGCCTCACGGGGGCGTACCTGGCCGACGTGCTCATCAAATTCACGATCGGTTACAGCGTGCTCGTCCTGCCGCTCCTGATGATTTTCTGGGGCTGGTCCATCCTCCGCCGGTACCGGGAGGGAACGGCCGCTCAGATTTCCAACTACCTTATCGCAGGAGCGATACTCGTCTCCGCGGCCTTCGGCATGGTCCGGCTGATCCTTCCCGCATCTGGCCTCGGGATGGAATGGAGCGGGGTCGGAGGAGAATTTCTTGCCGCCGTGCTCTCCCGGCTGCTGGGGAGGACTGGCGGTTCCATCGTGGTGGTAGTGTCGCTTCTGCTCACCATCGTGCTGGCCGTCGACCTTGACGTTCACCGGACCGTCGACAGGATTCGCGATGCGGCGCTTCTTGTCTTCGCCCGGTTCGGGCGGTTGCGCGATGCGTGGAGGGAGAAACGGGAAGCGGCTGCGCGGGAAGGCGAGGCATACGCGGTGTCCCGGGGAGAGGATCCCCAGGACGAAACAAAGGCACCCGTGAACATCAGACGGTCCTCCGGGACCGGGGAGGTGGATGACGGGGAAGCGCGCGGCCAGAGCGCACCCAGGAAGCCCGAACCGGTGATCAATCGCGTTCTCGAACCCGCCGGGCTGTCCGCGGCCCCGAAGAAGCCCCTGGCCATCGCCATCACGCGCAGCGCGCCGAAGGACGGCGGCCAGGATGAGGAAGTTGTCCTGCCGGCCGACACGGGAGTGACCGAGGATATCGCCTACGCTTTTCCTCCGGTGGACCTGCTCGAAGCGCCGCCTCCCGGCCGCGAAGATGTCAACGAGAGCGAGCTGAAGGACAACGCGGACCTCCTCCGCGATACCCTGCTGGAATTCGACGTGGAGGTGGACAGCGTCAGCGTGACGCCCGGTCCGGTCATCACGCTCTATGAGCTGGTACCGTCCTCCGGCGTCAAAATCAACCGGATCGTCAGCCTCGAAAACGACATCGCCCTGAAGCTTGCCGCCCGCGGCATCAGGATCATCGCTCCCATCCCGGGCAAGTCGGCCGTGGGTGTCGAGATTCCCAATTCCCACCGCTCGCTCGTCTCCATCCGCAGCGTCATCGGCTCGGCCGCTTTCCGCGACTCCGAGGCGGCCCTGCCCCTGGCTATGGGCAAGACGATCGCGGGGGAGGTGTTCACCGACGATCTGACCAAAATGCCTCACCTCCTGATGGCGGGCTCCACCGGGTCGGGGAAGAGCGTGGGCATCAACACGATCATCGCCAGCCTCCTGTACCGGATGCATCCCTCCGCGCTCAAGCTGGTGCTGGTGGATCCCAAGAAGATTGAGCTCGCGCAGTTCAAGGATCTGAAGAACCACTTCCTGGCGCGTTCGCCGGACGTGGACGAGGAGATCATCACCACTCCCCGCAACGCCGTCATGATGCTGCGCGGGGTGGAAATCGAGATGGAGCGCCGGTATGAGAGGCTCGCCTCGGCGGGTGTGCGCAACATCGCCGACTACAACGAGCGCGTGAAAAACGGACGCCTGAAGGACACGGATACGGTGTCGCATGCCAAGATGCCCTACCTCGTGGTCGTGATCGACGAGCTTGCGGATCTCATGATCACGGCGGCCGGGGAGGTCGAAGAACCCATTGCGCGGCTGGCACAGCTTGCCCGCGCGGTTGGCATCCACCTTATCGTCGCCACACAGCGCCCGTCCGTGGACGTGATCACGGGCGTGATCAAAGCCAACTTCCCGGCCAGGATCGCCTACCAGGTCGCCTCGAAGACGGATTCCCGGACGATCCTCGACATGAACGGCGCCGAGCAGCTGCTCGGCAACGGCGACATGCTGTATCTCGCCAGCGGAAGCCCGAAGCCCGTCCGTCTCCAGAATGCCTACATCGCCCCGGACGAAGTGGAGGCCCTCGTCGCCCATATCAGCGGGCAGAAAGGCTACGCATCCCCGTTCATGCTGCCATCGGCGGCGGAGCGCAAGCGCGGCGGGGCAGAAGACGGGAACCGCGAGCGGGATGAGTTGTTTGAAGAGGCGGCCCGGTTGATCGTGCGCCACCAGCAGGGCTCCGTCTCCCTGCTGCAGCGGCGGCTGTCGGTCGGCTACTCTCGCGCGGCGCGGCTGGTGGACGAGCTCGAGACCGCCGGGGTGGTCGGACCGTTCGACGGCAGCAAGGCGCGCCAGGTGCTGATTGAATCGATGGAAGAACTGGAGATGATCCTGCATGGCCAGTAACAGGAGAACGGTGACCGGCCTGGTCTGCCTGCTGATCGCATTGTGCGCGTGGAGGGCGGCGGGGCAGGACGATGCGGAGGAGGTGCTGGGGAACGTCCGGAAGAAATACGACGCGATGAATGACGCGGAGCTTCGCTTTACACAAAAGGTCAGGTTCCCCCTCGCGAAGGTGGAGCAGACAGTGTCGGGCACGCTGCTGTTCAAGAAAGAGAGCAAGGTCAGAATCGAGACTCCCGACCAGACCCTGGTCACCGACGGCACGACGGTGTGGTCCTATTCGCCATCCACCCACCAGGTGCTCATCGACCGGTTCAAGCAGGACGAGCAGTCCGTGACGCCGCAGAAGCTGCTCATGGGCTCTGCTGGGGGCTATCAGGCCCAGCTGTTGGGGAGGGAGAAGGTGGGGAACACGGAAGCCGTGCAGGTGAAGCTGACCCCCCAGGGCGACCAGGGCCTGGTGGTGTCCATTCGTCTGTGGGTCGACGATCGCGAGTGGATGGTCCGCCAGGCGGAGATCATCGATGCGAACGGGAAACAGACGACCTACACCGTACAGCAGGTGAAGGTGAACATCGGCCTCCCCGATGCACGCTTTGTATTCCAGCCTCCCGGGGGAACCGATGTTGTGGACCTCCGCTGATCTCCTGCGACCCCTGCTCCCGGGACCCGTCCCCACATGAACCGTGCCGTTCGGTACATCCTCAGCGGCGCCCTCACGATCCTGTTTCTCGTGATCGCCTTCCATGGCACCGATCCCCGGCAGATCCTCGAGGCTGCACGGGATGCCAGGTACGGCTGGTTCGCCGTGTTCCTCGCCTGCCTGCTGCTCAGCCACCTGCTCCGCGCGCTCCGGTGGAGGTACCTGCTCGATCCCCTCAAGCGTTCGATCGGCCTGAGAAACCTCTTCTCGGGAGTGATGATCGGCTACCTGCTCAACAATGTGCTGCCGAGGGCCGGCGAGATCGGCCGGCCCTATGCACTTGCACGCCTTGAATCCCTCCCCGTCTCCGCAGTCTTTGGGACCATCGTGGTAGAGCGGATCATGGACACCGTCATGTTTCTCCTGATCATTGCCGCCATGCCGCTGCTCTACGCGGGGCCCATGGCGCAAACCTTTCCCTGGCTCATTCATACGGGCATCGCTGCATCGGCCGCGATCGCGCTGGGACTTGCCTCGGTGGTCACGCTGATGCTGCGGCGGGACTGGACGGACCTCCTGGTCGCCAAATCGGTGCGCCTGTTGCCGGCCCGCCTGGCCGGGCGCCTCGGCTCGGCCGCACATTCGTTTCTCGACGGCTTCCTGTTCCTGACCCGTCCGGGCTCATTCCTTGCCATCGGCACGCTCGGCATCCTCATCTGGCTGCTGTACGCGGCGATGATGTACAGCGGGCTTGTTGCCTTCAATTTGCAGGAGGTCCTGGATTTCCGCGCAGCGGTCGTGGTGCTGGCGATCTCCAGTATCGGCATCGCCGTTCCGACGCCGGGCGGCACAGGAAGCTACCATATCCTGGTGGCCCGATCGCTGACCGGGTTGTACGGCATCGGAGGACCGCTCGCCCTGAGTTACGCCACCGTCACGCACGCCGTCAGTTTTCTCGGGGTCTCGATCGTTGGGGCCTATTTCTTCTGGCGCGACAACCTCACGGTCGCCGAGGCTGTCCATGCACGGCCGGAGGGCTCATGAGCTGCAGGTTCGCCGCCGTGCTCCTTCCGGCTGTCCTGGTCTGCGCCGCTGCCCTGGCGCAGCCCGACCCTTCGCTCCCGCCCGCAAGCATGCGGCCGGAGATCGCCGCGGGGCTCGGGGTGTCGTATGTGGGCGCTCGGGATCTTGCCGACCTCGCCAATAGCACGCCGGGGGCCGCCGGCAGGGTGGGGAGCTTCACCTCGGCCGTTGAATTCTTCGGCGCCGGTTCCATCCCCCTGTCCCGCGCATGGGTGCTCAAACTCGAGTATGCGTACCTGTTGACCTCGTACACCGTGTCGAGCTCGTTCGGGATCGCACCCGCCGAGTACTCGGTGACGGCCCATCTGCCCTCGGTCATCCTCCAGTACGTGGTGGCGGGCGCGCAGATGTACGAGCTGAAGGCCGGCGCGGGACTGGGGTATCACACGGGAACGCTCACCCTCAAGTCCTACCTGCGGGAGGGCACGTTCACGGCCGCCGGTCCGTCCGTGGTGCTGGATCTGGAGGGCGACACGGCGGTGAGCGACCATCTCTACGCCTACCTGGATGCGGGCCTCCGCTGGGAATGGATGGGCGACCTGACCGACAGCGGGGGGAAAACTCCCTCCGGCCCGCTGGGAAGGCCCACCTCGCTCCACATGTTCGGGCCGGGCGCCAAGATCGGCGTGGCATATCTGTTCTGAGTGTGCCGGAAATTCCGGCACACTGTCCTGTTCTGTGTCTGCAACAAGAAAGGAGTCAACGTATGACTGTTCGTGGCAGCATTCTCCCCGCCCTGGTTGCCTGCGTTCTGCTTGCCACCGCGGGCGACGCACAGAAAAAAGACGACAAAGCACAAACCGAGAAAAAACTGGCCATGAAAGAGACCCCGCTCGGCGTGATCGAATTTGAGTTGTACTCGAACGACGCGCCCAAAACGACCGACAACTTCATCAAGCTGGCGGAGAAAAAGTACTTCAACGGCATCGTGTTTCACCGCGTCGTGAAGGGGTTTGTCATTCAGGGCGGGGACCCGACCGGGACCGGGTCCGGCGGGAAGAGCATCTGGGGAAAGGAGTTCGCCGACGAGCTGAATCCGAATGCGCCTTCGTTCAAGGAGGGGTACAAGCGGGGGGTCGTCGCCATGGCGAATCGTGGACCCAACACCAACACCAGCCAGTTCTTCATCATGCTTGACGACAACACGCGGCTGCCGAAGAACTACACCATCTTCGGCAAGGTGACCAGCGGCATGGAAGTCGTCGACCGCATCGCGCAGGCGGAGATCCGGCCCGGTCAGAACCCGCGCGACGGCCGGCCGAAGGACGACTACCTGATGAAAGCGGTCAGCATCGTCAGGATGCCGGACGGCGCCCCGCACGCAAAAATCGAAGTGGTCGAACGTGAGCCGGCGGCAGCCGCGCCCGCGGGACACTAGGAGAGTGGCTCGCGGGAACATCCGGGGACCGGTCGAGCCGTTCCGCGCCCCCGAGGCTCCGGAACTTGCGCCCGTCTATCTGGTCTGCGGCGACGAGGATTTCCTGATCGATGAGGCGGTCCGGGCCCTGCTGGACGCTGCAGTGCCGCCGGACCTGCGGGGCTTTAACCTCGACGTCCTGCAGGGCGCCGAGGCAGACATGCGCGACGTGCTCGCACGCGCATCGTCGTTCCCCATGGCGGGCGACCGGCGGGCGGTGGTCCTCCGCGACGCCGAGAAACTCGGGGCGAAGGACCTGGAGCTCCTTGCAGGGTACACCGAACACCCGTCGCCGTCCACGGTGATGATCCTTACAGCAGCGAAACCAGACATGCGCCGGAAAGCGTTCGCCGCGGTGAAGAAGGCGGGTGGGGTCGTGGAGTGCAAAAGCCTCGGTGAAGCGCAGATCCCTTCATGGATTTTGCGACGCTTCAAGCTCAGGGATCGTACCATCGATCCCGAGGCATGCCGGCTGCTCTCGGGCCTCGTCGGACGCGGGCTACGGGAGCTGGACCAGGAGATCGAGAAGCTGGTGATCTACGCCGGGGAGAGGATGCTGATTTCCCCGGATGACGTTTCGGCCGTGGTCGGCGTATCGCGGCAGTACAACATCTTCGAGCTCCAGCGCGCCATCGCGGCAGGAAACATGGCGAAGGCGGAGGAGATCCTGGGACGGATGCTTGAAGCGGGAAACGGCGCCCCGTATTTCATCGTGATGCTTTCGGCTTTCTTTGCGACCGTGTGGAAGATGCACGACTGGCGCAGGCGCGGTCTCCCGGACGAAACGATCGCCCGAGAGATGAAGCGCGAGCGGTGGATGATCGCCGACCATCTCACTGCGCTGGGGCGGTATTCGCCGTACCAGGTGGAACGCGCTCTGGCACTTCTGCTGACAGCGGATGAGCGTAGCAAGTCGGGTGGGGATGAAGCCGTGGTCCTGCAGACGCTGCTGGTGGAGATCATGGCGGAGGCTGCCGGGGTCTCATGACCGGGGCTGTCACGTTGCCCCGGAGAGCGGCGCGCCGGCTCTCTGAGCAGATCCCCTGCTGTCCGGACCTCATCTTTCCGCCGAATCCTTCACTTTCTGAGATCCCTGAAGAGCCCCCGCCGATGCATCGTAATGCCTGCGAGAACAAGCCCCGAACCAGCCCTGAAAACCTCCGCTTGACTTACGCTTCCCGGTGCGCTACATTAGCGTGTATGTTTCTTCATTCCATGGAAGGACACGCGGCCATGCCTCGAATCAATCTTCGGGATAACGACGCAGACTTCAAGCCGGAGCAACCGGACCCATCAGGTCCGGAGAACACTCCTCCACAGCTTGGCGAGTATGACGACGGACAGGGGCGCAAGGCGCCCTGGATCGTTTTGGCAGTAGTGGTTGTCCTCATCGGCGCGGTGGTGGTTGCGCTCAACCAGCTTCATGTCATTCAGCTTTGGGGAAAGAAAGCGCCGCGGGTTGTCGAGGCGCTTCAGGAGCCCCCTCCAGCAATGCCCGAGGCCACGGCATCGGGCGCGCAAGCGCCGGGCGGAGAACAGGCGCCGGCAATAACGGAGCCGACCCCGTTGCCGACCGAACCGGCCGTCAGGGAACAGCCGTCAAAGGGGACGACGAAGGGAAAGGGGAAGAAGGGCTCGTCTGCCGCAGCGGGCTCCGCTGAAGGCGGGCGGATTGCGGAGCAGCCAGTGCCGCATGCAGAGGGAGCTGCCCCGGGGGGAGTTGCCGTCCAGCTTTCCTCATGGCCGTCGAAAGGACGTGCCGACAGGATCGCGTCGAGCCTCACGACAGCCGGCTTCCATGCATATGTGGCCCAGGCCGACGTCAATGGAAAGACCTGGTACCGCGTGCGCATCGGGAACTACGCATCGCAGAGCGAGGCTGATGCCGCGATTGCCGAGCTTCAACGCAAGGGGTTCGAGGGCGCAATGATCGTGAAGTGATGCGCTCTCCCTCCGCGGGAACCTCGGGATCGGTCACCCGGAAACAGTCCGGAGGGGCAGGGGGGAAGTGCGGGTCACGGACGCAACATGAACCTGATCCGCACAGGCACGAAAATTTCGCGCGCTGGCGGGGCGGTCCCCGGAACGACCTGATACTTGGAGGCAACCGGGACAAGCGCCGCATCGGCAGGGGATCGGCCGAATGACGTCCACGCTTCGAGGATCACCGGAGCGCCCTGACGTTGTTCCCCTGAGGCCACACACGCCTCCCCCCGCGGCCTTCCTGCCGCACCTCACGCAGAACTGCCGGAGTATTTCCCTTAGGCCCGCCGGGTCGGCTGCAGTCCGCCGTCGTTCCCTGGCGGATGCGGCCGGTCAGGAGCCGCTCCCGGATTCCCCATTGTCATCCTTCGCCACGAACTTCCCGCCGTCCGATCCCCGCAGATACAGCGTATAGAAGACGCCTTCCATCCCGGCAAGGAGCACGAGCGACGCCGCGTCGCGGTCGAACAGCGGACCCAGCCCCTGCGGCGTCATCACGATCTTCATGATGAACGAGCTCATGCTCCAGCCGACGAAGAAGATGAGTGCCATGAAGAACAGGGTGAGGAAGCCTTCCCCGAGGCCTTCATCCTGCCAGCGCTTGGTGAACGCCGCCGCCATGCCGACAATGTGAACGTAGAACACCATCAGCGGGATCACGTCAATGCACCTCCTTTACCTTGATCGCGGCATGAAGTGTCCTGAGCAGGATTCTGATGTCGAAGGCAAATGACCAGTTCTCGATGTAATACAGGTCATACCTGATCCTCTCTTCGAGCGAAGTCCCTCCGCGAAGACCGTTGACCTGCGCCCACCCCGTCATGCCTGTCTTCACACGGTGGCGATCGAGATACTGCGGGACCAGGTGTTTGAATTTTTCCACAAAGAACGGCCGCTCGGGCCTGGGCCCGACAAGGCTCATCTCGCCCTTCAGCACGTTGAGAAGCTGGGGGAACTCATCAAGGCTCGTCTTGCGGAGGAAGACGCCCACCGCCGTCCGGCGCGGGTCGTGCTCCCGAACCCAGACGGGCCCCGTCTGTTCCTCGGCTCCCGGGCGCATGGAGCGGAACTTGTACATGGTGAAGCTCCGCCCGTCCAGGCCGACGCGCCGCTGCGTGAAGAGAACCGGACCCCGGGAGGTCAGCTTGACCGCCATCGCGATGACGATCCAGAGAGGCGCAAAGAGCAGGAGGGCAAGAAGGGAGACGGCGAGATCGAACGCCCGTTTGCTGATCCGGCCCCAGGCCGTGAGCGCAATCCCCTTAAGCTTCAGGAAGGGGATCCCTTCAAGCTCGTTCGTGCGCACCTGGGTAGTCAGCATCTCCACCATGTCCGGCACCATCATGAACTCGATGTCCACACCCTCGCAAGCGTGGACGACATCCAGCAGGTCCCCCTGTTGATCAGCCGGAAGGGCGATGAAGGCCAGGTTGATGCCGTTGTCCAGCAGGTAGGCCGGGGCCGCAGGCAGGGTGCCGAGCCACGGGGAGTTCAGCAACGCCCCATCAGCGGCCCGTTGCTGGGAAAAGTACCCGAGGATTTCGAATCCGAAGGAGGCGTGTCTGTGCAGTTTTCTGTAGATATCTCCGGCGGAGGCCGTTGCTCCGAGAATGACCGCGCGCTGCAGGTGCCGCCTCATCCTGTACAGGTGCCGTTCGTAGGAGTTGATCCCTGCCCTTCCGAGGAAGAGGAACACGATGGAGAGGATCCAGAGCAGGGCGACGAACAGACGAGAGTAGGAGAAATCGCGGTAGAGAAATGCCGCGCTCATGAGGAGGAGCATCCCGAAGGTCACGACCCGGACGATGTTCAGAAGCTCTTCGGAGAGCATGACATTGCGCCGGGTCCGGTACATTTGCCTGGCCTGGAAGAGCAGGATCCAGGCCACGACCACGACCAGGGAAGTAACAAAGTACCGTTCAAACGGAGGGGCTGCTTCGTAGACGAACCCGAAGCGTTCGAAGAGACCGGTACGCGACCGCAGCACGTAAGAGAGGAGGAACGCCGATTCGATGGCCGCTGCGTCGATCAGGACCGACAGAAACGGGAGGAGGACCTCTGCGCGCCGCGATGACCGGCCGGTACCGCCTTCAGCCATACAGTTCCTGTTCGATCAAACCGCAGAGGATGTGGCCTATCGTGATGTGGGCCTCCTGGATCCGCTGGGTGTCGTCGGAAGGGACGATGATCGCCACATCCGCGAGGTCCTTCGCGGTCCCGCCGTCCTTGCCGAGCAGCGCCACGGTGGCCATGCTCTTCCCGCGCGCCATCCGTAGTGCATTGTTGACGCTCTCGGATCTGCCGCTGGTGGTGATGCCGATCAGGACATCGCCGCCGGCGCCGAGGGCCTCGACCGCCCGCGCGAACACCCTGTCATAGCCCAAGTCGTTCGCCCCGGCAGTCAGCATGGATGTGTCGGTGGTCAGCGCGATGGCGGGGATGCCCGGGCGTGTGATGCGCGGGCTCATCCTGATGACCATCTCGGTGGCCAGATGCTGGCAATCGGCGGCGCTCCCGCCGTTGCCGCAGAGCAGGATCTTGTTCTTCCGGCGTAGTGCGGCGATGAGAAGATCGGCTGCGCCGACGATGCCGTCGGCACACCGGTCGAAGATTTTCTGCTTCACCGACGCGCTGGCGTTCAGCTCGTCTTGAATGTACTTGTGCCGCGAGAGGTTGTTCATGGAGGATCGTCCTGGTGGCGGGGGGACGGATGTCATCGTGTGAGCTCCCTTAGAATCTTCTCCGCGTTCCGGAGCGCTTCGTCCAGCTTTCCGGCGTCTTTCCCCCCGGCAGTGGCCAGATGAGGCCGTCCACCTCCTCCTCCCCCCACCAGTGCCGCCAGGGCACCGACGATCTTTCCCGCCTGGAGGTGTCTTCCCTTGATGAGGTCGTCGGTGACGACCGCGACGAGGGCGGCCTTGTCATCAATGACTGCGCCGAGGACTCCAACCCCGCTCCCGAGCTTCGCGCGCAGGGCGTCTCCGAGCTCTTTGAGCTCCTCCATTCCGGCCGCATCGACCCTGGCCGCGACGAGCTTGAACCCGTCGAGCGTCTGTGCACCGGCGATCAGAGCCTCGAGACCCGCCGAGCCCGAGCGGACGCGGCCTCTGGCGGCCTCCTTTTCCAGCCCGTGCAGCTCGTGCGTGAGGAACTCCATAGCCCGCTCCCTGGCTTCGAAGGCACGCTCCACGGCATCGACGGATTCCTGTGTGAGGGCGAGGCCGGGAAGAACCGGCGGTCCTGCGGGCGGCAGGTGGGGGGCCGGCGCCCCGGTCTCCCGTGCCAGGCGTTCATAGTCTTCGCGGAGACGTTCGATCCGGGCGTCGGCGCTCCCGATCTTCCGGAGCTGTTCCTCGAGGAAGAGCCGGATGCCATCCCCTGTCACGGCCTCGATGCGGCGGATGCCGCTGGCGATGCCGCCCTCGGAGAGGATCTTGAACAGCCCGATGTCGCTCGTGTTCGTGACATGAGTTCCGCCGCAGAGCTCGACGGAAAAAGAAGGGTCGATCTCCACGATGCGGACCCTGTCACCGTACTTGTCGCCGAAAAACATCTTGACGTTGGGATAGCGGCGCTTCGCCTCCTCGATACTCAGCCAGTCGGCGGGGTTGTTCAGGGCGTTGACCGTGACGGCGTCGGCGATCTTGCGGTTGACGATCTCCTCGATCTGGCGCAGGCGGTCAGGGGGGATCCGCTCGAAGTGGTTGAAATCGAAGCGGAGCCGGTCGGGAGCGACGAGCGATCCATGCTGATGCAGGTGGCTTCCGAGCACCCGCCGCAGCGCTTCGTGCACAAGGTGGGTGGCCGAATGATTCCGCTGGATGCTCAGACGCCGCCCGATGTCGACCACGGCGTCGACCGGCGACCCGGGCAGGGCCGAAGGGTCCCCTTCAATGATCCTGATTTCGTGGAGGATCCTGTTCCCCCTCTTGAAGGAATCCACCACCTGCGCCACGAGGCCCGGGGCGCGGATCGTGCCCGTGTCGTCAACCTGGCCTCCCGACTCGACGTAGAAAGGGGTGCGGTCGAGCGAAACGTATTTGCCGTCCAGAACCTTTCGGACGGTGGCAGAGGTCTCCATCTGCGTGTAGCCGACGAACTCACTTTCGCCGACATCGTCCATTCTGCTCATGATGGCAGCGGCCTCCTCCGCGTCCATCCTGCCGGCCGCCCGGCCCCGCTCGCTCTGCTGTTTCAGGAGGGCGTTGTATGTTTCGACGTCGACCGTCAGCCCCCGCTCCTGCACAAGAAGCTCCGTCAGGTCCAGGGGGAAGCCGAAGGTGTCGTACAACTTGAAGGCGTCCTCACCGGGAAAGACTTTCGAGTCCCCCACCCGCTCGAGAGCCGACGCGAAGATCTCCAGTCCGCGGTCGAGCGTCGCGTTGAAGCTTTCCTCTTCGGCCCGGACGATCCGCTCGATGTGGGCCTGCCCCGCCTGTATCTCCGGGAAGACACTCCCCATCGATTCAACCACTGCGCCCGTGATCCTGTGGATGAACGGCTCCCGCATCCCCAGGTTGCGTCCGAAGCGGGCCGCGCGCCGGAGGATCCGGCGCAGCACATAGCCCCGCCCGTCGTTGCCCGGTATCGCGCCGTCGGCAATGGCAAAGGTGAGCATGCGGATATGGTCGGCAATGACGCGCATCGCCACCTGTGCCGGCCCCGTTTCGTAGGGACGTCCCGTCACCTCCTGGATCCGCGCGATGATGGGTGTAAAAACGTCGGTGTCGTAGTTGGATGACTTTCCCTGCAGGACCGCGGCAACGCGCTCGAAGCCCATCCCGGTGTCCACATGCCTGGCAGGAAGGGGCTCCAGGGCGCCGTCCCTGGTGCGGTTGTTCTGGATGAAAACCAGGTTCCAGATCTCCATGACCCGTGGATCCCCGCGGTTCACCAGCGGACCACCGGAGCGGTCGCCGGTAAGGTCGATATGGATCTCCGAACAGGGTCCGCAGGGCCCGGTTTCGCCCATCTCCCAGAAATTGTCCCTCTTGCCGAAACGGAGGATATGTGAAGGATCGATGTCGGTGACCTCGTTCCAGAGCGCGGCAGCCTCGTCGTCCGACTCGTAGACGGTAGCATACAGCCTTCTCTTTTCGAGACCCCAGACTCCGGCCAGGAGCTCCCATGCCCAGCCGATGGCTTCCCGCTTGTAGTAGTCGCCGAACGACCAGTTCCCGAGCATTTCAAAGAAGGTGTGGTGGTAGGTGTCGCGCCCAACCTCTTCCAGGTCATTGTGTTTGCCGGCGACACGGATGCATTTCTGGGTGTCGGCGGCCCTCCGGTAGTCGCGAGTTCCGGTGCCAAGGAAAACATCTTTGAACTGGTTCATTCCCGCATTGGTGAACCAGAGGGTCGGATCGCCGTGCGGGATGACCGGGGCGCTCGGAACGATGCGGTGGCCGCGTTCCTCGAAAAACCGGAGAAAGCCTTTGCGGATCTCACTCGATGTCATCAGAGCTCGATTTGTGTCATCAGCTGGATTTCTTCCAGGATGGAGCTGACTTCCACGCACCTGGTCACCTCTCCGGAGAAGACAATTGCCTTCCCCCTGGTATGCACCTCCCAGGCGAGCCCCTCGGCCTTCGCCTGCGCGCACCCGGTGGCCTTGATGAGCTGGCCGATCACCTCGTCAAACGTATGAACCTCATCGTTGAACAGGATGACCTTGGCGGGATCCTGGGTCTTGACCTCTTCATCCTGCAGCGTCTCTTCAAGAGGATTCGTCGCCATGCACGCCTTTGTCCCAAACACCGAAAAGTACCGAAAAACGGCCACTTGTGCAATACGCGAACTTGCGCTCAGCGGACCCTCTCCGTATATTACCGGAGATCGTACACATGGAAGGAAATGGCTGCTATGATCTTCGACATTGATCTCATCGAGCGCGTCTACTCACGCATGCCCGGAAGGGTGCGCGCGGCCTCGCGCGTTGCGGGAAAGCCTCTGACGCTCACGGAGAAGATCCTGTATGCCCATGCACACAGGCCGCACAGGGAGAGTGCCGGGCGCGGGGCGACCTACGTGGAATTCGATCCCGACCGTGTGGCGATGCAGGACGCCACCGCGCAGATGGCGCTCCTCCAGTTCATGTCTGCCGGCATTGACCGCGTTGCCGCGCCTAGCACCGTTCACTGCGATCACCTCGTCCGCGCCGAGACGGGGGCGGAGCCGGATCTGGCCCGCGCCAACGACGAGAACCGCGAGGTGTATGAGTTCCTCGCCGGCGCATCACGGAAGCATGGGATCGGGTTCTGGAAGCCGGGGTCGGGGATCATCCACCAGGTGGTTCTGGAAAATTATGCATTCCCCGGCGGGATGATGATCGGCACGGATTCCCACACACCCAACGCCGGAGGACTCGGCATGGCCGCCATCGGCGTCGGCGGTGCCGATGCGGTTGATGTCATGGCCGGGATGCCCTGGGAGCTCAAGTTCCCGAAGATCATCGGCGTCCATCTGACGGGCTCGCTGAACGGCTGGGCCTCTGCAAAGGACGTCATCCTGAAGGTCGCCGGCCTGCTCACCGTGAAAGGAGGCACCGGGGCGATCATAGAGTACTTCGGACCGGGGACCGCGTCGATCTCCGCGACCGGGAAGGGGACAATCTGCAACATGGGGGCCGAAGTGGGGGCTACCACATCGATCTTCCCCTATGATCAGCGCATGGCGGCCTATCTGATTGCCACGGGGCGCTCGCGTGTGGCCAGCCTCGCAGACGGTGTCGCCGAGTTTCTGCGGGCGGACCCGGAGGTCCTCCGCGCCCCGGAGAACTCGTACGACCAGCTCATCGATATCAACTTGTCGGAGCTTGAACCGATGATCAACGGCCCCTTCACTCCGGACAAGGCATGGAAGCTCTCGGAGTTCGCAGGAGCCGTCAGGGCAAACGGCTATCCGGAGGAGCTCCGTGTGGCGCTTATCGGGAGCTGCACCAATTCGAGCTACGAGGACATCGAACGTTCCACGAGCATCGCGCGCCAGGCGATGGATCGGGGCTTGAAGGTCAAGTCCGAGTTCACCATCACACCCGGCTCAGAGCAGGTGCGCGCGACCATCGAGCGGGACGGACACCTCAAGGTGCTCACCGGCATCGGCGGGATGGTCCTTGCCAATGCCTGCGGACCCTGCATCGGACAGTGGAAGCGGCACGACGTGCGGCCGGGCGACAGGAACTCGATCATCACCTCCTTCAACCGGAACTTCGCCGGCCGCAACGACTCGAACCCGGACACGCATGCGTTCGTTGCGAGTCCGGAGCTGGTGACGGCATTTGCGCTGGCGGGCAGGCTGACCTTCAATCCGCTGACCGACTCGCTGACCAACCCCGGAGGGGAGCAGGTGAAGCTGCGCCCGCCCGCGGGGGATGAGCTTCCCAGGCGCGGTTTCATGGCAGGAGAGTCGGGGTTCGTGCCGCCGGCGGAAAAAGGATCCAGTATCATCGTCCGGGTCGATCCGGAGAGTGACCGGCTCCAGCTCCTCCGGCCCTTCGAGCCATGGGAGGGGAGGGACCTTGAGGACCTTCCCCTGCTGCTCAAGGCGAAGGGGAAATGCACAACCGACCACATCTCTCCCGCGGGCAAGTGGCTCAAGTACCGGGGGCATCTCGACAACATTTCGCAGAACATGTTCAGCGGGGCTGTCAATGCTTTCACCGGCGAGGCCGGAAACGGAAGGAACATCGTGACGGGGGAGACCGGAGAGTTCTCAGCCGTTGCACGCGACTACAAGGTGCGGGGGCTTGGCTGGGTGGTCGTGGGGGACGAGAATTACGGCGAAGGCTCAAGCCGGGAGCATGCTGCGATGGAGCCGAGATACCTGGGCGGCCGCGCAATCATCACCAGGAGCTTTGCCCGCATCCATGAGTCGAACCTGAAGAAGCAGGGGATGCTGCCGCTGACGTTTGCCGATCCTGCGGATTATGACAAGGTGAGGGAAGGTGACCTTCTGTCCATTCTGGGACTGACCTCCTTTGCGCCGGGCGCGCCGCTCAAGCTTGTGCTGAAGCATGCCGACTCGACCAGGGACGAATGCGTTCTGCTCCATTCGTTCAATGAAGGTCAGATCCATTGGTTCCGTGCCGGGAGCGCGTTGAACCTGATGGCAGCATCGCGCCGCGAACCCGTCCCGGAGCCCGCATCAGGATCCTCTCCCGCCCCCGCGCGTGCGAAGACCCCGGGGCGAGGAACCACGGGCGCGGCAAAGAAGGCCCCTTCCGGGGCCGGAAAGGGGAGGAAGACTGCTCAGTCCCGTTCGGGAGGGCGGAAGACCGCATCTTCATCGTCGAGGAGCGCGGGGGCACGGAAACGGCGGACCGGGGAGCGCGCTCCGGGAAAGAAGGCTGCTGCGGCCAGAAAGCGGAAGCCCGCCGCGAGGCGGGGGAAGAGGGGCTAGTCCCTTTCCCGCCTGAGAAGGAGGACGGAACCCGGGTTTCTCCATCCGTTGTTGTAATTAAGGATGTCTCGTTCTGTTCATTCACATATGAGGGGAGCAGGGCCATGCGCTATGACCCGCTGCTGATCCAGCCATTCCGAGACGAGCTGACACGCATCGGATTTTCGGAGCTGAAGACACCCGAGGCCGTCGACACTGCTGTGGAAGAGAAGGCGGGAACCACGCTGTTTGTCGTCAACTCGGTCTGCGGATGTGCCGCGGGGAAGGCGCGTCCGGGACTGGCGATCGCGCTCAGGCAGTCGGCTGCCAGGCCCGACCGGCTGAGGACGGTCTTTGCCGGAGGTGATGTGGAGGCGACGGCGCGCCTGAGAGAGCGTCTTGGCGGTTTCCCCCCCTCATCTCCTTCCATGGCCCTGTTCAAGGATGCGAAGCTGGTGCATTTTATTCCGCGCTACCAGATCGAGGGCCGGACAGCCGTCGAGATCGCGCATCATCTGACGGAGGTGTTCGAGGAATTCTGCGGGCCTGCCGTGGAAGCAGATGCCCGCTGATCACATGTGGCGGACGATCGCCCTTCCGAACTCCGAGCAGCTCACTTCGTGCGCTCCCTCCATCAAGCGCGCGAAGTCGTAGGTGACAGTCCTCGACTGGATCGCCTTCTCCAGTCCGCAGATGATCATATCGGCGGCCTCGTTCCACCCGAGATACCGGAGCATCATCTCACCGCTCAGGATCATCGACCCGGGATTGACTTTGTCCAGCCCTGCGTACTTCGGCGCCGTGCCGTGTGTCGCTTCGAACACGGCATGTCCGGTCAGGTAGTTGATGTTTCCGCCGGGGGCGATGCCGATCCCGCCTACCTGTGCCGCGAGAGCATCGGAGATGTAGTCGCCGTTGAGGTTCATCGTGGCGATCACGTCGTACTCCGCGGGGCGCGTGAGGATCTGCTGGAGGAAGGCATCCGCGATCACATCCTTGATCAGCACTGCTCCTTCCGGAGGATTGCCCAGGCACTCCTCCCATGTCACGGTCCTGCCCGGGTACTCCCTCTTTGCCAGCTCGTAGCCCCAGTCGCGGAATCCCCCTTCCGTGAACTTCATGATGTTCCCCTTGTGGACGATGGTCACGCTTTTCCTCCGCATCCGGATGGCGTATTCGATGGCCGCCCTGACCAGTCTCTCGGTCCCTTCCCGGGAGGCGGGTTTGATCCCGATGCTGGAAGTCTCCGGGAAGCGTATCTTCGTCACGCCCATCTCGTTCTGGAGCCAGGCGATCACTTTCCGGGCCTCCGGCGATCCGGCCTTCCATTCGATGCCCGCATAGATGTCCTCGGTGTTTTCGCGGAAGATCACCATGTTGATCTGTTCCGGATGCTTGACCGGGGAAGGGACACCGCGGAAATACTGCACAGGACGGAGGCAGATATAGAGATCGAGCATCTGCCGGAGAGCGACATTAATCGAACGGATGCCCCCGCCCACCGGTGTTGTGAGCGGTCCTTTGATGGCAACGATGTACTCCCTGATTGCTTCCAGCGTGTCTTCCGGAAGCCATGTGTTCGGTCCGTAGACCGTGTTTGATTTTTCGCCGGCGAAGACCTCGAACCAGGCGATCGAGCGCTTCCCTCCGTAGGCGTTCCTGACGGCGGCGTCGAATACGAGGTGCGACGCCGCCCAGATGTCGGGCCCGGTCCCGTCACCCTCGATAAACGGGATCACCGGCCGATCGGGCACGTGCAGGGCACCGTTCGCGACGGTAATCCGCTCGCCGTCCTCGGGCGGAGAAAGCTTGGCATAGTGGGGCATGGAAGACTCTCCAGAAGTGAACGTGGTCAGGCTCCGATCGCCATCCGGATCTTCTGCGCGGTTTCCTTCATGAGGCCTGCGGGGTATTCCTTCAGGCTGAGCACAAACCGGATGTTGTCCCGGGCGTACCGCGGGGTCACATGCATGTGAAAATGGAAGACCGATTGACCGGCGATCCGTCCGTTATTGGCGAACACGTTGAAGCCCTCGAGGCCGAGGCTCTCTACCAGTCCCCGGGCCACGACCTGCGTCATGTGCAGGATATCGTGCAGGTCCTCGTCCTGGACTGCAAGGAGGTCGCGGCAATGGGTTTTGGGCATGATCAGGGCGTGCCCGTAATGGATGGGTTGTATGTCCAGAAGTGCAATCACCCGCTCCGTCTCCAGGAGGATCTCCGCGGGAGCCTCCCTGGAGATGATCTTGCAGAAAACGCACGCCATGCTCATTGCGCCAACCTATCGAAAAAAACGCGGAAAGTCAACGAACTTCCCATTGCCGTACGTCGCCGAGAGCGCCATGCCGTACCCGGAAGCGGCGGTAGTGCATGGGATGCTGGTCCAGGTGTCGTTCTCGAAGTGCGGCACCTGCGGGAGGACGATGTTCAGGTCTTTCGCTGCCGGCGCGCCGGCTGGAGCCGGGCCGCGTCCGCCCAGTGGGTCGAGAAACGGTCGAGGCTGCCAGGGATAGAGTGCACCTCCTGATAACGGAAATAGACCGCGACGCTGAATTTCTTGTAGCCGCGGCGCTGGGCAGCCGGTGGTTCGCCGCCTGAGACGGTGAACACGGGGGTAGGCGCAAGGGCTGCTCCAGTGGCAAGCAGAAGGACAAGGTGTCTGGCGTTCACAGGAGCGTGACTCCTTCATTGTTCCCGAAAAGACAGGTTTTCCTATGGGGCCGAAGCATAGTGCAGGCGGGCTGACTGCAGCGTCAAATATCGGCACGAACGCTTCGAGGAGCAAACCCATCATGTAACGGTGCAGCAGGCCTGTATATTCTCCGGAGATTTGATAATATTACCGGCAGTGCGGTTCCGTCTTCACGAGGTATGGCGGGATCTTTCAGGAGGCTCCTTGTGTCTAACCGTGTGACCATAACGCTCCTTGCATCAACTCTTCTCGCCTGTGTTGCATGGACTCAGCCCCGCTGGATTGTCCCTTTTGATTCCGGGATGGTCACCCCGAAAACCCCCTGCCCCATCCTTCGCTCCACATTTACTATAGAAGGACGGCCGGTCAGCGGGACGGTCCGCATTATCGGGCTCGGCCATTATCAGCTCTCGCTCAACGGCCGTCAGGTGGGCCAGTCACTTCTGAACCAGCCGTGGTCCCAGTACAACAAGACGCTGTATGCCCAGGAGTTCGATATCGCCGCGCTGCTCCAACCGGGCAAGAATGTTTGGGGGGTCGTGCTCGGGAACTCCTTCTGGTACGTGGGCAGGGCCAATGACTCCATGCGCTACGTGAAGACCGATGCGATGCCGGATTTTTCGGGTGGCTACCCCTATCTCGTGTGGCTCGAGGCGCGTATCAGGACCGCCGACGGACGGGAGACCGTGATTACGAGCGACGAATCCTGGAAGTGGGAGAACGGGCCCCTCACGTTCTCGCATATCTACGCGGGGGAGGATTTCGATGCACGCCTGGTTCCCGCCGGCTGGGATACACCGGCGTTTGAGGACCGGTCCTGGCAGAGCGTCCGCACGGTTCCTCCTCCACCCGGGCGGATCGAAGCGTACCCGGGGCCTGCCATCAAGGCGTTCGAGGTGTTCAGACCAACCAGGGTCGCCTATCCGGGACAGGGTGAGTGCACCTATGTTTTCCCCCAGAACTGCTCCGCACTCCTCCGCTTTACGGTCAGAGGGGCAGCCGGAAAAACCATTCGCTTCAGGCCGTGTGAATACATGGACTCGACCGGGCGCGTGAAGTTCACCTACACCTGGGGGACCGGGAAGGACATCTGGCACGACTACACTCTGAGCGGCTCTGGCGAGGAACACCACCAGACCCTCTTCTGCTATGTGGGGTGCCAGTATGTAGGAGTCACCGGGGCAATCCCTGAAGGGCATCCCAACCCCTCAGGTCTTCCGATCATTGCTTCCCTGGAGCTGGTCCACCTGAGGGCCGATTGTCCCGTTGCCGGGGAGTTCACCTGCTCGAGCCCGCTCCAGAACGGCGCGTTCAGGCTCATCGACTGGTCCATCCGCTCCAACCTGAGCTACGTCGTGACCGACTGTCCCCACCGTGAAAAGAACGGGTGGCAGGAGCAGAACTGGCACATGGCGCGTGCCATCTGCTACCGGTTCAACGCCCACGCGCTGTATTCAAAGATTGCCCGCGACGTGCGCGACGCTCAGTTGAGCGACGGTCACATTCCCACTAACTGTCCGAACTACCTGGTGGGCGTGGCCCCGCATGGCTACTGGAACGAGGCGCCCGAATGGGGCGTCTCCGGTGTGCTGCTTCCCTGGCACCTCTACGAATGGTACGGGGACACCCTGGCGCTGGGCGAGGCCTATGAGAGCATGAGACGCTACGTCGACTATCTTTCTTCGCAGGCCAAGGACGGCATCATCAACAGCAATCTTGGCGACTGGTATGACTACGGCCACGGCAAGGGAGACGGGCCCTCGCAGTGGACGCCTAACCAGGTGAGCGCCACGGCGATCTGGGCCCTGGGGGCGCAGACGGTGGCCAGGGCAGCGGTGATCCTTGGAAAAACGGATGACGCCGACCGCTATGGAAAACTCTTCCGGCAGATACGGAGCGATTTCCAGCGCCGCTTCTACGACCCTGCCACGCACACGGTCGCAAACAACGGCTCCTGCCAGGCCGCGCACAGCGCAGCGCTCTGCATCGGGCTCGTCCCGGAGCAGGACAAAGAAGACGTGCTGCAGGCGATCGTTGACGACCTCCAGAGGCGGGGGTGGCAGCAGACGGTGGGCGAGGTGATGCAGGTGTTCTTTGTCCGGGCCCTGGCCGAAGGGGGCCGCAATGACGTTCTCCACCGCGTCTATGCCAGGGAGGGGCGCGGAGGATACGGCTACATGGTACGCCAGGGCCTGACGACGCTGCCGGAGAGCTGGGATGCCAGGCCGGGTACGGGCAACAGCATGAACCATTTCATGCTGGGCCATCTCATGGAGTGGCATTTCGCCTATGTCGCCGGCATCCGCCAGCAGCCGGGGAGCATCGGGTGGCGGCGCGTGCTGATCGCGCCCAACCCGGGTCCGCTTACGAGTGCCTCGGCGTCTTTCGATGTCCCTGCGGGAACGATCCGGGTCCGGTGGACGAGAACGGGGAGCGCATTCTCGCTCACCGCAACGGTCCCCGAAGGAGTCGAGGCGGTGGCCCTCCTGCCGGGAGGAAAGGTCCAGGCCCTGCTGGCGGGGACGAGCACACTGCGTTCGATAATCCGCTAGCTGTCCGGGAGCCCAGCCCTGCCGAAATGCAATTCTGTGGATCGGCGGCGGACCTCTATCACATCATGGCCCCACGCGGTGACATCACCAGTCTACAGTTATCACTTGTCCCTTCATCAGACTGACCTGCTTTGTTTTGTTGCCGCAAGTGAGCGTGGTCGTTCCGTCCGCCTTTGCGGTCACCGACACCTGCTTCAGGGTCTTGTGTTTCCATTTCATTGATACTTCGAACCCGCCCCGGGCACAGATGCCGCTGACCGAGCCGCTATCCCATGCATCGGGCAATGCGGGAAGGAGCCTGATCTCCTTTTCGCCTGATTGCATAAGCATCTCAATGACAGAGGCTGCACCCCCGAAATTGCCGTCAATCTGAAAGGGCGGATGAGCATCGAAGAGATTGGGATACGTACCGCCGCCGCCGGAGTAGTTCGTGCGTAATCCGTCAGGATCCACATACTTCAGCAATTCACGATACATCTTGTAGGCATGATTGCCATCACCGAGTCTAGCCCAGAGGTTGATCCTCCAAGCTTTCGACCATCCGGTGGATTCATCACCCTTGATCTCGAGCGTTTTGCGACACGCCTGCGCCAACTCGGGCGTGTCGTAGGGCGTAATGTGATGGCCCGGGAAGAGTCCGAAGAGGTGTGATTGATGGCGATGTTGCGGGTCTTCGTCCCTCCAATCATGGTACCATTCCTGAAGGTTTCCGCTCTTGCCTATCTTGTATGGATGCAGACGGCCAAGTGCTTGCTCAAGTTGACCCCTGAAATCGGCATCGGTGTTCAATAGCGTTGCCGCCTGAATGGTGTTTCTAAAGCACTCCCGGATCATTGCCAGATCGGCAGTGCCGCCATAGAGCGTCTCCCCGTGATAACCATCGGGCGTGACGTATTTGTTCTCGGGCGAAGTCGAGGGTGATGTGATGAGCTTCCCCTCTTTGTCCTCAACCAGCCATTCCAGACAGAACTGCGCCGCCCCTTTCATGATCTCATATGCTTCGTTCTTCAGAAATGTCCTGCCCTGGGTGAAAGAATAGTGCTCCCACAGGTGGGTGCTCAGCCAGGCCCCACCCATGTTCCAGTTTGCCCACATCGGGTCGCCGTGCCCAAAATCGCCAACGGGGTTGCTCATAGCCCAGATGTCCGAGTTATGGCATTCCGCCCATCCGTTGACGCCGTAAAACGTCCTGGCGGTTATGGCTCCCGTTTGAGAGACGTTCCTGATGAACCCAAGCAGAGGGAGGTGCATCTCCGACAGGTTGGCATTTTCTGCAAGCCAGTAGTTCTCCTCGGCATTGATGTTGGTGGTGTAGTTGCTGCTCCAGGGCGGACGAAGATACGGGTTCCAAATGCCCTGCAGGTTGGCCGGTACATCCGGTGTACGGGAGCTGCTTATCAACAAATAACGCCCGTATTGGAAATACAGGACTTCGAGGTTTTTGTCTTCCCTGCCCTCAGCATAACGCTTCAATCGTTCGTTGGTTGGCAGCTCCGGGGCACTTGTCTTGCCCAGATTCAGACTGACGCGGTTGAACAGGTCCTGATAATCGCTGAGATGGGCTTGCTTCAGCAGTGAATATGGCTTGGAAAAGGCTCCCGTCAACTGGTCATGAGCGATGGCCTCATCGTTCAGACCCGCAGTGGCCGGATCTCTGTCAAAACCATTGAAACTGGTCGCCTCTGCAACAAAGACCTCTGCTTCGGTACCTCCTCTGAGGATCAACGTGCTATCTGTGGCAACGACCTCCCCGTCTGTATTCCTGATCCTGGCGAGTAGTGTGAATCTGGTTCCCTTGCCTTTCTCAAAGACCACTGCGTTTGGCCTGTCTCCCAGATAGCTTGGCAAGGCACGGACGGGGGCATACCCACTTGCCTGTAGTATTCGTTGTGAAGAAGACATCCTGTGTCTCAGCTGACTTTCAAAATGAATGGTGAAGTTCAGCGCGCCTCGTTGACTCGATGAGAGTTTGATGAGCATGATCTTGTCGGGACGAGAGATGAAGTACTCCCGGGAAAACTTGAGGCCCTGAACTTCATACTGCACTCTTGCAGCAGCACCGCTGATATCCAGCTCCCGGTGATATTTCTCCGGCGCACCGGTATGTTTCGATTCCATGAGCAACGTACCGAGCGGAGCAAAAGATTGGGACCACGAGCCCTGGAGTTTCCTGTTGAGCGAATCGGCCAGTCTGTAGTTTTCACTTGCCAGCGCCTGCCTCACGGCAGGCAGCGTCTTGTGGGCTTCCGGGTTCATGGTGGCATTCACCGGCCCGCCAGACCACAAGGTGGCATCGTTCAGGTAGATCCTGTCCGAATCCACCCCGCCGAACACCGCAGCGCCCATCGTTCCATTTCCTAGCGGCAGGCTTTCCTCGAAATATGCAGCCGGCTGTCCATACCATAGCGTACTGCTGGATTGAGGGTACACTGCATCGACGCGGCCCAGGAAGAAGAGGACCGCCCCGGCAATAATGGTTGTTCTCAACACCGCAACCTCGCAGATAGTGTGAAAAAGTGAGATCAAGAAAATGCCGGGCTGGGGAAATGTCAACGGCAGGAGGTCCCGTTTCCGGGATGATTCCGTTCCCAGGATGATGCCGGTGCAGGCGAGGAATTCCGACCTTTCTTTCCCTGCATAAGCCGCAGGCGCAGCGTGGTGTTCTTGAAGACAAGCGAAAGCCCGAAACCTCCATCCGAGGCCGGTAGCGCACAGCCGGCCTGAGCCACAGCGCGAGCCGATCTATCCACAGGAGCATAAACCGGAGTCGGCGAGAACCATGGTGGTCAACAGGCGACCTTGACCAGGAGGTCGTCTTGCCGAGTAGGAGTGCGGATGGCGGTTCGTCAACGCACGAGCAAAAGCGCTTTCGTTGCGGTGTAGCCGCCAGCTTGAAGCCGACAAAAGTACACTCCACTCGGAAGTTTCTGTCCGTTCAACACCACAGAGTAATGCCCGGCCGGCTGCCCAGCATTCACCAGGGCCACCACTTCCTGGCCCAGGACGCTGTACACCTTCAGGCTCACCTTTGCCTGGCGGGGCAATTCATAGCGGATGGTTGTGGTAGGGTTAAAGGGGTTCGGATAGTTCTGTTTGAGGCTGAACTCCGAGGGAAGTCCACTCGATGCAGGCGGCACACTGACCAGCTCAGACAAAGGTCTCCTCCAGATACCCTGGCCGGTTCCGGCAAATAGTGTGTTGCCGATCGCGGCAAGAACATAGACCGGAGTACCGGGCAATCCTTCGCTGACATGTGTCCATGTGCCGCCGCCATTGTTGGACAAAAAAGCGCCATCTCTTGTTCCGGCAAATAGCATCGTACCGCTCGCGGCAATGGCTGAAACCGGTGGACCAGTCAATCCGCTGTCGGCCTGGGTCCAGGTAACACCGTTGTTGGTGGAACGATAGAGGTCGGGAGCAACGATCGTCCCGGCATAGAGATCGGTGCCGGCTACGGCCAGGGATGTGACATATTGGAGGCGATTGGGGACCTCGGTCAGACTGGAGGTTTCGTGCCATTCAATACCGCTGTTGGTAGAGGCGTAGACTTGCACGGATGCCGCGTAGACATTAGGCCCGCTTGAGACGAGGGCAGTTATCCCGGTTTGCGGAATTCCCAAGCGATCCGGAAGCCATTTGGCACCTCCATTTGAGGACACATAAATCCCGTTACCCCCCGCGATCATGACCGTGCCGCTGATAGCCAGTGAAGACACCCCCTGAATAACTCCATACTCATCTACCAATCCGCTATTAATCGGAGCCCAACTGGTCCCGTCATTGCTTGAGCGGAAGACGCCGCCGTGTCCCGCCCCGGCAATGACGTTGGCGCCGGCTACGGCAAGTGCCTCAACGTATGTATCGGTCAAACCAGTGTTGACCGGACTCCAGTTGGCCCCCCCATCGGTGGAAAGAAAAGCGCCGGCGAGATCAGCTCCGGCTAACAGATTCGCGCCGTGCACGGCAAAGGTCCGGACAGGCGGACCCGGCAGCCCGCTGCTGGCCTGTGCCCAGCTGCTGCCTCTATCGGTGGAGAGAAAGACGCCGGTGCCGGAGGTTCCGGCAAAGAGGACTGAGTCCTTGACGACCAGCGCTGTAACATAGGTGCCAAGCCCCCCACCGGCTAAAGTGGCAGCCGGCAGCCCCGTTCCGGCAGAACTCCAGCTCGCACCGGTATCCGTAGAAAGGAAAACACCGCTGCCGGCGGTGCCGGCAAAAATGTCTGTTCCGGTCTCGACGAAGGCAAGAACTGACAGATCGGACAAGCCGGCATTGGAGGGAGTCCAGGTTGAGCCGCTGTCGGCGGAGAGGAACACACCACCATCTGTTGCGGCTAACAGAGTCGTGCCTCTGGCGGCAAGAGCAAGGATAAATCCGTCCGTCATTCCGTTGTTGACTGGAGCCCAATGCGCGCCGCTGTCGGGTGAGAAGAAGACGCCTCCATAGGTTGCGACGAAGAGGTTCGTGCCGAGAACGGCAAACGCGCGGACGAAAGAATTCGTCAACCCGGTATTCGCTGGAGTCCAATGCGCACCGCTGTCACGGGAGAGATAGGCTCCCTCGTTATATGTTCCGGCAAAGAGGGTCGTCCCCATCGTCGCGAACACTTCAATGTCTGTTTCCGGCAATCCGGTACCGGCCGGCGTCCACGTGGCGCCACCGTCGCTAGTGCGGAACACATAGTAGTTGGAAGTGGCAAAGAGATTCGCTCCCAGCTTGCCAAAAGCCGTGCAATATTGAGGAGAAGACCCGACATTCAAGTGAGTCCACTTTGCTCCACTATTGGTGGAGAGAAAGACTCCCTCCAGCGTCCCCGCATAGAGATTCGTGCCGCTCGCGGTCAAGCACAGGATGTTCCCGCCGTACAGCCCCCGGGTCGGGAGCCATTGGGCTGCGGCGGTCCCCTCAAGGGTGAAGAGCAGGAGGATCGTACACAGGACCGAACGTGATGTGAACATCCCGGATATTCCTTTCGATTCTACGGAGCCATGCCGATGGCAGTCTCTGGAACAGAGGGTAAGGCTCACGACACAAAACCCCTTCCACGCTTGCAGATGCATGGAAAGGGTTCTAGAAAGAACGTCTTGCCAGAAGGCCGAGGCAAGGCCACTGCTCTAAAAGTACGTCGCGACAACGGGGAAGTCAAGGGGGAGGCGAGTAGCAAAGTCACGGGAATGGTCCAGGGGGTCGCGCTTAGCCGGTTCGCGTACCTGCCTTCCCGCCATCCTGCCCGGAGCACCAATCTCAATGCACTCTCGAAGAGGTGATTCTGTTGATTTTTGTCCTCCATGTGAATATATTGGTATGATGCACCGACCATCCCCTACCCCCCACCATCGATCATCAGGAGTCACCATGACACGTGTTGCCCCCCTTGCAGTCCTGTTGCTGGCTGCCGTGTTCCTTGCGACGACCGGCTTCCAGTGCGGTTCTGCCGAGACGACCAGCGCCAAGCTGTATATGCAGCAGAAGCAGTGGGACAAAGCAGAACAGAGTCTTCTCAAGGAAGTGCAGAAGAACGACAAAGATGCGGAGGCGTGGTTCCTGCTCGGCCAGGTGCGCCTCGAACTGAAACGGTACAAGGACATGGACGAGGCCTACACGCACTCCCTGCAGGTCTCGGAGACGCACAGGCCGGAGATTTCCCGGAACAGGCTCGCCGTCTGGGCCATGCTGTACAACGAGGGCGTGAAGTTCTATAACGAGGGACGGGACAGCGCTTCGAGCTACGACAAGGCCATTGAGGATTTCACCACCGCCATCGAGTTGGAGCCCGACAGCTCCACGACCTACTACGTGGCCGCTCTTGCCTGGTATGCGAAAAAGGACTACCAGAAGGCGGTGGCGACGATAGAGACAGCTTTGCAGAAGAAGCCCAATTTTGCCGATGCAGCGAAGTTCCTGGGACAGGTGCACTATCAGCAGGCGGTCGATCGTCTCAGCGCTAAGGACGAAGCCGGGGCGCAGGCCGAGTTCGTGAAAGCGACCCAGGCCTTCGAAAACGTGTACAAGCTGGAGCCGGACAGCATCTCCAGCATCAACAACCTCATCGACGTCTACGATCGCACCAAGAACATGGAGAAGGCGCTGGCGTTGACGCGCGACGCCGTGGCCAAACAGCCGAACAACAAGTTCTTCCGGTTTGCCTACGGCGTCTTTCTGATGAAGCAGGACAACTTCCCGTCGGCCATCGAGCAGTTTGAAAAGACTGTCAGCATCGACCCCTCCTACAGCGATGCGCACTACAATCTCGGCGTCTCTTACGTGAACTGGGGCGTATCGATGAAGAAGGCGGCCGACGAGAAGGCCGAAGCCGATCAGAAGAAGGCCGGCAAGGGCAAACACGTGAACACCGACGAGTCGTACCGCGAGAAGCTCAAGCTGGCGCTTCCGCACCTGGAAAAGAGCGTCGAGCTCCAGGCAGACGACGCCGGCAAGTGGATGCAGCTCGGGCGGCTCTACACGATGCTCAACATGCCCGACAAGTCCAGAGCCGCGTTCGAGAAATCCGATAGTCTGAGCAAGACTCACTGATCCGGCATGAATCACGGAAGGCCCCGCCGTCCGACGGGGCCTTTTTTTTCAGGAGAACGCAATGAACGATCAACCAGTCGGCGGTCAGCAGATCAATATCGAGCTGGGCGAGAAAGAAGCCGAGGGCATCTATTCGAACCTCGCGATCATCACGCATTCACCGGCGGAGTTCGTCATCGACTTCACACGCGTGCTGCCCGGCGTGCCGAAGGCGAAGGTCCATGCCCGCCTGATCATGACGCCCCAGCACGCGAAACTGCTGATGCGCGCCCTCGAGGAAAACATCGGGAAGTATGAGATGAAGTTCGGAGAGATCAAGATCCACGGCGACGACCCCTCGGCGGGATACGGATTCCAGCCTGTGCTGCCTGACGAAAAGGTGCATTAGGAGGGCTCCCGTCTCAGAGGACCATAGCTGCACACATGGTACCCAGGGAATTCTCTGTTTTCCCGAAAAACCTGCTCTATTGAAGATTCTACCCGTCTACGCGTTATTCCCCGCCTGAAGAACACTTCTCCTGACCTTTCCGGCCCCTGCATAACATATTGGACGCACGGTTGTTACTCCATTCATGTGAGCGCCCGCACAGGGCCTCCGGCGTGGCACTCGCTTTGACATAGTTCCATATGCAGGGCGGGCGGTGCATGTGCTGAAGGGGACATCAAAGCTTGACTGTCCGGGGGAACTCAATGAGTGTCGGCAACAGTTTCTGGACTTGCCGCCGGAAAATGGCGGAACTTCTTCTTGGTACCGTGTTCTCACTGTCGTCGTTCAACTGCATCAAGACCCCCGCCCCGCCGGTGGCCCCGTCGTGGGATGTCGACCTGACATTCCCGGTCGGCATCAAGACGGTCACGGTGGGCGACCTGGTCGACAAGGACCCCTCCGCGCTGAAGGCTGACCCTGCGCACCGTATCGTCTATTCCAAGATCATGGCCGTTCCATCGACGCTGGTGGGCGACAGAATCTCCCTTGTGCCCGCCAATGCCTACGGGCAGATCAGGCTTGGAACCTTCAACGTCGAGGTCAAGCCGGTTATCACCGAGATCAACGTCCCGTCGATTCCGAGGGGCATCACCATCCCCGTGCCTTCCCAGACCATGAATCTCCCCACTATTGCGACGGCGATGTCCTCGACGACGACCGTGGAAGTCAGCAGCGGCAGCGTGGGCCTGACACTCAAGAACAACCTTCCGGTCGACATCGCGGCGCTGAATCCCGTCCAGCTCATCGATGACCACGGAAACGTCGAGGCCATATTCGATTTCACCGGCAGTGCGATTCCTGCCGGAGGTTCGCGCACCGTCTACGACAACCTCGCGGGGAAGTCGCTCGGGGACGGTGTGAGCATCGCCGGACTGAACTTCAGCACCCCGGGATCTTCGAGTCCGGTGCGCATCCCTCCGGATTCCATGCTGGTGGCCACCATGATTATGGACAATATCCGGGCGTCCGCGGCGCAGATCACCGGCATCCCCGCGCAGCGCCTGATTGACAACGACCGCACGGCCATCCGCCTGAACGATTCCACCCAGGTGAGCAATGTCGCGATCCGCTCGGGATCCCTCCGGTTTGCCTTTACGAACCGGATCGCCGTGGGGGTCCAGTTCAAGTTCCGCCTGGAGGAACTGCTGCGGCCGGCGGCGGGCGGGTATGCGCCGTATGAAGACAGCCTCTTCCTTCCGGCTCTCGGGGGGAATTCCTACACGCTCAATCTTTCCGGGTGCAGGCTGCGGGCGCCTGCGGGCCAGCTGCTCAGCGCCCTTCAACTGACCAGCAGCGTCGTCATCCCGACGGACGTGAGCGGCCGGGTGGCGGTTCACGACACGGACAAGGTGCAGATCGACATGAGCACTCTGGCCCCGATCGTGGCCGACAGCGTCACCGGGGTCATCAAGCCCACCTGGATCGACGTGCACAGCGCCGTGGCTCTGAACCTCGGTTCATTTTCCTCGAAGCTCGTCGCCCAGTTGAACATTCCGTCGGCGTCCCTGACACTCAATACCGTCAGCTCGGTGGGATTCCCGGCCGACCTGGATTTGCGCGTTTCGGCCGTGAAGAGCACGGGAGAGGTCGTCTACCTCGACATCCCGGCCGGGCAGCGGCGAGTGCAGGCCGGCGGCGGCGCGATAGCATTCGACGGCGCCGAGGTGGGCGCATTCCTCAGCAAGTTGTCCGGAAGACTCCCCGATTCACTCCAGGTCTCCGGCAAGGTGCTTGTGAATCCTCCGGATTGCTACAGCAGAGGCGCCGCCGGGGCCGGCTCGGTAGGGCGCAACAGCTCCTTCTCGGGGAGCGTCACGCTCTCGATTCCGATGAACCTCGGCATCTCGCAGGCGACATACCGGGACACAACGGGCTTCGGGGTGACGGAAGACGGCGGCGGCAAGAAACCCGGACAGAGCGAGCTGGCGAACGTGAACGGCGCAAAGCTCTTTGTGGAGGTCCAGAACGGTCTTCCCGCGCAGGTGGGGGTCAGGGTGTATCTCCTGGACGCCATGCACCGGCGGCTGCTGACCCTTCCGCAGTCGGGGCAGTCCCTGCAGGTGAATGCGGCAGCGGTGGACGCTCAGGGCATTGCCGCTATGCCCGGAACCTCCACATTGACGATCAACCTCAGCCACGCAGAGGCTCAGCTCTACATCCCCGCCGAGTACGTGGAGTATGAACTTGACCTTGCAACGGCTTCCGGCGGATCCCCGGCGGTATTCCTCACCTCGGACGCCGTCAGGGTGCGCGTTTGGACGCAGTGTTCCTACGGAGTGAACAACTAATGAAACTATGGGCGTGGTGTATTCTTGCAGCCTCAGGCGTGATGGTGCTTTCGCAGGTGCAGGCTGGTGAACGAACAAGCATCCAGGGGCTCGGAATGGCCCGTACATACATGGGTGTTGCGCGGGGGCTCGATGCGGTCGGGATCAACCCTGCGAATTTGGATGCGGACAGCGCGACGGTCTCGCTCGCACTCCTTCCTTTCGGGGCCCATGTGGGGAGCGACTTTCTCACCTACGACCTGTACACGCGGTATTTCACCGGCGTTGAGTCGGACGGCGGCCGGATCGGCCGCCACCTTTCGGACGTGGACAAGCAGGCGATCCTTGCTGCATTCCCCAATGGTGTGGGCCGGATCGAAGGCGATGTGGAAGCCAGGCCGGTGGGATTGGCGATACATACGGGGATCGGGACCATCGCATTTAGCGTGACGGAACAGGCCGCGGCGATGATTTCGGTGCCCGGCGAGTACGCCCGTTTCCTTCTGTACGGCAACACACCGGGTTCGGTCTTTGACTTCAGCGCCACGTCCCTCAGCGCCTGGTGGACCAGGGAATACGCGGTGTCGCTGGCGACCACGCTCCGGGACGTCTGGGGATTGCAGAGCCTCTCGATCGGACTCTCCGGGAAATTGATCCACGGGTACGGATACGCAGAGCTGACGCGGTTCAATTCACGCCTGGAGACAGGCACCGATGGCATCCTCCACGGTGTCGTTGACATGCGCAGCCGTGCGGCGGGCATCGATCCGCTGGCAGGGCAGGGCGGTGGCTATACCCCCTTTGGCGATCCCGCGGGCTCGGGATTCGGCGTTGATCTCGGGCTGGCGGCACAGATCAACCCCGTGATCAGAGTCGGCCTGAGCGTCACGGACATCGGATCGTTGACATGGACGAAGAACGTGAGGGAGGTGCGCGCGGAATCGACCCTGGTGGTCGACAACCCCCTGGATCAGGTTCAGCGCGACGGTGTGGAGCGCGCGCTGCGGGGAGAAGCTCAGCCGGGTGAGGCGTTTTCGACGCCGTTGCCGACGACCATCAGGGCCGGGGTGGCCTTCGAACTTGACCGCGTGAAAGCCATCAGGCCGTTCATCCTTGGCGAAATGACGGTGGCATGTGACATCCATCAGGTCCTGCAGGAGGCTCCCGGATCGCCCGCGGGCACCCGTCTGGCCTTCGGCATGGAGTGGCGGCCATGGGGATTCCTGCCGCTGCGGACAGGGTATTCGTGGGGAGGCCCCGACCATCGGAATTTTGCGCTGGGGCTCGGGTTCCACCTTGGCTTCTTTGAAATGGATTTCGCCTCGGAGAACCTGGGATGGATCTTCTCTCCGGACACATTCTCGTACGGCTCGATATCGGCGGGGATGAAAATGAGGTTCTGACGGCGCGGAGAACAAGGCATTCGGACACAAGACCCCGGACATCCTCCGGGGTCTGCGTTTTTGGATCAAGCTCGAAAAACGGTTCCGGCAAGCTTCACGGGAGCGTCAGGACTCGGACGTATGGGGCTGGAGCAGTGTCACACCGTTCCTGCCTCAGCCACGAATCCCCCGTCGTACCGCCGGGGGAGAGGAGGGGGGGTCGAATCTCAAGAGTCTCCCGGCCGGTGGCGAGGGTCCGACCGGTCGTGCCGGGATATCAAGACGCTTGAAGCCAGACAGTTCAGACTTCGAGGTCAGACTTCGGTGTCCATGGGCGCCGGGGTCGGCCCTCAAGAGTCTTCAGGCCCTGCTTGAGAGCGATCAGTTCTGGGGGGCTAGAGGATGTACCTGCTCATGTCCCTGTTCCGCACGATGCTCGAGAGCCGCTCCTGAACCCTCGCTTGGGTGATGACGATGTGCCGCTGGGGCATCTCGTCGGGGGCATTGAAGAGGATCTCCTCCAGGAGCGTGGTGAGGATGGTGTGCAGGCGCCTCGCGCCGATGTTTTCGACCTGCTCGTTCACATCTGCGGCCACGCGGGCGATCTCCCGGATCGCTTCGTCCTGGAACTCCAGGTCGAGTCCTTCCGTGGCGACCAGCGCCGCATACTGTTTGATCAGCGCGTTCTGCGGGAGCGTGAGGATCTTCACGAAATCCTCCTGGGTCAGGCTGTTCAGCTCGACCCTGATGGGGAAGCGCCCCTGAAGCTCGGGGATCAGGTCGGAGGGTTTCGCCACATGGAATGCCCCCGAAGCGATGAAGAGGACATGGTCGGTCTTGACCATGCCGTACTTGGTGTTCACATTGGAGCCTTCCACGATCGGCAGGAGGTCGCGCTGCACCCCTTCGCGAGACACGTCGGGGCCCGCGCCCTGCGCCTTTGCTCCCGCGATCTTGTCGATCTCATCGATGAAGACAATGCCGGAGTTCTCGACGCGCTGAACTGCTTCACGGATAGCCGCTTCCTGGTCGATGAGCTTCTGCGCCTCCTCATTCGAGAGCACGGTGCGGGCTTCGGCGACGCTCATCCGTCTGCGCTTCATCTTCTTGGGCATCAGGCTTCCGAACATGTCCTGCAGGTTGACACCCATGTCGTCCAGGCTCATGGGTCCGATGACCTGCATCAGAGGCCCGTTGGCTGCAGGGACATCCAGCTCGACCATGCGGGCTTCCAGATGACCCGCGCGGAGTCTCTCGCGGAATTTCTCCCGCGTACTCTGTTCTTCGGCGACCTCCGCCGGCCGCTCGGGCTGCTGCTCCTCTGTGTCGGCGGGCTGCTGCTGCCGGCGGCCACGGGGGAGAAGAAGGTCAAGGATCCGTTCCTCCGCCATCTGGCGGGCCTTGCCGTCGACCTCCTCCCGGCGCTCGGTCTTGACCATCGTGACGGCGACCTCGGTCAGGTCCCTGATGATGGATTCCACGTCGCGGCCGACATAGCCGACCTCGGTAAATTTCGAGGCTTCAACCTTGATGAACGGAGCTCCGGCAAGCCGCGCAAGCCGGCGCGCGATCTCGGTCTTCCCGACGCCGGTGGGCCCGATGAGGATGATATTGTTCGGCATGATCTCCTCGCGGAGGCCTGCGGGGACCTGCAGGCGCCGCCACCTGTTGCGGAGGGCGATCGCCACTGATTTTTTTGCCGCGTCCTGGCCGATGATGTAGCGGTCGAGTTCCTGCACGATCTGGCGCGGCGTAAGCTCCGCACCGGCGGGGCGGTCGGTGGATGACATGATCCGGTCTACAATTCTTCGATGGTGATGGATTTATTGGTGTAGATACAGATGTCGGCGGCGGTTTCCAGAGCCTCCTGGACGATCTCGCGGGCCGAAAGGTCGGAGTGCTTGACGAGCATGCGCGCCGCCGCCAGGGCGAAGCTTCCGCCGGACCCGATGGCCACGATGCCGTCGTCCGGCTCGATGATTTCCCCTGTTCCGGAGATCACGAGCGCCTTGTCGGGAGAGATCACCGCAAGCAGGGCCTCGAGCTGCCGGAGGTACTTATCGGTCCGCCACTCCTTTGCCAGATCCACGGCGGAGCGTTCGACGTTTCCGCGGTGTTTCTCCAGGTATTCCTCGAACTTCCCGAAGAGCGTGAAGGCATCTGCGGCCGCGCCCGCGAAGCCGGCGAGGATCGCGTCGTTGTACATTTTCCGCACCTTGCGGGCGTGGTGTTTCATGACGGTCTGGCCGACCGTCACCTGGCCGTCGGAGCCGATGGCGGTGCGGCCGCGATGCGTGAGACCGAGGACAGTCGTTGCTTTGATGATGTCGGGCATGGGATTGGGCGAGGAGAAGAGGAATTCAGGTCATGCGGCGGCGGAGGCGCGCCACCGGGATCTGCATTGCCTCCCGGTATTTGGCGACGGTCCGGCGTGCGATGTTGAGTCCCTGCTGGTTTAGGAGCTCGCCGAGGCGCTGGTCGCTCAGCGGGTGATTAGGGTCTTCAGAGTCGATGAGGGTTTTCAGCTTGCGCTTCACCTCTTTATTGGAAACCTCTTCGCCGTCGGTGGTGCTGATGGCGTCGCTGAAGAAGTGCCGCAGGGAGAAGACCCCGTAGTCCGTCTGGACGTACTTGCTCTTGACCACTCTGCTGATCGTGGAGACGTCCATGTTGATGACTTCGGCAATATCCTTGTAGATCATCGGCCGGAGCCCCTCGCCGGTGTCGAAGAAGTCGCGCTGTCTGTCGACGATGGTCCTCATGACCTTCATCATCGTCTCGCGGCGCTGATGGATGGAGCTGATGAACCATTTTGCCGCTTCGAACCGCTGCCGGATGAAATCCTTCGCTTCCGTGGACACGCCGTTCTTCTTGCGCTTCGACATCAGCTCCTTATAGGCGCGGTTGATCCGGAGCGGAGGGATGTTGCGGTCGTTCAGGGAGACGACGAAATCGGTCTCGGTCTTTGTGACGATGTAGTCGGGGATGACGTAGTTTTCCTGGGCCGAGAACATTCCCTCGCCGGGTTTCGGGTTCAGATGCTGGATGGCCTCGACGACGTGCTTGAGGTCGTCGTTCGTGATCCCGAGCTTCTTGATGAGATCCTCGAAATGGCGCATCGTGAAATCATCGTAGAACTCAGTCAGGACGCGGAGCGCCAGCGTCCGGAGGGGCGGGTGGACCTGTGCCACCTCCATCTGGACGAGCAGGCATTCCTGGAGCGACCGGGAGGCAATGCCCACAGGGTCGAGGCGCTGGATCTTCTTCAGGATGAGCTCGGCCTTCTCAAGGGAAATGCTCAGCCCGTGCGTGAGGTTGAGATCCTGGACGATTGCGCCCAGATCGCGCCTCAGGTACCCGTCCTCGTCGATGTTCCCGATGATCTCTTCCCCCAGCAAATACTCCTCCTCGTCCATGTCCAGGAGCATGAACTGGGTGAGGAGCCGGTGATAGAGGGGGATCAGTTCGGGGAGGGGATAGTCTTCGCGTTCCTCGTCGTCGAACGGCTGCTGGGTCTTGTAGCCCCCAGTATCGTCGTTCATGTAATCGTCGATCGTATACTTGTCGTCTTCCGCCTCGGTGGCGGCGGCTTCCTCGGTCTTGTCTGCATCCTCGGCCTTTTCGGGCTCTTCCTGTGTCTGTTCGAGTTCATCCTCGAACCCTTCCTCCAGGAGCGGATTCATCTCCAGCTCGGCCTTGATCTTTTGCTCGAGGGCGAGGGTCGGCAGCTGCAGCATCTTCAGGTACTGGACCTGTTGAGGCGACAGCTTCATCATCATCTTATGTTGGAGGGCGATATTCAGCATAAATTCACGTGCCCGGCGTACGGTCTGACACCTGGGGAGCTTTGCAGGCGAGGCGGAACTCGTTGTGCCATGCTTCGCCGAAGCGCCTGACCAGCGGTTCCCTGAGGAACTCTGACAGCGGCAGCTGTTCCCGGAGCCCCCGGGACCGGCCGCTTTCGCACTCCTCGATTTCCTCGTAACGGAGGACTCCGGGGTGCCCCCGCCGGATTCTGATGGGGAAAAGGTGGCAGGAAACCGGCTTCGGCCAGTCGGTTGCACCGTCGCGAAAGGCGCGCTCGAAGGCGCAGGTCGCGATGCCGTCCTGCATGACGACGAAGACGCACTCGCGCTCATCGATGCAGGTCGTCGCATAGTCGCCCGGCCGGCCTTCCAGGGGGCCCGCCGCGGCGAGTGCCCGCCGGCTGCGTTCGCTCAGATAGGAAGTTACAGCGGGAAGGACCCTGTACACTTCCCTCACCTCAGGATCATCGAGGGGAGCTCCCCGGCCGCCTGCGATGCAACAGCACGCGCCCATGCAAGCGGTGAGGTCACAACGGAAGAATGCCCGGGTGATCGCATCATCAATGACCGCTTCGCCGATGACAAACATGCCGCCTCACTGCGTCATGATGAACTCTTGACAAGATACGAATTTTCCCCCATTAACAAAAGAACAACACGGAGGGCGCCGCGGCGAACAGCAGACCTGCCAGGCTCCTGACGAAATACTTCCCCGGCATCTGCCGCACAACTCCCTTGCATTCCAGCGCGAGGAGATGGGCAAGGACGTCGGAGATAGGCATCCGGGCTCTCGCCGCAAGCATGTCGACGTGCACGGGTGCGTCGTCCGTGAACGCCTCAAGCACTCCCTGTTCGAAGAGCGTCAGGACCGGCCGCGCCCGCTCCTTCAGAGGGACGCCCGGCGGCAGGATGTCTCTCAGGTGCGGCCTCAGCTCCTCGATCACTTCTTCCACGGTCTCCACCAGGAGAGCCTTGCCGCTCCGGATCAGCATGTTTGTCCCCCCGGGCCTGCCCTCTCGCACGGGGGAGGGGATGGCGAACACTTCCCGGTTCTGATCGAGGGCAGTCGCCGCGGTGATCATCGCGCCGCCATCGGTGGCGGTCTCGACGATGATCGTGCCGATGCTGATTCCGCTGATGATGCGGTTCCGCCGGGGGAAATTTCCCGCATCGGGCTTCGTCCCCATGGGATACTCCGAGAGCACCGCCCCGAGTGAAGCGATGCGCGTGGCTAGTTCCCTGTTCTCAGGCGGGTACACCACGTCGAGCCCGGATCCGATGACCGCTAGCGTTCGCCCGCCCGATCGAACCACAACGGTATGCGCAGCGGTATCGATCCCGCGGGCAAGTCCGCTTACTACCGTGATCCCCAGCCGCGCAAGGCCGGCGGCGAATCGCTCTGCCATCTGCACGCCGTACGCCGACGGCGACCGGGTGCCCACAATCGCCAGCGAGGAGGAATCCCCGGGCACGAGCGATCCCCTCAGGAACAGCAGCGGGGGTGGGTCGTAGATCCTCTTCAGGGCGGCCGGGTACTCCGTGTCCCATATCGTCACGCACCGTCCGCCGGCCAGGTCCATCCGCCTGAGCTGGTCATCGGCAAATCCGGCCGCCTCCTTCCCCGCGGGTCCTTTCAGAAACGAAGCGACCGCAAGCGCTGTCCTTCTGTGTATTCCCGGGGCGCCGCAGAGTTCCCTCGGCGACGCCCCGAGCACCGCATCGGCACCATGAAAATGATCGACAAGCGCGCGAAAACGCTGCACGCCGATTCCAGGCACCCGCGTCAGCATCAGCAGCGACCGAATCCTCGCCGGCATGGTCAGGCTCCTTTCTCAAGGGGGGGAGGCCGCAGCAGCGGGGAGCCGGGCCCGGGTTCAGCGGGAGGGGGTCATCGGGCAATCATCTGTCTGACCCGGTCGATCGCACGGTTCGCCTCCCCGGCGCTTCGGGCTTCGGCGATGATGCGCATGATCGGCTCGGTGTTGGATTTCCGGAGATGAATCCAGTGATCGTCAAAATCAAACCTCAGTCCATCCTCGCGGTTCACCTGGGCTCGGCCGGCATAGGCCTGCTCCAGTCTCGCCATGACTTCCTCCGCGTTCACACTCCCAAGGGCAATCTTCCCCTTGGCGATCTGGTACTGCGGCAGGGCCGCCTTCATTCCGGAAACCGTCGTTCCGGAATCTGCCAGCGCCTGGAGAATCAGGCCGATGCCGACGATGGCGTCGCGGCCGAGATGAACGGCAGGAAGGATGACGCCTCCGCTCCCTTCACCGCCGACAACGGCCCCCTCTTCCTTCATGCGCCGGGCGACATTGATCTCGCCGACGGGCGTGCGGAGACAACGTGCTCCATGCGCCGCGGCGATATCGTCCACCGCCCGGGTGGTCGAGAGGTTGACCACGACAGTCTGCTGTCCCGGACCGGAGGGGCCCTTGCCGGCCTGTGTGGTCCGTCGGAGGACGAAATCCACGGCTGTCGCAACCGTGTACTCTTCGCCGTACGGTTCCCCGCGTTCATCGATCAGGACAAGGCGGTCGACGTCCGGATCCACCACGATGCCGATGTCCGCTTTCTCCTGCCGGACCCTGGCGGCGACTGCGCCGAGGTTCTCCGGCACGGGCTCGGGGGTCCGGGCAAACACACCGCTCACATCGCAGTTCAGGGGCACGACGGTGCAGCCCAGCTCGTCGAGCAGGGCCGGAACGATAGCGCCGCCGGCCGCATTGATGCAATCGAGCACGACCTTGAAACGGCGGCGGCGGATGCTCGGCGGGTCGATCCAGGAAAGCCCCAGCACCGCATCCATGTGTTTCCGGAGCCAGGTCGTGTCGTCGGCGACCGTGCCTGCGCTCTGCCAGTCGGCGTAGGCCTGGGATTCTCCGGCGAGCGCCCAGAACTCGCGGTTCTCTCCGCCGTCGAGGAACATTCCCGTCTGGGCAATGAACTTCATCCCGTTCCACTCCATCGGGTTGTGCGAGGCGGTCACCGCTATCCCGCCCGCGGCATGTTCATGCTCGACTGCCATCTGGACGGTCGGGGTGGGACACACGCCCAGCGAGCGCACGTGCATCCCCTTTGCCGCAAGCGTCCCCGCGACAATGTCCGAAACCATCCGGCCGCTCCTCCGCCCGTCTCCCCCGAGGACGACCGCGGGGTTGCCGGGAACAGCGCGTGCGCAATACTCCGCAAATCCCGCGGCGTAGCGGACCGCCACCTCCGGCGTCAAAGTCCGGCCGATGACGCCGCGAATGCCGGAAATGCTCACGATGAGGTCCATGCGGTCTTCCGTTGTGTCAGGTTGAGACGCGTTTCCAAACCCGGGAAATGTACGACAGACACGGACCAGAATCAAGGCACGGGGTTTGCTGCGGGAAACGGGCGGCGCCTTGAATATCTCTCATGATTTGGTTACGTTTGCTCAGAGTGAGGGAGCCAGCGATGTTCACGGACGATGAGCGACACACCTTGCTACGCATCGCCAGAGATGCAATTGGGCATGGACTGGGGGTGATCCGGGAAGAACCCGTGCTCCCCGTGCGAGGCGCTCTCGGCGAGCCGGCTGCCGCATTTGTCACCCTGCACCTTGATGGGGAACTGCGCGGCTGCATAGGGTATGTGGAGGCGCTGGAACCCCTCGCCGCGACGGTAAGCGAAGTTGCCGTGCGTGCGGCCTTCCATGACCCGCGGTTCCCGCCGCTGACCGAAGGGGAGTTCGGAAAGGTGGTGATCGAAGTCTCCGTGCTTTCGCCGCTGCAGCTGCTCCGGAGCGAGGAGGAGATCGAAATCGGCCGTGACGGCCTCGTGCTCGAGCTCCATCGTGCCCGTGGGCTTCTCCTTCCGCAGGTCGCGACGGAGCAGGGATGGGACCGGATACGGTTTCTCGAATTCACGGCGATGAAGGCCGGCCTCCCCCCTTCGGCCTGGAAGGATCCCGAGGCGCATGTCTACACGTTCTCCGCCGAAGTGTTCGCGGAGAGCTCGATGGAAGGCGCGCATCCATGAGCAGGACCCAGACTACCCGGCCGTGTGCCGTCTGCGGGACGTTTTATCCGGAGGACCCGGGAACTCTGCGCGAGGAAGTCCAGGCAATGATCCACAAGGGCCTGGTCCCGGAGACCCCGGCGACACCCCTCGGGGTGATCGCCCCCCATGCAGGCTACATGTATTCGGGACCTACGGCGGCTGCGGCATACGCCCGGCTGGCAGGCCGCCGCTTCGAGACCGTGCTCGTGGCTTCGCCGAGTCACCGCGATGCCTTCGCCGACGTGTCTGTCTATCCCGGCGCGGCATACGAGACACCGCTCGGCCCCGTCTTCCTCGATACGGAACTGCGTGAGGCGCTCATCGCCGAATCTTCGGTGGTGACGGCCTCTCCCCTGGGCCACCGGAGCGAGCATGCGATAGAGGTCCAGCTCCCGTTTCTCCAGGTGATCCTGGGCGACTTCAAGCTGGTGCCGCTCGTTCTCGGAAGCCAGACAAGGGAGGTCTGCCTCGAGCTTGGCGAGCTCCTCGGGCGCGTGTGCGCCGGACGGCAAATCCTGCTGGTGGCCAGCACCGACCTCTCCCACTACTTCCCGGCAGACGCAGCAGATGCCCTGGACGGCGTTGCGAGGGATGACATCAGCCGGTTTGATGAGGACCGGCTCATGGACGATCTCGACCAGGGGAGGACGGAAGCATGCGGCGGCGGACCCATGGTCGCCGTCATGAAAGGGTTGCGCCTGCTGGGCGCGACACGGATGGAAATTGTGCAGCACTGCACTTCGGGCGACATCACCGGCGACCGGAGGTCGGTTGTCGGATACTGCTCGGCGGTGGCGTGGGAAGACTCACCAGACGCATGAAGCGCGCTCGATGGAACATCGCAGTGGTCGGGGCCGGAAACGTGGGACAGGTACTGGGCCGCCTGCTCGTCCGTGGGGGTGACCGCGTGAGGGGTGTCGTCTCGCGGAGCGCCGGCTCCGCCTCGAAGGCAGGGGCGTACCTCAGGTGCCGCAATACGGGCATACGACTGGACCGGATCCCGGACACGACCGACCTCGTGCTGCTCACCACGCCTCACAGCGCTGTCGAGGAGACGGCGCGCTCGATCGCCGGACTCGGCCATCTGCCATTCGCCCGGATGGCCTTCTGCCACACTTCGGGGATGTTGACGGCGGCCGCTCTTGCCCCCCTTGCCTCGAAAGGCGCGACCGTATTTTCGTTCCACCCGATCCAGACTTTTCCGCGCGACTTTACGCCTCCGCAGATCCTCCCAACGCTTGCCGGGGTCTGGTACGGGGTGGACGGAGATGCCCGCGCAGTGCGCACCGCCCGGATCCTCGCCCGGAGGCTGGGAGGGAAAGCCGTCGTCGTTCCTGCCGACATGCGCGCCTACTACCATGCCGCGTGCGTGGTCGCTTCGAACCACATGACGGTCCTGCTTTCCGTGCTGGACGACATGTACCGGAAGCTGGGCATCGGATCATCGGGCTTCCTCGCGCTGTTCAGGCCGATCATCGAGGCGACCCTGCGAAACAACGAGGCGGCTTCCCCGGCGGAGGCGCTCAGCGGTCCGGTCGCCCGGGGGGGGATTGAAACCATCGCGCTTCACTTCGATGCGGTCCGCAGGTTTTCCCCCGGTCTCGTTCCGTTCTTCGACGCGATGACCATGGAAACCGTCAGGCTCGCACTGCGGAAGGGATCGATCGATGCCCGGCGGGCCGGGGAGTTCCGCGACCTCATTGCGCCGGGTCCAGATTCGTCCACAAGCACGGAGCACACTTCGTGAGAGCCCTGATCGCCAGCGGCGGGCGCGGAACGCGCCTGCGCCCCATCACCCATACGCGCAACAAACACCTCATCCCGATCGCCAACAAACCCATCCTCCACTATGCCATCGAGGCCGTCGCCTGTGCCGGGATCCGCGACATAGCGATCGTGGTCAACGCCGACAGCTCCGAGGTGCAGGAGGCGGTGGGTGACGGCGCGCGCTGGGGGGTGAATATCTCGTATCTTCGCCAGGAACGGCCCGGCGGGCTGGCGCAGGTTGTGGCCCTGGCGGAGGAATTTATGGGCGATGAGCCGTTCATCTTCTACCTTGGCGACAACATGGTGGTGGGCGGGGTCACGCGATTCGTGGAGGAGTTCCGGCGGAGCGGGTGCGACTGCTATCTCACGCTGTCCAAGGTGAAGGATCCGGAGCGGTTCGGGGTTCCCGAAATCCTTAACGGCCGGATCGTGTCCGTTGAAGAGAAACCGAAGCGCCCGAAAAGCTCGTACGCCGTCGCGGGGATCTACCTGTACAACCGGTCCATCTTCGAGGCCGTCAAGGCGATCAGGCCGAGTGCGAGGGGGGAGCTGGAAATCTCCGACGCCCACCAGTACTTGATCGACCATGGGCGCAGCATCGGGTTTTCGGAAATCACCGGCTGGTGGAAGGATACGGGGAAGCCGACCGACCTGCTGGAGGCGAACCGTCTGATCCTGGACAACATCACTGCTTCGGTGAACGGGGACGTGGATGAGAAGTCGACGGTGGCCGGAAAGGTCATCGTGGAGCCGGGGGCGCGCATCATCAACAGCGTCGTGCGCGGGCCGGCGATCATCGGCGCCGGCTGTCTCATCGAGGAGGCATACATCGGACCGTTCTCCTCGATCGGCAACCGGACGGAGATCAAGAAAAGCGAAGTCGAGTACAGCATCATCCTTCGTGACTGCAAGATCCACAACGTCGGCATACGGCTGGAAGGGAGCATCCTGGGAAACGATGTGGAGATCGTGCAGGCAGCCGGCAAACCCCTTGTCCACCGGTTCATGATCGGTGACCAGAGCAGGGTCGAAGTGGTCTGAATCAAACCTGTGGCCAAAACACGTGAACTACCAGACACTGCTGTTTTCCGTCGAGAACCGTGTGGGCATCGTCACCGTCAACCGCCCCGACAAGCTCAACGCATTGAACGCTGTGGCGAAGGATGAGCTCCGGATGCTCTTCACCGCGCTGAGGTCCGACCCGCTCGTCGACGCGGTCGTCATTACGGGGGCGGGGGAGAAGGCCTTTGTGGCCGGCACCGACATCAGGGAACTCACGGCGCTCGACGCGGCCTCCGGAGTGGAGTTTGCCTCCAGGGGCCAGGCGGTGTTTGACCTGATCGAGCAGCTGGACAAACCGGTCATCGCCGCGGTCAACGGGTATGCTCTCGGCGGCGGATGCGAGCTGGCGCTGGCATGCCACCTTCGCCTGGCATCCGAGAAGGCCAGGTTCGGCCAGCCGGAAGTCAGCCTCGGCATCATCCCGGGGTACGGCGGCACCCAGCGGCTGGCACGCCTGATCGGGGAGGGACGAGCGCTGGAGATGATCCTGACTGGTGTGCAGGTCGACGCTGCGGAAGCCCTGCGCATCGGACTGGTGAACAAGGTGTTTCCCCCTGCGGAACTGATGGTGCGGGCCCTGGCGACGGCGCAGGTCATCGTGTCGATGGGCCAGGTGGCCGTGCGCGCGGCCCTGAAGGCGGTGCACGCCGCCGGCCTCCCCCTGCCCGAGGGACTCGGCATCGAGGCGGAACAGTTCGGCCGGTGCTGCGCCAGCGACGATTTCCACGAAGGCACCAGGGCGTTTCTGGAAAAACGCAAGCCGGCGTTCAGAAACAGATGACGTTCCCCCTGACCGGGCGCCCCTGGCGCCTGAAACTCGCGGTGGCCGGTGCCCTGGCCGTTCTTGCCGCCTGCCTCGCCGTTGCCGACCGCGCGCTGGAGCCGCGCGTGCCCGGGGTTGCTCCGGTCCACCGCGACTCCGGCGAGATCGATGCGGCGATCGACAGCCTCCTGGTGCGGCACCATGTGGATCTCAGGAGCGTGAGGAGCTGGTCGGTCAGAACTCCGGACAAGGCAGTCCTAAGGAGAGAATCGCGCATCGATGTCCCCTCATCGTTTGTCAGCCTCGTCTTTAACCACGATCTGCAAAACGAGGTAGTGCCGCTGGGCGCCCGCGTGATCGCAACCGAGCATTCAAAAGAGCAGACGGTGACCATGCATGTCCGGAAAGACGGCCAGGTTGTCCGGACGCTGGTCTTCCGGATGGTGGCCGCCGCCGGGCCGGCAGCGGGCGCCCGGAACGCAACCGTGAAAGGACGACCTCGCAAGTGATGTGCGCGCGGGCCTCACCGCCCTTCACCCTGCAGTGCCCCATGTCCCAGAAAGGAGCTTCCCATTTCTCAACAAGGATCTTCCCCCAAGCCGGACGCCAACGCCGGGGCGGTGATGGAAAAGCTCGTCTCCCTCTGCAAGCGCAGAGGGTTCGTCTTCCAGTCGAGCGAAATCTACGGCGGCTTGAACGGCTGCTGGGATTACGGGCCGCTCGGCGTCGAGCTCCTCCGGAACGTCAAAGAAGAATGGTGGCGGACGATGACCTCCCGCGAGGACATCGAGGGCATCGATGCCTCGATCCTGATGCATCCCCGTGTGTGGGAGGCCTCGGGTCACGTGGAGAACTTCACCGACCCGATGGTGGACTGCAAGGAATGCAAGGCCAGGTTCCGGGCCGACCAGATCGAAGACGCCATGTGCGGCAACAACGCCTACAAGGGGAGAAAGGCCCACAAATGCCAGGCCGAGGGGAAGTTCACGGAGGCCCGCCAGTTCAACCTGATGTTCAGAACGTTCGTCGGCCCCGTGGAGGAAGCCGGGTCGGCCGTCTACCTGCGGCCTGAGACGGCCCAGGGCATCTACGTGAATTTTCTGAACGTCCAGTCCTCATCCCGCCAGAAACCCCCGTTCGGCATCGCGCAGATCGGGAAGGCCTTCCGAAACGAGATCAACACGAAGAACTTTCTGTTCCGCACCCGCGAGTTCGAGCAGATGGAGATGCAGTTCTTCGTGAAGCCGGGCACGGACGAGGAGTGGTTCAACTACTGGAAGGAGCGGCGGATGCAGTGGTTTCTGGGACTCGGCATAGGGTCCGAAAAGCTCCAGTATCACCGGCACGAACCGGACAAGCTTGCCCACTACGCCAAGGACGCCTTCGACATCGAATACCTTTTTCCCTTCGGCTGGGGAGAGATCGAGGGAATTCACAACCGCACTGATTTCGATCTCTCGCGGCACGAGCAGTTCTCCGGGAAAGCCATGAAGTATTTCGACGAGCAGTCGAAGGAGCGCTACACGCCGTACATTATCGAGACTTCGGCCGGTGCAAGCCGTTCGTTCATGGCCTTCCTGGTGGACGCGTACCGCGAGGAAGAGGCGCCGACCTCCGACGGGAAGATGGAGCTCAGGGTGGTCATGCATTTCCATCCCAGGCTGGCCCCCATCAAGGCGGCGGTGTTCCCGCTGGTCAACCGCGATGGCATGCCTGAGATCGCCCAGAAACTCGAGACGGCGCTGCGTGCCTCCTTCAAAGTGTTCTACGATGACAGCGGTGCCGTCGGGCGCAGGTACCGGCGGCAGGATGAGATCGGCACGCCGTTCTGCCTGACCATCGATTCTCAGACGCTTGAGGATCAGACCGTCACCGTCCGCGAACGCGATACCATGGTGCAGGAGAGGATTGGGATCGACCGCGCGGCAGCCTATGTGCGGGAGAAGCTGCACGCATGAGGAAATGCCGGGTCGGAGGTCCGGGCGGGCCCATGCCAGGCCGCGCGTCGCGCCGGGGTTGGCCGGCTGTCTCCCGGGGGAGCCTGCGCCTGGCCGTCGTGGTCGTGATGGCGGTGCTGGCCGCAGCCTCGCCAGGAGAGGTCCTGGCCCGGCAGGACGGAGGGCGGTTCGAGGAGGTTGCCCGCAAGGGGATCGGCGAGGTCTACAACCTGCAATTCGAGCAGGCCGAGAAGACCTTCACGGAGCTGACCGCCATGCGGCCGCACGACCCGGCCGGACCGTTCTTCCTGGCGATGATCACCTGGTGGCGGATCCTGATCGACATCGACAACACGCGGTACGACGACGAGTTCTTCGGCTCCCTGGACCGGGTGGTGGACATGTGCGACTCGCTGCTGGACCGGAACCCCGGCGATGTCAACGCCATCTTTTTCAAGGGGGGGGCGATAGGGTTCATCGGACGGCTGAAGTTCCACCGCAACGATTATCTTGCGGCCGCCAACGCCGGCCGCAAGGCGCTTCCGCTCGTGCAGGCGGCAGCAGAGCTTGACCCGGAGAACACCGACATCCAGCTCGGCACGGGCATGTACGATTACTACGCGGAGGTCATCCCGGAGGAGTACCCCTGGCTCAAGCCGCTCCTCCTGTTCGTGCCCCGCGGGGACCGGCAGCGGGGACTCCGGGAGATCACGGCGGCGTCGGAGAAGGGAAGGTACGCTTCTGTGGAGGCGGCGTTCTTCCTGATGCAGATCTACTTCTACTATGAAAAGGATTACGGGAAGGCGCTGGCCATTGCCGAGAACCTGTTCGCGCGGTTTCCCGACAACATGTTGTTTCACCGGTACGTAGGCCGCTGTCTGAGCTCTCTTGCGGACTGGAATGGCACCCGGACCGCGTTCGAGGAGATCGTCAGGCGCGCCTCCGCCGGCCAACGCGGCTACACCAGGAACGTGGAGAGGGAGGCGGAGTACTACCTTGGGGTAAGCCTGATGGGCGCGCGCGACTATGACGGGGCACTGCGCCACCTGCTCCGGTGCGACGAGCTGAGCCGGACGCTGGACACCCAGGAAGCGTCGGGCTTCATGATCATGGCCAATCTGAAGATAGGGAACGTCTACGACATCCTGGGGAAACGGGAGCTTGCGCTGGAGCAGTACCGGAAAGTGCTGGGGATGAAAGAGTTCAAGGATTCTCACACACAGGCGGAGCAATACCTCAAGACGCCCGCGCTGTACTGACCCCCCATCACGCGACTGAAGACGGCATGGGACTGACCATTCTTGCGTTCGGCATCGTGGCCGCGCTCGCAGAGGTTGCGGGCGGGAGCTTCGTGCTGCTCCGGCGGACCTGGCCCCGGGCCGTTCAGGAATACCTGCTTGCCCTCAGCGCGGGATTCATCCTTGCCCTGGTCTTCCTGGAGCTCATTCCGGAAAGTATCGGGGCCGTGGGGGTCAAGGCCCCGATCTTCATGCTGCTCGGCTATTCCACTCTTCATTTTTTCGAGCACACGGTCGTGGGGCACCTGCATTTCGGTGAGGAAACCCACGAAGAGCTCATGCTTTCCCGGACCGCGAGCGTGTCCACCTTCATCGGTCTCTTCATCCACGCCTTTTTCGACGGTTTCGCGATCTCGGTCGGCATGCAGTTCAACTTCTACCTGGGGCTTCTGGTGTTTTTCGCCATCCTGCTTCACAAGATTCCCGAGGGACTCACGATCGCCACGGTGATGCTGGCGGGAATGCGCAGACGGCGGACGGCATTCCTGGCCTCGGCGGCGATCGGCGCGGCCACTGTGCTCGGCATACTCAGCGTGTTTCTCCTGGAGGGCGTCAGCCGGGCCCTGATGGGCTCCGCCTTCGCGTTTTCGGCGGGGATAGCGACCTATGTGGGCGCGAGCGACCTGATCCCCGAGATCAATCACTCCCGGAACAGGGTCATCCCGCTTCTGGTGTTCGGAGGGATGCTGTTGTTTTATGCCGGCCTCGTGCTCCTTCAGCCTGCAATAGGCGGGGCCCATTGACTGGCGTCAGTCCCGCAAGAGGGATCAGACCCGCACGCGGGATCAAAACGCGGCGCTGATCGACACGCGGTGGAGACTACCGATGGATCCGAGCGACGAGAGCGAGTAGTCGACGCGGTAGGTCTTCACGTTGATGCCGATCCCGGCGGAAAAGCCGGTCAGACCCGAGGTTGAGCCGAGGTTGAGGTCCAGCCGCTGCTCGTTGTTGTAGCCGATGCGCGCCTGGAGTACCTTGCTCAGCGTGAATTCGCCCCCCACAGAGAAGGAGCGGAACCGTTGTCCGAATGAGTTCACGTCCTGGTTGATATTGTGGAAGGCGACGTTCAGGAGCAGGGGGAGTCCCTTGGGGATGATGGAAAACCCGGCGGAAGCGTCCACCGGGAGGTTCTCGCGGGTACCCAGGTAGGTCGTCAGCTGGCGGCCCAGATTCCGGATGCTCACCCCGACGGCGAATCGGGAATCCGGGATGCAGTAGAGGATGCCGATGTCGGCGGCCAGGGCGGATGAAGAGGCGCCGGCGATGGACGAGGTAATGAATTTAACGGCGCCGCCCCAGTAGAGGTTGTCGTCGAGCGTGTTGGAGTACCCGATGGAAATGGCCATGTCCGACGCGGTGAACGAGCCGAGGGCGTTGCCGAGCTCGTCGGTTTCCGTGAAGGTTCCGTAGTGCTCGTACAGGACGCCGGCCCCGAAGGTCCCTGCATCTTCGATGGCCTGACCGTAGGCCAGGGACCCGGCATTGACATCGAGCAGATTCTTGAAGAAACCCGCAGTCCCTCGCGGGCCGGTAAGGGTGCCGAGGGAGGCGGGGTTGTAGAAGATCGTCGTGGGGTCGTCCGTCATCGCGAGAAAACTCCCTGCGAGGGCTGCAGCGCGGGCGTTCATGTCGCTGCGCAGGAAATTGAATACCGTGTTGGCGCCGTCGGCCAGGCCTGTGCATGCCGGCAGCGAGAGCAGGATCAGCAGCAAAGCGGGTCTGAAACGCATAGTCCTCCAAGCGGGCGTGCTTCAACATAGCAAAGGACGGCACAAAACACAAGAACGGCAAGGCAGCCGGGTTGATTCTCTGGAGCCTTTTCAGTATATTGATCTCCTGAAAGTCCTGAAAGGAAGATGTTCATGAAAGAGGGCATACATCCGGAATACAAGAAGTCGGTGGTGACGTGCGTCTGCGGGAACACGTTCGAGACGCGGTCGACCATAGGCAATCTGAAAATCGAAATCTGCTCAGCCTGCCACCCCTTCTTCACCGGCCGCCAGAAGCTGCTGGATTCCGCAGGGCGCGTGGAGCGCTACAACAAGAAATACGCAAAGAAGAAGGCAGAGGCACCCGCAGCCTGATGCCGCGGCCCGAACGCACTGTGTCGGGAATCTGGCAACGTTCCGCCCGGAAGAACCGTGCGGAACGTTTTCGTTTCTCACCCCCGGGGAGCTTGACATGCAGCTCTGTCTCTTTGAGGATGGCGGCGCCTCCGCACTGCGCCCCCTGAGCTATTTCCGGCCCGTCTACGAGTTGCGCTGCGGGATGCTGTCGCTCCGCGAACGCGCCCTCGTCGCGCTTCGCCCCCGCTCCGTTGCGCTGCATGCGCGCGGCTATCTGCGCCCCGTGTTCCGTGAAGAGCATCCCAGGTCCGATCCGGCGCAGCTGGCTCCCGGGAGGCTCGTCGCGGTCAACGGCCGTGCCGTGGTGACCCCCTCGCTCGCCGCCGCCTTACGGGGGGCGAAGGGGGAAGTCTGCTTCATGAGGGGGGATGAGCCGGTCGGAGCGGTGATGGACGGAGACCGCGCCGCGCACTTCGCGGCCTGCCTTGGCACAGATGAGGTTCTGCCGGAAATGTTCGAAGGGTTGCCTCGCATAGAGGTCGACACCGAGCTCATCCGCTACCCCTGGGACCTTGTCTATGCCAATGAAACCGCCCTGAGGGCCGACTTCGCGATGCTGCGCCGCGGGGGTCGCCGGAAAGCGGGACGGAGCCGTGTCCACCGGGCGGCGGTCCTGGTTCACCGAAGGAACATCGTGGTCGGGCCGGAAGCAGACATCGGACCCGGAGCGGTGATCGATGCGGAGACGGGTCCGGTGATCCTCGGCCGGGGCGCGAGGATTCTGCCGAACGCCGTGGTGGAGGGGCCATGTTTCATCGGAGACGGTTCCATCATCAAGGCCGGGGCGCAGATCTATGGCAACACCAGCATCGGACCTTCGTGCAAGGTAGGCGGGGAGGTGGAGCACGTCATTTTCCACTCCCATGCCAACAAGCAGCATGACGGTTTTCTCGGCCATTCGTACGTCAGCCCCTGGGTGAACCTGGGAGCCGGGACAACATCCAGCAACCTCAAGAATACCTACGGCCCGGTGCGCGTCCAGATCGACGGCGTACAGGTGGATTCCGGCAGGATGTTTGTCGGCCTGCTGGCGGGGGACCATGCGAAGACCGGCATCAACGTCACCCTGAACACAGGAACGGTGATCGGGCCGGCAGCGAACATTTTCGGCACGGCCATGGCTCCAAAGAACGTGCCGCCGTTTTCCTGGGGGAGCGGCGGCGATCTTTCGACCTACGACGTCGACAAAGCCCTGGCGGTCGCCGAGACCGTCATGCGGCGGAGGGGAATCGTGCCGACCGCCGCCTACCAGGCGCTCTTCCGCGCCATTTATGCCATGACGGACCATGACCGAAGTCATTTCAGAGCGTGATACCGGACCGTTTGCCGAGCGGCGAACCCTCTACAGCGGGCCGCGCGGCATTGCCGTCAAGATCCTGAACCGGGTCGAACGGACCGATTCCTATCTCGACAAGGTCCTCGATGCGGAGCTGAAATCTCCCGAGATCAGCGATGCCGACAAGGGGCTCCTCAGCGAGATCGTCCACGGAGTGCTTCGCTGGCAGGGGAGACTCGACTGGGTCCTGAACGGTTTCTCGCACGGGAACTTCTCGAAGTCGGAGATCAACGTCAAGAACACGCTCCGGGTCGCGCTGTATCAGGTGCTCTTTCTCGACCGCGTGCCCCATGCCGCGGCGGTCAACGAAGGGGTGGAATTCATCAAGCGGATCCGCGGGGACAAGCCTGCGGGACTGGTGAACGCGGTGTTGCGAAACATCATCCGCAACATCGACGGCATCCGGTACCCCGACCCGGCCGAGGACCAAACGCAGCACATGAGCGTGTACTACTCCCACCCGCAATGGATGGTCCGCAGGTGGATTGAGCGGTACGGGGCCGGCGACGCTGCAAAACTCCTGATCGCCAACAATGAGCGTCCCGAGCTCTCCCTCCGCATCAACCGGCTGAAGGTGGATGTCCGGGAGTTTCTGCAGATGCTCGACCGCCAGCAGATCCGCGCCCAGGCGTCGGCGTACGTGGACTGCTTTGTCCGCACGCGCTCGCTCTCCAGGATCGGCCAGATGGAGTTGTTCCGCGGCGGGTTCTTCACGATCCAGGACGAGAGCGCTGCGCTTCCCTGCATCCTCCTGGCTCCTCAGCCCGGCGAGCGGGTGATCGACCTGTGCGCGGCGCCCGGGGGCAAGACCACCAACATCGCCGAAATGATGAAGAACGAGGGGGAAGTGCTGGCGGTCGACAAGTACGAGGCCAAGCTCAGGCTGATCCGCGGGTCGTCAGACCGCCTCGGCCTCCGCAATGTCACGCTGCTTGCCGCCGATGCCGAGACGCTCGAGGCAGGACAGGCCGACCGGGTGCTGCTCGACGCCCCCTGCTCCGGGCTGGGAGTCCTTTCGAAGAAGCCGGACATCAAGTGGAAGCGCGATATGGCCGACGTGCTCGTCCTTGCACGCCAGCAGGCGCGCATGCTCGACAACGCGTCACGCCTGGTCAAGCCGGGCGGTGTGCTCGTGTACAGCACGTGCACCATCGAGCCCGAGGAAAACCAGGAAGTGGTGAAGGGCTTCCTGCAGCACCACCCGGAATACACTCTCGAGGACGCGGGACGCTTCGTCCACCCCGATCTCGTGTCCCCCGACGGATACGTGTCCACCCTGCCGCATCTGCACGGCATGGACGGGACGTTTGCCGCGCGCCTTGTAAGATCGTCAGCCTGACCACGCAGGGTATCCTGCGGTACGCGTACAGGAGGAATTCCATGGCGGACATGCTCGAACTCGTGGGGCGGGAACTCCGGCAGCTCGAGGCGACTCAGACCTTCAAGATCGAAGTGCCTCTGGGCAGCGCCCAGGACGCCGTCGTCAGGGTGAACGGCAGGAAGGTGGTGATGCTTGCCTCCAACAACTACCTCGGCCTCTCCAATCATCCGGAAGTCCGGTCGGCCGCGATCCGCGGCATCCGGGAGTACGGGTACGGTGTTGCGTCCGTTCGCTTCATCTGCGGCACGCAGGACATCCACCTGAAACTGGAGAAGAAGATCGCGAAATTTCTCGGGATGGAAGACGCAATCCTGTTTTCCTCCTGCTGGGCGGCGAACGAGGCTTTCTTCGCATCGCTGACCAACGAGAAGATGGGGATGGAGGCGTACCGCGACGTGATCTACTCGGACCGCCTGAACCATGCCAGCATCATCGACGGGCAGCGGCTCTGCAGGGCGGAGACCTGCGACAGGAAGATCTACCGCCACGGCGATGTGGATGATCTTGTGCGGCAGCTCGAGGAAGACCGGGGAAAGGACTACCGCCTGCGGATCATCGCCACTGACGGGGTCTTCAGCATGGAGGGTGATCTCGCGCCGCTCGACAGCCTTGCCGGGGTCGCGCGCGAGTTCGGCGCAACCCTGTTCGTTGACGATTCCCACGGCGTGGGGGTCTGCGGAAGGGGGGGACGGGGGACTCCGGAAGCGAAGGGGGTGCACGGCCGGATCGACGTGCTCACAGGGACCCTCGGCAAGGCGATCGGCGGGGCTGCCGGCGGCTACATCTCCGGAAGGAAAGACCTGGTCTCCTTCATGAGGCAGAAGGCGCGCACATACATCTTCTCGAATTCCCTCCCTCCCTCGATCGTGTTCGGCGCTACGTCTGCCTTCAACCTGCTGACCAGAGACCGGTCCATCGTCGCACGCCTCCGGAGGAACACTGCCTATTTCCGGAAAGAGATCGCCACTCTGGGCTACGCCATCCTGGCGGGAGACCATCCGATCGTTCCGATCATGCTGGGCGAAGCTGCAGCCGCCCAGGAGATGAGCCGCGAGCTCCTCAAGGCGGGCGTCTACATCCGCGGGCTCTGGTTTCCCGTCGTGCCGAAAGGGGAAGCGCGCCTGCGCGCGCAGATTTCCGCCGCGCTCAGCCTGAAGGACATCGACCGGGCGCTCGGCGCATTCGAGAAAGTCGGAAGGCGGATGAACGTGCGCTGAGCTCCAGACGTTATAGAGAAAGAGTGCGCCGGCATGACTCACAAAGGGAATCCATGAACCAATTGAGCGAAACCGTAGTCCTGAATGCTTTGAGGCAGATCCGCGATCCGGACCTTCACCGTGACATCGTCGCGTTGAATTTCGTGAGAGACATTGCCATTCAGGGCAACGACGTCAGCTTCACGATCGAGCTCACGACCCCGGCCTGTCCGGTCCGCGACGAGATGAAGGCCCAGGCGATCCGCGCGGTGAGAGAGGCCGTCCCCGGCGTGGGAAACGTTGCCGTGGAGATGACGTCGAACGTCACACGACGTCAGGCCCCGCAGCAGGCGGACATCCTCCCCGGGGTGAAGAACACGATCGCCGTGGCGTCTGGGAAGGGCGGAGTGGGGAAGTCCACCGTTGCCGTGAACCTTGCGGTGTCGCTTGCTCGCGAGGGAGCAGGTGTGGGGCTCGTCGACGCCGACGTGTACGGCCCCAGCATTCCGCTGATGCTGGGAGTGAAAGGCAAACCCCGCATGGTGGGGAAACGCCTTCAGCCGATGGAAAGCTTCGGCGTGAAGCTGATGTCGATAGGGTTCTTTGTCGATCCGATGGACGCCATCATCTGGCGGGGACCCATGGCCAGCGGCGCTGTGAAACAGTTCATGACCGACGTGGACTGGGGGGATCTGGACTACCTGATCTTCGACCTCCCTCCCGGGACCGGCGACATCCAGCTGACCCTGGTCCAGACGATCCCCCTCACGGGTGCGGTGATCGTCACAACGCCGCAGGACGTCTCTCTGGCCGATGCCCGCAAAGGGTTCAGGATGTTTGAGAAAGTGAACGTCCCTGTCCTCGGCATCATCGAGAACATGAGCTACTTTATCTGTTCACACTGCGGCCAGCGCGAAGAGATCTTCGCGAACGGCGGAGGGCGGAAGGCGGCCGACGACCTCGGGGTGCCGTTCCTCGGCGAGATCCCGATCTATACCGCCATCCGAGTTTCCGGCGACAAGGGCATCCCCGTCGCTGCCGAGACGGGGACTGAACAGTCGGAGATTATGAGCAGGATCGCCCGGGCGATGGCTGCGCAGGTCAGCATCAGGAATGCAGAGGGCAGCGCCCCGAACGTTGAGATTGCCCTGGGACCGTCATGAGTGCGAACGAAAACACGCTCGAAGAGCGCATTGAACAGTCGCTCGACAGCGCCCGGCCGTTTCTCCGGGCCGACGGGGGTGATGTGAGGCTGATCCGGTTCAGGCCTGACGGCGTCCTTGAGCTCCAGTGGGCTGGCACATGCGCCATCTGCCCGATGTCGCGCATGACGCTGCGTGCCGGCATCGAACGCACCGTCATGAACGACGTGCCCCAGGTGCGGCGCGTGGAGGCCGTCACGTAGCCTCTCCGGAAGGAAGACAGGGTCACCTGTGGGAAGCGCAGTTTCGTTGGAGAGGGAATGAGGGAACACGACCGGCGGGAAAAGGAATGAACGCTTTCGAGAAGACCGACACCCGGGCACTGGCCACGGCGGTGCAGCTGCTTGAGCACCCCGGACTCATGGTTCGGATCGCACACCTGGCCGGCTCCCCCATCGAAAAGGGGTTCGAGCTGATGCCGTTGGATTGGAGGGAGAGGGTCGGGAGGGCTACCAGCAGCGCCCTGAAGAAGTCGCTCGCCGTCGCGGTCAGAAGCCTGGGAAGCGACCGGAAGGACATCGAGTTCAGCAACCGGTGGCACAAGGTCGTCGTGACGGCGTCGGGAGCGGCGAGCGGCGCGCTGGGCCTGGCTGCCCTCGCCCTCGAACTGCCCGTCACCACCACGATCATGCTCCGCTCGATCGCCCGCATCGCGCGGTCGGAAGGGCAGGACATCGACGCCATGGAAACCAGGCTGGAGTGCCTGGAGGTGCTGGCCTTCGGGGTGGGGGAGAGGGATGGGGCTGCAGTGGAGAACGGCTACTGGGCGGTCCGCGCGGCCATGGCGAGGGCGATTTCGGAAGCGGCGTCCTTCATCGCCGAACGGGGGTTCGTGGAGGAAGGGGCGCCTCCTCTCATCAGGCTGGTCGCCGCAGTCGCCTCACGGTTCGGCGTGATTGTCAGCGAAGAAGCCGCGGCAAAGGCCATCCCTCTTATCGGAGCCTTCGGCGGCGGTGCGGTGAACTACCTTTTCCTCGATCATTTCCAGAACATGGCGACCGGGCACTTCACCATCAGGCGCCTCGAACAGAAATACGGCGACGCGGCGGTGAAGCGTGAGTACGAGCGGATCGCCGCACTGGCCGGCTGACACTCAGCAGGCGGGGAGTTCCCGCAGGACGCCCTCTTCAATCACCATCCTCCTGCCCCTCATGGCACCTGCCTGGTCCGCATTGTGAGTCGCCATGACGACGCCCATCCCTCCCATGTTGATCGCCGCAAGCAGCTGCAGGATCTCCCGCGAGGTCGCCGGATCCAGGTTTCCCGTCGGCTCATCGGCCAGGAGGAAAACCGGACTGTTGACCAGCGCCCTGGCGATTACCACCCGCTGTTGTTCCCCGCCCGAAAGCTCGCTCGGCTTCCGGTGCCGCTGATGGCTCAGCCCGACGTCCCCCAGGGCATGCAGGACCTTCCGCTGAATGTCCCGGTGTCTTGCCCCGGTGACCTCCAGGGCAAATGCCACGTTGTCGTAGACGCTGCGGTCGTCGAACAGGCGGTGGTCCTGGAAGACGATCCCCAGGGACCGCCGGAGAAGGGCCTTCTGCCGGGTTGTGATGGAGGCAGAGTGGTACCCGCCGACGCTTACGCTCCCCTTGACGGGATCCATGCCCATGTAGAGAAGCTTGAGGAACGTGCTTTTGCCGGAGCCGGTCTGGCCGGTGACGAGCACAAACTCTCCGGGTTTGATCTGAAGGGTGATGTCCCGGAGGACTAGATGGGACCCGTAGGCGACTGAGGCGTTGGTGATCGTGATCATGGATGCGTGCCGGGGATTCTCTTTGACCTGTTCCTGATGAAGAGCGCGGCGAGGGCAATGGCTTCGATCATGCTCGACGGATCGGCCGTCCCCTTCCCTGCGATGTCGAAGGCGGTCCCGTGGTCCGGCGACGTCCGCACGAGCGGGAGGCCCACCGAAACGTTGACTCCCTTCCCGCCTGCGGTCATTTTCAGCGGGATCAGTCCTTGATCGTGGTACATGGCAACGACCGCATCGTAGACCCCCGGGGCGTATCGTGCGAAAAAGGCATCGGCGGGAAACGGGCCCGCCAGGGTCAATCCCCGGGCGCGGAGGGTGCGCAGAACAGGGTCGATGATCCGCCGTTCCTCCGTCCCCAGATCACCTCCTTCGCCGGCATGAGGGTTCAATCCCAGCACGGCGATCCTGGGCTTCACGATTCCCCAGTCTCTCCTCAGGGCCTCTTCGATGAGCGCGATCCGTTCGCGGAGAAGGGGCCGTGTCAGCTCGCTCGCGACGGCATTCAGCGGAGTGTGAATCGTCGCCAGCCCCACACGGAGCCCGGCCGAAACGAGCATCATGGCGACATGCCTGGCACCCGAAAGTCGCTGGAGCAGCTCCGTCTGGCCCGGGGTCCCGACCCCCGCCAGGTGGAGCGCTCGCTTCGAGACTGGCGCAGTGACGATTCCCGAGGCGGTACCTGAGGCGATGAGACCGACGGAGCACTCCAGCGCCCGCACGGCTCCTTCGCCCGCTGCGGCGGAACAGATTCCCGGATTGACAGGAACCTCCTCCACTCCCGGTGGTTCGACTACCGGAACGAACCCGTCTCTCCAAGCGCGCCGGATCTCCTCGGCGTCGGGGTTCACCGTCCGGGGCCGGAAAGGAAGGGACAGAATGTGCGCGCTCCGGCTGAAGGCGGAGGTGTTGCCCACGAGCAGCGGAACCACGGAGCGGCGGACCCTGGGCGACCGGAGGCTCTTCAGGACAACCTCCGGACCGATGCCGTTGCAGTCGCCGATGGTGATCGCGGCGATGGGCTTCATGAGCCGTTGGAGGGAATCAGGACGTAATTGCCTGACCTGCTCTGGTCTTCGAACACGAACGTCCGTCCGAGCTTGCTGTAGACCCACACCTCGCGGAAGGCCCCTGTGGTTTTCAGGGTGCGCTCGGTTGATGAGGGTGGCCCATACAGGATGTAGATCCTGCCCCGGTCTGTCCGCGAGCCGTCGGCCTGGCGAAGGGTCCCGTAGTTCAGCGATGCGTAATCCACCCGGCGGTAGTACTCCGCCATCAGTCCGTTGTAGGGCGCGGTCCGGTCGGTGTCCCGCGCGTTCCAGAACGCCTCCAGGCTATCGCGCTTCCTCTCGAAGTCCCCTCTTCTCATCCTGTCGAGTTTGTCCTCCGGAACCAGCAGCCGGAGCGCATCGATCGCCCTGTCGACGTCGCGGAGCGACGCCGGCATGTCGGGCCAGAGCGCCCGGAAGTGGGTGACCGTGCTCTCTTTCGCAGCCCCCCTGGTCAGGGTCAGGGAGAGGGTGTAATTTCTGAGGGGAAGCTGAACAAGCGGGAGGGGGACCGTCACCAGCGTGGAGTTCTTCCCCGGAGCGGCAGTGACGAACACGCCGCCGGTGTCCTTCCCTGCTTTCAGGGTCACACCCTTTCGCGCGGCGAAACGGGAGTTGCTGTCTGCGCGCATGTTCTTAGCCTCGTTCTCCGGGGTGAGCCTCCAGGAGAGCTGCATGCCCGAGGTATCGGTGCCATTCAGGAGAAACGCGAGCGAGGCCTTGCTGCCGAAAAGAAAGTCTTCGCCGAGGTTCTCCAGCCTGAGCGTGTCGGGGAGCGTCACCTCCGGCGCGCCCTTCACGAAGAAGGGAGTCGAGAGGGCGAGGGTTCCTGGCTGCCAGCGGGAGGCCCGGATCATCCGGTAGCGCTCCGCGAAGGTACGTTTGCTCTGGAGGTCATTGATCTCCACCAGGACCCGGTAGTGTCCGGGGGGCGCTTGGAGGGTTGCGATCCCCTCGTACCAGGTCCGGTTGCCCGGAAGCCGTTCGGTCGTGGCGGTGAGTGCTTCGACTGGCTCAATGAACCTTGCGGCAGAGGTCCCTGTCGAGTCGAAGAGCTCTATCATGAGCTCCCCTTTCCGGGTAAACGGACGGTCAGGGGGGGCCGATCGCGAGCGTATGGCGATGAAGAAGTCCAGGTCAATGCGGTACGGGATGAGAATCCCGGCGCTTGAGGAATCGGCCCCGGGCACGAAGAGCGGCTCGTACAGAAGGAACATCTGCATTTCCCCGGGCTCCCGTCCCTCCCGTTCCCAGCGTTGCGCCGTGGAGGTGTCCGCTGCGAGCAGAAGAAGGGTCATGACAAGCAGGAGCTGTTTCATAGGTGTATGCCTGATAGAGTGCCAGATGAGCTCGATGCGGTCAGACGTCATGCCAGCGGCGCAGCATGTCAACGAGCAGCCGCACGCCGACGCCGGATCCCCCTTTCGGGATATACTCCAGCTGTTCCTCCATGATGGCGGTTCCCGCGATATCGAGGTGCACCCAGGGAACATGGCCCACAAAGTTCTTCAGAAACATTGCTGCGGTGATGGCGCCCGCCCATCTGCCTCCGGTATTCTTCGCGTCGGCAATATCGCTTTTGATGAGGCTCGCATATTCTTCGAACATCGGAAGCTCCCAGACCCGTTCATACGTGCGCTCGCCGGACTCTTTCAGGCGCCGCATGAGTTCCGGGTTATTGCCGAACATGCCGGTGGCGTGATGTCCGAGGGCGACGACAACGGCACCCGTCAGCGTTGCGAGGTCAATCACCGCATCCGGAGTGTACCGCCCGGCGTAGGCGAGCGCATCCGCCAGGATGAGCCGCCCCTCTGCGTCCGTATTGTCTATTTCCGATGTCCTGCCGTTAAGGTGGCGCAGAATATCTCCCGGCTTCAGGGCCCGCCCGCCGGGAAGGTTCTCCGTGGCGGGGATAAGGCCCACCAGGTGGACGGGCAGCCGCAGACGGGCTACGGCCTGGACTGTCCCCAGGACTGCGGCAGCCCCGGCCATGTCCATTTTCATCTCGGCCATGTTGGCCGAAGGCTTGATGGAAATACCTCCACTGTCGAAGGTGACCCCTTTCCCCACCAGGACGACGGTCTTCCGCCCGGGCCGCCTTCTCCCGTACTCCAGGATAACAAATCTGGGCGGCCGAGCGCTCCCTTCCGCGACTCCGAGCAAACCACCCATCTTCAGGCGTTCGATCCGGCGCCTGTCGAAGACCTTCACGGAGAAGCCGCTGCGTTTTCCGCATTGACGGGCGGCCTCAGCAAGAGATTCCGGGAAGAGCTCGTTCCCGGGAGCGTTGGAGAGGTCGCGGGCCAGCCAGGTGCCTTCAATGACAACCCGTGCGAGGGCAACTGCCGTGCCCGCCGCCCGGGCGTCGGCGGCGTTTTCAGCCAGCAGCGTTATGGAGGAGAGCTTCTTTGGGGAGGGGGCGGAGCGGTAGCGGTCATACGCATAGACCGAGAGAACGGCGCCCTCGGCGACGGCCCCAGCGGCCAGTCCGAGGGAGGGCTCTTCGGAATGGGGGATGAGCCGGTCCAGGAGACCCTTCGCGGGAAGCTGGATCGAGAGAGACTGCTGCTTGAATGCAGAGGCTTGCCGGGCAATGAGGGCAGCCGAGCGCCTCAGGCGCTCGAGCGAGAGTGACTGCTTCAAACCGAGCCCCGCAACGATGAGCGGCCGGCCCTTGAGTGCGCGGGGAAAGAGGACGAGGGATTCTCCGTCCTTGCCCCGGAATGCTTCGCTGCCCAGAAGGGGAAGAGAGTCCCCGGCATGGCCCTCGAGCGCCTGCTTCGCGGCGGCGAAGAGCGGCTTGTCTTCAGGCACCATCGTCGCGACTGCCCCCTTTTCGGGTGAGGTCAGGATGCCTTTCACGGCGGCCAAGCGGGGAATAGTCATGTATTCTCCGGAGCTGCAACGTATTTCTCGGCGGCCTCGAGCACGTCACGGGTTACATCATGCAGAGACACTTTGTACAACCTTGCCCCTGCCGCATTCAGGTGCCCGTTGCCGCCGAATTCCTTGGCGAGCTCGTTGATGGGGATGACGCCCTTGGACCGGAAACTGATCTTGACGCCGTCCTTCAGCTCGAGGAAGATGATGCCTGCGGTGACCCCTTGGATGCTCATGGGGTACGTGGTGAAATTGTCGGTGTCGGCTTCGCTGGTGCCCGTCTGCTGCAGCATCTCCTGGGTTATCGACGCATAGGCGAGGCGTCCCTTGCCGCCCATCCCCATGCCGGCGAGCATTCTGCCCAGAAGGTGGATCCGCCCGGTCGACCAGCGCTCGTAGACCTCTGCGTAGATACGCACGGGGTCGGCACCAGCCTCAATGAGGCGGGCCGCCATCCGGTGGATTTCCGGATCGACTCTGGGGTAGCGGAAGGAACCTGTATCGGTCATGATCGCGCAGTAGAGGGCAGAAGCCATGGATGGGCTGAGTCCCCGGCCTGGGTCCATGAGGATGATCCTGTACACGATCTCCCCGGTGGAAGTGGCTTCCGGATCGATGATAGAGCAGTCCGCGAAGCCGTGAGGATCCAGGTGGTGATCGATGCAGATCTTGAAGGCCCTGCTGGCGTGGACTGCCGGTTCCATTGAGCGAAGGCGGCCAAGGTCGTTCGTGTCGAGGACAAGGATAAGATCTGCGGAGGCGATCGTCGCCGCATCGCGTTCCGGGTCGTAGGTCCGGATGCGCCTTCCGGCGTCATCCATGAACATATAGACGCCGGGGGTTTCGCTGTGGTTAAGGATGTGTGTCTTGCACCCACCTGCGGAAAGCCACTCGGCCATGGCCACTTCCGACCCGATGCCGTCTCCGTCAGGGTTGACGTGGGTGGTGAGCACCGCCGAGCGCACCCCGGCCAGGCGGGGCATGATGCCCTTGATGGCCTCTTCCAGAGGGCTCATGCGATCCTCGTTTTTGGTCGGCATGCATTGAATATGGGAAAAAACGGGCCGAAAAAAAAGGGTCCCGCTCCGCGGGACCCTTTTCGAACACCCGTCGCCCGATACCAGACCTCCGGTCACCGGGTCACTGGATGACCCAGGTTTCCTCGCCATCGAGCAGCTTTTGAAGCTCGCCGTTTCCCTTTTTGCCCCTGGCCCTTGTGATCTGGCCCTCCATCAGCTCCTCGTAGGCCGGCCGCTGAAGATCCACGAACACCCCCATGGGACGAGGGAGGTCGGCGTTGTGGATCATGCTGGCGAGGATGAAGGAGAGGGTGAGATCGTTTTCATTGTGGATGAGCAGGTCGCTGACCGAGAATTTCCCTTCCCGGAGATCGACCGTCACGGGAGTAAAGCCGTCAAGACGGATTCCCTTTTCCCGCCCCTTGCCGAACAGCAGCGGCTTGCCCTGTTCAAGGTAGACGACGTTTTCATCACGGGTATCCTTCTCGGTGAATTTGAAGAAGGCTCCGTCGTTGAACACATTGCAGTTCTGATAGATCTCGATGAACGAGGAACCATTGTGTTTCTCCGCGCGCCGGACCATTTCCTGGAGGTGTTTCGGATCGCGGTCCATGGTGCGGGCGACCAGCGTGGCTCCGGCCCCCAGGGCAAGGCTCACGGGCACAAAGGGGGAGTCGATGACTCCCATGGGGGTAGATTTCGTGACCTGTCCGAAGGTTGAGGTGGGGGAATACTGCCCTTTGGTGAGGCCATAGATCTGGTTGTTAAACAGCAGCACTTTGATATTCAGGTTGCGGCGGAGCATATGGATCATGTGGTTGCCGCCGATGCTCAGTCCGTCGCCGTCCCCGGTGGCGACCCAGACATCCAGGGCGGGGTTGGCCATCTTGACCCCGGAGGCGATGGCGGGCGCCCTGCCGTGGATGCCGTGAACCCCGTAGATGTCCAGATAGTATGGAAACCGGCTCGAGCAGCCTATGCCCGAGATCGCCACATAGTTTTCCCGAAGGTGCGGGAATTCCGGAAACACTCTCTGCACCTGCGCCAGTATGGAATAGTCGCCGCATCCAGGGCACCAGCGGACATCCTGGTCCGACTGGAAATCCTTGATTGTGAGCTTGGCCGGCGAAACCGGGATTGTCGTGTCAGGCATTGGCGCCTCCGAGAATCTGATCGATCTCCGCCTCCACTTCCTCCGACCTGAGCGGGAGGCCCTTGATGCGGTTGAACCCGCGGGCATCGATGAGGTACTTCGAGCGCAGGAGCTGGATCAACTGGCCGTTGTTGATTTCCGGGACGAGGAAGTGCTTGAAGCGCTTCAGTATGCCGCCGAGGTCGGCAGGGAAGGGATTCAGGTGGCGCAAGTGGAGGTGCGAAACCGAAAGACCGCGCACGCGGGCGCTGGTCACCGCGCTTTTGACCGAGCCGTACGTGCTTCCCCATGCCACGACCAGCAGGTCACCCTTCGATTCGCCCTCAACGACCGTCGGCGGAATATCCTGGGCGATCCGGTCGATCTTCGCCTGGCGCATCCGGATCATGAAATCATGGTTTTCCGAATCATAACTGATGTTCCCCGTGAGGTGCTCCTTTTCGAGCCCGCCGATCCGGTGTTCGAGTCCCGGCGTGCCCGGGATTGCCCAGGGTCGAGCAAGCGTTTGCTCGTCGCGGGCATAGGGCTGGAACGTTGCCGGGTCGGTCGCAAACTTCACCGGGATGTCGGGAAGGTCATCTGCCCTGGGGATGCGCCACGGCTCCGAGCCGTTTGCGAGGTATCCGTCGGTCAGACAGATGACAGGGGTCATGTACTTGACGGCGAGCCGCGCCGCCTCATATGCCATCTGAAAACATTCGGCCGGGGTGGCCGGAGCGATGACGCAGAGTGGGGCTTCGCCGTTGCGTCCGTGCACAGCCTGGAGGAGGTCGGCCTGCTCCGTCTTGGTCGGCAGCCCGGTGCTCGGTCCCCCGCGCTGGACGTCCAGGATCACGAGCGGGAGTTCGAGCATGATGGCCAGTCCGATCGCCTCGGTCTTGAGGGCAAGACCAGGCCCGCTGGTGGACGTGGCGGCCAGCGATCCAGCGTAGGAGGCGCCTATCGCCGCGCAGATCGCAGCGATCTCGTCCTCCGCCTGGAAGGTCTTGACCCCGAATTCCTTGAGCCGCGAGAGCTCGTGAAGGATGTCGCTCGCGGGGGTGATCGGGTAGGAGCCGAGGAAGAGCGGAAGGCCGGATTTCTGGGAGGCCGCGACGAGCCCGAGGGCGGTGGCCACGTTCCCCATGATACTGCGGTACCTGCCCGGGGGCAGCTTGGCGGGTTTGACTTCGTAGCGGGTGGTGAAGATCTCCGTGGTGTCCCCGTAGTTGTAGCCGGCCTTCAACACCCGGAGGTTCGCTTCCGCGATCTGTGGATCCTTGGTCCCGAATTTCTCCTGAATGAACCGTATCGACTGGTCCAGCGGCCGGTTGTACATCCAGTACATCAGGCCCAGAGCGAAGAAGTTCTTGGTCTTGTCCACGGTGCGTGTGGACATGTTCATGTCCGCGAGGGCGTTGGAGGTGAGCTTGCCGATTGCGACCCGGTGCACCTGGTACTGGGCGAGCGTGGCGTCGTCGAGCGGGTTCCGTTCGAGGCCGGCCAGGCGCAGGTTCTTGTCCGTGAAGGCGTCTTCGTTAACGATGACCGTGCCCCCGTCGCGCAAGATCTTCAGGTTGGTGACAAGGGCCGCGGGGTTCATGGCCACGAGCACGTCGCAGGTGTCCCCCGGGGTGAGGATGTCCTGGCTTCCGAAGCGCACCTGGAAACCGCTCACGCCGTAGGTGGTGCCTGCGGGCGCGCGTATCTCGGCAGGATAGTCAGGGAGCGTGCTGAGGTCGTTCCCCAGCACCGCCGAGGTGTTCGTGAACTGGGTCCCCGTCAGCTGCATGCCGTCGCCCGAGTCGCCGGCAAAGCGAATCGTGACATCGTCGAGGGTCTTGACTTCTTTCATCGCCATACGCTGTTCTTCTGATCAATGATGAATGACAGGCGAGCGTTGTGTACGGAATGGGGTGAGGGACGGCCGCGGTGCGGCGGAGTGGTCGGACGCCGCGCAGCGCCGCGCCGCGGCTGGGAACAACTCGCGCCGTCTGTCGGGTGAACGGGAAGGTCAAAAACGAACGCGCGCGTTGGCATCGGTCGGTCAAACGTCCTGCGTCCGCGCCCGGAGGCGCGAACCGGCATCCCTGCAGTGCATCGTCCTCCCGGGCGGCTCATTGCCGGCCGTCTCGCTGCACAATCATTCTACTATAGGCTCTTTCCGGCTGAAAGTCAAGATTCTCTTCAGCCCCCAGCCGGCTCTCCCACTGACTGTCCACGGCCCGGAGGCCATGGACCGCGGACGCTACTCGTGGACTACGGAGATTTTGATTTTCCCCGTCACGGTGGGGTGGAGGCGGGCCTCGACCGTATAGAAGCCGAGCGCCTTGATCGGTTCCGGCAGTTCGATGATCCGCTTGTCGAGCTCGATCCCGTTTTCCTTGACCGCGTCGGCGATGTCCTGCGAGGTGACCGAGCCGAAGAGCTTCTCGTCTTCACCGACCTTCACCTTGATCGTCAGGGAGAGCTTCTCGAGCTCGGCGGCAAGATGCTGGCTCGTCTTCAGCTGCTTGTTTTCACGGCGATGCAGCTGTTTCTTCTCCTCTTCCAGCGCGCGGACATTTCCCTCGTTCGCGGGGAAGGCAATTCCCTTCGGTATCAGGAAATTGCGGGCATAGCCGTCGCTCACTTCGACCAGCGTGCCTACCGCGCCGAGTTTTTCCTGTTCTTTCCGCAAGATGACTTTCATGGAGGCAACCTCTCTGGCATGGTTTAGCGAACGGTGTCGGAGACGAACGGCAGCAGCGCCAGGTGGCGTGCCCGTTTGATGGCTTTCACCAGCTGCCGCTGGTGTTTTGCGCAGGTCCCGGTGATCCGTTTCGGGATGATCTTGCCCTGCTCAGTGACGAAGCGCTGCAGGCGCTTTTCGTCCTTGTAGTCGATGTAGATGTCCTTGGAATCGCAGAAGCGGCATGTACGCTTCTTGCGCGGTGTCTGGTCCTTGTCGCGGCGGGTCCTGCGTGGTGTGAACACGATGTCTGGTCTCCTGGGAATTCGTGAGGTTCGGTGCGTCAGGCTTTTTTGGCTTCACTGGGCGCAGGTTCAGGCTCGCGGGCCTGCACGGGGGCGGGCTCCGCGACCAGGGCCTGTGCCGCAGCGGCTGCCGCCGCGGCTTCGGCTGTGGCCTTGCGCGAGGCGATGGCTTTGCGGTCCAGGATGATCGTCAGGTAGCGGAGAATCATCTCGTCGAGCTGGTATGCCCGGTCGAGCGCGGCCAGAAGGGTGCCCGGCGCCTCCATCTCCAGGTTGACGTAGAAACCGTTCGTCTTCTTGTTGATGGAATACGCCAGACGCTTGCGTCCCCACTTGTTTACCGCCGTCACCGTCCCGCCGTTGCGCGTGATGAAATCCTGGACGCGGGTGACCACGCCGTCGATCTGTGTGTCATCGAGCGACGCGTTCACGATGAAGGTGGTTTCGTACAGACGCTTGGGTTTGTCCATGTGTCTTCTCCCTGTGGACTCCATGATGATAGAGATGGCCCTCCAGTACTCACCGTGCGGTGAACTGAAGAGCAGAGAGGCAGCCTTCCAGGACTGAGGTATGTGAAAGGCACCGTGTGCAATGAACAGTCTGCTCAGCCGGCGTTTTCGCCGTCTTCCGGACCGGGTGGATTCCTGGGGAGGGCCCGCCCGGATCTCACAAATTCCTCGGCCGCGTCTGCGGCCCTCAAGACCATGTCGGCGGCCAGGGCCCGCTCCTCCGGGTCGAACGCCGACAGGACGAAATCGGCCAACTCCTGCTTCGGGGGCATCACCGCTTTCCCGATGCCCAGGCGGAGTCTCGAGAACTCCTCGCTTTCCAGGGCCGCGATGATCGACGCCAGGCCGTGATGCCCGCCGTCGCTCCCCCGGGGGCGGTACCGCAGGATGCCGAGCGGAAGCCAGAAGTCGTCCACGACGACAAGCATCGAACCGGGGGTGACACCGTACCGGCAGGAGACATCGGAAACGGCTTCCCCGCTGAGGTTCATGAACGTCCTAGGCGCCACGAGGATCACGTCTCTCTCCGACCGGGGTTCACGCGCCAGGGAGACCTCATAGGGACCGCGTCCGGGCCGGAATGGCACGCTCCATCGTCTGGCAAGCTCCTCGACCACCATGAAGCCGAGATTGTGGCGGGTTTCCCGGTATGGCACACCGGGGTTCCCCAGACCGATGATGGCCGCAGGCTCCATGGACGGCCGGGATTACTTCTTCTTTTCCTTTTCCTTGTCCTTGTCTTTCTCCTTCTCCTCGGCTGCGGGGGCCTCGCCCTCTTCAGGCTTCTTGCCCTTTCCCACAACCTCGGGCTCGGCAGGCGCTGCCTCGACCACGGGCGCCTCCTCGGCTTCCTTCACTACGGCGGGCGGCAGAACACCGACGACTGCGCTCTCCCCGTTCTCGAGCATGGTGACGTTTTCCACTTTCAAGTCCTTCACGTGCACGAGGTCGTTGATGTTGAGCTCGGCGACGTTGATCTCGATCTTGGACGGGATGTGGCGTGGCAGGCAGGAGATCTTCAGTTTGTGGATCATGTGCTGAAGCATTCCGCCTTCCCGGACGCCCTTGGGAATGCCGCCCGTCAGAACGACCGGGATGTCGATCGTCAGCTCTTCCTCCTCCTTCAAACCCAGCAGGTCAAAATGGATCGGGCGATCGGTGACGGGATCGAACTGCACGGCACGCAGGACGCATTTCTTGGTCGTGCCGTCCTTGAGCTTGAGCGTGATGATGTTGGTCTGCGCGGTGAAGACGAGGGGATTCAGGCTCAGGGGTTCGACCGCGACGTTCAGGTTCTCCTCGCCGTGGCTGTAGTAGACTCCGGGAATAAACCCCAGCCGGCGCGTGGCGTTCGCACGCTGGGTTTTCGGGTCGCGGAGCTCGGCGTTCAGAACGATATCGGACATGTGCTGACCTTTCCTTGACGTTACCCTTTATCGATGTCGAACAGCGAGCTGATCGACTCGTTGTTATAATTTCTTCGGATGGCTTCCGCGAACAGGTGAGCTACCGATTCGATCATGAGCTTCGGCAGCTCGAACGGAACCGGGATGCTATCGGTTGCGACCAGCGCCTTGATGGCCGATTCCTGGAGGCGCTCCCTGGCCTGGCCCGAGAGGACGGGATGGGTGCATGCCGCATAAATATCCGCGGCCCCCGCGTTCTTCAGGGCGACCACCGCATTGCAGAGCGTTCCGCCGGTGTCGATCAGATCATCCACCACCAGAATGTTTCTTCCCCGCGCGTCGCCGATCACATTCATGATTTCGGCCTCATTCTGGCGGGGCCGGCGCTTGTCGATGACGATCAACTCGGCTTCGAGGCGCTTGGCGTATGCCCTCGCCATCTTGATGCCGCCCACATCCGGCGAGACCACCGCCAGGTTCGGGATCGTCTGCTCCCTGAAACGACGCACCAGCACCGCCGAAGAATACAAGTGGTCGACCGGGATGTCGAAGAATCCCTGGATCTGGGGGGCGTGCAGGTCCATGGTGATGATCCGGTCCGTTCCCGCCTTGCTGATCAGGTTTGCCACCAGCTTTGCGGTGATCGAGACCCTCGGCTGGTCCTTCCGGTCCTGCCTGGCGTATCCGAAGTAGGGGATCACCGCAATCACCTTTCGCGCCGATGCCCGCTTCGCGGCATCGATCATGATCAGGAGTTCAAGAAGGTTCTCCGCGGGCGGATTGGTGGACTGGACGATGAACACGTCGCTTCCGCGGACATTGTCCTGAAACTTGACCCAGATCTCACCGTCGCTGAACGTCCTGATCTCGCATTGCCCCAGCGGCATCTCCAGCTCATTCGCGATTTTCTCGGCGAGGGGACGGTTTGATCTTCCGGAGAATACTTTCAAGCTGGGCATGGAAGGCGCTGGCTGTGAAACCATGGTAGCTTTTCATTATACGGAAATTCGTTAAAATGCGCAAGGTTCTTCTGGGCTCTTGCCACGACTCCAATCCTGCCGGGCCGTGCCAGGCCATGCCAGGGAAGTGCGTTCCTTGCAGGCCGGGAATTGATTTTCTGGCCCGTGTTGGGTATGTTTGAACTATACTCTCAGTGAGGAGCCTGCATGAGCGACACAGTCAGATCTCCAATTCCTGTGGCTGCGGCGGTCCCCGAAGGGGGCATCCTTGCACAAGTTCTCTGGATTGCGGCATTCGCCGCGGCGACGGCGGCCGGTGCAAGGGTGGAGATCCCCAATCAACCTGTTCCTTTCACGCTCCAGACCCCCATCGTACTCCTCGCCGGGGCGTTTCTCGGGGCCAGGAACGGGGCGCTGAGCCAGCTGCTCTATCTCGCGGCTGGCATGATAGGACTTCCGGTGTTTGCCGGCGGAGCCTTCGGGTTGGCGAAGCTGATCGGCCCGACGGGAGGGTACCTCCTGGCTTTCCCGGCTTCTGCGGCGATCGCCGGATACCTTGTGCAGCGCGGTCAGTCCCTGGTCTGGCGTTCTCTCTCCATGGCCGCTGCCCTCTGTCTGATTTTCCTTTCCGGGACTGCCCAGCTCTATGCAGTCTATTTCCACGACGTTCGACAGGCAATTGCTTCAGGGGTGCTCATCTTCAGCTGGTGGGATCTCCTGAAGCTCTCTGTCGCCGTGCTGATCTACCACGAAGTCGCCAGACGCTGGCCCCGCCTTCCCATCGCCTGAACCTTCAGGTTCACCGCGGAAGCCGCCGGGGGCACGCAAGAGCCCTAGGCATAAACTCTGGAGAAAGGCGGCCTGACGCCCGAAGGTGGGCGCCGCTTGCCTTGCTGCGATAGCCCTTTCTCCCTGCAACTGAGCCCTTTGCTTCTGATGCAGGAGCCTCCGGGATGTCAGGCAGGCCGCGGAGACCTGCGGCCGCATCCCCGTTCCTTTCGCGAATCCCCCCCGTCATCCGGCTTGACGTGCCCGGCTTCCCTGCGGGTGCAATGCCGCCGCTCTTTGTCCATCGGGCGCATGGCAGTCGCCCTCTCACACTCACTACAGGAGACCTGACGATGAGACCCACTCTCTGTCTTGCGGCCGCCCTGGTGCTGGCAGCATCCTCCTTCGCGCAGCCATTACCCGGCAAGAAGTTCGAACTGAGCATCTCCGGAGGGTACCAGCACTTCTCCAGCGGATCGAGCACCAGCAGCTCACTCTTCTTCCTGTCCCCCCGTTTCGGGGTCTTTGTGACCGAAGGGCTCGAGGTCGAGCCGGAGATCACCTCGATGTTCACCTCGGGAGCGGATCCTGCATATGTGGCGAACGGAAACCTCGCCTACAATTTCAAGGCCCAGGGGAGAGCGCTGGTTTTTGTCCTGGCCGGTTACGGTATCGCGAACGGCATCCCGATCGAGGGAGTGGTCACGGGTGGAATGAAGGATGTGACATTCGGCGTGCTGAACCTTGGAGCGGGGGCGAAGATTCTCTTCTCCGAGGACGTTGCCGTAAGGACCGAGTTCCGGTATCAGCGGTTCAGCGGTACGTACCAGAATCAGTACTGGCTGGATGTCGCACCCCAGGGCTCGGCTTCCCAGTCATACGAAGTGACGCTGTTCTCCGTGCAGTTCGGACTCACGGTGTTTCTGTGAAAGCCTCATTTCCGGTAACCCAGCGGCGATGAACCGGACCTTCTTCCTGATGAGCCTTACCTTCAGAATGACCATGGAAACGGGAGACATCCGCTCCTGGCGTGATGCGCTGCTCCGTGCGTCAGGGCGATGGTTGCTCGGATCCCGGAGGCACCCGCTCTACGTCACGGGCACATCGGAATCCTCCTGCTCGTCTGAACCTGACGATCCCGGCAGGGCTGCCTTGAGCGTTGACTGGATCAGATCCCAGCTGAAGCCGCGGCGGCCGAGATAGGAGGAAACCCGGGTCCGGAGCCTGCGGGGAGTCTCGCCGGGCCTGAGGTTCCGCGTCTTCCGGATGAAGGCGCGGGCGAGCGCGAGAGCAGTCTCCTCAAGGTTCACGGTCGAGAGGGTTTCCGTGATTGCCTGATCGACCGTCGCGCGGTCGACGCCGAGAATGAGCAGTTTGCGCCTGAGCATCAACGCCCCGGCAGGGTGTTTCAGCATCGCGTCGCGGACGTACATGCGCGCGAACTCCTGGTCGTTGATCAGCCCCGCAGTCTTGAGCCCGCTGATCGTCTGCGCGATCTCCTCGTCTCCGAACTCCTTTTCCCTCAACTTGTCACGAATCTCCTGCTCCGTTCTCGGCCGGACGCCCAGGTACCGCAGAGCGGCCCCCCTCGCATTCACCAGCTCTTCGGTTTTCTCGATTTCCCGGAGCGTTTCGTGCGAGATCTCGTCGCCGGCACGAAGGCCGAACCGGAGCAGGGTCTCCGTGCCTATGCCGAGGGCGAATGCCTCATCAACGTAGAGATTCCGGCGGGAAGGATTGCGCTCCTGCACCGCGATCCGGGTGATTCTCATGGCGGGGTTGAGAGTGTCCTGGAAGAGGATTGCGCCGCGCCGCGGCCTTCCAGGCAGGACGGCGGAGACTCGCGGATGGCGCAATCCTTTTCCTCTTCTACTTGCCTCGCTTGGCAGGCTCGGCCTTTGCGGGCTCGGGCTTTGCCGCCGTGGCAGGGGAGAGAGCCCTGGCCGTTTCTGTCTTCGCCTGGCCCGGTGCCGCTTTCGGCTGCCCGGCGCTGTTGCCTTTGTCCGCCGCAGCGTCGGCGCGGACCGGGAGTCCCAGCTTGCTCCGGGTCTCCGTCTCGACCTGCCTGAGCGACTTTTCGTTCTCAAGCAGATACTTCTTCACGGCGTCGCGCCCCTGTCCGATCCTCTCTTCCCGGTAGGAGAACCAGGAACCGGACTTGACGATCACGTTCTGCTCCACCGCAACATCGATGAGGTCGCCCAGCTTCGAGATCCCCTCGTTGTAGAGGATGTCGAACTGCGCTTCGCGGAAGGGGGGTGCCACCTTGTTCTTGACCACCTTGACGCGGGTCCGGTTTCCGACGATGTTCGTGCCGTCCTTGATGGCCTCGATACGGCGGACGTCGAGCCGCACCGACGCGTAGAACTTCAGGGCGTTGCCGCCTGTGGTGGTCTCCGGATTGCCGAACATCACGCCGATCTTCATCCGGAGCTGGTTCGTGAAGATCACGGAGGTCTTTGACCTGGCGATGGCCGCAGTGAGCTTGCGAAGAGCCTGCGACATGAGGCGGGCCTGGACTCCCATGCTGGGATCCCCCATCTCGCCCTCGATCTCGGCCCGGGGCGTCAGCGCCGCAACGGAGTCGATGACGACGACGTCCAGCGCCCCGCTGCGCACCAGCGTCTCGACGATCTCCAGGGCCTGCTCGCCGAAATCCGGCTGTGACAGGAGAAGGCCGTTCACGTCAACGCCCAGCTTTCTGGCATATGCCATGTCAATGGCGTGTTCCGCATCCACGAACGCGGCGATGCCGCCGGTCTTCTGGGCCTCGGCAATCACGTGAAGGCAAAGGGTCGTCTTGCCCGAAGACTCGGGCCCGAAGATTTCAATGACCCTGCCACGTGGGATACCGCCGATACCCAGGGCCGCATCCAAGGAAATCGATCCGGTGGAGATCACATCGACCACCTGAATCGGCCCCTCGCCCAGACGCATCACCGAGCCTTTCCCGTGCTGCTTTTCGATCTGATCGAGCGCTATTTTCAGCGCCTGCGCCCTTGCATCCTTTTCGTCAGCCATTCCTGGTCCCTCCTGGCTACTTGTCATCCTCCTTTGACCCGCGGCGTCCGCTTGCCGGGACCGTCCGCCCCAACTCATGCTACCGGTATTACTCCACCCCCCAGCCTGTTTCCGAGCAGGGGATAGGATTCCATCTCGGTGTAGTGCGAACCGGTCGGGCCCGGCTCGCTCTTCATCAACTTGACCTCCCTGACGGGATAAACTCCGGAGCTTAACGTAAGGCTTTCCAGAATCTCAATCAACTTCAATGTTTTGCGGGGGCTTCTGACTCTTCCGAGAGTCAGATGGGAATGAAATGCTCTTTCCTCTCTAAGGAAACCGAGCACCTCCAGGGCGGTCTCAAGTCCCCGATGAAGGTCCGGGAGGATCCCGTCGTCGTTGTGGATCCCCAGCCACAGAATCCGTGGAGCATGCCGGTTGGGAAAAGAGCCGAATCCGGAATACCTGACGCTGAAGGGAGGGAACCGCCCGGCCGAGGCGCGGAGTGAAGTGCTGATGGACTCTACGCTCCCCGGTTCGACGCTTCCCAGGAACTTCAGAGTGCAATGGAACTTGCCGGCCCGCTCCCATGAGACGTCCGCCTCCGCGGAGCGCAGTCGTTCGATGGCCTGCACAGCAAGCTCTTTTACAGGAAGGGGGGTATCGAAGGCGGCGAACAGCCGGAGGGGAGCCAATGTTCTTCATTCTCCGTTCGAAGTGAAAGCCCATAATGACCGCGGTGCTCCCCCTCCGGGTGTCGGTGCCTCCTGGGGAACCGCCGGGCCGGCAGGCAGGCCGGGGGTCACAGTCCCATGAGCCGGCGCCAGACGATCTCGAACGCCGCCTGCGAGGCACGCTCCTTCACCCTGAGACGCTGATCGCCGAAAAGGAACCGTCTGGCAAACGATCCCGACGCATCGGCATAGCCGATCCAGACCAACCCCAGCGGCTTTTCGGCCGATCCTCCCGTGGGGCCGGCGATTCCCGTCGTCGAAAGTCCGATATCAGCAGCCGAAGCGCGGCGGACCCCCTCTGCCATGGCGATGGCGACGGACTCGCTGACCGCCCCGTCGCGATCCAGCAGGGCGGAGCTCACCCCGAGAAGCTCTTCCTTCGATCTGTTGCTGTAGGTTACCACCCCCCGTTCGAAGTAGTCGGAGCTTCCGCCGATGTCGGTGATCCTGCTGGCGATCAGTCCGCCCGTGCACGATTCCGCCACCGCCATGGTGAGACTTCGCGCCCGCAGCAGCGCGCCGAGAACGGCCTGGATCTCCTCTTCGTCGACTCCATAGATGAACCTGGAGACCTTCGAACGGATCGTCGCCTCAATCTCCGAGACGCGCCGGTCAGCCTCCCCGGGGTTCGCGTCCTGCACGGAGATCCTCAAACGGACTCCCGTCGGCGATGGCAGGAAGGCAAGTGTCGCTCCGTTCAGAAAACCCTGCACATCGCCTATCTCCGCAGCAAGCATGCTCTCGGATGCTCCGGTCGTCCGAAGTGTCCGGTGCCGGATGACGCTTCCGGTCACGAGCGAAGCAAGAAAGGGAGCAATGGTGGCGTCCATCATTTCCTGCATCTCATAGGGGACGCCGGGGAGCACGAAGAAGTGCTTTCCCGCCTCCTGCACATGAATCCCCGCCGCGGTGCCGAGCGGGTTCGGGACGACTCCCGCCTTGACCGGGAACAGGGCCTGCTCCTCGTACGAAACCCTCCAGGGGATGCCTCTCTTCCTGATGAGCTCAGCGATATGGAGCCGGAGTTCAGGCCGGCTCTCGAGGGTGGTGTCGAAGAACGTGCAGACGGCCTTCTTGGTGATGTCGTCGTGTGTGGGTCCGAGGCCTCCCGTGGCGATCACGACGTCATACACGCTCCATCCCTCCCGGAACGCGCCGAGGATGGCGCCCATCTCGTCGCCGACGGTGAGCATCCGCGTGGCCGCGACGCCCGCGGCATTGAGCTTCCGCGCGATGGCAGCCTGGTTGGTGTTGATGATCTGCCCGATAAGCAGCTCATCGCCGATGGTGATGATGATGGCGTTCATGGGAGTTGAAGGAGCGCGAGAACGTACAGCACGACCCGGGCGCCCGCGTTGGCATAGACGCCTGCCACGACATCGTCGAGCATGATCCCCCATCCGCCGGGGATGCTCTCGGCGCTGCGGGCGGGGGCGAGTTTCACGACATCGAAGATCCGGAAGAGCACGAACGCGATGCCAAGGGCCGCGATTGAAGGCGGGAGGTGGAGGACGGAGATCCACATCCCGACGATCTCGTCGATCACCACGATGGAGGGGTCGGGGTGGGCGTGGACGCCCGGCTGGAAGAGGGCCTTCGTCTGCGCGGCGAGGAGATTCAGCCGGTTGCCCTCGTACCGTGCCACGCGAGAAGAGGTGACTACGCCGGCGCCCAGTGCGACGGCGACGGCAGGCCAGAGGATTTCGGGACTCCAGAAACCCGGGATGAGAAGCACAATGCAGCCGGCGAGCGAACCGAACGTCCCGGAGGCGAAAGGGATGTAGCCGGTGAAAAAACCGGTAGCGATCAGCCGCACCAGGAATCCCGGGCGCGGGCCGTCACCGATCTGTGCGGATGCTTTCATACATGTTGCGCAGGGTCTTGCGGTTGTCCAGCAGATAGGCGAGGCCTGTCCACACGGTCATGATCGTCACCAGCAGCATCATGCCGAACAGGACATCGTAGTGCATGAGTGCGTCGATCCACGGGCCGAATCCAGCATGGACCGAGGGAATGCTTCGCGCTACATAGAGAATCAGGACGTAGTAAATCACGACGAATTCACTGAAGGTCTTCGCCTGTGCGCTTCGCGAAGTCACCACGGGACGGTCCCTGAACTCAGCGTAGGCGCGGAGGCCCGTGATCAGGAAGTCCCTCGCAACGATGATCCAGACCATCCAGGCGCTCACCAGGCCGAGGGCGACGTAGGCAAGGAGTGCGGCCGAGGAGAGGACTTTGTCGGCGAGAGGATCGAGGAATTTCCCCCACCGCGAAACGTACCCGAGCTTCCTTGCGATCCAGCCGTCATACCAGTCCGTGAGGGCCGCAATCACGAACACCACCAGCGATGCTTGCAGCGCAAGGGGTGAAGAGGAAAGCAGAAGCAGAACGAACACCGGCGTCAGCACGATCCTGAGCAGGGTCAGCTGGTTGGGAAGGTTGAGCTGCAGCTCGAGTTTGGGCATGGAATAGAAAAGCCATCAAGGGCTGATGGCTTCCGATCGTTCAGAGGCAAGACCGCCGCTAACGGAGGTCAGGCTACCTTGAGCACTTTGTTCGATTTGATGCAATTGGTGCAGACGGTCAGCCGCTTTGTGCGGCCGTCCACATTCGCCCTAACCTCCTGAAGGTTCGGGAGCCACCGGCGGCGCGTGAGATTGTGGGCGTGGCTGATGTTGTTCCCGCTCACCGGTTTCTTGCCGCAAATGTCGCAGACTCTGGCCATGACGTGTTCCCGCTGTTGATCCTTGAGCAAGCTAATATACAAAGACGCGCGGCCAACCGCAATCGGAAAGTGCCCGAAACTTGCAATTCTTTCCCCCTTTTTATACTCTGATGCAATGCGCATACTTGGAATCGAGACTTCCTGCGATGAGACCTCTGCGGCGGTCGTGAGAGACGGGCACGTGATTTCGAATATCATTTCGTCTCAGCTTGTCCACTCGCTCTATGGCGGCGTTGTTCCGGAGCTGGCATCGCGGGCCCACCAGAGGCTCATTGTCCAGGTCGTCCAGGCGGCGCTGGAGCGCGCAGGAACAGACAGGTCCGGGATCGATGCGGTCGCGGCCACCTATGGACCAGGGCTTGCGGGGGCCCTTCTCGTGGGGCTCAACTTCGCCAAAGCCCTTGCCTTCGGGCTGGGGGTTCCCTTCGTCGGCGTCAACCACATGGAGGGGCACCTGTATTCCAACTTCCTCGGAGAGCAGGGCCCCCGGTATCCATTCCTGTCCCTGATCGTCTCGGGAGGGCATACCATGCTCGTGCATGTGGAGGCCCCGTTCCGCCATCGCCTTCTCGGACAGACCCGGGATGATGCGGCGGGGGAGGCATTCGACAAGGTTGCGAAGATGCTCGGCCTGGGGTATCCGGGCGGGCCGGCAATCGACAGGCTTGCAAAGGAGGGGAATGCGAGCGCCGTTCCCTTCCCACGATCGTTCCTGGAGCCCGGCTCCCTGGATTTCAGCTTCAGCGGGATTAAGACCTCCGTTCTCTACTATCTGAGGGACCGCGGGGTGCAACCGGGCGGATCGGCGGCGGGCGCCCTGACAACCACCGAGACCGCCGACATCTGCGCGAGTTTCCAGCAGGCCGTGGTGGATGTCCTTGTCGGAAAGACCATGACCGCGGCCGGACGGTGTCATGTCCGCGACATCACGCTGGCGGGGGGCGTTTCGGCGAACTCCGCTCTGCGGTCGGCCCTGCAGGCCGCTGCGGGGGAACAGGGGATCAGGTTCTTCTCTCCGCGCATGGAATTCTGCATGGACAACGGCGCAATGATCGCCTACGTGGGATGGATGAGGCGCGCGGCCGGGGCGGCGTCGCCGATGGACCTCCCCGCCATCCCCAATCTTGAGCTTGCATGACCGGCGCCCTCACGAACGAAAGACCCGGGGGAAAAGCCCGGCAGGTCCGCCCTTTTCTGCTGGCCGCTCTTGCCCTTGCCTCCGCGGGCGCACTGTTCGTTCTCTATGCGATCTACTGGCCGAACGCCTTCCAGGGCGCCGCCGAAAAGGCGTTCTATGTCTCGCGCGGGGAAACGTTCACCCAGATTGTCGATTCCCTGGAGATCCAGGGGGTCATCAGGAGTCGGGGCCTCTTCACCTTCGTGGCCAACCTCCGCGGCGGGATTGCGCGGCTGCAGGTGGGGAAGTACATCTTTCCCCGCGGCGTTTCGAATGCCGCCGTGTTCCAGAGCCTGCGGACTGGAAGGGGAGTGGTCATGATTCCGGTGACTCTCCGCGAGGGTCTGACCGCGCGGCGTCAGGCGAGGATCCTCGCCCGCGCACTGGGTATCGATTCCGCGAAGTACCTGAGTCTTGCCGGCGACACGGCCTTCGCGCACTCGCTCGGCTTTCACGAAGAAACGCTGGAAGGCTGCCTGCTGCCGGACACCTACGCGTTCGGGTGGCAGCCGGACGAGCGCGACGTCATCAGGAGGATCACCGAAGAGTTCCGGCGGTTCTATGGAGATTCGCTGCAGCTGCGGGCTTCCGCCCTCGGCCTCTCGACGCGTGAAGTCCTGACCGTGGCATCACTCGTCGAAGGGGAGACGCATCTCAGCGATGAGCGTCCTCTGGTGGCAGGGGTCTACTACAACCGGCTGCGCCGCGGAATGCGCCTGGAAGCGGACCCCACCATCCAGTACATTGTTGAGGGGGGGCCGAGGCGCCTCTCTTATACAGACCTTGGGCTCAACAGTCCCTACAACACCTACAGGCACAGCGGGCTTCCTCCCGGTCCGGTGAACAACCCAGGCCGCGCTTCCATCCTTGCGGCGCTCTCTCCGGCGCGGCACCAGTACCTGTTTTTTGTCGCCAACGGTCGCGGGGGGCACTGGTTCAGCGCGACGTATCAGGATCACCTCCGGTTTGTGCGCATGGCGAGGAAGCTGAGGAGGCTGACAGAAGCGGGAGAGCCGGACGCCCCAAGGAAGTAATCCGCTCCTCCCCGGGGCCTATGGACACGCGCCGGGTTCACCGCGTATCAGCAAGCAGGATTCCCATGGTGCGTCATCCCTCTGCAGCACTCCTCCTCGGTGCGGCCCGCTGCACCCTTCCTGCCCTTCTCCTCGCAGGCTGTGCCGGACAAATCGCTCCCGGCGGAGGCCCGGTCGATACGGTCCCGCCCGCCATCGTCAGGACCGTGCCGGACAGCAATGCCGCGCGGGTAACTTCCGCCGGCATCGAGCTGGAGTTCAGCAAGTACGTCAACAGACGGACCGTGGAAGAATCGATCTTCATTTCTCCGCCGGTGGGGACCATGGAGTACGACTGGCGCGGCACGACCGTGCGTGCGACGTTTGCGGAGCCGCTGCGGAGGAACACCACCTACGTGGTGAACATCGGAACTGACGTGGCCGACGTGCGCGCGGGCAACAAGATGGCGCACGGGTTCACGCTTGCGTTCACGACGGGGGATTCGATCGACCGCGGGCTGATTGCCGGGAGGGTGTTCGATGAGAAACCCGCGGGCGTGATGATCTTCGCGTATGCCCTGGGGGGCAGCAACCCGGACACGCTGAACCCTTCGCATACCAAGCCGGACTACATCATGCAGACCGGGGCGGATGGCACGTACGCCCTTTCCCATCTTGCGTACGGCCGCTATCGCGTGGTTGCCGTGCGTGACGAATTCCGCAATCTCCTCTACGACCGGCAGGTCGATGCCTACGGCGTCTGGCGCTCCGATATCGCGCTGACGAGCGAGAAGCCCGAACTCCGCGACGTCTCGTTCCGCCTCACGCGGGAAGACACCGCGCGCCCCTTCCTGACCTCTGCCCGCGCGGTGAACAGCAGGAGGATCGCGGTGCGGTTCAGCGAGCCTGTGGATACGCTCAGGCTCGACAGTGCTTCATTCACCGTTACCGACACCGTGTCGGGGAAGGTCCTGACCCAGACACTCTGGTACCTGGACTTCGACCGCCCGACCGAGGCAGGCATCATTGCCGGCGAACCGATGGACACGAAAAGCGCCTACCGGGTGCGCGCTTCAGGGTTTGTCGACGAAGCCGGGAACCAGCTCGATTCAGTCCATGCCTCCGCATCGTTCCCGGGCTCGGCTCCTCCCGACACCCTCCCTCCGGCAGTCGCGGTCTCGGTGCGGGACAGCGCCCGTGAAGTTCCCGTTGATGCCCCGATCCTCATGGCCTTCGGCGAGCCAGTCATCAGCGCTCCCGCTGCCCGCTCGGTGAGACTCCTGGACTCAAGCCGGGTGCCGGTCCCTTTCGATTTCCGCTGGCGCGGCGCGGCGGGTGCCGCCCTTGTCCCCAGGCACGAGTTCCGCCCCGCAGCGTGGTACACGATGCTGCTGGCGCTCGATTCGCTCCGCGACTACAGCGGTAACAGGCACAGGGATTCGATGTTCGTTGCACGCTTCCGCACGGCAGACCTTCGCTCCACAGGCACGCTCGAAGGCACGGTGACCGCGGTGCCTGCAGAGACTCAATGGCGCGTCCGGGTGGATGCCACTGCGGTGGATATCAATCCTCCGGTGAAGCACACGGTCACGCTGCTCCGCCCCGGCCCGTTTCTCTTCGACAGGCTGCCGGAAGGGCGCTACAGACTGGACGCATTTGCGGACGTCGATTCCTCTGGATCCTACCGGTACGGACTGCCCCATCCCTTCTCGCCTTCGGCTCCCTTCGGCGTCTCCCGCGATACCGTGAAGGTCCGCGCACGATGGGGGGTCCAGGGTGCCGCGATCGAGTTGAAATGAAGACCGGTGAGCGGCAACGTGATCGACGCGGCGGGGCGTTTCACTCATCGACGAATGCCAGGGTCATCTCCTCCCGCCCGTCCTTGAGCATGACCCGGACCGCCTTCCTGCCTGCATCGTAGAACCATCTCCCCGTCTCCCTGCCCTGTTCAAGGACGCGGCCGTCAAGTGTGACGCGCCCGGGGGGTTTGGCGGCGCCCTTCAGCTCGACAAGGAGACCGCGGGGAGGAGGCATGAATTTCCCTTCGCACGCCGAGAGGCGGACCACCGTCGATCGTTCTCCCCTGTGCTGCGTCATCGTCCGTTTCAGGAAGACGGCCTGCTCGTAGGCGAAAGACCGGCCGTCGTCTTCATAATAGGAGCTCACGTGGTCACTCCCGATGGGCCCCGGATAGACGCTGAGTGTCAGGGGGTCGATGGGGGACTCGGCCGTGTACTGGACGACCTGCCGGGAGGGAACCACCGCGCCGGCGCGCACGAAGAGGGGCAGCCGTTCTTCGGGGGCGGCCACGCTGACCGTCGAGGGTCCGCGGAGCATTACGGTGTCGGCCCACCAGTCGTACCACTCACCCGGAGGCAGGGAGACCTCGCGCCTGTCGATCCCGGGCTGGAGGACCGGGGCGACCAGGAAGTTTTCGCCGAAGAGGAACTGGTCTGCGCGGTCGTGGTAGACGTCGATGCCGGGGTATTCCAGCATCATGGCGCGCATGGGGGCGATGCCGGTCTCCGATGCCTGCTGCATGGCGGTGTAGATGTAGGGGAGCATCCGGTATCGCAGCTCGATGGTTGAGCGGTTGATGGCCGTATACCGGTCGCCGTACTCCCAGGGCTCCTTGTTCTTCTCGTTGATCACGGAATGGGCCCGCATCAGCGGAGTGAACACACCGAGCTCCAGCCACCGTGCAAAGAGCTCACCCGAGGGATACCCGATGAAGCCGCCGATGTCTGAGCCGACAAAAGGCTGACCGGAAGCGCTCAGGTTGAGGCACATGGACAATGCCATGGCGAGATGTTCCCACGAGGCGACGTTATCGCCGGTCCATGACGCGGAGTACCGCCAGCCGCCGGCGTAGGAAGCGCGGGTCAGCACGAACGGCCGTTCACCGGGGAGTATGCGCCGCACCCCGTCGTACGTGGCGCGGGTCATCTGCATGCCGTAAATGTTGTGGTTCCTTGCGTGCGGCGTCCGGAGGCCGCTGTCGTCGTGGATCACGCCGAGGTCGATGGTCTTGGTCGGCGCGTTGAACACCGACGGCTCGTTCATGTCGTTCCACCAGCCGCGCACGCCGGCGCCCACGAGCACCCCGAACTGGTCTCCCCACCACCCTCGCGCCCGCTCCGACGTAAAATCGGGAAAGGCGCAGACACCCGGCCATACCGTTCCTGTATAGAGCATCCCGCCGGGATACCTGACGAAACAGTCGCCCGCAAGCCCGGAACGGAATGCATGGTACGCGGAATCGGCCTTGATTCCGGGGTCGACGATCACCGCTACCTTGAACCCCTGCCGGGCGAGATCATCGATCATCCCCTTCGGATCCGGGAAGTTCTTCGGGCTCCAGGTGAAGATCCTGTAGCCGTCCATATAATCGATGTCGAGATAGATGACATCGCAGGGTATCCGCCGGTCTCTGAACCCCGACGCAATCTCGCGGACCCGCTTCTCCGGGGCATAGCTCCAGCGGCACTGCTGGTACCCAAGCGACCAGAGCGGTGGGAGTGGCATACGTCCGACGAGGCCGGTGAAGAGAGAAAGGATCGATCTCGTTCCGGGTCCCGGGAAGACGTAGTAGTTCAAGTCTCCCCCCTCGGCGCCGAACGAATAGGCCGACCGGGACTCCTTCCCCATGTCGAATGAGGATCGAAAGGTGTTGTCGAAGAAGATCCCGTATGCCCGCCCACCCCTGAGGCCGTAGAAGAACGGAATGGTCTGATAGAGGGGGTCTGTATCGGCGGCATAGGCGGGGATGTCGGAATTCCACATGGTCATCGCCATGCAGCCCCGCTCCAGGCTCCCCGCTTTTTCGCCGAACCCGTAGTAACGCTCACCCTGTGGCATGGTCTTCCAGACCCTCACCTCGGTCCCGGACCAGGCCATCCCCTTCGCCTCGTCGTCCCTGACGAGGACCTCTCCTGCCGAATCCAGCACGGCCACACGCAGCGGCCTGCGGCTCACGACCACGCTCAGGTGCCGGGTCGAGAGCGTCAGCGCATCGCGGCTCTCCCTGGTGACGGCGTCCGGCGCAAGCTCGGGGGGATGGACGACCGCCCATGAGGTACCGGGGTCAAGGGAGCCGGAAGGCGCGCAACGGACCTGGACGACTTCCTGCTTCAGGATCCTGACCTGGACGAGCGCGGAACCGCTCCTTACGGTCAGCTCACCGGGGCGGCTGCCGGTCACGGAATCGATGTCGCCGATGGTTTGCCACTGGCCGCACGCAAGCTGGAACGAAGCGGCGCCGAGGGCCAGAATGCCAGGGATGCGGGACATGGGACTCCTCCTGAATGGGTGATGCCGGTGTTGGACCCGGAAAGAGCGGGGGGGATCGTCAGGCGGTTTTCCCGGCGACGGCGTCCGAATATTCCTCCACGGGAGGACATGCACAGACGAGGTTCCTGTCGCCGTAGGCATTGTTCACCCTGGCGCTGGCCGGCCAGAACTTGTCTGCGCGGAGAGATGGGAGTGGATAGGCGGCCTTTTCTCGGCTGTACGGGTATGGCCACGCGTCTCCGGCGATGAGGCCTGCGGTGTGCGGCGCATTCTTCAGCACATTGTTTTGCCTGTCGGCGCTCCCGTCCAGCACCTCCTGGATTTCCCCCCGGATCGCCACCATGGCATCGCAGAAGCGGTCGAGCTCTTCCTTCGGCTCGCTTTCGGTCGGCTCGACCATCAGCGTGCCGGCGACGGGGAACGAGACCGTCGGAGCATGGAACCCGTAGTCCATCAGCCGCTTTGCAACATCCTCGGCCTCGATCCCGGCCTCCTTGAAACCGCGCAGGTCGACGATGAATTCATGGGCGACCAGCCCCCGTGCACCCCGGTAGAGCACGGGATAGTGCTCTTCGAGCCGCCTGGCCATGTAGTTGGCATTCAGGATCGCGATCTCCGACGCCTCCTTCAAGCCGTCGGCTCCCATCATGGCGATGTAGGCCCACGAGATCAGGAGGATGCTGGCGCTCCCGTACGGAGCAGAGCTGACCGGACCGATCGCCTGATCTCCCCCCGTCTTCACGACGGGATGGCCCGGCAGGTAGGGAGCGAGGTGCGCCGCGACAGCGATGGGTCCCATGCCCGGGCCCCCTCCGCCATGTGGTATGCAAAATGTCTTATGCAGGTTGATGTGGCAGACGTCCGCGCCGATGTCTCCCGGCCGGCAGAGGCCCACCTGCGCGTTCATGTTCGCGCCGTCCATGTAGACCTGTCCGCCCTGCTCATGGACGATGCGGCAGATGCCGCCGATCTCCTCTTCAAAGACGCCGTGCGTTGAGGGGTAGGTTACCATCAGTGCGGCGAGCCGGTCCCGGTGTTCCGCGGCCAGGGCGGCCAGATCCGCAAGATCGATATTCCCGTTGGCGTCGCAGCGGACGATGACGATCTTCATGCCCGCCATCACGCCGCTGGCCGGGTTGGTTCCGTGCGCGGACTGCGGGATCAGACAGACATCCCGGTGCCCTTCCCCCCTGTGCTCATGATATGCACGGATGACCAGGAGCCCGGTGTACTCTCCCTGGGCGCCGGCGTTCGGCTGCAGGGAGACCGCGGAGAGTCCCGTGATTTCCTTCAGCCAGGTGGAAAGATCCCCGAGAATCTCGCCGTACCCCCCGGCCTGCGATGGGGGCGCGAAGGGATGGATGCGGCCGAATTCCGGCCATGTCACGGGGATCATCTCGGTAGACGCGTTCAGCTTCATCGTGCACGAGCCGAGCGGGATCATGCTCGTGGTGAGCGAGAGGTCCTTTCGCTCGAGGCTGTGGATATAGCGGAGCATTGAGGTTTCCGCATGGTACCGGTTGAACACCGGGTGCTGAAGGTACGGCGATGTCCGCCGGAGCGGTCCGTGGTAGCCTGGCTGCATCGAACCGCCGAGCACATCCGCGGTGGCGGATGAAGAGAAGATCCCGAGCAGCGTGTCGACTTCCGCCGGAGTGCTCAGCTCGTCGAGCGAGATGCCCAGCGAGCCGTCGTCGAACAACCTGAAATTGATCCGCTTTGCCTCAGCTTCCGCCAGGATGCCGTTGCCTGACCCTTCCCCGGGATAGACCCGGAGGGTATCGAAGAAATCCGCGTGAGCGATCCTGTGCCCCGACTTCACCAGTCCCGCCCCAAGCACGCGGGTGAGCTCATGAATCCTCGTGGCGATGGTCTTCAGTCCGTCCGGACCATGGTAGACCGCATACATCCCCGCCATGACTGCGAGCAGGACCTGTGAGGTGCAGATGTTCGAAGTCGCCTTCTCTCGCCTGATATGTTGCTCACGGGTCTGAAGCGCCATGCGCAGTGCCCGGTTTCCCTGCGCGTCCACCGAGACCCCGATGATCCGGCCGGGCACAAACCGCCTGCACTGGTCGCGCGTCGCGAAATAGGCCGCGTGAGGCCCGCCGTAGGCCACCGGAATCCCGAACCTCTGCGTGCTGCCGACCGCGGCGTCGGCTCCCAGTTCCCCGGGGGACATCAGGAGCGCGAGGCTCAGCGGGTCCGCCGCGACCGCCGCAAACGCGCCCGCGCTGTGGACCCGCTCGATCAGCCCGCGGTAATCATGGACGGCACCGTCGGTGGAAGGGTACTGCACAAGCACTCCGAGCAAATCCCCGGAGATCTCCGCCGACTCCCACGGACCGACCGCTACCCGAATCCCGGCCGAGCGCGCCCGGGTCTGCACGACGGCAATGGTCTGAGGATGGCAATCCCGGGCCACGAAGAACCATCCATGCTCCGGGTGCCCCTTGGCGGCAGAGAACATAGCCATCGCTTCGGCGGCGGCGGTCCCTTCATCCAGCAATGATGCATTGGCCACCTGCATCCCTGTCAGATCGAGCACCATGGTCTGGAAGTTCAGAAGTGCCTCGAGGCGACCCTGAGCGATCTCCGCCTGGTACGGCGTGTACGAGGTGTACCAGCCGGGGTTCTCCATGACATTGCGGAGGATCACTGCCGGTGTGATCGTGTCGTAATACCCCATGCCGATCAGCGAACGATACACGGTGTTCTTGCCGGCGATCTTCTTCAGCCTCTCAAGCACGGCGGATTCCCCGAGAGGCTCGTCCAGCTGAAGCGGCCTCCGCATCCTGATGGAAGGGGGGACCACTTTGTCGATGAATGCTTCGAGTGCCGGCTCGCGCAGGATTCGCAGCATCTCGCTGGCATCTTCGCGGCCGGGACCGATGTGACGGTGTTTGAAAGCATGGGAGGGGGAGAAGTCAAGTGCCATGAACAGTCCTTTTGTGCAATGTCCCTTAAATATAGCGAGAAATGCAGAGAGAGAAAAGCGGAGGCGCTCCGCCGGGGGAGATGCTTCAGGGTGGTCCGGGATGTGGGGAGAAGGGGAGCATGAGATGAACGAACGCTCAATGCTCGAAGAGGTCCATCTGGCCTTTTGCCATCCTGCGGAAGTTCGCTGTGGAGAGCTCCGGCGCGCCCCCATCGAGTCCGAGCTTCCGCGCGTGAAGCGAAAAGAGGTCGTCGATCATCTCCGCTATTGTCCCGTTCCCCCGCATGCGCATCCCGAACCGGGAGTCGTTAAGAGTGCCCCCGTGGATGGAGCGGATGCGGTTGAGCACCTTCTCCGAGCGGTCCGGGAGCGTCTGCGTGATCCACCGGACAAACAGCGGCTCCACGGCCCCCGGGAGACGGACCGGGGACCAGCTGGCGAAGGAGGCGCCGTGCTCCCAGGCGGCGGTCAGGATGGCCGGGATCTCCTCGTCGGTGAGTCCGGGGATGACCGGGGCGACGTTTATGCCGACAGGTATGCCCGCCTTCGCAAGCTGCCTCATCGCGAGCAGCCGCTTCGCCGGAGTGGCAGTGCGGGGCTCCATGACTCTGGTGAGCGCCGGATCGAGGGTGATCATCGAGAGGATTACGCGGACAATCCCGTGCCGCGCCATGGACCCCAGCAGATCGCTGTCGCGGGTGACAAGCGTATTCTTCGTGATCACGCCGACCGGGTTGCGATGGTTGAGGAACGCCTCGAGGCACCCCCTCGTCAGCCGGAGCACCCGCTCCACCGGCTGGTAGCAGTCGGTGTTCCCCGACAGGGAGACCATCTGGCAGTTCCAGTGCGCAGAAGAAAGGGCATCATCGAGAAGCGCCGGTGCGTCGCGCTTGACCATGATCTTCGACTCGAAATCGAGGCCCGCCGAGAAGCCGAGATATTCGTGGGACGGCCGGGCGTAGCAGTAGATGCATCCGTGCTCGCACCCGCGGTAGGGATTCACGCTGTAGGTGAAGGGGATGTCGGGACTGTCGTTCCTGGCCAGGATGCTCCTGGAAGCGTCATCATAGAACACGGTCTTGAACGGCGGCCGGTCGTCCTCGTACTCGACCTCCAGCTCCAGAGGCTCGCGATGGAGACGTTCGAAGCGGTTCGGCGTGTTGACTGCGGTTCCCCGTCCATTCATGTCCCTTCACCTCCACGTTCTTACTTCCTCCGGCTCCGGAAGTTCCGTTTCTTGATTGCACCGTAGACGCGGCCGCTCCCCATGGGGTATGCACCGAGGAGCCGGTAGTGCGTGACGACTTCCTGCAGGTGTGCAAGAGCGCGCTCCACGCGAGGCTCCCGCGGACTGCCGGCAAGATCGAGATAGAAGAGATACTCGAAGGGGGATGCCGGGTCGGGACGCGATTCGATTTTCAACAGGTCGATGTCGCGAAGGGAGAAGACGCCGAGGATCCGGAACAGGATCCCTGGAGTGTTGGAGGCGGGGCGGAACGCGATGCTGCACTTTGTCGGGGTGCCTCCGCGAAGCTTCCACGGCGACCGGGCGATCAAGAGGAAGCGGGTGAAGTTGTGCGGCTCGTTCTCCAGGTTCCTCCTCAGAACGGTGAGACCGTAGAGTTCAGCCGCGTAGGCGCTGGCAATGGCGCCGACGCCGGCCGTTCCCGCTCCCCGGAGTGAGAGGGCGGCGCCGGCGGTGTCGAAAAACGCCTCGGGCCGGATCCCGGGATGCGTTTCGAAGAACCGGCTGCACTGCGCAAGGGCCTGCGGATGCGAACGCACCGTGTGCAGGCTCTTCATCGACGTGCCCGGCCCGGCCATCAGAACGTGTTCCACCCGCAGATGAAGCTCCCCGGTAATGTGCACGCCGTGCTTCAGCAGCAGGTCGTAGTTCTGATGAATGCTGCCGGCAAGGGAATTCTCGATCGGGATGACGCCGCGCTGGGCGCTCCCCCGTTCCACAGAGCGAAACACTTCGTCGAAGCTCTCACATGGAATCGTGTGGGCGCCTCCCGCCGTTTTCCCTCCTTTGTCGATGAGGAACCGGGCCGCAAGCTCGCTGTACGCCCCGTGAACCCCCTGGAACGCGACTCTGGTCATTCCCATTCCCATCCTTGCCTTGTGTTTAAACCGTTTAAACCGGACATTTCTTATCGATAAGAAAGAATGGTCATTTTTCACACGAAATCAAGGTTTAAGTGATTTAAAGTGCAGCCGTGTGCGGCACGATAATTGACATGATGGCAGAGCCACAAGGTCATCCCTTAGCAGTTCCGGAGATGCCTTTCCCGGCGTCATCGTTGGCGTCCTTGGCTCGCCCGGACCGGCCGGGCTTCTCCGCGGGGAGCTCACGGACAGCAGGCAGGGGCAGGTGAAGCCGCGTGTCAAAGGTTGCGCACTCATCCCAACCCTAAGGAGCTACGGCGTGAAACAACCAGGGAAAAAACCGGGCTTGAAAAACCTTCGTGGACGGGATTTCCTCTCCGTTGAGGATTTCTCCCCGAAAGAGATCAAGGCAGTCTTCGCCCTCGCTGCCGACATGAAGGCCAGGCCGAAGTCGTATCGGAAGTCACTGGAGGGGAAATTCGTGGCCCTGATATTCGAAAAGCCCTCTCTCCGGACCAGAACGACATTCACGGTGGGTGTCGCCCAGCTTGGGGGGGGCTCGATCACGCTGACGCCTGCCGACATCAACCTGGGAAAACGGGAGTCGGTGTATGATGTGGCCAAGAACCTCGAGCGGTGGGTCGACGGGATCATGATCAGGACATTCGGACACGACATCTGTACCTCCATGGCGGAGCATGCCTCCATCCCCGTGATCAACGGCCTTACCGACCACGAGCATCCCTGCCAGGCCCTTGCCGATTTCTTCACGATCATCGAATGCAAGGGAAACCTCGCAAAGCTGAAGGTGGCTTACGTAGGGGACGGCAACAATGTGGCGCATTCCCTGGTCCTCACCGCCGCCAGGCTAGGCGCAAGGATGGTGCTGGCGACCCCGGCTACATTCAAGCCGGACGCCGGGGTGATGGAACGGTCGTGCGCGGCGGCCGAGGAGACCGGAGCGGCGATCGCCTGGACATCGGATCCCGCGGAGGCGGTGCGGGATGCAGATGTGGTGTACACGGATACCTGGGCCAGCATGGGACAGGAGCAGGAAGCCGAGGCGCGCCGGAAAATCTTCGCGCCGTACCAGGTGAACCGGGAGCTCTTCTCCATGGCGGACCCCGGCGCCCTCTTCATGCACTGTCTTCCCGCACACCGAAACGAAGAGGTGACAGACGAGATCATCGATTCATCCAATTCGGTTGTCTTCCAGGAAGCAGAAAACCGGCTTCACGTTCAAAAGGCCGTCATGCAAGCTCTCATGAGGGGCTGAGAAGGATGTCCAACCTCGTCCTGGTTGCCGTCGGAGGCAATGCCCTGATCAGGGCTGGCCAGAAGGGGACGGCGCAGGAACAATTCGAGAATGCGGTCGACACCGCGGCTGCGGTGGTCCGGCTGCTCCGCGCTGGCCACCGGGTGGTCCTGACACATGGCAACGGACCCCAGGTCGGAGCGCAACTCACCCGGTCCGAGCTCGCCGCAGCGCATGCGTACCGCCTCCCGCTGGACTGCTGTGTGGCGGGGACGCAGGGAGAAATCGGCTACGTCCTTCAGTATGCGATGTGGCAGATGATGCAGGCCGAAGGGCTGAAAATCCCGGTGGTGTCCCTTATCACCCAGGTGCTGGTGGACGCCGGGGACCCGGCATTCCAGAAGCCCACCAAACCCATCGGCCCCGTCTATACCAGAGAGGTGGCCGAGCGCTACCGCGACCTGTTCGATTGGACGATTGCCGAAGACCCCTCAGGAGGTTTCCGGAGGGTGGTGCCTTCGCCCGAGCCCGTCGCGATCGTGGAGCTGGATGCCATTAAAGCATGCGTCGAGAAGGGATTCGTGGTGATCGCCGGGGGGGGAGGAGGCGTGCCGGTTTTCAATGACCACGATATCACTAAAGGCGTCGAGGCCGTCATCGACAAGGACCATACATCGGCCATCCTTGCCCGGCAGCTGGAAGCGGATGTGTTCGCCATCTCGACCGATGTCGACAGGGTCTGTCTCGATTTCCGGAAGGCGACCCGCCGGCCTCTGGACATCATCACGGCCTCGGAGTGCCGGCGCCATCTGGCCGACGGGCAGTTTCCCGCCGGAAGCATGGGCCCGAAGATCACCGCGGCATTGAAGTATCTCGAGCGGGGCGCAGGGACCGCCGTCATCACCGACCATGCCCATCTGGTCGAAGCCATACAGGGGAGGGCGGGCACCAGAATCGTGATGGATCAGGAACCCCTGCCCTGAAGTCGGCTGACCCGATTCGCAGATGGAAGTCCACACTGAAGCCCGGCAAACCCTTCGTTTCCTGCGGATGACATCGATTCTGCTCGCCGACGACGGCTTTACGGAATAACGCGGCCCGCAGGGTCGCCTCGATATTCCCGGATTGCCACGACACCTGTAGGTCCGACGCTCTCCAGTATGGCATCTACAAGGCTGAAGTCGGGGGCTCTGTTGGGTCGACTCGACCCGGTAGGCGGTGGATCAGTTGAATTGCACGGGCCCGATGATTGCGTTCACCTGCCTGAAATCAGTGTGGGCCGGGCCGCGTCGACGGAATTGAACGGATTTTCTTGATTCGCATCGATTGAGGAGAACACCTGTATGTCCAGAATCCGCGTGATCATCATGGGGGCTGCGGGGAGGGACTTTCACAACTTCAATAGCGTGTACCGCGGCAACAGGCGCTACGAAGTCATCGCGTTCACGGCAACGCAGATTCCCAACATCGACGGGCGGAAGTATCCGGCGAAGCTTGCCGGAAGGCTCTATCCCAGAGGGATCCCGATCTTTCCGGAAGCCGACCTGCCTCGCCTGATCGCGAAGTACAAGGCTGACGAGGTGGTGTTCTCCTATTCCGATGTGTCCAACCAGTACGTGATGGAACGCGCCGCCCTGGTCAACTCCTGCGGGGCGGACTTCATCATGCTCGGGGCGGGGAAGACGATGCTCGAATCGAAGGTCCCCGTGGTTGCAGTCGTGGCCGTCCGCACAGGAGCTGGGAAAAGTCAGACCTCGCGCAGAGTCTGTTCCTTTCTCAGAAGCCGGGGGGCACGGGTGGTGGCAGTGCGCCACCCCATGCCGTACGGCGATCTGGTGAAACAGAATGTGCAGCGCTATGCCACCCTCGATGATCTGCAGCGGCACAACTGCACCGTGGAGGAGATGGAGGAGTACGAGCCGCATATCGTGGAAGGCGGGGTGATTTACGCTGGCGTCGACTACGCCGCAATCCTGCGGCAGGCCGAGAAGGAGGCGGACATCATCGTGTGGGACGGTGGGAACAACGATCTCTCCTTCTACCGGCCCGACCTCACGATCACCGTCGTCGACCCTCACAGGCCCGGGCATGAGCTCAGCTACTATCCGGGGGGAACAAACGTCCGTCTTGCCGACGTGATCGTCGTGAACAAGGTGGACAGCGCCGCGCCGGAAAACACCGACACGGTGATCGCAAACGTTACACGCGTGAACCCCTCCGCCCTGATCGTCAGGGCTGCTTCTCCCATCAGCGTCGATGACCCCGAGGTGATCAGAGGGAAGCGCGTCCTGGTGGTGGAAGACGGTCCGACCCTCACGCACGGCGACATGCAGTTCGGGGCGGGGACCCTGGCTGCGCGCCAGTTTGGTGCCGCGGAGATTGTGGATCCCCGTCCGTATGCCGTGGGGTCGATCGCTGCCACCTACGGGAAATATCCCCGGATCGGCGTGCTTCTTCCCGCCATGGGGTACGGGCCCGAACAGATGAAAGATCTCGAATCGACGATCAACCAGGTTCCCTGCGATGCCGTGATCATCGGCACGCCCATCGACCTGCGAAGGGTGGTTGTTATTCAACACCCCTCTGCCCGCGTGCAGTATTCTCTGGAGGAGACCACGAAACCGGATCTCGCCGACATCCTCGCGAAATTCCTCAAAGACCACGCGCCTCGCCTCTCACGCCGGAAGGGAAGGACTCTCCGCCGCTGAGCGGCAAAGCCGCGAAGTGGCAAAATCGCGAAGCGGGATGACCGGTCCGCGAAGGAGTATTGCTGAACGTCTTGCATCCGGCCGGCCGCTCGCTCGGGTGGCGCCCTCCTCTTTGTGAATCTCTCTGCGAATGCCTATATTAAGAGATTCGAACGAGCCTACAGGCATGCCCCACGCAGAAATCGTTCTCATTCTGGATTATGGCGCACAGTACTCGCAGCTGATCGCCCGCCGGGTGCGCGAGCTTGGCGTCTATTCCGAGCTCCAGCCCTTTCACCTCTCCGTTGAAGCAATCAGAAACATGCGGCCCCGCGGGATCATTCTCTCGGGGAGCCCGTTCAGCACGTATGAGCCCGGAGCTCCGCTCTCCTCTCCTGAGATCTTCGCGCTGGGGATTCCGGTGCTCGGAATCTGCTACGGCCTGCAGCTTATGGGAAGGCAGTTGGGCGGGGAAGTCGACGGCGCGGCGAGGCGCGAGTACGGCGAAGCCGAGCTCATCGTGGACGATGCGGCGGACCTTTTCGCCGGAATCGCCCGCGGGACGGGGCTCAGGGTCTGGATGAGCCATGGCGACCACCTGACGCGCATCCCGGAAGGGTTCGAAGCCATCGCCCACTCGGCCAATGCTCCCGTCTGTGCAATCCGGGACGGGAGGCGGCGCCTGTATGGAGTACAGTTCCACCCGGAGGTCGCCCACACGCCGAGGGGGGGAGAGATCCTTCGGAATTTCCTCTACACCATCTGCGGTTGCAGGGGAGGGTGGAGCGCAGCCTCGTTCATCGAATCCTCCATCGGGCAGATCCGGGACAGTGTGGGAGAAGGGCGCGTGCTCTGCGCTCTCAGCGGCGGCGTCGACTCGGCCGTTGCGGCGGTCCTTCTCCACCGGGCGATCGGCGACAGGCTCTTCTGCATCCACATCAACAACGGGTTGATGCGGAAAGGGGAATCGGAACAGGTCGTCGAGACCTTCCGGTCCCGGTTTCCCATCAACCTCCGTTACGTCGACGCCACTTCGCTGTTTCTTGAGGCGCTCAAGGGCGAAGCCGACCCGGAGAAGAAGCGCAAAACCATAGGCCGCCTATTCATCGAAGTGTTCGAGCGGGAGGCGGAAGCGATCGGCAGGGTGGATTACCTTGCCCAGGGGACTCTCTACCCCGACGTGATCGAATCAACCTCGTTTCGTGGTCCCTCGGCGACGATCAAGAGCCATCACAATGTGGGAGGACTGCCGGAGAGGATGAACCTCAAGCTCGTGGAACCCTTTCGCGAGCTGTTCAAGGACGAGGTGCGGAGAGTGGGCTCGGAACTCGGGCTCCCCGACGAGGTGATCTGGCGGCACCCGTTTCCGGGACCAGGTCTCGCCGTGCGGGTGCTCGGGGAAATCACGCAGGAGCGGCTCGACCGGCTCCGAGAGGCCGATGCGATCTTTGTCGAGGAGATCAAGCGCTCGGGGCTGTACCGCGACATCTGGCAGGGATTCGTGGTGCTTCTCCCTGTCCGGTCGGTCGGCGTGATGGGGGACGGCAGGACGTACGACGAAACCGCGGCCGTCCGGGCAGTGGCGAGTGTGGATGGTATGACGGCCGACTGGTTCCGGCTTCCGCATGAGGTGCTCGCCCGGATCTCTTCGCGCATCACCAACGAGGTCCGCGGCATCAACCGCGTGGTCTATGACGTCAGTTCGAAACCTCCGGCGACGATCGAGTGGGAATAAGTCGCGCGCCGCAGGACCAACAGCACCATTCAGGGGACGATGAAATACTTCTCCTTCATCAAGATTGAGCACACGCTCTTCGGACTCCCGCTGATCTACAGCGGAGTGCTCCTGGGCATGCACGGGCATGTGCCTGGCCCGGGCCTCCTGCTCCTCGTCCTGGGGGCCGCGACGGGAGCGCGAACCGTCGCCTTCGCCCTGAACCGGATCATCGACCGGCACATCGATGCACGCAATCCGAGGACTGCGGACAGGGACCTTCCGAGCGGGCGGATGACGCTCACGGAAGGCTTCGGGGTCCTGGCGGCAGGCCTGATGCTGTATTTCGGCTCGGCCTGGCTCATCTCGATGTTCTGCTTCATGCTCTCGCCGATCCCGCTGGCCGTCTTTATCGTCTACCCGACGATGAAGCGGTACACCCCGCTGTCGCATTTCGGAGTGGGGCTGGGTCTTGCCATGGGTCCTCTCGGGGGGTGGTTTGCCGTGTCCCCTTCGCTCGACGGATTGTTCACCCCTGCGCTGCTCTCGCTGTTTACACTCTTCTGGGGGGCGGGATTCGACATCATCTACGCGACGCTGGATGAGGCGTTCGACCGGAAGGAATGTCTCTACTCCTTTCCGGCGAGGTTCGGCAGGCGGGGCGCGCTCCGGTTCTCCGCGGTCTTCCACGTCATCGCCTTCGTCCTGCTGGCCGTCCTCTTCGTGCAATCGATCCTTTCCCTTCTCGCGCTGCCGCTGCTCCTCCTGACAGGGTACCTCCTGTATCTCGAGCAGAGGAAGGCCTCCGATGTCGAGCTGGCCTTTTTCAAGATCAATGCGGCGGCTGCATTTGCGGTCTTCCTCATGATCCTCGTCGGGGTGCGCGCGTGAACATCGTCGTCGGGATCACCGGCTCCTCCGGGGCCGCCTTCGCGGTGGATTTCCTGAAGAAATGCCCCGACCGGAAATTCCTCATCGTCAGCTCCTGGGGCAAAGTGCTGCTGCGCGATGAGCTCCGGATCAGCGAGAAGGACCTGAAGCCGCACGTCCACCGCATCTTCTCCGACGAGGACCTGACGGCCCCCACGGCGTCGGGGTCCAACCTCATCGACGCGTTGGTGATCATTCCCGCGTCCACCTCGACGATCGGCAAGATCGCATCGGGGATCGGCGACACGCTGATAACGCGGACGGCCGCGGTCTGCCTGAAGGAACACTTCAAGCTCGTGATCTGCGTGAGGGAGACGCCGATGTCCACCGTCTCCCTCGAACAGTGCGCAAAGCTCTCCGGATATGGCGCCGTAATCATGCCGATCTCCCCCCCCATGTATGTCCTTCCCGGCAGCGTCGAAGAGTATGTCGGCGCCTTCACCGACAGGGTTCTTGCGCAGATCGGCGTGAGAGAGGCGAACGGGTGGCGGGCAGAGGACCTGGAATGATGCCCGCACCCGGGGGCCGGCCGCACGCGAGAGCACTCCCATGTTCTTGGTGAAACGAACCGGCGCATGAAGCCAACCTTCCGGACACTGGGTGATTTTGCCCGCTACCTCGAGACGCAGGGGGAACTCCACCGGGTCACGGCGGAGGTGGACCCGTGCCTCGAGATCACCGAGATTGCTTCGCGCGCGATCAGGGAAGGGAAGCCCGCACTCTGGTTTGAGCGCGTCAGAGGCTCATCCTATCCGCTCATCATCAATACGCTGGCGAGCGATCGCCGGTGCGAGCTCGCCCTCGGGTGCCACCCGGACGAGCTCGGACAGGAACTGATCTCATTCCTCGGCGACATTGTTCCCCCGAAACCCAGCTCCCTTTGGAAGCACCGCGCACTGGCACGGCGCTTCCTTGCTGCGCCCCCGCGCCGGGTCTCGTCAGGAATCGCCCAGCAGATCATCGAGGAGCCGGACCTCGACAGCCTCCCCGTGCTCACCTGCTGGCCGGGTGACGGCGGCAGATTCATCACGCTCCCCCAGGTGGTGACCTACGATCCCCGCACCGGCAAGCGGAACATGGGGATGTACAGGATGCAGGTGTTCGACAAACGGACCACCGGCATGCACTGGCAGATTCAGAAAGGGGGCGGGTTTCACTACTTCCAGGCGGAGAAACTGGAGAGACCGTTCGAGCTTGCCGTTGCGCTGGGTACCGATCCGGCCCTGCTCATGGCCACCATCGCCGCGCTCCCCGAAAACATCGACGAGGCGATGTTCGCCGGGTTCCTGCGAAGGCATCGCACCGAAATGGTTCGCGGGAGCTCGATCGGCATCGACGTCCCTGCCCATGCCGAGTTCATCCTGGAGGGAGAGGTGCCGCTGCATGAGCGCCGGCCGGAGGGCCCTTTCGGCGATCACTTCGGACACTATTCTCACGCCGCCGACTTTCCCGTGTTCCACCTCCGGCGCATCACGCACCGGCGAAACGCCGTCTATCCGGCCACGGTCGTGGGCATTCCCCCCATGGAAGACAAGTTCCTCGGCGATGCCACCCAGCAGATCCTGGGACCGCTGGCGCGTCTGGTGCATCCCGAGGTCAGCTCACTCTGGGCGTATTACGAGGCCGGATTCCACAATCTGCTGGCCGTCGCGGTGGACCAGCGATATGCCAAGGAATCGATGAAAACCGCGCTGGGCCTTATGGGGATGGCGCAGCTTTCCCTTACCAAATGCATCGTGCTGGTCTCGGAGGGAGTGAACGTACGGGACTTCGACGCGGTTATGAAGGAAGTGCGGGACAATTTCGATCCCCATTTCGATTTCGTGCTGATTCCGCGTGTGCCTCTGGACACGCTGGATTTCACCAGCTTTACCATGAACCTCGGAAGCCGGATGATCCTTGATGCGACCCGAAAGCCGGCACGGCCTCCACGCCCGCGGCTCGAACGGGAGCCAGGCGCCAGACGGTTCGACCATCTGCGCAGCGTGCACCCGGGAATCTCGGACCTGGTCCTGGCGCACGACACGATGCTGGTTGTCAGGACCTCAGGCAGCGGCAGGGAGATTCTCGAGGCGCTGCTGCGCCACCCCGACACCAAGGACATTCGCATGGTCGCCGTGGTGAGCGACGATGTGGACATCAGGGACAAGGAGAATCGCATCTGGGGAATCTTCACCAGGTTCGATTGCGAGCGCGACATCCTGTTCAGCGAGCAGCGGCTGATCGGCATCTGCCCCGTGTACGGCGGTGTGATGGGCATCGACGCCACGTGGAAAACGGGATACCCCGGGGCGCTGCGCATGACGGACAGCATCCGGAAGTCCGTGGAGGAAAGGTGGGAGACGTACTGGAAATAAACACTGCCCCGCCTCGCACCGTCGCCCGGAGACCACCCGCCGTGTGCGCAAGTGGGCAACAGTGTCCTTTCCATGACGTCCAGGGCACGAGAATCATGATCTCTTCAACTCAGCCAGAACAGTAGAGCGGAGCACGCTCACGCATATGCATGACATCGTCTTTCACGACCGTTCGCTTGTTCCCGTCTGGGACAAGGTCCAGCGCGCCGAGAGGCTGACGCTCGAGGACGGTCTCACCCTGTACCGCAGCCCCGACGTCATTGCCCTCGGCAAGATGGCGCATGCGGTCCAGCAGAACCGCTCCGGCGACGGGATCTACTTTGTTCTCAATCAGAAGATCGAGCACACGAACATCTGCGTGCTCTCGTGCAAATTCTGTGACTTTGCCGCGAAGAAGGGGGACCCGCGCGCCTACGAGATGACGACCCGGGAGATCCTCGCAAAGCTCACCCCGGAGATCCGCGAGGTGCACATCACGGGCGGGATGCCCCCGGACTGGCCCTGGGAACGCTACCTCGACATCGTACGCTCGGTCCACTCGGTCCTCCCCGGCGCGGACGTGAAGGCTTTTACAGCGGTGGAGATCGATTTCTTTCACAAGAAATTCAGGATGTCCATCGAGGAAGTGCTGCGCCGGCTGCAGGAAGCAGGACTCCGCACACTGCCGGGGGGAGGAGCGGAGGTGTTCTCCGAGCGGGTGCGCAGACTGCTCTTTCCGCAGAAGATCGGCGCAAAGGGATGGTTCGAGGTCCACAGGACCGCGCACCGGCTGGGCATTCCTACGAACAGCACGATGCTCTACGGCCACATCGAGACTCTGGAGGAGCGGTTGATCCACATGATGCGCCTGAGGGAAGCGCAGGACGAGACAGGCGGGTTCCTCACGTTCATCCCGCTTGCGTTCCAGCCGGGCGACACCGGGATAAAGCCCCGCGACCGCTTCACCTCGGCGATCGACGACCTCAGGACCATCGCCGTCTCCCGTCTCATGCTGGACAACTTCCCTCACATCAAGGCCTACTGGGTGATGCTGACGGAGGAAGTGGCGTCGGTGGCCCTCAATTTCGGCGCGGACGACATGGACGGGACCGTGGGAGGGGAGAAGATCGCACACGATGCCGGCGCGGTGAGCCCGATGACACTGGCGAAGGAGAACATCATCCGCATCATTCGTGATGCGGGAAAGATCCCCGTCGAACGGGATGCCTTTTACAACCCGGTCCACCTCCACGGCGACCGGATCGTCGGACAGATCCCGTTCCTGAACTCGGTTCCCTTCTACGCCCACTTCGAAAAGGGGCGTTTCCGCCTCTTCCCCGTCGTGCCGCGCCGCATGGGAATCCTCTGCGATGAGGGACAGCTCGATGCCGGACCCTTTTCCCTGATGGACTATCTCGCTCAGCAGGACCGGCTGGAGCTCATGGGGTGGACGATCGCCAACCACCGCGAAGTGAAAAGCGTTCTCCTCTTTTCGAGGGTGCCCTGGGCGGGCCTCGAGGGGGGTTCCATCGGCATCACCGATGACACCGCAACCTCCATCAGACTCCTGCAGATCCTTCTGAAAAAGAAGCATTGCGTCCGCTCTTCCTTCGAGCGGCTCCATGCCGGCGTGAACGACTGGTCGAGACACGACGCTCTGCTGCTGATCGGCGACGAGGCGCTGCGCAGGCGTGGAACCGGCATCAAGGGCTTTCCGTACGTCTATGACCTGGCCAGGGAATGGCAGGAATGGCAGGGCCTGCCGTTCGTCTTCGCGGTCTGGGCGCGGAGACGTGATCTTCCGCCCGATGCAAAAGAGGAGCTCGACGGACTGTTGGCACGATCGGTGGCGCTCTCATCCCGTGACTTTACCGCTGTGGGGGCGGCCCACGGCCGCCGGATCGGCATGTCCCCCGCCGAAGTCGCAGACTATCTGGGGGGATTCACCTTCGTGCTCGGTGAGAAGGAGATGGAAGCCATCGAAACCTTCGACCGCCTCGTCCGGGAGCTTGAGGAAGAAACAACGGTCCACGCCCATGATGCACGGCGCTGACATCCTCCGCAAGGCGCGCTCCGGAGAACGCATCAGCCGCGAGGAAGGCCTCTTTCTCCTCGGCCATGCGGAACTCCTCGACCTTGCGGAGACGGCCAACGAAGTCCGCTTCCGCAAGAATCCGGAGAGGCGCGTCACGTTCGTGATTGACACCAACCCGAACTATTCCAACATCTGCAACATCGACTGCATCTTCTGCGCGTTCTACCGGCACCCGGGAGACGAGGGGGCGTACACCCATTCGGTCGATCACATGATCGCCAGGTTCAAGGAGGCTGCCGCGAACGGCGCCACGACCGTGCTCCTGCAGGGGGGGGTGAACCCGTCCCTTCCCCTGGAGTATTATTGTGAGCTCGTGGAACGGACCGTCAGGGAGGTTCCCGCCGTCTATCCGCATTTCTTCTCCACCTCCGAAATCATCGGCATGGCAAGAGTCTCAGGTCTGACCGTCCCCGCGGTCCTGAGCCGGATGTGGGATGCCGGCCTCAGATCCCTCCCCGGAGGCGGTGCTGAGATCCTGGCAGACGGCGTCAAGAAAAAGATCAGCCATTTGAAAGGGACGAGCGCGGACTGGCTTTCCGTCATGCGCGAGGCCCACAGGATCGGCTACCGGACAACCGCGACGATGATGTACGGGCACCTCGAGAAGGACGAGGAGATCGTGGAACATCTCGATGTCGTCCGGGCCCTGCAGGACGAACAGGGAGGTTTCACGGCGTTCATCCCGTGGAGCTTCAAGCCGGGGAACACACCGCTCGAAAAGGTCATACCGCACTACGCCACGCCGGTCCGTTACCTGCAGATGATCTCGCTCAGCCGCATCTACCTTGACAACATGCCGCACATTCAGGCATCGTGGTTCTCCGAGGGGAAGAAAACCGGGCAGATCGCCCTCCACTTCGGAGCCGACGACTTCGGAGGGACGCTGCAGGAGGAGAACGTCCACGCCGCCGCGAATTTTGTCAATAAGACGAACACCGAAGAGTGCATTCGTCTGATCCATGAGTCCGGCTTCGCCGCCGCGCAGCGGACCACTCTGTATGGGATCCTGAACGTGCATCCACTGACTGTCCCATCTGAGTGAACCGGAACGGAGCGGGGGGGGAGAGAGAATGGCAGAACAGGCAGACCGTATCCGCATCGCGGACGGAGGGGAGGGAAACATCCACTTTGCACGACTGCAAACAGCGTTGCAACCGTCCTGGCGCTCTCTTGAAGGCCCAGGGGCACGTTAGCCGGACGTCAGGGGGTCAATCATGCGCGCCAGCGTGCTCCCTTCGCGGCGACTTCAGAAAAAGAAGATGAACTCGCAGGGGGAGACCCTGCCTCAGGCGGACCCCGTGCCGGAGCCTTCACACGAGGTTGATGCGGCCCACCGGGGGAATGATGCCTTTTGCCGCGCCGCGCTCAAACAGCAGTGTCAGTGCCTTTAGTCCATCTTCCCCCATGTCGACCGTAAGCCGGCTGACGTACATCTTCACGAACTGCTCTCCAAGATTCCGCGTTATGCCCCGTCCCCACTGCAGGGCGTAGGGGATAGATTCATCCTGGTGTTCATAGCCGTAGGCGATGCTTTCGCGCAGGCCGCGCGACAGCTTGGAGGCCAGCTCCATGCCCATGTCCTTGCGGACGACGTCCAGACCGAGCGGCAGCGGGAGGCCCCCCGAGGTTTCGTGCCAGAGCTCCCCGAAGTCCAGCACCTTCCGGTAACCGAGCGAGCGATAGGTGATCTGCCCCTCGTGGATCAGGAGGCCTGCATCGACGCTCCCGTCGTCGACAGCCTGCATGATGCGGTCGAATGGCATGTCGACGTTGCGAATCCCTTCAGTGAATATCTTGAAGAGAAGGGTCGCGGTGGTGAGGGGTCCCGGAGTGGCCACCACTTTTCCCGCAAGATCGGCCAGGGAGTCGAACTTCCGGGAAATGATGACGGGACCGTACCCCTCACCCATGCTCGCCCCAGATCTCATCACCCAGTACTTTTCTGCGACAGCGGCGAAAGCGTGTGCAGAAATTGCCGTCACCTCGAGCTCGCCGCGGACGGCTCGCTCGTTCAGCGACTGGATGTCTTCCAGCATGTGCTCGATGATGATCCCTTCGAGGCGGACCTTACCGCTTGCCAGCCCGTAGAACATGAACGCGTCGTCGGGGTCCGGGCTGTGTCCCACATGGATGATACGGTCTGTCATGGTCCTCCAGGTGATGGTGAGACCCCGGCTGCGGCCGGCGAGGCGGGCTTGATGCCCGTGTACACGGTGGCGATGCCGAGCGTCAGGCGGTCCTCCGCCGCGCCGGTGAATCCCGCGCGGCCGAGCAAGGTCAGGAAATCGGCCCCCTCCGGGAACCGGAGAACCGTCTCCGGAAGGTAGGTATAGGCGTGGCCGTGCCTGGAGAGGGAGCGCCCCACCAGGGGAAGAATGCGCTTGAAGTAGAAGAGGTAGATCTGTTTGAAGGGGAAGAGGCGCGGACGCGAGAATTCGAGCACGAGCACCATCCCGCCGGGGCGGAGGACACGGTGCATCTCGCTGATCCCCAGGTCGAGGTTTTCGAAGTTGCGCGCGCCGAATGCCACCATTGCCGCGTCGAATCTCCCCTCGGCGAATTCAAGATGCTCGGCTTCCCCGTGACGGAGGGAGATGGTACCCCCGAGCCCCCGCTTCTCCAGCTTTTCCCGCCCCCGCTTGAGCATCTCCTCGGCGATGTCCACGCCGATCACTTCGAGCGGACCGAGCCGGAGCGCGGCAATTGCAAGGTCGGCAGTGCCCGTCGCAACGTCCAGAATCCGCCTCGGCTGAAGCTTCCTCATGTGCTCCACGGCCCTCCTCCGCCAGTAGAGGTCGGCGCCGCCGCTCAAGAGGTGATTGAGAAGGTCGTAGCGGAAGGCGATGGCGTTGAAAAGGGCTCGGACGTACTGTTTTTCCAACGGATTCCGGGGGCTGCTGAACAGGGAAGAATCGACGGCGCAACATACGAAAACATGAGGGGAGTTACAATGTGCGCTCGGCAGCCAATCGCCGCCTTGACTTTCTTCCTCTCATCATGTATCATGCCCTTGGAACGCGCCCCCCGCCGCCCGCCGGCGTGAGGGTTTTTTTGTGTTCAATCCGCGAATGCCTCCCATGCATACTATCCCCGTGCGCCTCGTCAGGGGGCGCAGCCACAGGTACGATGTGGTCGTGCAATCCGGGCTGCTCGAACAGCTTCCGAACCGCCTCGGGTTCCTGGCCGGCGGAAACGACCTCTTCATCATCACCGACGCAACGGTGAACCGGCTCTATGGCCGGCAGCTCGCAAGGGGCTGCGACCGGGAGGGAGTGCGGGCGCTGGTGTTGGAAGTGCCGCCGGGGGAGAGTTCGAAGAACGCTGATCTCGTCTTCCGCCTCCACACCGAGCTCCTCACCCACGGAATCACAAGGAGGAGCCTCATCGTTGCATTCGGCGGAGGCGTCATCGGGGATCTTGCGGGTTTCGTTGCTGCAACGGTCCTGCGTGGAGTGCCGTTCGTCCAGGTTCCCACTACCCTCCTCGCTCAGGTGGACAGCAGTATTGGGGGAAAAGTGGGCATCGACCACCCGGTCGGGAAAAACCTGATCGGCGCATTTTGCCAGCCCGGAGCGGTCTTCATCGATCCGCGCGTTCTCGCGACGCTCCCCGCGAGGCAGTTCCGCAACGGCTTGGCGGAGGTGGTGAAAATCGCGGCCGCGCTCGATGCCGGCTTCTTCTCGTTCCTCGTGAAAAGGAGACGAGCCGTCACCCGCACAAACGTCAGGCTTCTGGAGTCCGTCATCGCCCGCGCTGTGGGGCTGAAGGCGGCAGTTGTGGAGAAGGACGAGTTCGAAAGGGATGCCCGCCGGTCTCTGAATCTCGGCCACACGCTCGGGCACGCCATTGAAGCTGCGACATCCTACCGGATTCAGCACGGCGAGGCTGTCAGCATGGGAATGGCTGCGGAAGCCGCGATCGCGGTGAGTCTCGGGCTGATGACCCGGGAAGAGTGCGGGCGGCTGTACGCCTTGCTGCGTTCGCTCGGTCTTCCCGTCGCCTTCCCGCGCATTCGGGACCGCGCCCTGTTCATGGCCGCCCTTTCCATGGACAAGAAAGGAGTGCGTGGAGCGCCCAGGTTTGTCCTGCCGGCAGGGATCGGGGCATCGGCCCTCGGCGTGGAAGTCCCTCCCGCGCTCATCGATCGACTGCTCGGCATCGGCACATGATCATCGCAGCCATCACCGGACCCGCAACAGGCGATGCCGAGGCCCAGATCCGGGCTTCGGCGCCGTTCGCTTCGATGTTCGAGCTGCGGCTCGATCTCGTGGGCGATGCCGGTGCAGAGGCGCTGCTGCGGCACGCCGGGAAACCGGTGGTTGCGACCTGCAGGCCGGTGTGGGAACGGGGGGCGTTCAGGGGATCGGAGCGCGCACGGCTGGCCATCCTGGATGCTGCGGCTTGCATGGGCGCGCAGTATGTCGACCTGGAGTGGAAGATCGGCCGGGGGCCGATCAGGGACTTCATGCGCCGCCATCCCGCGACGAAGGTCATCGTGTCGAGACACCTCGGTCCGGGCGAGCTCCCCCGGCCCGGCCGTGAATACGCTTCATTGCGGCGAAGCGGGGGAGCGGTGCTCAAGCTTGCTTTTGATGCGCGCGATGCCTGCGACAATGCGCTCGCGTTCGAGTTCCTCCGGCTCGCATCGCGCGATCGGCAGAAGGCGGTCGGCATCGCCATGGGGGAGGCGGGAGAGGCGAGCAGAATACTCTACAGGAGATTCGGCGGCTGGGCGACATTTGCAGCCCCCGAGGGAGGTCCTCCGTCCGCCTCCGGACAGGTCTCGGCCCGGATGCTGAGCCGGCTCTTCCGCGCCGATCGTCTGAACGGGAAAACCCGCATCTTCGGTCTCGTGGGCAATCCGGTCCGGTACAGCCTCGGCGTCTACCTGCACAACCCGCTCCTGGAGCGCGAAGGGGTCAACGCCGTCTACTGCAGGTTTCCCGTGACGGACCTCGACGCGTTCATGGCAAAGCTCGGGAACGATGCCTCCGGCCTGAGCATAACGCTCCCTCACAAGGAGCGCATGCTGCGCCATGTCGACCTCCCCGACGGCGCAGCCCTTGCCGTGGGGGCCGTCAACACGATGGTCAGACGGCGCGGCCGGTGGCGGGGAACCAACACCGACGCGGCCGGGGCCCTCGATGCGATTGAGGAGGTCCAGCCGGTTCGCGGGAAACGGATGCTCGTTCTTGGTGCAGGGGGAGCTGCGCGAGCTATTGTTTACGAAGCCCTCCGCCGCCGGGCAGTTGTGATGGTCGCAAACAGGACGCACGAGCGGGCACGGCGTGTGGCCCGGGCCCTGGGCGCCGAGGCGGTCCGCCTGGAATCGGTTCATGAGGTCGACATCATTGCGAATGCGACCTCGGTCGGCATGGCCCCGCGAATCGGGGAAACGCCGGTCCCCTCAGGCGCGGTCCTCGCAGCTGTCGCGTTCGACGCGGTGTACACACCGTCGGATACGCGCTTTCTTCGGGAGGCCCGCGCAGCCGGCGCGCGGACCGTCTCCGGGCTCACGATGTACATGCATCAGGCTTCCATGCAGTTCCGGCTGTTCGTCAGGAAGGATCCGGACATGCGGCTGCTCCGGGAGCTTCTGTCCGAGGACGCATCGGCTTTATCGGGGAACCTCTCATGATCCGCCATGTGGTGATGTGGAAAATGCTCGACCACGCTCAGGGGGCCCTCCGGGCCGACAATCTCCGGAAGGCAAAGGCACTCCTGGAGGAACTGCCGGGACTGATCCCGGCGATACGCTCGCTGCAGGCCGGAATCGGCTCGCGACTTGACCCGCAGGCGTTTGATTTGGTCCTGATCGCCGAGTTCGCTTCTCAGGAAACCCTCCGGTCGTATCTGGAACATCCGGAACACCAGCGAGTTGCGGCTTTTCTCCGGGCGGTCCGCTCGGAGCGCACCGTCGTCGATGTCGAGATCTGAACCATGGCCTCAGTCCGCCTCTTGCCGCTGCAGAGTCCACTGGATGCGACGGTCAGCGTTCCGGGCTCGAAGAGCATCACCAATCGGGCACTGATCTGCGCGGCGCTTGCACAGGGTGAATCTCTTCTCCATAACGGATCGGACAGCGAGGATACCGCCCTGATGATGAACGCGTTGAACCAGCTCGGAGTGCTGGTCCGAAGGGCGAAGAGCGACCTGGTTGTGGAGGGGAGAGGGGGGCGGCTTTACGCGCCGAAGTACCCTGTCCCGGTCGGCAATGCCGGGACCACATTCCGGTTTCTCCTCTCTCTGGCCGCCGTCGCCCGGGGCACAACGACGTTCGAGCTGTCCCCCCGGATGGCCGAGCGTCCCCTTGACGATCTGATTGAAGCCCTCCGGCAGGCGGGGGTCCCGGTGTCTCGCGATGTTTCCGGACTCTACGTTCATGTGGAGGGGTCCAGTCTGGCCGGGGGCAGAGTGAGCATCCGCGCCGACCGGAGCAGCCAGTTTCTCTCGTCGCTCCTTCTGGCCGCGCCGTACGCAAGAGAGCCAATGGATATTGCCGTCGATGGAGTACTCGCATCGGCGCCATATGCCGCGATGACGCTGCAGGTGATGGCTGCCTTCGGCGTCACGGTGCGCGCGGAGGACGAATACAGGATCCCCCGGGGAGCGTGCTACACGCCCGCAGAGTACACCGTCGAGGCGGACGCTTCCGGCGCTTCGTATCCGCTGGCCGCCGCCGCGATCGGAGGAGGTGCCGTCATGGTGCCCGGCGTCCGAGAAAAATCGCTGCAAGGAGACATGGGGTTCGCCTCGTTGCTTCGTGAGGCGGGCTGCAAGGTGAGGTTTTCGCCGGAAGGGGTGGTTGTGGAAGGGACGGGCACTCCGGGGGGAATGGATGTGGATATGAATGCAATGCCTGACGTTGTTCCGACGCTGGCCGCTGTGGCCCTGTTTGCAGCGGGGCCGACGCGAGTGAGGAACGTCGGACACCTTCGTTTCAAAGAATCCAACCGCCTTGACGCGCTTGCAGATGAGCTTCGCAAGCTGGGCGCTTCGGTGACTGTTCATGACGACGGGTTTGAGATTGCCCCTGTTCCGCTTCACGGCGCAACACTCTCGCCCCGCGATGATCACCGGCTTGCCATGAGCTTTGCGCTGGTCGGGCTGAGGACTGAAGGAATCGTCATCGAGAATCCGGGGTGTGTCCGGAAATCGTTCCCCCGGTTCTGGGAGGAGTTCGAGCAGATGACGGGCCGGCCTCTTTCGTTCACGCAGTAGTTGAGCTTCGATGGTGTCATTGCTTTGCCTCCCGGCCACGAGACGTTCCGGGGCCGGAACATGGATCTGTACGGGGGAAAGGTCCCTCCTCCCGCTATAATGAAGGGCAGTTCGGCTTGCCTCATTTTACGGGCGAATCATGCCGGGCCGAACGCCTCTTTGGCGATGTCGATGATTAGTGTGTTCTGGTCTGTTCTTGTAACTTTTACAATCATTGTAAGAATCGGACAGGTATGTGATGGCCGGCAACTCATTTGGAAACCACTTTCGCATTATTACGTTCGGGGAAAGTCACGGGCGGGCAATCGGCGCAGTCATTGACGGTGTCCGCCCGGGCTTTCCCATCGACATCGCCGAAGTCCAGAAGGAGCTTGACCGCCGGCGGCCGGGTCAGAGCACGGTTACGACGCCTCGATCCGAGGCCGACCGGGTGGAGATCCTGAGCGGAGTCTTCGAGGGAAGGTCAACGGGGACCCCGATCTGCATGCTGATCTGGAATACCGATCAGCGCCCGGCGGCGTACGAGAAGATCAAGGAGATGTTCCGCCCGGGGCATGCGGGATACACCTACCTTGCGAAATACGGCATCAGCGATTACCGCGGCGGGGGACGCTCGTCGGGACGGGAAACGGCTGCCCGTGTGGCCGCCGGAGCGGTGGCAAAGCAGCTTCTCGAAAGGCGCGGGATCCGCATCTTCGCCTATACTAAAGAGGCGGGGGGGATCGAAGCGCGCAGGATCGATTTCGCCGAAATTGAGCGGAACCCGATGCGCTGCCCCGATCCGGAGAGCGCAAAGAGGATGGAGGAGCTCATCCTCGCCGTCAGGGAGGAAGGGGATTCCGTCGGCGGAGTCGTGGAGGTCGTCGTCCAAAACGCTCCCGTGGGCCTTGGCGAGCCTGTTTTCGATAAGCTTGAGGCTGACCTCGCAAAGGCGCTCTTGTCGATCGGGGCCGTGAAGGGGTTCGAAGTGGGGAACGGGTTTGCCGCCTCGCGCCTGAAAGGGAGCGAAAACAACGACCCGATCTACCGGGATGAAGAGACCGGCCGCATCCGGACGAGGACCAACAACGCGGGTGGGATTGCCGGCGGCATCTCCAACGGTGAAGATATTGTGGTGCGCATTGCGGTGAAACCACCATCGTCGATCCGCAAGGAGCAGGAGACAGTGACAGTGGAAGGGAAGGCTGCCGTGATCAGCGTCGGCGGGCGCCACGATCCGTGCATCTGTCCCCGTGTCGTGCCGGTTGCCGAGGCAATGGTCGCGCTGACGATCTTCGACCATCTCACGAGATTCCAGCTTCTGCGGAAGGGGGGAAAGCTTCGCGATCTGCGCGACACGGTGGATCAGATTGACCACAATCTCCTCCTGCTGCTGTCCGAACGCCAGGCGGTTGTGCGCCAGATCGGCGAGGTGAAGAAGAAGAGAGGGCGGAAGATCGGCGACAAGAAGCGGGAGCGGGAAATCCTCCGGAAGCAGCTCTCCGTGGCAAGGGACCTCGGGCTTGATGAGGCGTTCGTGACCGAGCTGCTCCATGCAGTATTTCATCTGGCCAAAACCACACAGAAGCAGGCGCGACGGGGGAAGACGCGGTGACCGTCGGGATTATCGGATACGGGCGGTTCGGACGTCTGGCAGCCTCGCTTATTGCGCCGCACGCCGATGTTGTCGTTCATGATCCGGCGCTCCGCCGGCGCCCGGCAGGTTCCACGGCACTCACCAGGGGATCTCTTGCAGATGCCGCCGGTCAGGAAGTGGTCGTGCTCGCGGTTCCAGTTTCCACGCTCCGGAACGTTCTGAGACAGATGCGCCCGCTGGTGGCTCCTGGAGCACTCGTGGCCGATGTCTGTGCGGTGAAGGTCCTCCCCGTGCAATGGATGGCACGGATGCTCCCTCAGGATGTGAGCGTCCTGGGAACGCATCCGATGTTCGGCCCGGACAGCTGCGACGGCGTGCTGGAGGGGCACCGGATCCTGGTCTGTCCGGTCAGGGGAAAAGCGGCCAATCGCGCGATACGGCTCCTCCGCCGGTCAGGACTCACCGTGAGTGTCGTGGACCCCGATGCCCACGACAGGATCATGGCCGAGACCGTTTTCCTGACGCAGTGTGTCGGAAGGATCGTGGCCGAAGCAGGGCTGGGGCTGAGGGACGAGGGGACGATTCACTACCGCCGTCTCCGCTCGATCGTCACTGTGGCGCGAAACGATACCCCCGAGCTTTTTCACGATATGTGGCTCTACAACCGCCATGCACGAAACGTCGCCCGCCGCGTCGGGCTCGGATGGCGGCACATCGAACGTCAGCTGCACCGCGCACGCTCCCCGCTCGCGCGTTGATTCTCTCCCCATTTTTGTCAACATTTGCTCGGCATACCTTACCCAATCCAGGCTCGCATGATTGAGCTCCGTAATGTCGTCAAGAAATTCGGCCGCATCACCGCCGTCAACGATATCACGCTGAGAGTCGGCGAGGGGGAATTCTTCGGATTCCTCGGGCCGAACGGGGCGGGCAAGACGACGACGATCAAGATGCTGGTGGGCCTCTTCGCTCCCACCTCGGGCAGCTGCCTGATCCACGGGCACGACGTGCACCGCGAGCCTCTCAAAGCGAAAAGACATCTCGCCTATGTACCCGACCAGCCCTACCTCTACGAGAAGCTGACGGGACGCGAGTTCCTCTACTTTGTGGGTGGGGTGTACGGCATGACGACTGGGGACATTGAGGCCGGGGTCGAAACGATGTCCGCGGTGTTTGAAATCGGGGAATTCCTGGACAGGCGGGCCGAAGAATATTCACAGGGGATGCGCCAACGCGTGGTGCTCGCCTCCGCATTGCTCCACAATCCTTCCGTGCTGGTCATCGACGAGCCGCTGGTAGGGCTGGACCCGCGGAGCGCGCGCCTCGTGAAGACCACCCTCAAGGAGCGGAGCGCGGCAGGATTGACCATCCTTATGTCCACACACCTTCTCGACATTGTCGAGGAGCTCTGCGGCCGTATCGCCATCATGCACCGGGGACATCTTGTGGACGAACGGGTGCGGCCGGCAGAAGGAGGGTTTGACGGGCAGCTCGAATCTCTCTTCCTGGACATCACTCGCTGAGCCATGCGCCATTGTGGTCTTCTTTTCCTCGTCCGTCTCCAGGGGCTCCGCAATGCGGCAAGAGCCTTCAGACCGTCGGATCTGCCCGCCAACGGGGCCTCGATCCTGGTCTTCGGCGGGTTTGCCGTCGGCATGTTCCTCCTTTCCCGTACCTGCTCGCTCTACCTTCTGAACCATGCGCATATCGGGCTCTCCATGATGCACCGGCTGCTTTCCATGGTGCTCTATGTCCTCTTCATCGCCGTGAACCTGGGAAACGTGGTCGTCTTCTATGCCACCTTCTACCGGTCCGAAGAGGTGGCATTCCTGATGGCGATGCCCATTCGCCAGGAGCGTATCTTCCTGGTAAAATTCTTCGACAACATCGTCTCGAGTTCCCTGACACTGATGCTGATCGGCGTCGCGCTTGTCTCCGGCTATCTCTCGGTGTTCCCTCTCCCCTGGTACGTGGTTCTGTCCTCTGTCCTGTTCGTCCACCTGCCTCTCATGCTGATCGCCTCGATCCTGGCCGTGGGCATTCTCCTCGGCCTTGTTGCGGTCGCTTCCCGGCTCGGCACCAAACGCCTCCTCACCCTCACGATCCTCGTGTACGTGGGGGCGGTCTACCTGTATTTCGAGCTGACGAACCCCGAGCAGCTTCTCACGATGGTCGTGAAACGCTTCCCGGTGGTCAATGCGTATTTCAGCAGCGAGGACCCTCCCTTCGTCGGCCTGCTGCCGAGCCACTGGGTTTCCCAGTACCTCTACTGGACCATCATGGGGAAGGGGGGACAGGCTGCGGCATACCTCCTGACGCTGTGGGGGGCGACCTGTGTTGCAGGGTCGGCGCTCTGGCTTCTGGCCAGAAAGGTGTACTACCGGAGCTGGCTGGCGGCCAGCCTGGAACCACCCGTCCCGGTTTCCAGGACTCGTTCCAGGGGAATCCCGTTCCTGCGCCTTGAGCGTCATTCGATCGGATCGCGTCAGACCGATGTGGTCCTGAAACGGGATTTCTGGATGTTCTTCCGGGATCCGGGACAGTGGGTCCACCTGGTGCTCATGGGAGTTCTGCTCGGCGTTTTTCTCACCTCGGTTTCCTCGCTCGATGTGCCGTGGAGCCAGCCCGTGGCGCGGACCGTCTCATTTCTGACCCTGCTGCTGTTCAACGGCTTCCTCCTCGCCTCGATAGCCCTGCGCTTCGTCTTCCCGGCGGTCAGCCTGGAAGGGGATGCGTTCTGGTGTCTCCGTTCCGCTCCCATCGATCTCGGATCATTGTACAGGAGGAAGTTCTTCGGCGCGTTTGTGCCGATCCTGGCTGCCGCGCAGGTGCTCTCCGCCGTCTCTGCGGGGATGACCCGCGAAGTGTTCCTCCTGATGGTGGCCGGGACGGTGACGATGGGCTGTGTGGCGTTTGCGATGACCGGTCTTCATCTGGGAGCGGGGTCCGTGTTCGCCCAGTTCCACGAGAAGAATCCTGTCCGGGTGGCATCGTCGCGCGGCGCCACGTTGACCTTCTTCCTGAGCATGGTCTACCTGATGATGGTGACGGTGATCCTTGCGCTTCCCGTGCACCGGTTCTTCGAGACCATGGGCAAGGCCGGCAGCACCTCGCCGGGCTGGATGTTCGTTCCCCTGGCGGCGATTGCCGGTCTCTCTCTCATTGTGACCACCGTGTCCACGATGGTCGGAGTTCGCAGCTTCGGCAGGGACCACTAAGGTACTATGGCATGAAAACTCCCCCACGCGCCCGGTCTCAGGTCTCCGCGCGCGCTCTCCTGGCCGCTGGCCTGGTTGTTCTGGCCGCGGCGTGTGCGGCAGGTCAGGTAAAATACGACGCGGGCGCCGAAGGACTCTTTGCCTCCGCGCTCGAGGCTTACCGGGCTGCCTCCTACCGGAATTCCGAACAGCTGCTGGACAGCCTCATCCGGCGGTATCCCGACTCTCACCGCATCACCGCTGCTCTCATCATGCGGGGGAAGGCACTCTTCGCGCTGGAGGAAAACTACGAGGCATCTAAGACATTGAAGACCCTGGTCTCGGGGTATCCGTCATCGCGCTATGTCCCGGATGCCGAGCTCCTGCTTGGAAGGATCTATGCGCGAATCGACAGGTATGACGACGCTCGCGATGCGGCGTTCCGCGCCTGGAGAACTCTCGGGCCGGACGCTCCTCCCCGGCTGACACGAGAGGTGCTCTCCCTCATGGACAGCCTTCTCACCCGGCACACCACGCTGCCCGTCCTCTACGCACTGTTGAGACAAACCGGCGAGCCTCCGCTGCGGGGCCACCTCTGGACCGTGGCGGCAAGGCGCGAACTCGTCGGGGGCAACATCCTGGCCGCGACGGCGGCGGTGGACTCGATCGCGCTCCGGTACGGGACCGTCGTACCCCGCGAGACGGTCGAGCAGCTCCGGGCTGAGCTCGGCAATGCGACGACCCTGAAACTCGGGGTGCTGCTTCCGCTGATGCGTGAGAGCCCGCCGTCGGCCCTGAAGGAGGTCGGAAACGAGGTCCATGAGGGGATCCTGACGGCGTTCGACAGGTCCTCGGCGTCGATGACGGTGCCGCTCCGCATCTCGCTCGACGTCCGTGACACCGAACGGGATCCAGGGACCGCTGCCTCGGAGGCGAAAGCGCTCGCCGCCGACGGGACCGTCGTGGGAATTCTCGGTCCGGTCTTTTCCGCCACGACGACCGCCGCAGCGCGGGTTGCATCGGCTGGCGGCGTTCCGCTGGTGACCCCGACGGCGAACCAGAACGGGATTGCGGGGCTCGGCACGACGATCTTTCAGGCCAACCCGGATTACGAACAGCGGGGCCGCGCCATGGCCCGGTATGCGGTGGAGCGCCTGGGGTTCCATGTCCTGGCAGTGCTCTCGCCGTCGGATACCTATGCGAAATTCCTCGCGGACGGGTTTGCCTCCGAGGCGCGGGCTCTCGGAGCGGAGGTGGCCGCAAACGAATGGTATCAGAAAGGAACTGCCGACCTGCGCTCCCAGCTGCTCGATATCCGCCGGGCGAGTTTCCGGCAGGGCGCTGAGGCAATGATCTCGTTTGCCGGGAAAATGGCGAGGTTGGAAGTCATGAAGCTCGTCGGGCTGGGCGTTCGCCCCTCCCTCGTCGATTCCCTCCTTGCCGCATCCTCGGTCGTGCCTGTGCGCCTGCTGCTCGGGCCACGCGGAAGGGAGCTCGTGGATTCGGCGGGAATGAAGGTGGTCTATGACGAGGTCTGGGCCGACAGCCTCAGGTTCCCGGCCGGAGGGATCGAAGCCCTGTACTGTCCGGTGTCCTCGCCTGGGGAGATCGGCATCGTCTCTTCTCAGATTGCATACTTCAATATCAAGACCCAGCTGCTCGGTTCGGGTGAATGGAACAGCCTGAACCAGCTTGAAACCCATCGCCGGTATACCCTCGGCGTGCGGTTTGAGTCGGACAGCTATGTCGACACCAGCACATCGGCCTACAGGGAATTCCTGGGCGCCTTCACCGCGCGGTTCAGGAGACAGCCGGGAAAGAACACACTGTTCGGGTATGATGCGGCGTCGCTGGTGCTTTCGGTCCTGGGCAAGGGAGCCGCGACGCGCACTGCCCTTGCACAGGGGCTCGCCCTCGTTCGCGAATATCGGGGGGTGCGGGGCCGCATCGGGTTCACCTCCGGCCGTGTGAACAGCTGGATGCACGTTCTCGAATACACCGAAGATGGGATCATCCACGTGGGTGAAATCTCCGGTGAGCCGTAACCGCCTGCAGAGCAGGCATCACAGTCACCACGGTGAACCCGCCTTCACCATGCGACGGACAACAGCCGCGTGGAGAAGCGATGGAGAACGAGAAGAAACCATCAGCCGCCGGCCGGAAGACGTGGCCTGCGGGGGAACGGCCGCGTGAACGGCTGTTTCATTCCGGTCCGGGAACGCTCACCGACGCCGAGCTCCTGGCGATCCTGCTGCGGACGGGAACCAGGACGAAGAATGCGCTGGAGGTGGCGCACCTTGTGCTGGAATCGGCGCGCACCCTCAGGGAGCTCGGCCGCGCCTCTCCGTGCAGTCTCATGCGCCTCGCCGGCATCGGGCGCGTCAAGGCCGCGGAGATAATCGCTGCGCTTGAGATCGGCCGCCGGGTGCAGGCCGCGGACGATGATGACTATCCCGTCGTACGGACACCCCAGGACGTCGCCCGAAGGATGATCCCCGCACTCCGCGATCGGGAACACGAAGTCTTCATCGTCCTCATCCTTGACGCAAAAAACGGTCTCCGCAGAGAGGTCGAGGTCTCGCGGGGAACGTTGACCGCCAGCCTGGTGCACCCCCGTGAAGTGTTCAGAGCGGCAATCGAGTGGCTTGCCGCTTCCATTATCGCAGTCCATAACCATCCAAGCGGCAACCCCGAACCAAGCCGCGAAGATCTCGAGATCACCAGGCAGCTTGCGGAGACTGGGAAAGTCGTGGGAATCCCTCTGCACGACCATATTATCGTCGCCGGGAGCCGGTATACAAGCCTCGCCGAGCGCGGATTGGTGTCGTGACGGATCGGCACATTTTTGCGGATTCAAGAACTTTGACCCCCCTTCTTGTGTTCCCATAGTCAGCGTTCCCGGGAGTGCGTTTTTCTGGTCCCGCAAGCTGTTGATCCTCAAGGAGTTGGTCACCGGGGAATGATGCCGGGCATGAAGAATTGAGATCATTTAATGATTGACAAACTTGCGTTTTTTTAGTATCCTTTGGCCGGATAACTCAAGCGGGCAACTCTGTGAAACGATGAGACTTCATAACTCACCTACTCTACACCTCAGGAGGAATCAATGCGAACACTGAACAGGACGGTCATTGCAAGCTGCATGACTCTCCTCCTTTCAGGATCGTTAATGCTGGTGGGATGCTCGTCGAGTCCTGACGAGGCGCAGATGAAGCAGCTGAACGATCTCAAAGAGGAGGTCGCCGCATTGCAGAAAGACATGGCGGCGAAGGATCAGCAGAAAGCCGGTCTGGACAAGGAAATCGCGGAGAAAAACGCGAAGCTCACGAAGTGCAACGACGACCAGCAGGTTGTCAAGCAGCGGCTGGCGAAGTAATCGCCCGTTGCGAATATCGAGCATGGCAACCACGAAAGGAGTGTCGACACATGAACGTGATGAAAACATGCGCAATCGTTCTTGCCGCGCTGCTGGTCGTAGGGGTGAGTGTTGCGCAGGAGAAGTATACAAAAGACCAGTGGCAGCAGGACCTGAATTCGTACACAACGCAGCGGAATGATCTGAATACGAAGGTCAAAGCCGTCACCGACCAGATCACCACGCTGACCCAGCAGTCATCGAAGCTGGACGAGGACTGGACAAAGTGCATTGACGACCTGTATGCCCTGGTAGGATCCAACAGGCAGGCCGCCGATGCCTTCCGGTCGGACATCGATGCAACGGAGAATACGGCCAATGAACTCTCCCGCCTCTCCGATGCCGATCTGATGGCACGGTCAGCCGATGTCGATGCGCTGGCTGCAAAAACGAAGGGCCTGTGGGACAACAAGCTCTCCCTGATCCCCGAGTTCTACGACAGGCTTACCGCCCTGAACGACAAGGTGAAAGCCCTTCAAACCACGCTCAGCAACCAGGTGAAAATATACAGCGTGGGGACCTGGGCTCGGAACCGGGACTGCCTCTGGAACATCTCCAAGAAACCGGACATCTACAGCAACGCGTGGATGTGGCCCAAGATCTGGCAGGGGAACCGCGATCAGATCAAGGATCCCGACGTCATCCATCCCGGCCAGAAGCTGAAGATCCCGCAGGGGAAAGAGCTGACCTCAGATGAGAAGTCAGCCGCCCGAAAGTATTACGCGCGCAAGGGGAAATAGAACGCCCCTTGCAGGTCGCGGCGGCGGACACTGATGATGTTCTGCGGGACCGCGTGGACGGGAGAGCGGCAGCCCGTTGCTCTCGAAGAGGGGAGGGCCTGGCGAAGGCTCAGGACGGGAAGGAGAGCGTGGCGTGACGACGTCCGGCATGGGGCATCCGCAACCAGGATGCGAAGCGTCCGGATGCCGGAGCGCAGGATGCCGGGCGCCTAAAGGGCAGCCGCGCGTTGCGATCGAAGGCAAGGAGCGTGTGGTCCACAGAGCACATGACAGAGTGAACCGAGAGCCCCCTTTTCCGGAAGGAGAGGGGGCTTTTCTGTGGTACGACCAGCATGACATATACCCAGGAGGTGCAAGTCCTCCCGAAAGCTGACCATAGCGATCGAAGCGAAGTCCCGCCAAGGCGGGAGCAGGGCGACCTCGCCGTGGGAGGGAAGATTATGGCCGGCCCGGAGACCCCGGCAGGAGTGGGTGGAGCCGGGACCCGCGGCGCCGGGAACAGGGTTCCGCGCCGGTCTGGGGAATGGGTTGCCGGGCTCCTGACTTGACAGGTACTCTCATGAGGATGCCGCATTGACTGAGAAGAAGATCAGGATGGAAGGCGTCGATCCCGTGCAGCTGCTCGGACTGAACGACGCCAATCTCCAGGTGCTGGAAAGGCGCTTCGACGCGGGGGTGATCGTGCGGGGCGATACGATCATGCTGCGCGGGGACCAGCAGGAAGTGGATCAGCTTGAGAAGATATTGAGAGAGTTGATCTACATCCTGAACAGGAACGGCAATCTCACCACGAACGACGTCGAGACCGTGATCGATCTTGTGGCCGCGAACGGAGAACCGGCGCTTCCAAGCGGGGCGGCGCAGTCGGCAGGAGCGGACGACGCGGAGATGCTGATCCTCTATACGAAGAGCCAGATCATACGCGCCAAGACGCCGGGACAGCGGGAGTATATCAGGCGGATCAGGAAAAACGACATTGTCTTTGCGGTGGGCCCTGCGGGTACGGGGAAGACCTATCTGGCCGTCGCCATGGCTGTGGCGGCGCTCAAGAACAACGAGATCACGAAGATCGTACTGACGCGTCCCGCCGTCGAGGCAGGAGAGAGCCTGGGGTTCCTTCCGGGGGACCTGAAGGAGAAAATCGACCCCTACCTCCGGCCGCTGTACGACGCGCTGGATGACATGATACCGGCGGAGAAACTGAGGACCTACCTTGAACGGCGCGTGATCGAGATCGCTCCTCTGGCGTACATGCGAGGCCGCACACTCAATAACGCCTATGTGATCCTTGACGAAGCGCAGAACGCCTCAGCCATGCAGATGAAAATGTTCCTGACCCGGCTTGGGCCGAACTCCCGCGCCATCATCACGGGCGACGTTACACAGATCGATCTGCCCAGCAAGCAGCTCTCGGGGCTGGTGCAGATCCAGGATGTCCTGAAACAGGTGGAAGGGATCGCCTTCGTCTACTTCGACAGGAACGACGTGGTGAGGCACCGGCTCGTGAAGGACATCATCGACGCCTACGATAAATACCAGGAGACGGCAAAGGGGGATGACGGATCGGTGCCGGAGCCTCCGGCAGGGGTCTAGGTTTCCTGGAGAGCCCCCGGAGGACCGGATCGCAGGAGATCAGCGGGCCCGGCGCTTCCGCTTTTTCACTTCGTTCCAGATGGCGTCCATCTCCTTGAGCGATGCCTGTCGGATGTCCCGTCCGCGGAGGCGGAGCTCCCGCTCGATCTGCCGGAAGCGCAGCGAAAACTTGGCGGTGGTGCCGTGCAAAGCGTGTTCGGGGTCGACACGGAGAAAGCGCGCATAATTGACCAGCGAGAAGAGCACGTCGCCGAACTCCTCCGTCCGCCGCGCGGGGCCGGCCCGCCGGAGGGTCTTCCGGAGTTCCTCGAGCTCCTCGCGCACCTTCAGCCAGATCTCCTCGCTCCGCTTCCAGTCGAAGCCGACTTTTGCCGCGCGCTCCTGTACCCGGCGGGCCTGGAGCAGCGCCGGAAGCGTCCGGGGAACTCCTTCGAGTACGGATGTCCTCCCTTCGCTCATCTTGATCTGCTCCCAGTTCCGCTTCACCTGGGCGGCCGTCCGGGCCCTGACCTGGCCGAAGACGTGGGGATGTCTCCTGATCATCTTGTCCGTCACGTCGTCCAGCACGTCGCGAAGCGTGAACTCCCGGGCCTCTTCGGCGATCGTGGCCTGCAGGAAGACATGGAGGAGGAGATCCCCCAGTTCCCCCTTCAGCTCATCTATCCGCCTGTCCGTGATGGACTCTACGACCTCGTAGGTCTCCTCGATCAGGCCCTCCCGGAGTGATTCGTGAGTCTGCCGGCGGTCCCACGGGCACTCTCGGCGCAGACGCCGCACCAGGACAACGAACTGTTCCATTTCGCGGGCGGGCACCGGCGGCATCACGCGGCGCCTTCGGGAAGGACGGGGGGGCATACGCTCCATTTCCGGTCGTGAAATGGCGTATGGTAGAGAAATCACGTCTGAGAAGCAATCGGCGTTCTGGATTCTCGGCCCCCCTCTTCCTATATTCCCTGTTGCCACTTCCCCCGAACCCTTGATGAAACTCCGACTCGCTGTTGCAGCAATCCTGGTTCTTGGCATGGCCGCAGCCGCGTTCCTTGTGTTGCGTCGTCATCACCGGGAGGTCTCCATGGTTCTTGTGAACGGTGTGGTCTACACCGTCAACCCCTCGCAGCCCAAGGCCGAAGCGGTGGCGATCGACGGCAGCGTGATCGTGGGGGTAGGATCGACTAAGGATCTCCTTGAAGAGTTTCAAGGGGATACGGTCATCGACGTCGGAGGTAAACCGGTCTATCCCGGCTTCGTTGACTCCCATGCCCACCTCGAAGGACTCGGCATCCTGCTGATGACCATCGACCTGCAAGGGACATCCTCGCCCGAAGACGTCGCCGGACGCGTCGCCTCCGATGCCGGGCGCAGGCCTGTGGGGGCCTGGATCAGGGGCCGGGGCTGGGACCAGAACCGGTGGGCAAAAAAAGAGTTTCCCTCGCACGCGATGCTTGACGCCGCCGCTCCAGGCAACCCTGTTGTGCTTGGACGGGTGGACGGGCATGCAGTCTGGGTGAATTCCCTCGCGCTGCACCTGGCCGGGATCTCCCGGTCCACCCGCGAGCCGGAGGGGGGAAGGATTCTTCGCGACAGCGCCGGCGACCCAACGGGAATCCTCATCGACAACGCCACGAATCTCATGGCTGCGGTCATGCCGCCCCCGACACGAGCCGAGAGAACGGAGGCCGTGAGACTTGCCGTAGACCAGTGCCTGCGGTTCGGGCTGACGCAGGTTCACGACATGGGGGTCGACACGGAGCTTGTGGACATTTACCGGGACCTGATCCTCAGGAATGAATTCCCCTTCAGGATCTATGCGGCTCTCGACTGGTCCGCCTGGAATCACTACCCGGGGCCCGATGTTGGGGACGCATCGGGAAGGATCGTCGTCAGGGCGCTCAAACTTTACATGGATGGAGCGCTCGGCTCTCGGGGTGCGGCTCTGCTCCAGCCATACAGCGACGACCCTGGGAACCGCGGGCTGACAATGATGTCTTCCGATTCTCTGAAAAACATTGCAGAGCTCTGCCTGGACAAGGGCTTCCAGTTGTGCGTCCACGCCATTGGCGACAGGGCAAATACAGTGGTGCTTTCCACTTATCAAGAAGCGTTTAAGTCACGTAAAATCAATGGCAACGACGTTCGATTTCGAGTAGAACATGCACAGTTGCTGGATCCCGCCGACGTCCCGCGCTTCCACCGGCTGGGAGTCCTTCCGATGATGCAGCCCACCCACTGCACTTCGGATATGCCCTGGATCGTTGACCGGCTTGGAAAAGAGAGGGCAGTGCATGCTTGCCTCTGGCGATCGCTGCTGGATGACGGTGACATCATTCCGGCAAGCTCGGATTTCCCGGTCGAATCGCCGAACCCGCTTCTCGGGTTCTATGCCGCCATCACGAGGCAGGACCTTGAGGGGAAGCCCGACGGCGGCTGGTATCCGGAACAGCGCATGACGCGCGCGGAGGCTTTAAAAGCGTTCACCATCTGGGGTTCATATGCCGCGTTCCAGGAAGAGAAGAAAGGTTCGGTCGAAATCGGAAAATGGGCCGATCTGGTGGTATTATCGGAGGATATCATGACGATCGAAGCCGCCAGGATTCCCCGGGTCCGGGTGGAAAAGACCATGGTCGGCGGAACGATGGTCTATGAGGCAAAAGAAGGGGGGGGCGGGAGGTGAGGCAGTGGACGGTGCTGGAGCTCCTGGAATGGACGGCTGGGCACCTTTCGGAAAAAGGATTTGACGAGGCCCGGTTGACCGTCGATCTGCTGCTTGCGCACGTGCTCAGGCTCCGGCGGCTTGATCTCTATCTTCAATTCGACCGGGTTCTCCTGCCGGATGAGCTTGCCGCATTCAGGGGGATGTACGAGCGGCGGCTGACCCATGAGCCGCTCCAATACATCCTTGGCGAAACAGAGTTCATGGGGCTGAAGCTGAAGCTCGGACGAGCGGCACTCATCCCCAGGCCCGAAACCGAACAGCTTGTTGAGCATGCTGTGGCAGCCTCTGCAGGGCTCGGGAAGGAAGATCTGCAGATTCTGGATGTCGGGACGGGCAGCGGGAACGTGGCGCTCGCCCTGGCTCAAAGGCTGCCGGGCGCGCGCGTGACGTCGATCGACAACAGCTCCGAGGCGCTGCTCCTTGCGGCACGGAATGCGGCCGACAACCGCATCACCGGGGTGACCTTCCTGGAAGCGGACATCTTCGGCAGCCTGATGGATGACCGGGTCTTCGATCTCATCGTTTCAAATCCACCCTACGTTTCAGCGGGAGAGTATGCCTGCCTGGAGCCCGAAGTGCGCGATTTTGAGCCGCGCCTTGCTCTCACCGACGGAGGGGACGGCCTCCGGTTTCACAGGCGTATAGCAGATCGTGCACGGGCACTCCTGCGACAAGGGGGACTGGTCTTCGTGGAGGTAGGATACAACCAGGCCGAAGCCGTCCGGGAGATCTTCGAACGGCAGGGCCTTGGAAACATCGTCATCCACCGGGACTTTGCGGAGATCAAGAGGGTGGTCTCCGCCATCCAGCCATGAGAGCCCTCGTGCAGCGGGTATCCGGCGCGAAGGTGGTGATCGACGGGAGGACTGCGGCTTCGATCGGGAAGGGGTACGTCATCCTCCTGGGCATCCGCAGGGGAGACAGGCCAGAGGATGCGGATCTTCTTGCGGGGAAGTGTTCGGGTCTGCGCGTCATGGCGGACCGGGAAGGGAAGATGAATCTCTCTCTTGCCGATACGTCCGGGAAAACCATCGTGGTTTCGCAATTCACTCTCTACGGCGACGCCCGGAAGGGAAACCGGCCCAGCTTTACGGACGCCGCTCCTCCTGCCGAGGCTCAACCCCTCTACGAGCGGTTTGTCGGACGCCTGCGCGGGCTCCTGGGGGACGATGCCGTGTCGACCGGCATATTTGGCGCGATGATGGAAGTCACAATCGTGAATGATGGCCCGGTGACTGTGCTGATCGAGAGTCCGGCGGAGGCGAAGGGAGAGTAGCGATGCATGTGGTGATGATCTTTCTTGACGGCGTGGGTATGGGGGAGCCCGATCCGTCGGTGAATCCGCTGTTCTCGGCCAGACTTCCGGTCATGCGCCGTCTCATGGGGGGGATGCCCTCACTGCATGACCGGAACCTCGAAAGCAGCGGTGGCGTGGTCCTTCCCCTTGATGCAACCCTGGGGGTCCCGGGGCTCCCGCAGAGCGGGACGGGTCAGGCATCTCTCCTGGCAGGGATCAACGGCCCGCGCCGCGCAGGACATCATTTCGGCCCTCATCCGCCTTCCTCGCTGCACGCGGCGATCGAACGGAAGAACATCTTCCGTCGTGTGATGGAAACAGGAAAGAGCGCCTGCTTCGCCAACGCGTTCCCGCAGGGATTCTTCGACTACGCCGCGGTCCATCCTCGCCGGTTGTCCATGACCACTCTCTCCTGCAGGATGAGCGGCCTCGCGCTCATGCGGGAGCAGGACCTTCGGGACGGGCGGGGAGTCTCGGCCGATCTCACCGGCGAGGGTTGGAAGAAAATGGGCTCCCCGGCAATCCCGGTCGTTTCCCCGCAGGAGTCGGGCCGCTGTCTCGCAGGGCTTGCGGCACGCCACCATTTCACGTTGTTTGAGTACTGGAAAACCGACTTTGCCGGCCATTCCAGGAACATGGCGGAATCTGCCGCGGTGCTCGAATGCCTCGATGCCATGCTGGAAGGCCTGATGGACGGGGAGGGCGCCGCCCACAGACTCCTGGTCCTGTCGAGCGACCACGGCAACATCGAAGACCTCAGCGTGAAAACACATACCCGCAACCCCGTCCCCCTCTTGCTGCACGGCCGTCATCACCGGGCTGCCGCAGCGCGCGTTCTCGCCCATTCCCGTCCCGGCCTCCACCATGTCGCTCCCGTAATCGTCGAGATGCTCGCCGGGGGCTGAACCCGGCTCACGCCGCTTACCCGATGGCGCTGCTGCCCCCTCCCTCCACGCTTCCCGCGTTCAAGACGGCGCTGTGTGTCTTCGCCGGAGTCATCATCGGACGGACCCTCCCGAGCGCGGCTCTCCCGCCCCTTGCCCTCCTCGTTGCCCTCCTGCTCCTGCTGCTTGTGCTCCGATGGAGGAGCCGCGGAACGGAGCGCCAGGTTGCCGCGGTGATGCTCTGTATCATGCTGGGGGCCGGCAAGTATGTGATGGACCGCGAGCGGGTGCCGGCGCTGCCGCGAACCTCAGCCGGCAAGGAGGTGAGCCTCATCGGCACCGTCGACGATGAGCCGCGTGCGCAGGGCTCTCGGGTCGAGCTGCTCGTCGAGTCCCTTGCTGCCGGAGATTCCATTCTCGTTGCCTGGCACACACACCTCCTCGTGGATGTGCTCCCCTCCAGAACCGGGGAGCCTATGGCGCCGTTTGCCTACGGGATGACCATTGCCCTCCGCGGAACGCTCGGCCTTCCCCCTGCGGAACGCAATCCGGGAGAGTTCAGCCAGCGGCGCTATGACGAGGCAAACGGGATCACCCATGTGATGGCAGTGCGCGGCATGGAGGGTGTGCGTGTGCTGGACACCGCCGGAGGTCTTTGGCTGATGCGTCGCGTGATCCTTCCTTCGCGCAGATGGATCCTGGCTTTGATCGACCGGACGACCGGGGGGGAGGAAGGAGAGTTCCTGAAAGGACTGCTGATCGGAGAGCGCGGCGGCCTTTCGCGCGACACGAAGGAAGCGTTCGTCAATGCCGGGGTCGCGCATGTTCTGGCAGTCTCCGGGTCAAACGTCGCGGTTGTTGCGTCGGTCCTCTTCATGGGTCTCGAGCTCCTGAGGGTGCCCCGCCGTGCCAGGGCAGCCTTCACGCTCGCCGGCCTGTTCTGGTACATGCTCGTGACCGGGAGCCAGCCGCCGGTCGTGCGCGCAACGATCATGGCGGCCGTGCTCCTCGGTGGACGGCTGTTCGAACGCCGCACCAGCCCGTGGAACGCGCTCGGTGTCGCCGCACTGCTCATTGCCGCCCTTGATGCCAGGCAGGCGTTCGACATCGGTTTTCAGCTCTCCTTCGGAGCGGTGCTTTCCATCATGGTCCTGTACCCCCGGGCGAACGAGTGGATCGGCCGCATTCGCGGGTCCGGCGCGCCCTCAAGTGGAATCAAGGCCCTCCTCCGGATGGGCGCCGTTTCGGTGGCGGCAACACTCGGGACCCTCCCGCTCACCGCGCTCTCCTTCGGGCGGGTTTCGGTCATCGGCGTCCTGGCCAACATTGTGGTGATACCGGCGACCGGGCTGAGCGTCATGATCGGCGGTGCGGCCATCGGCGGTGGAGTGATTCACCCGTGGCCGGCCGAGACCCTCGGCGCCCTGAACCGGCTGATCCTTCACTGGACACTGGTCCTGACCCGGCTTGCGGGATTCTCCTGTGTTGCCTACATTGACACCATCCGTTTCACGGCGCTGGATGCGCTGCCGTACTATGTCGTCCTGCTTGCTGCCGCGCACAACTCGCCGCGCCTTTTGCCCCGTCTCCTTGTGGCATTTGCGTGCGCGTGTGTGTTTCTTCTGTTCGTGCCGCGAGGCGAGCCCTCTGCTGCGGATACCGGCCGGATGCGCATCACCTTCATCGACGTGGGACAGGGGGATGCGGCGCTGGCGGAATTGCCCGACGGTATGAACATCCTCGTGGATGCGGGACCCCGCACTCCGACATTCGACGCGGGGGAGCGGACCGTTGTCCCCTTCCTCAGACGCCGCGGAATCGGGGCCGTCGACCTTCTGATCGTTAGCCACGTGCACACCGATCACGCGGGGGGTGTTCCCGCGCTCTTCGCACACCTCGACGTCAGAAGGGTGATCACCGCCAGTCCATCGAGCTTCCAAAGGGCGCTGGGCGGCCTCCTGCCGCCAGGCGTGCCCGCGAGGTGCGACTCGGCACACCCCGGGGAGGTTCTTCTGTCGACTGCCAGCGCGCGCGTGTATCTCCTCTACCCCTTCTCAGGCGTGTCCTCCGGGGGAGGAGGGGACAACGAATCGCTGGTCGTGAAGCTGCAGTACGGGGCGGTATCGTTCCTGCTGACGGGGGATGCGGGGCAGGAGGAAGAAGACGCGTTGCTGGGCGCGCATGGCGCATTCCTGCGCTCGAAAGTTCTGAAGGCACCTCATCACGGAAGCCAGACGAGCAGCAGCGGGAGGTTCCTGGAGGCAGTATGCCCCGAGCATGCGGTCATCTCCGTGGGGAAATACAACCGGTTCGGTCATCCATCGCCCGCGGTGGTCGAACGATACCGCACAGCGGGAGCGTCGGTGTCGAGGACGGATGAGGAAGGGGCGGTCATGTTTGAGACGGACGGCTCAACGGTCCACAAAGTGGAGTGGCGGTGATCACGAAAACGGAATTGAAACACTTCGCCTCCCTCAGCCTCAAAAAGCACCGGGAGCTCCTTGACCTGTTCCTCGTGGAGGGCCCGCGAAGCGTTGGCGAGGCATGCAGTGCTGGTGCTCCCGTCGAGCTTGTGATCTACACGCACGTCTTTGCGGACTCCACGGCGGGGAGCGGCCTTCTCTCGGAGCTTGGGCGCCGGGGCATCCGGTGCGAATCCGTGTCCGGACGGGAACTTGCCTCGCTTGCCGATACCGTCCATGCGCAGGGAATCGTGGCCGTAGTGAGGAGATGGAGCTCCGTGCCGGCAGACCTGCTGGTTCCGGGAGAGTGGGGCTCGCTGGCAGTGGCACTCGATGCGGTCGCGGACCCGGGAAACCTTGGCGCCATCATCCGGACATGCGACTGGTTCGGCGTGGACGCGGTGCTGCTCGGCAGGGAGTGCGTGGACCTCTATAATCCCAAAGTCGTGCGCTCCACGATGGGCAGCCTCTTTCACCTTCGGATCGCGGAGGGAGCCGACCTTCCAGCGTCCGTACGGACCGCTCGGGAACGGGGATACACCGTTGCCATCGCCGATCCCTCGGCCGGCACCGCCCTGAACGGTGGGAACCTGCCCCCGAGGCTGCTCCTTGTCTTCGGGAACGAGGCGAGGGGAGTTTCGGCGGAGATCGAGGCGGCAGCGGACCTCCGTCTCGCCATCCCGCGGTTCGGCAGGGCAGAATCATTGAACGTCGCTGTGGCATGCGGGGTCTTCCTGTGGGCCTTCCGGCTCAGGGAGGAGTGATGGTGACCGGGAAACGCGTGAGCCGGGGACAGGTCACGGTTGCCCGGGCGCTGTCGAAGCTCGGAGCCGCTTCGCGCGCCAGGGCGCGCGAACTCATTGCTGCCGGCGAGGTGACCGTCAACGGACACCCTGTCACGGACCCCGGCGCATGGCTGGATCCCCGCGAGGACCGTCTCGCGATCCTGGGGCGTCCGGTCAGGCCGGGAGACTCCGTCTATCTCATGATGCACAAGCCAAGAGGTGTGATTACCACTCGGTCCGACGAGCGCGGACGCGCCACCGTGTATGAACTCCTGCCTGCAGAACCACAGGGTGTCTTTCCGGTCGGCCGGCTGGACAAAGACACTTCGGGACTCCTCCTGTTCACCAACGACACCCGGTTCGGCGAGTCGGTCACAAATCCCCTGTCCCGGACGGGCAAGACCTACAGGGTCGTTCTGGACAGGCCGCTCCGGGACGAAGATGCAAGGGAGATCGCCTCCGGGATGATCCTGAAGGACGGGACCAGGCTCCGGCCGGCGAAGATTGTTCAGGACAGGGCGCCCGGGTCATACCTCATGACAATCACTGAAGGCAGGAACCGTCAGATCCGAAGAATGTGCGTCGATCTGGGATATGACGTGGCTGCTCTCGAAAGGATCGGCATCGGCGGTGTCGAGCTTGGAGCCCTGGGCGAAGGTGCCGTGCGAGCCCTGACCGAAGAAGAAGTCCTGCTCCTGACAGAACGCGAGGTCCGGGGAATATCCCGGCGGGCGAAGAGCTTCCGGAAGAAGAAGATCGTGACTTCGGGAAAACGCGGGCGAGCTGGAAGGTAACGGCGCTCCCGGCTCACGCCCCCGGGCACGGGCTGCGCCGCACGAAAAGGACTTGGGAAGAAGAACACTCAAGAAATACCGGACGATCCATGCCGGCACCCGTTTCAAACATCGTCGAGGTGTACCCGTTTCGTTTCTCCCTTGACCGGGTGGAGCACCTCCTGCTCCGCCGCGCCTCCGGGGACCTGCTCTATCCCGGGATATGGCAGATCGTCACAGGAAGCATCGAGAAGGGGGAGACGGCTCTCGCTGCGGCCCGGCGTGAGTTCCGCGAAGAGACAGGCCTGGACCCGCTTCGATTCTGGGCGGTTCCGCTGGTGGGGGCGTTTTACGACCATCGCTCTGATGAAATCAACCTCTGCGCTCTCTTCGCCTGTCAGGTCAGCGACGCCGTCCTTCCAGTGTTGAGCGCCGAACACGATCGCTTCTGCTGGACGGCTTTTCATGAGGCAGAATCGAAACTGGTGTGGCCGGGCCAGCGTGAGGGGCTGAAGATCGTCGACCGGTTCATTGCCGGGGGCGAAGAGGCAGGCAGGCTGCTCCGTCTTCTTTGATGCTCCTTCCCCTCTCAGAAACAGGAAATCTGAGACGCGGCAGATGCGGTGGTTCTCCTTGCGTCTCGCTCCCCTATTCGCTACTTTCCACAATTCACGCAGAAGCAGCCCCACCATGTCGATCATCACGTCCGGAGTCTTCCGTGAGCGTTCTTGTCGTTGGGTCCCTGGCTCTTGATTCCATTGAGACCCCGTTCGGGTCGGCGAAGGATGCGCTTGGCGGTTCCGCGGTCTACATTGCGGCCGCTGCAAGCTATTTCGTGAATCCCGTCCGGCTGGTTGGGGTCGTGGGGGGAGATTTTCCGTCGAACGGCCTGGCGTTCCTCGAGGAAAGGAAGATCGATGTTGAAGGTCTCCAGGTCATCGCCGAGGGGAAGACTTTTCGCTGGTCGGGGCGTTACCATTATGACCTGAACGAGCGTGATTCGTTAAGCACGGACCTCAACGTCTTTGAGAAGTTCGATCCGCTCATCCCGGAAGGCTACAGGAAGAGCAGTTTTGTCTGTCTCGGGAACATCGACCCGGTCCTGCAACGGAGAGTCCTGGATCAGATGGAGAAGCCCCGGGTCGTCATCTGCGACACGATGAACTACTGGATCGAGCGCAAGAAGAAAGAGCTCCAGGACACCCTCAGATTCATCAAGATCCTGATCCTCAACGATTCCGAGGCGAGGCTGTTGTCGCGGGAGCCGAACCTCATCAGGGCGGGCCGCGTGATCCGTTCCATGGGGCCTTCGGTCGTCATCATCAAGAAGGGGGAGCACGGCGCGCTGATGATGACCGACACCTTGACCTTTTCCGCGCCCGCGTATCCGATGGAAAACATCTTCGATCCCACGGGAGCCGGTGATTCCTTCGCCGGGGGTTTCACGGGCTGGCTTGCCAGGAGCGACGATCTCTCCGAGCCGAACCTCAAGCGGGCCGTGATTTACGGCAGCGCACTCGCTTCATTCTGCGTGGAGAAATTCGGTGTGGAAGGGCTGCGCGATCTCACCTACCTCCAGATCCAGGACCGATACCGCGAATTCCGCGAGCTGTCCCGGTTTGAGGATTGAATGCCGCGGATCTCCGGATGAAAACGATTGAATGGCGTGACGGCGCCGTCCGGTTTCTCGACCAGACGAGGCTTCCCCACGAGGAAGTGTATGTCGTCACACGCGACGTGACCGTCCTCGCCGAGGCGATCCGCTCTCTTCGCATCAGGGGAGCGCCGCTGATCGGAGTCGCTGCGGCGTATGGTGTCGCTCTCGAGGCACACGGGCTCCCGAGCGACCGCAATCGCCTCGGACGCATCCTCCAGTCGATAGAACTGCTCCGGGCGACCCGGCCGACCGCCGTGAACCTGTTCAAGGCGCTCGACCGCATGCGGCTCATTGCCGAAAACTGCAGCGGGGCCGAGGACCTCGGCCGCGTGCTGCTGGACGAGGCGAACGCGATCCGCACGGAGGATGTCCAGGCGTGCCGCCGGATCAGCGAGTTCGGCGCCGCGCTGCTGCGTCACGGCACGTCGGTCCTCACGCACTGTAACGCGGGAGCGCTGGCGACCGCCGGAGTGGGGACTGCGCTGGGAGTGATCACCCGGGCGCACGACCAGGGAAAGATCACGCGCGTGTATGTGGACGAAACACGCCCCCTGCTGCAAGGGGGGCGGCTCACAACGTGGGAGCTGCTGCAGGCGGGGATCGAGACGTACCTGATCACCGACAGCGCGGCCGGTGTGGTGATGGCCGGGGGGATGGTGCAGGCAGTGGTGGTGGGGGCCGACCGGATCGCCGCAAACGGAGATGTTGCGAACAAGGTGGGAACCTACACGCTTGCGGTGCTTGCCAGCCGCCACGGGATTCCCATCTATGTGGCGGCACCGCTCTCCACGGTCGATCTCTCGACGCCGTCAGGTGGCGACATCGTCATCGAGCAGCGCGATCCGGCCGAGGTCACCCGCGTGGCGGGGGCCGCCGTCGCGCCCGAAGGAGTCCATGTCTTCTCTCCCGCCTTCGACATCACGCCGAACGAACTCATTACCGCTATTGTTACAGAGACTGGGGTGCACGTCCCTCCGTACGGATTAACCCTTGCCGGATCATGATCGTCAAGACCGATGCCGTCGTCCTCCGGACGATGAAATACAGGGAGAGCAGCAGGATCGCCACGCTCTACACGCGGGACTCCGGCAAGATGTCGGTGATCGCCAAGGGAATCCGCGAGCACGCGAGCAGGTTCGGCGGATCGCTCGATGTGCTTGCCTATGTCTCCGTCGTGGTGTACCGCAAGGAGCACCGGGATCTGCAGCTCCTGACGCGGTGCGACATGAAGAAACCCTTCCGGCATCTGTCGGAGGAGATCGATCGCATGGCGGCAGCGCTCGCCGCCATTGAGCTGCTTGACGCGGTGACGCATGCCGCGGAGGAGAATGCCCCGCTCTTCACGCTCCTGGTGGAAACGCTCGACGCCATCGATTCGGCTGCGCGCAATGTGGTCTCTCCGCTCCTCTTCTTCGAGCTGCACCTGCTTGCTGCCCTGGGGTATCGTCCGAATGTCGCCGCATGCTTCCGGTGCGGCGCCCCGCTGGAGGCCGATGATGCCGGACCGGCCCGCTATGCGTTGAACTCCGGGTCGGGGGGATTGTACTGTGACGGATGCGCACCGGAGGGGGCGGCGGCGGAAACGGTGAGTGCCGGGACGCTGAGGTCGCTGCAGCACCTCCAGGGGCTTGGCGCTCCGCACGACGCCGCCCGCGTCGCCCTTTCCCCCCGGATACGGGAGGAAGTATCATGGACCCTGCGGCGCCTTCTTCAGTGCCATGTGGAGGGGCTCCGCCCCTCAAAATCCGAGGCGGTTTTCGCGGCGCTTGCTCAATCCTGAGACGCCCGAGGCAAGACCGCCGTTACCGACGAGGGAGGCGTGTTCCATGCTCAAAAGACCAGTACTGACATCGCTGGTGCTGATCACCGCAGGCATCATCATCGGGGCGGTCATTGTTTCGAACCTGAGCGGCGGGGTCGATCTCGGGTTCGCCCGGACCGGGGAACCGGTCAGGCTCGGGGGACCGGCGCCGATCCAGAACGCCAATCCCGCGGTCAAGGCGCTCGGCGATAACTTCGTTGCGGTGGCCAAGGCCGTCACCCCCTCCGTGGTGGCCGTCACGGTGACGAGCTCGGGCAAGGGGAAAGAACGGAGCATGCCGCGCGACTTCTGGCATTTCTTCGGTCCCGATCTGAAGATGCCCGAGCAGGGTCCTTCCCAGGGTTTCGGATCCGGGGTCATCATCACTCCCGATGGGTATATCGCGACGAACAACCACGTGGTGGAGGATGCCGATGCCAACGGCATCGAGATCGTCATCCATGACAAGATCCGCTACAAGGCCAGGCTCATCGGCACCGATCCGTCGACCGACCTGGCCGTCGTGAAGATCGAAGCGAAAGACCTTCCGGTGGCCGCGCTTGGCAACTCCGACAACGTGCAGGTGGGGGAGTGGGTGCTCGCAATCGGCAACCCGCTGGAGCTCAACTCGACGGTGACGGCGGGCATCATCAGCGCCGTCGGGCGCAGCATCGGCATCATCCAGAGCAACACCGGCATAGAGAATTTCATCCAGACCGACGCTGCCATCAATCCGGGAAACAGCGGCGGCGCGCTCGTCAACATGAACGGTGAGGTGATCGGGATCAATTCGGCGATCGCTACCACCAATGCCCGCTACCAAGGGTACGGCTTTGCCGTCCCCGTGAACCTTCTGAAAACCGTTGCCGCCGACCTCATCAAGGAAGGGAAGGTACACCGCGGATATATCGGTGTCTCGATCAAAGAAGTCGACCAGACGATGGCCAGCGCGCTCGGCATGAACGATGCCAGCGGAGTGATGATTCAGGAGCTGGTCGCCGGGGGTGCGGCCGAAGAGGCCGGTCTCCGGCCGGGTGATGTGATCCTTTCGGTGGACGGCCGTCCCGTCAACGCTCCGAATGAGCTCCAGTCGTACGTCGCCCAGCGGCGACCGGGCGATCCCGTGACCCTCAAGGTTTTCCGCGAAGGAAAGACATTCGAAAAGAAGGTGGGCCTGAAGGCCAGGCAGGAAGAGCAGGTCGCCGAGAATGCGGCGAACCCAGGAAAGCCTGAGGATGAGTCGGACGGCGACGCTCCGAAGCTGCTCAAGCTCGACGCGGTGGGCATGAGCGTACGCGGATTGAAGCCCGAGGAAAAGAAAGAGTTCGATCTGGACAAGGGCGCCGTCGTCGCGGATGTGAAACCCTACAGCGAGGCGTTCAACCGGGCCATTCGGCCGAACGACGTGATCGTGGAAGCGGACCGGAGAGAGATCGTCGGCCCTACAGACCTCAAGAAGCTCTTTGATTCGCGGAAGCCGGGCGACGCGGTGCTCCTGCGACTGAAGCGCGACAACAACAAGCAGACAGCCTTCGTCGCGGTACAGATCCCCAAGTGATCATGGTCCAGGATACCGCTGTGAATTGCACGGTCCCGCCGAAAGGCGGGACCGTGCCGTCTGTAAGCCCGGTCCCGCCGAAAGGCGGGACCGGATGGCCGCAAGGCGCTCATAGTCAAGACTCAGGCGACGCAGATCAGTCGGTCGCGGTTTGCTCTCCCGGCAGCCGGGGGAGGACAGTGATCCGCTCTTCTTGACAATGGGACCGTCGAATTGTATATTTTTGAAGAAGTTAGGCAATAACCTTAGACCATTCTTGCAGACGAAGGAGAACATCTTCAGCGTACACATCCGACGACATTGGGCGGGCGGCAGGCTGAACGCGAAAGTCCTGGTCCTGAACCAGAGCTACGAACCCATGAGTGTTATTAGTGTGCGAAAGGCCATCGTCCTGCTGTACCTCGGAAAGGCCGAGCTGCTCGAAGCTTATGAGGGAAAACCGCTCCGGAGCGTGTCGATGTCGATGCCGTTCCCGAGCGTCCTGCGGCTGGGCTTTTACGTCAAGGTCCCCGACAAGACCATCATCCTCTCCAGGAAGAATATCCTCCGGCGGGACGGCCATCGCTGCCAGTTCTGCGGGCGGGGCGACCTCGGCCTGACCCTGGACCATGTGATCCCCGTGTCGAGGGGCGGAGAAGACACCTGGGAAAACCTGGTGTGTGCCTGCGTGGAATGCAACAACAGGAAGGGGGATAGCACACCCGAGGAGGCATCGATGCCCCTGCGGCGGAAACCCATGCGTCCGAACCACGTGACGTTCATCAGACAGTTCGTCGGCACCGTCAACGAGCGCTGGAAGCCCTACCTGTTTCTTCACTGACCTTCCCACGTCCGCGCTGCCCAGGGGCGCCGGGCAGCGACGTTTTCACTCATCCATAGCGGAAGACCGATCCTCTTGGAGCAAAAGAAGACGATCCTGAGCGGCATGCGTCCCACCGGCAAGCTCCACCTCGGCCACCTTGTAGGGGCCCTGGAGAGCTGGGTGGCGCTGCAACAGGAGTACAACAATTATCATTTGATCGCGGACTACCATGCGCTTACCACTAACCTGGATTCGTCGGGAATCTACCGGAACTCCATCGACATGGCGATCGACTGGCTCGCGGCCGGGATCGATCCCGTCAGGAGCCCCGTCTTCAGACAGTCGCAGGTCAAGGAGCATACCGAGCTGCACCTGATCTTCTCGATGCTGATTACGGCCGCGAGGCTTGAACGCAATCCGGCGGTCAAGGACCAGGTGCGGGACCTGCATATCGAGAACGTCACCTACGGGCATCTCGGATACCCGGTCCTGCAGGCAGCGGACATCCTGCTGTACAAGGGAAACCTCGTGCCGGTAGGAGAGGACCAGGTTCCCCACGTGGAGATCGCGCGGGAAATCGCCAGGCGCTTCAACAATCAGTACGGAACGGTGTTTCCCGAGCCCGAGCCCAAGCTGACGAAGTTCGCCCGATTGCCGGGACTGGACGGGAAGAGGATGAGCAAATCAGTGGGGAACACCATACTGCTGTCCGACTCTCCCGATGTGATCAAGGCCAGGATGCGGACGGCGGTGACCGATCCGCAGAAGATGCGCCGGAACGATCCGGGGCGTCCTGAGATCTGCCTCGTCTACGAGTATCAGCGGAAATTCAATCCCGCGGCATCCGAGGACATCGAGGCGGGCTGCAGGTCGGGGGCGCTCGGATGCGTGGAATGCAAGGGGAGGGCCGCGGAGGCGATCATCGCGGCGCTGGGACCCTTCCGCGAGAGGCGCGCGCACTACGAGGAGCATCCGCACGAGGTCCTCGATATCCTCAAGGACGGGGAGGGGCGGGCCAGGGAGAAGGCGGAAGACACCATGACCGGTGTACGTGCTGTCATGCAATTCGGCTAGAGAGGGTTCCAACCATGATCAAGGTCAAGCTGACGGATTTCGAGGGCCCTCTGGATCTCCTCCTGTTCTTCATCAAGCGGGACGAGCTGAACATCTATGACATCCCGATCGCGAGAATTACTCAGGAGTACCTCGACTCGCTCCACCTGATGGCGGCGCTCGATCTGGACGTGGCTGGCGAGTTCATCGTCATGGCCGCCACCCTCATGCAGATCAAGGTCCGGATGCTCCTCCCGCGTGACGAATACCGCGCGGAAGAGGAGGACCCCCGGGCGGAGCTGGTGCGGCGCCTGATCGAATACAAACGTTACAAGGAAATGTCGCGGATGATGTCGGGCATGGAAGACGGGCAGCGCAAAGTTTATTACCGGAGGTTCTTCCTCGCCGACACCCGCCTGCAGACCGATGAAGACAATGAGGAGGCCCTGAAGGACATCACGCTCTTCAACCTCATCGCCGCCTACCGGGCGGCAATCGACCGCATGCCCAAAAAAGCGGTTCACGAGGTGACCCTCCTGAACGTGAGCGTGGACGAGCAGATGAGCTTTGTCATGGACTATCTCCGCATCCACGGCACGGGAACACTGCTGGGAGTGGTCAGGCACATGACGGACAAGATGAGGATCATCGTGACGGTGATCGCCATTCTGGAGCTCACCAAGAACAAGATGCTCCGCATCCGCCCGACCGATGACGGCGGCGACATCATGGTGGAACACGTGAACCGCCTCCAGGCGGTACGGATGGGTACCGCATGACCGAAGGACAGACCTCATACGGCTCCGGACCGGGAGAGAAGGAGATCATCGAAGCGCTGCTGTTCGCCACCGATGAACCGTTGTCGCTGCGGCAGATCGCCGAGATCATGTCTCCCGGCGATGGCGGCGAGCAGGGACGGCGCGTCTCGCCCGAGGCGGTGCTCGGCCTCATTGAAGAGCTGAACCTGGAGTACGGCCAGGTCGCCCGGGCGTTCCGGATTGTGAAGGTCGCCGGCGGATACCAGTTCGCGACGCAGCCGCAGTACGGAGTCTGGCTTGGCAGGATGGTCCGGGAGAAGTCGAGACGCAAGCTCTCGGTCTCGGCCCTTGAGAGCCTCGCGGTCATTGCCTACAAGCAGCCCGTGACAAAGCCCGAGATTGAATCGATCCGGGGTGTCAATGCCGACTACGTTCTCCGCTCGCTCCTGGAACGCAACCTGGTGACCATCGTGGGACGTGCCGCAACGCCCGGCCGGCCGCTGCTCTATGGAACGACAAGGGAGTTCCTGAAACACTTCGGCCTGAATGATCTTTCGGATCTTCCCAAGCCCCGGGAAATCAACGAACTGATGGCGGAGGCCGAGTACGAAATCGAGAAACGCCTCCTCCAGGAGATGGAGGAAAAGGGGCGGGCAGATGAAGCCGAAGGAGGAGCTGTGGATGGACTCCGCGGTCCGGCCGGGGAGGGCGGACTCCTCGATCCGGCTGAGCCGGAGGGGCCCGCCGGCCTGGCGGAGGGGAACGGCGATCCGCTGAAGCGTGAAGAACCCGGCGCTGCAGGAAAGCCTCCGGCCGGGACAGCTTTCAGGGAGGAACAGTGAAACAACGGCCGCTCCAGGTGCCCGGGCAAGTCCGGATCAACCGCTATCTGAGCATGTGCGGGGTCGCCTCCCGCCGCAAAGCGGAGGAACTTGTTCTTGCCGGCAAGGTCAGGGTGAACCGGAAAGTCGTGATGGACCTGGCCGCCAGGGTGCGCATGCACGCCGACAAGGTGACCGTGGAGGGCCGGCCGGTCTCCCCCGACGAGGAATACGTATACATCGTGATGAATAAACCGAAGGACACCATCACGACGGTGAGTGATGAGCGCGGGCGGACCACGGTTATGGATCTCGTCTCCTCCCGCCACCGCGTCTATCCGGTGGGGCGCCTCGACCGGAACACTACGGGGGTCCTGCTGTTTACCAACGACGGGGAATTCGCCCACAAGCTGATGCACCCGGCCAGAGGAATTCCGAAATCATACAGGGTGACGCTGGAGAGTTCCCTGAAGCCTGATCACGCGGAGAAGCTTGCGCGCGGCGTGGCACTCGAAGACGGGACGACGGCGCCGGCTGAAGTGATGATCGTGCCCAGGAGTAAGGGGAGGGAGGTGATCGTCATCATCCGCGAGGGCCGGAACCGGCAGGTACACCGCATGTTCGAACACCTTGGGTATGAGGTGGCCAAACTCGACCGTGTTGCGTACGGCCCCGTCACCAAGGACGGGCTGGCCCGGGGCGGGACACGCAGCCTGACGAAACCGGAGCTGCGACAGCTCAAGGAAATTGCGGGCATCAAGGATGAGATGCGAATCACCGGTGCCTGAGGGCGCCGGTTTCGGCCACGATCCCGGGAGGCTTTCCATGGTGCGCTCCATGCTTCGCTCCCTGCTCTGCTCCCTGCCGGGCCTGATCTGCCTCTCCTGTTCCACGGTCGCCCCCGAGGGGGCCCCGGCCAGAATTCCCACCGGACACTATGACTCCGCCTTCCCCGCGGAGCCGGTCTCCGTCTACCTTGAACAGATCGTCGAGTCCATCCTCCGGATGAACACCGTCGCCTATTACAAGATGTATACCTTCGGACAGCAGGAACGCGTCCGGGTGGCAGATCTGACCCCCGCGATGTTCAGCTCCCATGAGAACACCTCAGTGTACACCAGCGCCTCAACCTCGGGGACGGCAACGGTTGTCTACTCTCTGGGACGCAAGATCGCGCTGCTGACCTGCGCGCATGTCGTCGCCTTTCCGGACACTACGTACAGCTATCTGTACGGGCCGGAAGGGAGGGCTACGGAATTCCTCTCCACGGTGTCGATCCAGAAACGCACCGCCCTCTACGTCGCCTCGCTTCCGGAGGCAGGCACCGTTGAACTCCTTGCAATAAACCATGCGGCGGACCTGGCCGTTGTCGGGCACACGTATGAAGCCGATCCGGGCTACCTGCCTCCTGTCATCCGGCATCCGCTCGGCCGCTCGAAAGACCTGGAATGGGGGACCTTTACATATCTCTTCGGCTATCCTTCAGGAAACCGCGTGGTCACAAAGGGCATCGTCAGCAGTCCGAACAAGGACAGGAACCACTCCTTCCTGGTCGACGCCGTCTTCGGCCGCGGGTTCAGCGGAGGAATCTGTTGCGCCTTGCGCGATGGGGTGCCAAACTTCGAGATTGTCGGTCTCATCAAGATGGTCCCCGCGAGGACCTACTACGTTGTGACCCCCGGGAAAGACCGTTCCGAGGTGGATATCAGCGAGGAAACACCCTACCATGGAGAACTCTTCGTCGATCGCCGCACGGAGATCGATTACGGTGTGACCCAGGCCATCTCGGCCGAGATTGTGCGGGAGTTCCTGACCGAAAACCGCGGCGGGCTGGAGGCGAAGGGCTTTCCTCTCGACAAGATACTCAAAGAATCCGGAGGATCCTGATCACCGCATTGGGAACTGGGGGACACACCTCATGAGCAAGGGGGGCTTCTTTGCCGACATTGCCCTTGCGCGGCGCGTAGAATCCACCGACGCGTGGATCGGTCTGGGGAGTGCCCGCATTCACGCACAACTCCATCCCGAATCCGGGGCTTCGTCGATGGAAGTGGCGGGGGGCTTTGCCCTGTACACGGGAGCAGGATCCCCCCTCACGCAGGTCCTGGGAATCGGCCTGGACGGAGAGGTCACCTCAACACAGATCGATGGCGTGGAAAGCTTCTTTCGCGCCCGCGGAGCGAACGTGTCGATAGAGCTCTGTCCCTTCGCCGACCGTTCCCTCCTTCCTTATCTTGCCTCCAGGGGGTATGAGCTCACGATGTTCAGTAACATTCTGGTCCGCCGCTTCGTGCCCCCCGCCCCCGCCATCACACCCGGGGAGGCCACCGTCCAACAGTGCGCTCCCGCGGAAGCCGAGGTATGGGCACGGACGGTCCTGGAGGGGTTCACGGGCGCCATCCCGCTCTCCGACGAAAGCGTTTCCGTCCTCGTCAGCCTTTTCCATCAACCTGAAACGGTGTGCCTGCTTGCCCGCGTCGGCGGGACTCCTGCCGGGGCCGGTGCCATTTCGATCCACCAGGGCGTCGCTGCCATGTACGGTGCCAGCACGCTTCCGGCCTTCAGGCGGCGGGGGATCCAGGGTTCGATCATCCAATCGCTGGTGACCCAGGCAACGGACGCAGGCTGCGACATCGGCTACACGCTGACGGAGCCGGGCAGTGCCTCTCAACGAAACCTGGAACGTCAGGATTACCGCGTCGCGTACACACGGGTCACGATGACCCGCAGGCTCTTCGGGGGGGACGTCCTGCCAAATGCCCAAAAAATGTGAGCCCGGCACCGGCCAGACCGGATAGTCAGACCGGAAAGTCACGGATAGTCAGACCGGCCAGACCGCGAGCGTCCGGACAGAGAGGGGAGCAGTGGTCGTCAACCTTTTCGACAGCGCGGGTGTACCAGCACCTGGAGGTGAACACGTTGACATCCTTCTCCGCTCCGGCGATGTGACGGTGGAGCGAATCGTCTCCTCCGGGCATGCCTCGCCGCCGGGAAGCTGGTACGACCAGGACTGGGACGAATGGGTTGCGGTCGTTCAGGGGAGAGGGGTGCTCTCGTTCGATGACGGCACCCTGACCTCCCTTGCGGAAGGCGAATCCGCCTTCCTTCCAGCTCACAAACGGCACCGTGTCCAATCCACTTCCGCCGATCCGCCATGCATATGGCTGGCGGTGCATATCGGCCGTCCAAGGCAGGACTCCATCTCATAACCCTGACGGAATCAGCCCCATGAGCCACACTGTCTCCCGTTTCTTCACGAAGGACGACCTTACCCGCATCCAGAATGCGGTTCAGGAAGCCGAATCCCATTCTGCGGGCGAGATTGTCCCCTACGTCGTCGATCACAGCGACGCCTATGAGGAAGCGGAGTGGCGCTGTGCCGTGATGCTCTCGGCGTTTGCTCTTGCCCTCCTTGCGTTCCTCCATTCGCAGACGTCGGTATGGCTCCCGTTTGACGTTGCCGAGATGGCGATCGCCGTCATCGTTGCCGGCGGGGTGGGGATGGGGATCATCCGCGCCAGCGGCGCCGCCAGACGCTTCTTCGCCGGGCACAGGCTCATCGAGCGCCGCGTGGCCCAGCGGGCTGCCGAGGCGTTTGTGAGCGAGGAGGTGTTCAACACCCGGGACAGGTCCGGCATCCTGATTTTCCTCAGCCTGCTTGAACACCGGGTGATGGTCGTCGGCGACACTGGCATCAATGCCAGAGTCAAAGCCCAAGAATGGCACGCCATCGTGAAGACAATCGTTGACGGGATCGTGGCCGGCCGTCCTGCCGAAGGGCTTATCGAGGGGATCAGGCAGAGCGGTGCGCTCCTCGCGCTCAAGGGCGTTGAGCGGCGCTCCGACGACCGCGACGAACTGCCCGATTCCCTCCGCATGAGCGATCACTGATCATGAACTTTCCCTCGTTCCTCGCCTTTCTTCTGCTGGCGGCCGCCGGTCGGGCCTCCGCGGAGGAAACCGCCGTGCCCGTTCTCACGGGAAGGGTGAATGACGACGCAAACATCCTCTCGGCCTCAGCGGTGTCGTCACTGGAACACCTCCTCAAGACCCACGAGGATTCCACGACCAATCAGGTGGTCGTCCTGACGGTCCCGGGCCTCGCCGGCGGCGAGTCCATCGAGCAGTTCTCCATCCGCGTTGCCGACGCCTGGAAGATCGGGCAGAAGGGAAAAGACAACGGGGTTCTCCTGATCATAGCGTCGGAAGACCGGAAGGTCCGGATCGAGGTGGGACGAGGACTCGAGGGTTCCCTGCCCGACATCACCTGCGGTTCGATCATTCGCCACGAGATCATTCCCCGGTTCAAGAATGGCGACTATGACGGGGGCGTGACTGCGGGGGTCTCCTCGATCCTGGCTGCCATCGCCGGCGATTACACTGCCTCCGCCGATGATCACAGCGGGCCGATGGCCGGCGACACGGCCGGGCTCATCATCGGCCTGACGCTGTTCACGGTGGTGGTGGGGACATTCACGGTGATCGGCGTCCTCCTTCCCGGCGGCATGTCCTGGTTTCTTTACGCGTTCCTCATCCCGTTCTGGGCGGCGTTCCCGATGGCACTTCTGGGGACGACCACGGGCCTCACCATGCTGGCGATCTATGCAGTGGGCTTTCCGCTGGTGAAACTTCTGCTCCCCCGGACGGCATTCGGGAAGCGCATGGCAAAGAGCTCCGCCTGGACCGGCAAGGGTGGCGTGAGCGGTTGGTCCTCATCGTCGTCTTCCGGCGGCTGGTCTTCCTCCAGTTCCTCCAGCTTCTCCGGAGGCGGCGGCGGGTTCTCGGGAGGCGGAGCCTCCGGGAGCTGGTGAACGGTGCGCGCCGGGGCACGATCTCAAGGAGACGACGCTGATGGTGATAGATCTTCTTGACTGCGCTGACACCTACGCCGGGCTTCATCCGGACTTCGCGTTGGCCTTTTCCTTCCTCCGCACCTGTGATTGCAGCCGCCTGGGCGAAGGGAAAATCGAGATGGCCCACGGACGGCTCTCTGCAACGGTGATGCACAAGCCCGGGCGATCGCGCGATGAAGCCCTGCTTGAGGTTCACCGGAAGTTCATCGATATCCAGTGCGCATTCGCGGGCACCGACTCGATAGGCTGGAAACCCCTGAGCGCCTGTGCGAAGCCGGCAGGGGAGTTCGACACGGAGCGGGACATTCAATTTTTTGCGGACGGGCCGGATGAATGGGTGAGCGTGAGGCCCGGAATGTTCGCGGTCTTTTTCCCTCAGGATGCGCACGCGCCCATGGTGTCCGAAGGGATGCTGCACAAAGTGGTCATCAAGGTCGCCCTGTGAACTTCCGGCGTCTCACCGCAGAGGCAGGGCCGGGACCCGGGCACATCCAACGCATTGCGGAGTCTCCATGAATGCTCAGAGAGAACAGGCACCACTTCTCCGACGGCTCGCACCGCTGCTGTTCCTCGGCCTTACAGGACTCGCCGCCGTTCTCCTCCTGCTGAAGGACATCAGTCCGGCCGCTTCGGTGGATTTCCGGCTGAGCCGTTCCGCCATCATGGACAAATCATCCGATTTCATGCACGCCCTGGGCTATGGCCTTGCGGGCCTGCATCAGGACGCCTGGTTTCAGTTCGACAGCAAGACGGACCTTTACCTGCAGCAGCGCCATGGCATGCGGACGTCGAACGCCATGCTCCGCGCAGACAGCATTCCGGCGCATGCCTGGCTTGTGACCTGGTACGACCGGCACCTCTCGCAGAGCCAGAACACGGAGCACTTCACGCTCTGGATGTCTCCCGGGGGAAGGGTCATCGGTTTCGACCATGCGATAAGCGACACGACGTCGCTCCCTTCGCTGGGCGCGGGAGAAGCACGGGCTTTTGCCGAGTCGCTGCTTGTCCGCCACCACCCCGACTTCGACCGATACAGGCTCACAACGTCGTCAGACATCAAGCAGCTCCACAGGACCGACCATCAGTTCCTGTACTCGAAAGAATCGGAAGGCATGGAGCTCACCCTTTCGGCCCGCGTGCAGGGAAACGAGATGGGCGCGATGCAATGGAATGATGTGCTGGAGGGCGCGTTTCTCGGGGAATACAGCAACGCCGCCACCGGGATGACGCTCGGAGGGACGCTTTCCATTGCCGCCACGTTCCTTCTGTTCTTCTTCATTGTCGTCCTTTTTCTCAAGAAGTACCATGAGGGAGAGGTCGGAATCCGGACGGCCGTCATGGTCTTCCTTGGGATCCTTGGCGTTTCCCTGCTGGCCGCGCTCAATGAAATTACTGTGCTGGGAGCAAATACCGGGATCGCCGACCTGAACAAGTACTATGTACGCATCATTGTCTTCATTCTGGATATCTTCATCTTCCAGGTATTCCTGGGGGTGCTGGTGTTCGCGGCATGGAGCGTTGGTGAGTCGTCTTCGCGCGCCGTGTGGCCGAAGAAACTGGTGGCGACCGACAGCGTGCTCTTCCGGCGGTTTCTCACCCAGGACATCGGGGAGTCCGTGCTCCGGGGCTACGGCTGGGGATTCCTCATCCTGGGCCTCCACGCACTGCTCGCTGCGGCGCTCGTCCGCAACGGATTCCCGCTCTTTGTGAGCTCCATGGGCGGCGTTCCGGAATCCTCTATCCCCGGCGTTCAGCCCGTGCTCTACGGGCTCGGGGCGGCGGTCTTCGGCGAAGTCGTCGACCGGCTCTTCTTTCTTTCATGGCTCCGGGAGAGGTTCGGCAAACTCTGGCCGGCAATGCTCGTTTCTGTCAGCGTGTGGACCGTGACCGCGCTCTTCATGTGGGGAATGCCGTTCGGTTCGCCCAGCCTCGCCCTGCATCTCGTCCTCCTGGCGGCCTATGGGCTGGTCTTTGCCTTCCTCTTCATGCGGTACGATCTTATGACCGCCATGACCGCCCACGTCGTGATCGTGGCCACCAGTATCGCCATCCCTCTCCTGACATCGACGGGACCGTCGTTCGTCGCATCGAGGTTCGTGCTGGGGGCGGTCCTCGCGATTCCCCCGCTGCTTGGCGTGATCGGATGTCTGCGCCGGGAACGGTTTGAATTCAACCCCGCCACGCTGCCGACGCACATCCAGCGGATCAGCGAGCGGGTGCGCATGGCGAAAGAGCTGGAGATTGCCCGGAGCGTCCAGATGAGCCTCTTGCCCAGAGAGCAGCCCCGGCTGCAGGGATACGACATCGCGGGCATCTGCATTCCGGCGGAAGAGGTGGGGGGAGACTACTTCGATTTCGTCAGGCTGGGCAGCCACAAGCTGGGGATTGCCCTGGGCGACGTTTCGGGCAAGGGAGTGCCCGCCGCAATCTACATGACACTCACGAAAGGGATCCTCCAGTCTAACGCCGAGGAAAACATCCGGCCCAAGGCCGTTCTCTCGAAGGTGAACAGCCTGATGTACCGGACCATCGAACGCAACTCGTTCGTCAGCATGCTGTACGCAGTGCTGGATTGTGAGCAACGAAGCTTCCGCTTTGCACGTGCGGGCCAGTGCCCGGTGATCCTCGCGCAGGACGCCGGAGGCGAGGGGATCATCCTCACGCCGCCCGGCATGGCTCTCGGCCTGGAAAAGGGAGAGGTGTTCGACGCGGTGCTTGAAGAAAGGGAACTGCCGCTTCGAGAGGGTGAAATCCTCGTCTTCTACACCGACGGCTTTACGGAAGCGATGAACGACCGCGAGGACGAATTCGGCGAGCACCAGCTCCTCGAGGCCGTTGCGCGGCACAGGCACGGCACCGCCACAGAGCTCATCCACGGCATTTGCAGGGATGTCCGGGTGTTCACCGGATCCGCTCCCCAGCACGACGACATGACCATGGTTGTCGTCAAAGTCCTTCCTCAGCAGGAGGAGCCCCGCCCTCAGCCCCAGGCATGAGACGGGTGGGTGGCATCTCCTGCGCCGTGGGCCGCAGCCGCGTGATCCGCCTGGCGGGGAAAACGGGCGGGAACGCAACGACGGGCGTACATTGAACGTATACCTGGATACAGGAAATTGTTCAAGGGAACGACGGTATGCAGCGATGAAACTCCGCAACCTCCTGCTGGTGGTGGCCATAGCCCTTTCCTGCGTGGGATGCGACAGGGTGACAAAGGACATGGCCCGTGAGCGGCTCGCACCGGGAGTGCGGGAAGCTCTCCTGGGGGACCTCTTTCGCCTCCAGTACGAGGAGAATCACGGGGGGATGCTCAGCCTCGGCTCGGAGCTCGCTCCGTCGACCCGTTTCCTGCTGTTCACAGTGAGTGTAGGAACCCTTCTCGCGATCCTCCTGCTCTATGCCACGCTCAGCCGCAGCATGCCGTCTCAGGAACGGGGCGCGATCGCCCTGGTCGCCGGCGGCGGCATAGGCAATCTCATCGACCGGCTGGCGTATAACGGAGCCGTCATCGATTTCCTGAATGTCGGGATCGGCGGTCTCCGGACCGCCATCTTCAATATTGCCGATGTCGCAGTGTTCCTGGGAGCCGCCATGCTTATCATCAGGGTCCTTGGCAGAATGGCGCGGCAGCAGACAGAAGAGCCATAAGCGGGCCGCACCGCGGACGGCCGGGGCTTCGTTGGCCGGTGCCGTCCGGTGATCCCAAGCCAGAGAGTGCCGGCGCACCATCCCTCACACCATCCAACCTCGCTATGTCCCGCGTCCGCCTGGAAGTGCCTGCTTCGTTCCCGTTCAGCACGGAGATGACCGTCCGGGTTACCGACGTCAACTACGGCGGCCACCTGGGAAACGACGCCGTCCTCGGGCTGGTCCATGAGGCCCGGATCCGGTTTCTGTCCTCGCTGGGGTTCAGCGAAAAAAATGCCGGCGGTCCGGGCGTCATTATGACCGAGGCGGTCGTGATCTATCGCGCCGAGGCATTCCTGGGGGACCGGCTCCTGATCGGCGTGGGCGTGGGAGAGATCCGGTCCCACGGCTGTGACTTCCTCTACCGGCTGACCAACGCCTCGACGAGTGCCGAGGTGGCCCGCGTCAGGACAGGGATGGCCTTCTACGACTACGGCGTCCGCCGCATCGTCCCGACACCCGGTGCGTTCCGCAACGCGCTCGGGCAGTCCCTCTGAATGCGGAGCGTCATTCTTGCTTCTGCCCCCTTTTGTGAGTATCCTAAAGACTGTCGAAGAACCAGCGCACGTCCCCCGCTTCGGAGCAGTTGTGGATCAGACCGGTGATGAGCAGGACCTGAACGACCTCATGATGCGCCGCAGGGAGGAGCACGATCTTCTGAGGCAGCAGGGGGTCAATCCCTACCCGTACGCCTTCGAGCGCACCGCGCTGTCGGGGGAGATCCTCGATGGCTTCGACGAGGCCGCGCCACAACGGAGGGTGTCCGTTGCCGGCCGGATCATGTCGCTCCGCCGGATGGGTAAAGCTTCGTTTTTCCACCTCGAAGACTCCCGGGGCAGGATTCAGATCTACCTCCGGAAGGATGAGCTCGGCCCCGCCTACGACGCGTTCAAGCTCATGGACATCGGCGACATCGTGGGGGTGGAAGGGTTTGTCTTCCGCACAAGGACCGGCGAGGTTTCGATCCATGCCGGGGCCCTGACGCTGCTCTCCAAGTCGCTGAGGCCCCTCCCGGTGGCGAAAGAGAAGACGGACGAGCAGGGGAACCGCGTGGTCTACGACCCGTTTGCCGACAAGGAGCTGCGCTACCGGCAGCGGTATGTCGACCTGTTGGTGAACCGCGAAGTGCGGGAGGTCTTCGTCAGGCGTGCGCGCATCATCTCCACCATCCGCCAGGTCCTTGACGGAAAAGGATACCTCGAAGTCGAGACCCCCGTCCTCCAGCCGCAGTACGGCGGCGCGTTTGCCCGGCCCTTCATCACACACCATCATGCGCTGGACGTCGACCTGTACCTTCGGATTGCCGATGAGCTCTATCTCAAGCGCCTGATTGTGGGGGGGTACGACGGCGTCTATGAGATCGCCAAGGACTTCAGAAACGAGGGGATGGACAGGACTCACAATCCAGAATTCACGATGCTGGAGGTGTATGTCGCGTACCGGGATTATCTCTGGATGATGGAGCTGGTGGAAGAGCTCGTGGGGAAAATCGCGATGGCGGCGCACGGATCTCTCACCGTCAGTTCCGGGGGGAACGAAATTGATTTCACTCCTCCGTGGCGGAGGCTTACCATGTTTGACGCCATAAGGGAATTCACCGGGCACGATATCAGGGGCCTCGATGAAACCGCCCTTCGCAGGACGGCGAACACACTGCAGATCGAAGTGGCTCCGGCGGACGGGGCCGGCAAGATCATCGACGGGATATTCAGCGGGAAGGTGGAGCCGCATCTGATCCAGCCGACCTTTATCACGGACTACCCGCTGCTGATGTCTCCCCTGGCTAAGCGCCACCGGACCGAAGAGGGGCTCGTCGAGCGGTTCGAGGTGATCTGCAACGGTCACGAGCTCTGCAACGCCTTCAGCGAGCTCAACGATCCGATAGACCAGCGCCGCCGTTTCGAGGAGCAGATGCGCGCCAAGGCCCAGGGAGAGGAAGAAGTGCAGCCCCTGGACGAGGACTTCCTGCGGGCGCTCGAGTACGGGATGCCGCCCACCGCCGGGCTCGGGATGGGAATCGACCGCCTGGCCATGCTGATGTCCGGCCTTGACTCGATCCGGGATGTCCTGTTCTTTCCGCAGATGAAGCCTGAGCGTTAGGCCCTGCATCCGGAACGGCACAGAGCCGTGACACGGGGACCCCGGCATAACCGGTGTTCAAGGGTTGGAATCCCACTGACGGGCCGTTCTTCATGACAAGCATCAACCTGGTCTTCGCTGTCCACAACCACCAGCCGATTGGCAATTTTGAGAGTGTCTTCGAGGAAGCCTACCGGTTTTCCTACAAGCCCTTTCTTGATGTCCTCGAGCGTCACCCTGCAGTCAAGTTCACCCAGCATTGGTCGGGGACGCTCCTGGAGTGGCTGCTGAAGAAGCACCCGGAGTTCGTCGACCGGATGAAAGGGATGGTCCAGCGTGGACAGATGGACCTTCTGACGGGGGCCTACTACGAGGCAATGCTCCCGGTCATTCCCGAGGAAGACAGGGTCGGTCAGATCCTGAAGCTGACCGCCGCGGTCAAGAACACCTTCGGAAAGACCCCGAGGGGGATGTGGCTGGCGGAGCGGGTGTGGGAGCAGCACATGGTTGCCTCGCTCGGAAAAGCCGGCGTCGAATACGTTATCGTGGACGACACGCATTTCCGCCATGCGGGGCTCATGGATGAGCAGCTGCTGGGCTACTATGTCACGGAAGAACAGGGACAGACGCTCAGCGTCTTCCCCATCGACAAGACGCTCCGCTATGCCGTGCCGTTCCGGCCCCTTCCGGATACCTTCGAGTATTTCCGCCGTGTGGCGTCGAGCGACGGCCGGCGCATCGTCATCCATGCCGATGACGGAGAGAAATTCGGCGGGTGGCCGAAGACCTATCACACCGTCTATGAAGAGGGTTGGCTGGAATCGTTTTGCCGGATGCTCGAACATGAGAGCTCCTGGGTGAAGACCATCCACATCGGGACCGTGCTGGACCTGTTTGCCCCGGCCGGGAGGATCTACCTGCCTGCGGCCTCCTATTCCGAGATGATGAAATGGTCGCTGGACGCTCCGGGATTCGTCGGTCTTGAGAAGTTCGAGCAGGAGCTGAAGGACCTGAAACTGTACGAGGAGAACGCCATGTTTGTTCGCGGCGGCTTCTGGCGGAACTTCCTCGTGAAGTACCCCGAATCGAACCAGATGCATAAGAAGATGCTGCGTGTGGCCTCCAGGGTGCATGCTCCCGAGGGCAACGGCGCGGTGCCGCAGGAGGTGCGCGATGCTCTTTGGGCGGGACAGTGCAACGATCCGTACTGGCATGGAGTGTTCGGCGGGCTGTACCTCCCGAACCTCAGATTCGCGGTCTACCACAATCTCCTGAAGGCGGAAGCAGGCATGGACGCGCTTGAGCCGCGCCGGGAACCTCTGGTCGAAGAAGTGGATTTCGACGCCGACGGGAGGATGGAGGTTGTTGTCGAAACGCGGAGGCTCGACTTCTGTTACACCCCCTCCTTCGGCGGTTCCCTTGTCGAGCTGTCGGTGAAGCCCGAGGCGGTGAACCTGATCGACATCATGAACAGGAGGGAAGAGGGCTACCATCGCAGGCTGACCGATTCAGCGCAGGGCCGCCCCTCCCCCGGCGCACAGGTTGTAGAGGTCAAGGAACCGGGGCTGGAGCAGCACCTCACCTTTGACTGGTACCGGCACGGCTCCCTGATCGACCACTTCTTTGCCGAGGGTACCACGCTTCAGGCCTTCATGCAATCCAGATATGAGGAACTCGGTGATTTCGTCAACCAGCCCTACGCGGTTTCGGCTTCGGCCAGGGGGAGAGTGACGGAGGTGGCCCTGGAGAGGCAGGGGGCGATCTGGCGGTCCGGCGTGCCGCACAGGCTCACAGTCCGGAAGGTCGTCCGTTACACCGAGGGTGAAGATGTCTTTGCTGTGGAATACGCGATCACCAACAGGGAGCAGCAGCCCGTCGACCTCTGGTTTGGCATCGAGTGGTGCGTCGGCTCGATGGCGGGGGATTCAGCGGACAGGTTCTACGACATCGAAGGCCGGCAGCTTGTCGATTGCCGCCTGCGAAGTATGGGGGAGGAGATCTCGGTGCGGACGTTCAAGCTGGTGGATCGCTGGCTTCACCTCCAGACCGTGTTCACTGCCGATGTGGCCGCGGCGGTCTGGAGATTCCCCCTGGAAACGGTTTCGCTTTCCGAGGGGGGATTCGAGCGGATCTATCAGGGCTCGGTCGTGGTTCCGCACTGGCGGATACACCTTGAGCCTGCGGCAGAGGGGGTCCTGTTCCGCCTGCGGATGACCCAGTCGGTGACGCAAGCCTAGGGAGATCCCGGTGACCGATGTTGGCACCCGCATAAGCGTCGTTGTGCCGACGCTCAACGAGGAAAAGCTCCTGGCAGCGATGCTTCGCCAGTTCTCGCCGGAACTGCGAAGCCGCCACGGCATCGAGGTGATCGTGAGCGACGGCGGGAGCACCGATGCGACTCTCGGCATCGCCAGGTGCTACGCGGACAGGCTGGTGGAAAACACCGGCGGACGGAAGCAGACAATTTCGCTGGGGCGCAACCTGGGCGCCGAGCAGGCCCGGGGGCCCGTTCTTCTCTTCCTGAACGCAGACACGCTGCTCGATGACCCGGAACGGTTTTTCTCGCGCCTTCATGAGGAGCTCGCCGACCCTGCGCTCGTGGCGCTCACGTGCAGCGTGCAGGTGTTCCCGGCCGAACGCCGCCCCTCGGACCGCTGGTTCCACGGGTTTTTCAACTGGCTGTTTGCCATGATGAACTGTGTGGGCATGGCGATGGGGCGGGGGGAATGCCATGTGATCAGGACCGCGGCGTTCGAGGCGGTGCGGGGATACGCCACCACCATCGCCGCCGGAGAGGATTATGACATGTTCAGACGCCTCGTCCGCCTCGGAAAAGTCAGCTTTCTCAAGGATGTGACCGTCTTCGAGTCCCCCCGCCGATACCGGCAGTACGGCTACCTGAAGGTGATGGCCTCCTGGTTTGCGAATTTCCTCTTTGTTTCCCTCCTGCACCGCTCGATTGCGCAGGAATGGAAGGCCATACGCTAG
>Ga0182021_10000015_pt1 | contig 157805 bp, 115 predicted proteins | sample 612E3MmetaG_FD_120493 | JGI IMG/M metagenome (GOLD analysis project Ga0182021, IMG submission 120493) | Permafrost microbial communities from Stordalen Mire, Sweden - 612E3M metaG (Illumina Assembly) | ecosystem: Environmental > Terrestrial > Soil > Wetlands > Permafrost | place: Sweden... | reverse complement strand
TCGTTTACAGGTTGTGGCCCTGTCCCGCCAAACAGCGGCGGGATCCTCAATTTGACGACCACTCACAAAAAACGTTCGTGGGTCAAATTGGGAGAGGTCGTGGGTTCGAATCCCACTGGTCACGCCAGAAAATTTCCGATTGCCGATTTCTGATTGTCGATTGAAAAACAAATCATACATCGAAAATCATAGATCGGCAATGTTTTGCCCCCATCGTCTAGAGGCCTAGGACACGAGCTTTTCAAGCTCGGTACACGAGTTCGAATCTCGTTGGGGGTACTGAGCAATTTGCGATTTCTGATTTTCGATTGTGAAGCTGATCTGGTAACGGGTCAGTTTTTTTATGCAAATACGGGAGTCGCGAGCGAAAACGCAATTGAAGACCTTCGCCGTATCACCATGCCCTCCGGCGTTGCCTTTCATCGTCGACTGTAGTAGCTTGCAATCAACCACCTCAGGCCTCACTCCAGAAGAAGGAACCCCCGTGGAAGAAGAATCGAAACAGCCGCAAAAGAAACTCTCATCGTTCTCCGATCTCGGGCAACTCCTGACCGACTCTGAACGGAAACAACTGAATCCCGAAGTCAAGAAGCGAGACCATGATGGCAAAAACAAAACCGTGCGGATCAGCCTCGACTCCAAAGGTAGAAAGGGGAAAGCTGTGACTCTTGTTGAGGGACTTCAGCATAATCCGACAACCCTGGACGAGATCGCCCGAATCCTGAAGCAGTATTGTGGTGCCGGTGGCACGGTAAAAGAGGGAAAAATCGAGATCCAAGGGGACCAACGCGAGCGCGTGGCGGAAAAACTTCGGGAAATGAATTATGTCGTAAAAAAGTAGAGCGCAATCCTGAACGGAACCAATTCAAAAAAACGCCCCGGTTGTGGGGCGTTTTCGTTTCTGTGATTCTTGACCAAAGAGGAAAAAATCGTACAGCAACCGTTGGAACTATTTATCCTCAACCCTCTTTAAGTGATTCTATCTGCGATCTTCGGGTTTGCGTGGCCCGATGTTTTCAAAGGGAATTCGCTGAAATCCCGGAAGTTCTTTGTAGACGACAGAGTTGTCTTTCAATTGGAAGACCAATCGCTCCGCGTCGACGAATCCTGGGTCCTTGTCCGTGATGTAGTTCTCGCCGAATTCGGTTTGCGCGTACTTCCCCACCAACCGGAACGTCTCTTCATATTTCACAAGAACATTCTTGTCGAAGACGTTACGTCGCGGTCGCATTCCGACATAGGTATGTCCGTCGGGAAGGAGGTCGAGCCAATCCTTCAAGAGCGGATAGCGCTCGCTGTACGGAGGTCTCGTAATATCAACGTCCTTGGTAAGGCGACGCGTGTAAATGCCCTTCTCCCCGAAGAAATAAGGAATTGAACTGATGCCATTGTCGTACCACATCGACTTGAGTTGATACGCCGGCCCATATCCTTCGATAAAGATATTGTTCTTCACCACAATGTCATGCCCGCCGTTGCTGTAGACCGTGCCATACGATGCAACATGATAGAAGACATTGCCCTCAATGCGGACATCGCACGTAGCATCGTCGCAGTAGACTCCCATCATCCACTTGCGGTCGGGGCGGCCGACGTCGTGGAAGAAATTCCATCGCACGATGTTGCCCTGATCGCTGGGATCGCGTCCGAGATACCAGGCAGATGCATCATTGGAGTTGAGTGCAACATGATGAATATGGTTGTATTCGAAGAGATGATCGTTGCCATAGACCAGAATCGCCTGGAGGTCCGCGTTGTAGATCTCGTTGTGAGTCACGACATTGCCGCACCCGTCCACGATCACGCCGGCGGCTCCCGCTTTGTTTCTTCGGTTGAAATCATGGACGCGGCTGTCCGTTACTACGTTTCTCCCAGGTGCGAGGGTCTTCCTGCTTCCTCCACCCAAGATGATTCCTCCTGAGCCGGTGTTGTATATTTCGCATCCTTCGATGATCTGTTGCTCGCCGGCATTTCGGTCCCAGGTTGTGTGGAGGTACATTTGCGAATGGAAGCTCCCAACCTCGCGTGAGGAGGGGACACCCACGTAATCGTCTGCGGTGACGTGCGGGAATGTTTGTCGTGCACCCTGACCCATCATGATGCCCACGGTTCCAACGTTGCGCACCACACAGTTGACGATATGGTTCTGTGCTCCTCCTTCAATGGAAATTCCGAGTCCTCTTCCGTTTTCGATGATGAGGTCCCTGAGTGTGCAGTACGAGGTATTATCGAGAGCAATCAACGGTTGTTCCAGGATGGAGACGCTCACCCTCGCAGTCGCAATGTGCCCCGGGGGCCAGAGGAGGAGCAATCCGGACGTCGTATCGACATACCATTCACCCGGCTGATCCAATTCCTCCAGCACGTTGAGTGCGACATACTGGTTGAAATTTTGTCCGCTCCCAAGTCCGTACATATGCGGAGAGCTGAGCGTCACTTCCTTCCGGACAGTATCAATCGAAGCGATGCGGATCTTGTCATCGGCGAAGCCATAGTTGAAAAATCCCTGCAGCCAGACATCGGAGACACCTGCCCAGCGTGCATGGCGCGGATCCGTGTAGCGAAATCTTCCGCCGCGATTGGTGTAATCGCCGTCACGAGGGACCGAGCCCGGGTCGATGATGGGGCCGATATCGATTGCCCCGATGTTAGGGTAACGTGCAACCTGCATCACGGAATCATTCCAGAACAATTCCATCGGTGCGGGGACCACCGGCAACCCGTGGCCGAATTGTCGGTGTCTGCCGAAATCGCGTATACCCAGTGCACGAAGATCAACTTGAAAGACATGCGTTCGCGATTCCAGCGGCAGACGCAGAAGAACGCCGGGATCGGATGCAGGGCGAAAGGCCGAAGAGGGGATGCTCCTCCCGCCGGAAATGCGAACAGATTCGCCATGATAGGCGGCGTATGTCACGGGGGCTCCGGACATGCCGGCGTCGAGAGCGCCAAGTTCGAATGTGCTGTCAAGGTCGTAGTTGCCGCCGCGGATCCAAACGGTATAGACGTGAACGTCTCTTGCCGGAGTCGTCCGGTGGTACGATCGTACTGCATCCCGGGCGCGCACGAGAGTTCGGAATGGCTGCTCCAGAGTGCCTGGGTTGCTGTCATCCCCTTTTGGGGAGACAAACACTTCCTGAGCTTGCACAGGCACGAACATGAGAGCAGCAAAAAGGAGCGAGAAGAGGAGATCCATGGCATATCCTCGATGCAACCGTTGTGATTGAGAGGGGAACATCTCGTTAGGAGAAATGCATTGAGAAGAAAAGATCCGCAAAGCGCGGCTTAGCTTTTCTGAGTTTGAGGGGTGGGCGGAAGCAGGGCACTCCGCGCCTGTACCATTGTGCATCTACTCTTGTTGACACCGGGAAGTCGATCACACGAACGGATGGTTGACGACACAGTCCTGTTCAGTCGTTCAAGACCCTTGACGACTCTCTGATGATGAACTCTGTTTCGAGCACAACGCGCTCAGTCGGCAGGAGTGTGGCTGATTCAATATTTCTAATCAAAATCTCAGCGGCCTTCTTGCCTATTTGGTGTTGAGGAGCTCTGATCGTTGTCAGCGGCACCGGATATATCCGCGCATAGTAGATGTCATCGTTGCCGATGATCGAGATGTCCGCCGGAACACGAATCGACAATTCTTTCAGCGCAGTCATGACGGCGAGTGCCTGCTGATCGTTGAAACAAACAATTGCCGTTGGGTAGTCTTCTTTTCTCTTATTCTTAAAGTACTCTTTCGTCTTGTTGAAGCTCTCTTCGTAGTGAGATCCTATCGGTACGATCATCTCCTTGTTGAACACCAGCGTGCTCTCGCTGAATGCGTGGCGGAAGCCTTCGATTCGTTCCAACGTGTGGGATGAATGGGGGGGGCCGGCAAAGTGCACGATCTTGGTGTGACCGCTATTGATAAGGTACTTGACCGCCTTCTTGATCGCTTTCAGGTTATCGATCGCCACGACGTTCGCCTGTATCCCCTTGACATCCTCCAGCAGCACGAACGGATAGTTGATCCTTTTCAACTTGAACAGATGCTCGATTTCCGCCGTGCCTTCCAGGGTTGGAGCAATGATGGTGCCTTTGATGTCTTTCGCCGAAAAGAGATGAGTGAGCTTCTCCTCGTATTCATGATTGTCTTCTGAGTTTGTGACAATCACCGAGTACCCTTTGCTGTCCGCATACTCTTTGGCCCCGGTCGCAATCGAAGTGTAGAAGGGATAATTCAGATCCTTGATAATGATTCCAATACTCTTTTCTTGTCCGCCATTTTTCAAATTTCTTGCAACACCCTTCGGACGGAAGTTCAATGCCCTCATAATTTCAAGAATCTGATCCCTGGTTTCCGGCTTTACAGAGTCTTTGGCGTTAATCACAGCGGAGACGGTTCCTTTTGAGACCCCAGCCTTCTTCGCAACGTCCTCAATTGTTATTCTCTTCATTTGCTTTCTGATGCCTTCCCAGCTGCCTGAGAATTGAAACGGTTTAATTTATTTTGAACTCAATATTATGTTAAAAGAGCTCATAATCAATGAAAATACAATCCTCCTGGGCGTCTCGAATCTTGAATGGGAAGCCCGGAAAATCAAAGTAGTCAACAGGTTAGCCCTGATGCACAATGTCTCCACGCGGAGTCACCTCTCCAACCTCGGATTGCGGGCGTTGCTTGCTGGACTTCGATGCGAAAATTCTCCGCTCACGCACAAAAACATTGGATGTCAAAATGTTGAAAATGCCCAGACAGCGAAGGAACTTCTGGCCAGGACCGCACGGCACGCAGTCTTGCTCCTGAAGTTCGTCTTGACTACCTTTGTCGCGGTGAGCATCCAGAGGATCGCGAATCAGGGTTTCTCGCCATGTTGTTCATTCCAAAGTCGTGGGTGATCTGAATGTCAAGGATGTTCGTTTCGAACCTGATGCGGTTGTTCATCAAGAATGATTGTCACAATTCAGTCGAGGATCTTCTCTCGCGAATGGAGGGATTGCAGCAAGTTCCGAGGTCTCTTTTCTCCTTGCCTTTTTGGCGCAACTCTGGTAATATTGAAACGGTTCAATTGTCATTAAACCCATTAAACGCTGCAGTAGACTCAGTCTTTCCGATCTGGATGAATTGATGAAAAGGATCTGCCTCCAAGCTCTCATTGCCCTGCTATGTTTCAGCCTCAGCGCTCCTGGCGGGAGCCTTCCCAGCGGCATTGATTCCACCCAACCTCCAGGGCGTCAAGGGGCGTACTTCACCGGGACCTACCACAATCTCTTTACGGAGTTATTGGGACTGAGTGCATCGCGAGCGAAGGCCAGGGTCGACAGTGCGTTTCGCCAGTTGTTCTATGGTAACGACTCCACGCAACGGGTATATTATCCACAGGGATCCGACAAGGCATACATCGTGGATATTGCGAACAACGATGTCCGTACAGAAGGCATGTCGTACGGCATGATGATTGCCGTTCAACTCAACAAGAAGTCCGAATTTGATCGGCTGTGGAGCTGGGCAAAGAAATATATGCAGCACCGCGTGGAACCCCGGAAGACCTACTTTGCGTGGCACTGCAAAACAAGCGGCGCGATTATTGATTCCACGGCGGCGTCTGATGGAGAGGAATGGTTCGTCACCGCTCTCTTCTTCGCGTCGGCGCGCTGGGGAAATGGCGAAGGGATATTCAACTACCGGGGAGAAGCGCAGGCTATTCTGGACGCGATGCTGAACAAAGAAGGAAGACCATTGAACAATGGTCGCATCACGAACATGTTCAATCGAAAAGAAAAACAAGTTGTCTTCGTTCCGGACACCGGTGCATCCGGTTTCACCGATCCATCCTATCACCTGCCGCACTTCTATGAACTCTGGGCCCGCTGGGCAGATAAGAACAAAACATTCTGGTGCGATGCCGCATCCGCAAGTCGATCGTTCTTCAAGAAAGCTTCTCACGCAGTTACCGGACTAATGCCCGACTATGCCCACTTTGATGGATCATCAATAAACTGGAGGAAGAGCGGGCACGGTGATTTTCGCTTTGATGCATGGCGTGTCGGAATGAATGTGGCGCTCGACTACACATGGTTTGCCAGAGACCCGTGGGAAGTGACACAATCTAACCGGCTTCTGAATTTCTTTCACGCCCAGGGAATCAAGACATACGGCAATCAGTTCAAACTGGACGGCACGATGTTGTCAGACGATCGCAGCATCGGCCTCATAGCGACGAATGCAGTTGCGTGTCTCGCGTCAACGAATGAGAATAGAAAGGAATTTGTCGCCGAGCTGTGGGAGAGCCCCATTCCCAGCGGACACTACCGGTACTATGACGGATTGCTCTACCTGATGGCGATGCTGCAGGTTGGCGGTGAATTCAAGATCCACGATCCAACAGGAATGCCGGCGATCGAATGCCCCGGGGAACCAAAGTAAATCATCTCCCAAACAATTTGTTTCACCACCCATGCTGTTGAAGACAGCGATCGGCCAACGTAACACTATGAGCACAATCAACTACAAGCACTCAACATTGCGCAATGCGTTTTCAACTATGTCCAATGTCCGGTCGTTGACTGGTCTTCTGGGAGTTGTTCTGCTTTTTCTGCCGGCGGCAATGTTGTTTTCACAGTCTCATTCCGCGGTTCTCAATCGATCATATGTCTCACACAAGACTGTAAAAGGGGCGTTTGTGCTTTCGTCTTTCGGCAAATCGGCCCCGATCTATGTGAGCTCTCACGACTTCCCCGGTGTGACCCGCGTCGCAAAGGACTTGCAGGCAGATGTTCAGAGAGTGACGGGCATTCTACCGCTCCTCGCCATAGATTCACTTCCAGCAGCAAAAGAGATCGTGATTATTGGTACGCTTGGAAAAAATCCGCTGCTCGACGAGCTGGCGGCCCGGGGGAAAATTGACATAAAGGGGATTGAAGGCAAATGGGAGGCATATCTGATTCAGGTGGTTGAAAAGCCTTTTCCCCATGTCGATCGCGGTTTGATCATCGCGGGAAGTGACAAACGGGGCACAGTCTTTGGAGTATATGACCTTTCAGAGAACATAGGCGTTTCGCCGTGGTATTGGTGGGCTGACGTCCCGGTACGACGTCAGTCAAATCTCTTCGTTCGTCCGGGACGCTACATGCAGGGAGAGCCCGCAGTCAGATATAGAGGCATTTTCATCAATGACGAGGCTCCGGCTTTGTCCGGATGGGCAATGGAGAAGTTTATCGGAGTTAACCACTTCTTCTACGAAAGGGTTTTCGAGCTCATCCTGAGGCTGAAGGGAAATTTCCTCTGGCCTGCCATGTGGGGAGAATCATTTTACGACGATGATCCGCTCAGCCCGAAACTTGCCGATGAATATGGCGTGGTCATTGGCACATCGCATCATGAACCGATGATGCGTGCTCACGACGAGTGGCGTCGGTATGGCAAAGGGCCGTGGAACTATGAGAAAAATGACACCCTTCTGAGGGATTTCTGGCAAAAAGGTATCAAGAGGATGGGTTCCTACGAGAGCCTGGTCACCATAGGAATGCGTGGGGACGGCGATGAGCCCATGAGTGAGAAGTCAGATATCAGTTTGCTCGAGAAGATCGTGAAGGACCAGCGGCAAATCCTGGGCGAGGTGACCGGGAAGGATGTCACGACGATCCCTCAGGTGTGGGCACTCTACAAGGAAGTGCAAGAATACTATGACAGAGGGATGAGGGTACCGGACGATGTCACCTTGTTGCTGTGTGACGACAATTGGGGAAACATCCGGAAGCTTCCAAAGCTGACAGATGCATCACGAAGCGGGGGCTACGGAATTTATTATCACTTCGATTATGTGGGTGGACCGAGGAACTATAAGTGGTTGAACACGAATCAGATCTCCCGTGTTTGGGAGCAGATGCGCCTAGCCAACAGCTACGGAGCCAATCGACTGTGGATCGTCAACGTGGGTGACATCAAGCCGATGGAATTTCCGACGCAGTTTTTCCTGGACTATGCGTGGAATCCTGATGCGTGGCCCGCTGAGCGCCTGCCGGAGTACACTCAGCGCTGGGCCGAGAGTCAGTTTGGTGGAAAGCACGCGAAGGACATCGCCGACATCCTGACAAAGTACACACAGTTCAATTCGCGCCGCAAGCCTGAGCTTCTCTCTCCTGAAACGTACAGCCTTGCCAATTACCACGAAGCGGAAAACATCGTCAAAGAGTATGACAAGCTTCTTGAGAGAGCAAAGCGCATCGAGGGTGCGCTTCCGCATGAGTATAAGGACGCGTTCTTTCAGCTCGTGCTGCATCCAGTGTCAGCCTGCGCGAATCTGAACGAGCTATACTTCACGGTCGCCCAGAATCGAAGGTACGCCTTGCAGGGAAGAGCAGCGACCAATAGTCTCGCCGAACAGGCGAAGCTCCTCTTCGTCAAAGACTCGGTCATCTCTCATTATTATAATCGGGTGGTGGCTGACGGCAAGTGGAACCACATGATGGATCAGACTCATATCGGTTACACATACTGGCAGCAGCCGGACAGGAATGTCATGCCCGAAACCAAGATGATCGAGATTCCTTCGGCGGCCGAAATGGGTGTCGCCATCGAAGGCTCTGATCGTTGGTGGCCGGCAGAAAAATCCGAAGCAGTCTTGCCGGAGTTCAATCCCTTCGGCGGACAAGCTCATTCGATTGAAGTCTTCAATCGTGGAAAAGCATCGTTCGCATTTTCCGCGAACGCTGGGCAGCCCTGGGTGCATATCACCCCGTCAAAAGGCACCATCGGCACGGAGCAGCGATTGTGGGTGAGCGTGGACTGGAAGAAAGCACCGGCAGGCAGTCATGAAATACCGATTGTCATCACGGGTCCGAACAAAAGCGCGATCGTCGTTCAAGCGGTGATCAACAATCCTGCATCCTCCCAACGGGGAAATATCACTGGATTCGTTGAGAGCAATGGATACGTTTCTATCGAGGCGGAACATTTCACGCAGGCCAAGGGGACATCATCCATTGCATGGAAGCGGATTCCGGGCCTCGGCCGTACACTCTCCGCGATGATGGCAGATCCCCCAACAATTGTCAACCAGATTCCGGGTGGCGATGGCCCCCGCCTCGAGTACAGAGTGTACCTCTTCACCAAAGGTGCGATCAAGGTCAAGGTTTATCTTTCCCCGACATTGAATTTTCAGAACAATCAAGGATTGCGGTACGCAATCTCCTTCGACGATGAGCCGCCTCAGATCATCAACATGCATGCAGGAAAGACCTTTCAGGATTGGGAAGAATCTGTGAGGAATAATATCACCGTCGAGGTTTCCCAGCACACGTTGAAAGAACAAGGCACGCACGTCTTGAAGTTCTGGCTGGTCGACGCCGGGGTGGTGCTACAGAAACTAGTTGTTGAAACGGGCGAATCGAAGCCAACCTATCTCGGACCGCCGGAGAGTGTTATCATTTCGAAAAAGAAATGACCGAGCGATCGAATAAGGAGGCTTGAGGTGACCAATCGCATGGTGAAATCGTTTCTCTTCGCTTTCCTGCTGTTCACCGTTTCCCTTGCATTCGCACAAAAGAAATCGGAATTCTGTAATCCTCTCCTCGCAGGTTTCTATCCCGATCCCAGCATTTGCAGGGTCGGGAGCGACTTCTATCTCGTATGTTCGAGTTTTTCATATTTTCCGGGGATCCCGATTTTCCAAAGCAGGGACCTGGTGAACTGGAAGCAAATCGGGCATGTGATGGACAGGCCGGAGCAACTCAATCTCGACAGCCTGGGAGTTTCCCGCGGGATTTTCGCGCCAGCGATTCGGTACAACAAAGGACTTTTCTACGTTACCTGCACGCTGGTCGACAAAGGAGGAAACTTCGTCGTTTACTCGAAGAAACCGGAAGGGCCGTGGTCCAATCCTGTTTGGTTGCCCCAAATCAACGGTATCGACCCTTCACTGTTTTTTGACGATAACGGAAGAAGCTACATCGTTTACAACAGCATAGCCCCAGACAATAAGCCTTTGTACGAAGGGCACCGGACGATCAGGCTTCGTGCGTTTGACGAAGCAACTCTCAAAGTTGTCAGCGAGGAAAAAATCCTCATCAATGGCGGCGTCGACATCAGCAAGAAACCAATTTGGATCGAAGCGCCACATATTTTCAAGGTGGGAGGTCTTTACTATCTCATTGCAGCGGAAGGCGGAACGGCGGGTTGGCATTCTGAAGTTGTTTTCAAGAGTACAAACGTAGAAGGGCCCTACACTCCTTTTGAGAAGAATCCGATCCTGACACAACGAACCCTCGACCCTAAGAGAGAATTCCCCATCACTTCAACCGGTCACGCCGATCTTGTGCAGACGAAATCCGGATCCTGGTGGGCCGTTTTCCTCGGATGCAGACCCTATACGCCGTCCGACCAAGGCTACTACAATACAGGAAGGGAGACATTCCTGGCTCCTGTCGCATGGCGCGAGGGTTGGCCGATCATCAATCCTGATAACGAAAAAGTTCAATATCATTATCCACTGCCAATGAAGTCGTCGACGGCATGCGGCGCCACGCCTCATGGCGGCAACATCACGATTCGGGACGAATTTGACTCTCCCACACTGGATTTTCATTGGGAGCTTCTGAGAACACCGAGAGAGAAGTGGTACAGTCTCTCGGATCGCAAGGGATTCCTGGCAATGAAGGTGCGTCCGGAGACTTGTTCTGATCCAGTCAATCCAAGCTTTGTGGGTCGAAGGCAGCAGCATCTTGTCGGATCGGCCAGCGTGCGGCTTGAATTCGCACCTGCGGCTGAGAATGAAAAGGCTGGGCTCCTCGTCTTTCAGAACGAAAAGCACTTCTATTACATCTGCAAATCATTGGTGAAGGGCGTGCCGTTCGTTCAGTTGTACAAATCCACATTGGAGAACGCGCCCGGAACCCAGATGGAACTGCTTGCTTTGCGGGAACTCGAAGCTGGATCGAAAAGCAATAGCCTGTTTTTGAAAGTCGAGGCTCTCGGCAATGTTTACTCCTTCTCGTTTGCGGTGGGGAAAGACAAATCGGTCATGCTCAGCGAAAACGTCGATGCCAAATTCCTGAGCACGAAAATTTCGGGGGGATTTGTTGGGTGTATGTATGCACTGTATGCGACATCGCTCGGAAAGTCGAGCGCGAGTACGGCTTGCTTCGACTGGTTCGAATCAACAGGAAATGACGAAGTCTATCGATAACAATGGGGACAACGGCGCGATGGAAACAAGGTATGCGGATCTGAAGGATAAGATTGTCCTCGTGACAGGCGGGGCGAGCGGGCTTGGATATGCTATTGCGAAAGCGTTTGCGTTGAATCGCTCCACAGTTGTTATCGCGGGGAGAGATGAGGCAAAGCTGAAGGCGGCCAAGAAGGCATTGGGTCGAAAGGTTCATTGTATACCATTCGATGTCAATGATCTCGATCGATTGCCGTCACTCGTCCATAAGATTGAAAGGAGTATCGGAGGTGTGGATGTTCTTGTCAACAATGCTGGTATCAATCTGAAGAAAGATGCGTTTCATGTGACGAACGAGGAATATCAGAAGATCATCCAGACCAACCAGACTGCAGTCTTTGCTCTGAGCAGAGAGGTTGCGAAGACGATGGTTGGTCGCGGCACGGGAAACATCATTATGATCAGTTCCATGGCATCGCGGTATGGAATACCGAAGGTCATAGGGTATACAGCGTCCAAAGCAGCTGTGGAGGGTATGACACGAGCTTTGGCAGTTGAGCTCGCGACATACGGCATTCGGGTCAATTGCATCGCGCCGGGGTTCATCAAGACGGACATGTCATCAAGAGCCCTTGACGATGACCCCGAGAGAAAGAGAAAGGTGCTGGCGAGAACTCCGATGGGCACACTGGGCGAGCCTTCGGATATAGCACACGCCGCATTGTTCCTGGCTTCAACACAATCAAAGTTCGTCACCGGGATCGTGTTGCCCGTCGACGGTGGCAATTCCATCGGGTTCTAGGGGGGCGGCTTCTTAGCCGTACCAAAAAGGCACTGTCGTCCCGAAATGTTTTTGTTCGGGACCTTGTTTTGAGACCCCGAGCAGAAGAATCTTGGGGTGACATGACGGCCTTACCTCGTGACGAAGAATGAGGACGTGTCCGGGCTTCTCAGGCGATCAAACATCAAGGGACTCACATCGGAGAAGTGAAAGAACATGACTGATCAACACTGGGATCTGCTGAAGAGAACTATCAACGGTGAGAAACTGACGCCGTTGCCGGTCGGTTTCATCGTCGACTGTCCATGGCTGCCAAATTGGTACGGGGCAAAAATACTCGACTACTTTACGAACGATCAACTCTGGCTCAGTGTAAACCTGAAAGCGATCAATGAATTTCCCGACGTGATGTTTTTGCCGGGTTTCTGGTCGGAATACGGAATGTGTACGGAACCATCTGCGTTCGGAGCGCGCTGTTCGTTTCCTGCGAATGAATTTCCTCATGCGTACAAAGTTATCCTGACTCCGGATGATATTGACACGCTGCCAACTCCCAATCCACGGACGGACGGCCTCCTGCCGTTCATGTTGAATCGGTTGAAGTTCGCGCAACCGTTTATTGAACAAGCGGGCCACAAGATACGGTTCGCTGTGGCGCGCGGTCCACTGAACATCGCCAGCTATCTCATGGGCACATCGGAATTCCTGACCCTGTTGATGATGGATCCGGAGAAGGCTGAGAGATTGATCAAGAAAATAACGGCATTTCTGAAGGACTGGCTCACACTTCAGAGAGAGACGTTCCCTTCCATTGACGGCATCTTCCTGCTCGATGACATTATCGGATTCGTCGGTGAAACGGAATTCAAGACGTTCGGGCTTCCGTATTTCAAAGAGTTGTTTGGAACCGATGTCAGCGTTAGATTCCTTCACAACGATGCACTGTGCACAGTATCAGCACCGTTCCTGCCCGAAATGGGGGTTAACTTCTTCAACATGGGGTTCGAGATTTCGCTCAACGAATTGAAAACTCTGACGGGGAACAAAGTAACGTTGCTCGGCAACATCCCTCCTCGGGACGTTCTGGCGAGCGGGACTCCGGGGGACGTGTCGAAAGCGACAACCGAACTCATCAATTCTCTTCAGGATCGTTCAAGGATTATCCTGTCCTGCGGTGGGGGCATGCCGCCGGGGGTCAAGTCTGAGAACATCGCGGCGTTTCTTCAAGCCGTGAAATCACATCCCACCGCCTGAACATGGGGAAGAAACTAACCCGGTCAGCCCCAGTTGTCGGCGTGTTGAGAATCAAGGCAATGAAAGATCTGCGGCGCTGTTACGGGTTCATTGTTTCCACCCTTCTTGCCATCGCTTTTCTCTATCCCAGGTTCTCATTTGCTCAGAGCACGATCGACACCGAACGGGCAATTCGGGCAGTAGCGAATGCTGTTGTAAACGATTCTGTGTTTCGTTTAGTGGATGAAACAACCGGTCAACACTTCAACTCTGCATCTGAGGCCCCCGTTCATGCGCGCCTGCGACTTGCGAGTCCGTATGCGGACTGGCGGTATTGGAACGGTGTGCTGAATATCGCATTGGTTCGGGTGGGAGAAGCTCTTCATGATGCCTCCTACGGTGCCTTTCCTGTCAAACATATTGCGTTCAGCTTTGATAACTTCAAGTACTTCGAAGCACGTTACAAGGGTGAGGGAAAGTGGAATTACCCATTCGGGCAGCGTTTCATCATGGAGGAACTCGATGACTGCGGAGCGATGGGTGCCAGCGTCATTGAAGTGCACCAGCGCGATCCTCAGGACCGATATCGTTCATACATTGATCAGGTCGCTGCCCACATTCTTAGAAAGCAGTCGCGACTCGCTGATGGTACGCTGGTCCGCTCCTTTCCGCATCGATGGACCCTCTGGTCCGACGATCTGTATATGAGCATCTCATTTCTGTCCCGTATGGGCAAACTCACCGGAGACAACAAGTTCTTTGATGATGCAGCCCTGCAGGTTGTTAATTTCCACAAGTATGTGTTTGATGAAACGGCGGGCCTTATGAAACACTGCTGGTACTCCGATATCGATCGTTCGGGGGTTGCGTTCTGGGGTCGGGCCAATGGATGGGCGTTGCTGGCGCAGGTTGATTTATTGGATCGACTGCCGGCACATCATCCGAAACGTGCTGTGCTCGTCGCGCTTCTTCGGCAACACATACTTGGAATCGCACAGTATCAGGATGCGGAAGGCCTATGGCATCAGTTGCTCGACAAGCCGGATTCGTATCTCGAGACTTCGTGCAGCGCGATGTTCACCTATGCCATCGCAAGATCTGTCAACAAAGGATATATTGAACCCAGCAACAGGTACATCGCTCGCAAGGGATGGCAAGGTGTGATGACGAAAATCCGCCCTGACGGTGCAATCGAAGGTGTTTGCGCGGGGACGTCCGTCAGCGATAATCTGGTCGATTATTACAATCGCCCTGCTCCGTTGAATGATGTGCATGGAATTGGTGCCGTGATTCTTGCCGGCGCAGAGATGCTTCAACTGGGTCAATGACCCCGATTGGGTGGTTCTTCTATTCGAAGAGAAGGAGATGTACATGAGTGCGAAGGGAGTTGTGGGAGGAGTTCTTGTTGCGCTGACGCTGCTCTCTATCACAAGCAGTGTTCTTTTGAGTCAAACCGCCCGTGATCTGGTCAAGGGCAATCTCATTCAATTCAATGACAATGGAGCCTGGTGCTGGTATCAGGACGAACGGGCTGTCGTTGACACTATGTCGGGAAGGCTGATCGTCGGTTCTATAGCAAACAATCGCGGTGTGGGGGGAACCGGGCGCGACGGGGATGTTGACGTTGTGTTTTTTGATTTTCAGAAGAGGACCTCGCAGAGATCGTTGCTTGCGAAAGGAAACAGCAACTTTAGCGGCAGTGACGATCACAATGCTCCCGCGTTTCTCATTCGGCCGGATGGACAGTACCTGGTCTTCTATGCGGGGCACAACAACAACTATAGTTCGTACTATCGCAAATATGCTGCGGGCGCCTGGGGGACACAACAGGTGTTTGACTGGAGCAAGCAGCGGCCGGGGGGCGTGAATTTTCAGACGACGTATTCCAACCTGTTCTATCTTTCATTAGAAGGACGGACCTACAACTTCTCGCGGGGCAACAACAAGAGCCCGAACATCATGGTTTCCACCGATCTTGGAGACACATGGTCGTATGGCGGGCAGTTGACGATGAATGCCAACGTCGGATATGTCAACGGATATCTGAAATACTGGAGCAACGGTGTGGACCGGATCGATTTCGTCTGCACGGAATATCATCCCCGGGATTATCCAACGAGCCTGTACCATGGCTACATCAAGAATGGAAAAAGTTATAAATCTGACGGTACGCTTGTCGACAGCAACATCCTCGACACGCTCAACATCCCCACTCCCGTCGATTTCACGCGGGTCTTAGCCGACAGCACCATCCTTCATGGAGACACCATGCGGCGATGCTGGAACATCGACGTTCAAAGGTACGATGACGAATCGATCGCGACACTTGTATCAGCCCGTGCTAACAACAACGAAGGAGGCTCTTCTAGTGCCATCAATCCGGATCACGATTTCATTTATTGCCGTTATGATGGCGTGAAGTGGACCTCCACGTACCTCGGGAAGGCGGGTCTAAAGCTGTACGCCAGTGAGCAGGATTATACGGGCTTGGGAGCTCTGTGCCCGAACGATCCAAACACCATCTACCTGTCAACGCCGTACGACCCTCGTGATGACACAAATTTGGGAGTTCATGAAATATTTAAAGGAGTCACCACCGATCACGGTGCAACGTGGTCCTGGACGGCCATCACCAGAAACTCCGTCCGCGACAACCTTCGTCCTATCGTTCCGGCGTGGGATAAGAAAAATTCCGTCCTCCTCTGGTTGCGCGTAACCTACTCCTCTGCTCAGCTCTTTGATGCTGCTGTCGTTGGCATCGTGGATCGCTCATCGGACGTTTCCGTGGCGAAAACCTATGTCGATGCCACACTTGCGAATACGACTCTCTCTGATGGTTCGCCGCTCACCGTCACCGGGCCGGATAGTACAGCGGGACCGGCAGACAACAAATGGCATCTCCGGACGGGAATTTGGAATGGGGGCTCAGTTTTCACATCCGCCGAACTCGGAGGCGAGAATGCCCCTGCTCTGAAGACGCATGTCACAGTTCCGCGGGCAGGAACCTACGATGTGTGGGTAAACTTCTGGGGAAATCCAACTGCATCAGCCGATTGGCGAATCAAGGCGGGGATTTCGCCCGATGCCATGCAGTTGTTCCGATCGATGGCATGCAAGCAAGTGGAGGATGGCGATCACGATACCAAGCTCGTTCTGACCGGCAGCGGCAACATCGGCCTTTACCAGGCGTACCTCGGTCGTGTGCAAACCTCGGGAAGCAATGCCTTCGATGTTTTCGTTGATGATTCAGCTGTTCAGGTGGCCACCACAGGCACTCTCAGGGCTGACATAGATCGGACTTGTTATGACGGCGTGAGCTACGCTGGCGTAAGCACCGTTGTGAATGTTCTGGAAGATCAGCAAATTCCAACTGAGTTCAAGTTAAATCAAAACTATCCGAATCCGTTCAACCCGAGTACCAGTTTCGAGTTTAGAGTTGCGAGTTTCGGATTTGTGACGCTGAAGATATTTGATATTCTTGGCCGCGAAGTGGCCACGCTCGTAAACGAAGTGCGTCCGGCCGGGGTCTACAAAGTTCGTTGGGATGCCTCGTCGCTCCCGAGCGGCGTTTATATCTATCGCCTTCAGGCGGGCAATTTCGTTTCGGCGAAGAAGTTGATCCTGATGAAATAGATCGTAACGAGAAAGGAACGTATGACAATGAATCTCCGGGCAGGGGAGGAAGGGCGGAGGGGACATTATCGATGGGCAATCTGCGCATTGCTGTTCTTCGCGACAACAATCAACTATGTCGACCGGTCGGTCCTGGGACTTCTTGCTCCGGTCCTTCAGAAGGAAATCGGCTGGAATGAAATCGACTATGGCAATATTGTCGCTGCGTTTATGGCGGCGTATGCTGTAGGCATGTTTTTCGCCGGGAGGTTCGTTGACAAGGTAGGGACAAAAATAGGATTCTCCATCTCCATCGTCGTGTGGAGCATCGCGGCGATGGGACATGCTCTGGCAAAATCGGTTTTTGGTTTTGGTGTTGCAAGAGCTTCTCTGGGCCTGGGCGAATCCGGGAATTTTCCCTCATCGAATAAAACTATTGCGGAGTGGTTTCCAAAAAAAGAGAGGGCTCTTGCAATATCTCTCTTCAACTCCGGGGCGAACATTGGCGCACTGGTGGTTCCCCTTGTTGTGCCTTGGATCGCTTTGACATGGGGTTGGCAAGGTGCCTTCATCTTCACCGGTCTGCTCGGATTCATCTGGCTGATATTCTGGCTGTGGCTCTATGAAATACCGGAGAGACATAAAAAGGTTTCTCAAGCAGAAGTGGATTACATTCACAGCGATGCGGCGGAGAGCGCGCCGGAAGAAATTCCCTGGTTGGGTTTGCTGAGATATAGACAAACCTGGTCGTTCGTTGTCGGTAAATTTCTGACGGATCCATTCTGGTGGTTCTACATCTACTGGCTGCCGAAATTCCTCAACGAAAAATATGGTCTCGACCTGGCTCATGTCGGCCTGCCGTTAATTGTTATCTATACCATGACGAGCATCGGCGGCATTGCCGGCGGGTGGCTCCCGGGCTTGTTTATCACAGCTGGATGGGAGATCAACAGGGGAAGGAAAACCGCAATGCTGGTGTGTGCACTCTTGATTGTGCCTATCGTGCTCGTGCCCAGTGCATCGCTTTGGTGGGCAGTGGTTTTGCTCGGACTGGCCACGGCAGCGCATCAGGGTTGGTCCGCGAATCTTTTCACGACTGTTTCTGACATGTTCCCCAAGAAAGCGGTGGGCTCTGTTACCGGGATCGGCGGTATGGCAGGATCAGTCGGCGGAATACTGATCGCTTCGGGGACCGGCTACATCCTTCAGGCGACCGGAAGTTACACCATCCTGTTTGTCATGGCCGGATCGGCCTACTTGATTACATTGTTCATTTTCCATCTTCTTGTCCCCAAAATTGAAACCTTCGATCTGAGGATCAAATGAGATCACCTACAAAACGAAGCGCATTAATTCTCATCCTCTTGTTTTTGATTGCACTACCGTCGTTCAGTCAGGTGAAACTGCCGCGTCTGATCAGCGATGGTATGATACTGCAACGGAACGCTCGCGTTAAGATCTGGGGATGGGCTGCAAATCACGAGCAAGTATCGATCGCATTTCGCGATACTGTCTATCACACAACGGCGAACGATAAAGGGGAATGGTTCGTCATTGTCAACGGTCTCAAGGCTGGTGGTCCGTACACAATGACGGTGTCTGCCAGCAACAGCATTGCAATCAACAATATCATGATTGGTGATGTGTGGTTGTGTTCGGGACAATCGAACATGGAGCTGCCTGTCAAGCGAGTGAGCTGGGTGTATGAATCCGAAGTTGCCAACGCGGCAAATCCATATATCCGGCATTTTGCCGTCCCGCAACGATACGACTTTCACGTAGCACGGAAGGACCTTGAATCGGGTTCGTGGCAGACAGCCGATCCGAAGAGCGTCATGGATTTCTCAGCGGTGGCATACTTCTTTGGCGTCGAACTTTACAACAAGTATCGAGTCCCCATAGGCCTGATCAATGCAAGCCTTGGTGGCTCGCCCGCGGAAGCGTGGTTAAGTGAAGACGCGCTGAATGAATTCCCGGTCCATTACAACGAAGCGCAGAAATTCAAGGATCAGTCGCTCATCAACAAGATTGAGAGTCAGGACAAGGCCAGAATAGATGCGTGGTATGCCCTGCTAAAACAGAAGGACGAAAGCTATCGCAATCCTCTGAAGCCCTGGTTTGACCCGAATGGTGATACGTCGGGATGGGCCCGCATGAATATCCCCGGCTATTGGGTGTCGACAACACTGGGGGCTGTCAACGGAGTTGTCTGGTTTAGAAAAGAGATTATAGTTCCAGCATCAATGGTGGGGCATCCGGCCCTGCTAAACCTGGGAAGGATTGTCGATGCCGATTCCGTTTTTGTCAACGGCGCCTTTGTTGGCACGGTCAGCTACCAGTATCCGCCCAGGCGATATGACGTTCCGCCGGGCGTATTGCATGAAGGGCGCAATGTGATCGTGGTACGAGTGATCAGCAACTCGGGAAACGGTGGATTTGTGTTGGACAAACCGTACGAACTTGTGAGTAACGGAACATCAATTGATCTCAGGGGCGAATGGATGTACCGGCTCGGTGCGGTTATGGAACCGCTTGGAAGTCAGACGTTTATCCGGTGGAAGCCGCTTGGGTTGTTCAACGGTATGATCTCGCCCCTCCTGAACTATGCTATTAAAGGTGTGGCGTGGTATCAAGGAGAATCCAATGCGGGACGGCCGGCAGAATATCGCACATTGTTGCCCGCCCTCATTCGGAATTGGAGGGAGAAGTGGAACCAGGCCGATCTTCCGTTTCTGATTGTTCAGCTTCCGAATTTCATGGAATCGCGCTCCGAGCCGACGGAAAGCAACTGGGCGTTACTGCGAGAGGCGCAGCTGCAGGCTTTGTCTGTGCCCCACACTGGTCTGGTAGTCGCGATCGACATCGGGGAGTGGAACGATATCCATCCTCTGAACAAACAAGATGTGGGAAAGCGCTTGGCGTTGGCTGCAGAAAAGGTGGCGTACGGGGATGAGACGGTGGTCTACTCCGGACCTATCTATCAATCAATGAAGATCGACGGAAACAAGATCGTTCTGACGTTCACAAATACAGGAAGCGGACTAAAAGGACGAGGGGGTGAACTTAAATGCTTCGCAATTGCAGGTGCAGATAAACGATTTGTATGGGCGAATGCGAAGATCGAAAACAACGGGGTCGTTGTGTGGAATGAGAAAATCGCCGAGCCGATGTATGTCCGATACGCATGGGCTGATAACCCGGCGGGAGCGAATCTCTATAACAATGAAGGGCTGCCGGCATCGCCGTTCAGGACTGATGAATGATGTCTGCTTCCGAAACCCGGGCATGACCCAACATCTTCGAACTATGAAAATTGTGATTCGAACGTTCCCATACCTAATTCTGGCGCTCATCGCAACTCTCACGCTGTCGTCTGCCACACTCAAAGCCCAATATCCGAGCTTTCCGCCGAGCAGTGTCACAAACACCATGGACCGGGATCAAATGATGTGGCAGCTTGGGCTTTCCTTTCCCGCCTTGCCGGAAAAGACGCGTGACGACAACGCGCCGACCAATGCCTGGCCCTCAAGCGCAACAAACCCCGAGGGCAATTGGACTGATTCTGCGAAACACACCATCACAAGGTCGGGTCACGGTCTCTGGAATAACTACGATGATACGTCTGCAGGTCTCTTCCCGGGTCCTCAGTCATGGAGAGTCGGTTCGTACTCAACGATCGACCTTCTCAAAATGAAGGATGGCTCATCGATCACGACACCCGCGCAATGGTGGAATCAACGCCGCCCAGAAGTTCTCAAAGACGTGCAAGAGCAAATCTGGGGAGTGATTCCGTCTGACAGCATCCTCCCGAATGTCACATGGTCGGTGACCACATCAACTGGCGGGAGCGGGAGCTCCGCGTACATTGAGAAAGTCATTACCGGAACCATTGATATTTCTCGGTATCCTTCTGTCAGAAATGTTCCAAAAATATCTGCAACGTTGAGAACCCCCGCGAATGCAACAGTGCCGGTGCCTGTGATGGTAATAATAGGCGGGGGATTTTGGACTCCTATCGATACCTATTGGGGATATTGCTCTCCGAATGGTTGGGGGGCCTGTGTTTTCAATTCTTCGGCTCTTCAACCTGACAACGGCGCGGGTCTCACCAGTTATCTCATCGGTTTGTGCAACAAGGGACACTGGAGAAAGCCCACCGATTGGGGTACTTTGGCGGCGTGGTCCTGGGGGGTCAGCAGACTCATTGACTATTTTTCGACGGATCCCAGTGCAGATGCATGCAAGGTTGGTGTCACCGGCCACTCACGCTATGGGAAGGCTGCTCTTGTTGCCATGGCCTACGAGCCACGATTGGCAATCGCATTCCCCAGCTGCGCAGGAAGCCTGGGAACAAAAATGAATCGTCGGCATTGGGGACAAGATGTCGAGAATTCAGGTTGGGACCGGGAATATCATTGGGTAGCCGGGAATTTTTTGAAGTGGATGGGACCGTTGAACGCTGGTGGCTACTTGCCGCGTAAGATAGAGTTGTGCCCGGTTGACGCTCACTCCCTGCTTTCGCTCTGCCCCCCGCGTCCCGTGTTTATCAATGGAGGTACGCAGGATTCATGGACGGATCCGTATGGCATGTACTTGACAGGTGTGGGTGCAACTCCGATCTACAAGTTGCTCGGTAAGTCGGGGTTGATCATGCCTGATACCAAACCCCAAGTCGACGTTGCATATATCACGGGTGATATTGCCTACCGATATCACAGTGGAGGTCACACGGATGCTCCGGACTGGCCGTCGTTCTTTCAGTTTGCTGCGAGATACATCAAGAACAGATGAGCACAGATTTGAATGGTGATCTCAAATCCATGAAACGCCTCATCATCTGTTGGCAATTTCATGAGTTTCGCCGGCACGCACTGAAACGCGTGAACCGCCAACGAAAATGAAATCCGTTCAAAGGAAAGAGATGGAAAGCCTGGTCATCGGCCTGGACTGCAGCACCACTGCCACAAAAGCGATTGCGTTTGACGGAAAAGGAAACGTCGTTGCTCGCGCCCACGAAGCAATCCCGCGTTCTTCACCACAACCTCATTACTATGAACAGGATTCAAACGACTGGTGGATTTCAGCGCAACGGGCACTAAGACAGATTTCCCGCCACATCGACCCCGCAAGAATAACAGCCATCGCAATTTCCAATCAGAGAGAAACATTTGTTCCACTGGACAAGTACGGCGATTGTCTTCGGCCTGCCATCATCTGGCTGGACGAACGATGCACGAATGAAGTGGAATCATTTTCGAAGGAAATTGGAAAACGAAGAATTCACCGGATAACCGGAAAGCCTCCCGACTATGCACCTGTCGTCTATCGTCTCGCATGGATGAAGAAGCATGAGCCGAAGTTGTATAAGAACATCGGGATGATTTGCGATGTGCAGTCATACATGGTGTGGAAATTGACAGGAGCGTTCAAGACGAGTTGGGCGAGTGCGGATCCGTTCGGACTGTTCGATCTGAAGAACAAGAAATGGTCTCCATTGATCCTGAAGGCACTCGCTCTCAAGGAAGATCAGTTCTCAGAAGCATATTGTCCGGGAACGGTTCTAGGAAGAATCTCGGAAGAAGCGTCAAGGATAACCGGGCTGAGCGTTGATACCCTTGTCGTCGCAGGTGGTGGGGATGGCCAAGCCGCCGGCCTTGGAGGGAATGTGCTCTCTCCCGAGCGCGCGTATCTCAATTTGGGTACAGCGGTCGTGGCCGGAGTTTACGGCAAACGATACAGAACAAGCAAAGCGTTCCGCACCATGAGTAGTTGTTCCGAAAGCGGCTATTATTACGAATGCAGTCTCAGGGCGGGGACATTCGCAATCGATTGGTTTGTCAAACTAGTACTGAGGATTGATCCGCTTCAGCAACCCGACATCTATAAGCAACTGGAACTAGAAGCGCAGAAGGTCCCTCCCGGAAGCGACCGGTTATTGTTTCTGCCGTATCTGTGCGGAGTTATGAATCCCTATTGGGACATCAATGCAAGAGGAGCTTTCATCGGTCTGTCTTCATCCCATCATCGCGGACATATGTACAGGTCGATCCTGGAAGGAATTGCATTCGAACAACTCCTCGCGATCACCGCGGTGGAGAAAAGTGTTGGCACTTGTGTTGACGAATTTGTGGCAATCGGCGGAGGTGCAAAGAGCAATCTGTGGTGCTCTATTCTTGCCGATGTCACCGGCAGGAACATGTGCCTTCCCACAACAACGGAAGCTTCTGCTCTCGGAGCCGCGATTGCAGCGGCGGTGGGAGTGGGTTGGTACGATTCATTTGCAGACGCTGCTCGTGCGATGACGGCCGTCAAGAAGACAATCCGCCCGATGCCGGGCAATAAGCGAAAATACAGAGAGCTCTTTGAGACGTACAGGAAGGTTTATCCCAGCCTGAAAAACCTGGAGGCGAGTTCATCCGCAGGTCGATGAAAACCCCGGAAGATTCGAATGGTAATTCATTGATCATTCCCCAAAAACACAAATCGCCCTGAGGCGGGGCTCAGACCGACGAGGTCTTTATGAAGGCCTGACAAAAAAGATCTCGTCACCCTGAGCGAAGGCGAAGGGTGTTGCGGCTTGAGACAGTCTTCGCCTCCGCTCAGACTGACGGTGGTTTTGTTCCGACGCAAGCAAGAAGAAACATCGTCACCCCGAGCCCCGTCTTGCGACGGGGTAAACTCCATCGAGGGGGTGTTAGGCCCGGAACAGTCTTCGCCTCCGCTCAGACTGACGGTGGTTCTTTTCAGACGCAAACAAGAAGAAACATCGTCACCCCGAGCCCCGTCTTGCGACGGGGTAAACTCCGTCGAGGGGGTGTTGCAGGCCCGGAACAGTCTTCGCCTCCGCTCAGACTGACGGTGGTTCTTTTCAGACGCAAACAAGAAGACCTCGTCACCCTGAGCGAAGACGAAGGGTGGCACGAGCAAGAATTCTTATCATCTTAAATCGCCAAGCGATCTTAATTGCAGCGAAGGCTCTCTGATTGCTACCTTACTCGACGATGGAGGGGCAATGTTCAAAGGCGCTTGGGTTTACATCTTATGCTGCTGTGATGGTTCCTACTACGTCGGCTGTACTACGGCGATCGAAAAGCGCTTGGTAGAACATAAGCTCGGGATCTTTCCAGGATACACGTCGGCACGCAGACCGGTCACGCTCGTCTGGTGTGAAGAGTTACCGGATATCTTTCAGGCCATTGTGGTTGAACGACAAATCAAAGGTTGGTCACGAAAGAAGAAGGAAGCCCTCATACGAGGGGAGGTTCATCTCTTGCATGAACTTGCAGCGTGCAAGAACAAGACGCACTTTTCGAATCGCCCGATGGGAGCCAGGAGAATTACGAAGGACAGTCTTCACCTCCGCTCAGACTGATGGGCTCTTTGTTGTTTTGTTCAATTGGCTTGTCCGCTCAACTTTCCAACCAAGTATCACTGCATCGGCGGATACGCCCCGACGTAAGATCCATCCATCTTTGACTGACCAAGCATCTTCTTAATATCTGCTGGAAGCTGAGCGCCGGATCGCGCGCCGGGGGCATTTGGCAGGAGCTGATAATTGCCCAATTCGATGCTTTTAAATATTGGGGTGCCGTCTGCATCGAACGCCAGACTGTTGCCATCGAATTGAGGATAGAGTTTGCGAAGATCGTTCAGGGTTTCAAATCCGGCCTGACCACCGCCACCGGGCGTGGGGCTCCATAAGATCACGGGAGTTGAGCCCTGCTCGATACCTCGCATATAGACGTTATGATCTGACTGCTTCAACAGGGAATGTGGAAGCCGTTGATTCATTGAGTCGGGCTGCCAGACAAAAAGGGCGGGACGGCGGTACATCGCGTCGCCTGACATGAGATTGTTCACAAAAATATGGCCTTCGCGCTTGTCGAAGTCCGGGCCAGTACTGGAATGCCATCCGAACATCCGGTCATTGGCTGCAGTTCTGGCGTTGCGGGCGATACACACGGTGCTATTGATCAACGTATTGTTGTAGATCTGCGCGTTTGAGCTGTTGAGCACAAAAATGCCCTGATCGCAGTTTACGAACACATTGCCCGCACAGACAACGCCCTTCGAGATCTCAAAGAAGAATCCATTCTGGCTCGGATATGGACGCTGGCTATCGAACACTCTGTCCATATCGCCCACCCCCTCGATCCAGTTGTTCAGAAATCGTCCGTCCACATTGCCGACATCGTACCAAATGCCGTTTGAGTACGGGAGATCAATCACCAGATTATCCTGACATGTCACACGGTAACTCTGGTTGAAGATTTTTACAGCGGCAGGATAATAACCGGTGTACCGCTCAATGTTGTTGCGGCTGAAAATGTTTTTTTCCAGCAGTACATCAGAGGAGCCGATGATATAGAGCCCTTCTGTGCTTGTATCGCTTACTTTGCATCGGCGTACTGTGAGCCGGTCTCCGCGGAGGTACGCCGCAACACGCGAACAAAACGTGATTGTGCAATCCTCAAGTGTTGTTCCTACGACATCTTTCCCATGCTCCGCCTCGGGGGAAACTCCTTCGGGCTCTTTTCCCTCCACTTCAAATGCGCGGTACGCATACTGTGTAAAGATGATACCCCGGATGATCAGGCCAATATGATCCGCTTTCATTCCATGTACTTCGCCGATGGTTCTCTTGAGCCCTAAATCAAATGCTGTGATCTCAACGAGATGATGCGCAGGATTTGCACCTATGTAGACCTGCCCGGCGTCGTAGTCGATATAGTATGAATTCTCATCAACCTCTCCTTCGCGGCTGACCGCATGCAGGAACCTGCCATCGATGAACACCATGTCGTTGTTGAAGAGGCAAAGAGGCGTATCTTTTCCAAAGCGGTCTCTCGACCACCAGCTATCCGGTTTTGCCGGGAACAAATGTGTCCACGCAGTTTTCCACAATCCGTTGCCGAGGTCTTTCCATTCCGTTGCAACGAATGTACCCTTGAGTATAGGCTGTTCATCTGTGTAGGGCTGAATTGTAATCCCCTGATTGGTAAGGAGATTGCCCGTGCGATATGTTCCGCCTCGCATGACGATGGCATCTCCGGTTTTTGCCCGATCGACGGCCGCCTCAAGCGTTGTCGGTTTGGCAAGCGATTCGCCGGTTTGATCTGCCTGCCCATCGACCGCGACGTAGAGTATTTTGCCGGAAACTTTGGGCAATTGATACTTTTGTGGAATCGGGCCATAGGGGCCGCCGGACGGTTGCGCTGTTGCGGATGTAATAGCTGAGCACAGAAAGGAGAGAACGCAAACAGCCAGAAGCAAGAGTGTAAATTGTGTCTTCATATTTAATAATCCTCGCAAGCTGTGAAGGAGCTCTGCTCCTGAACTCCATGTAGTGATCGTCGGGAGCGGAACTCCCTCCGAGCATGGCTATTTTTGTGTCACTTTCTTTCCGAGAAAGTCCCGCTCTTTGGATCCCGCAACCAGGCGGGATCCTGGAAAGCGGGAAAAGTAACCAAAGAAATCTTTCCGAAATCGTAACCCTCGTGGAGAGCCAGCCACCGCTCTTGCCATACTTTCCGTGCACAAAGCAGGACGAGATTTTGGCAGAAGTGCAATTGCACGGAAAGTAAACGCACATTCTGTCCGCCCAACGCACACCGCCGACGATTTCGGCAGCTCTGATCATGGGCATTACTCGGCATCTGAGTATTCTCTAATCTGAGACGCTCGTCGATTGTCATTCGCTTGAGCTAGATATCTTCGCAGCATCCATCCTCGCGTGCGACATTTCGGCCTGTGGGGGGACAGCAATACCACGTGCGTTAAATGTCGCACAATTGTTTCTTTCTGCCGCTTTCTTTGTCAAAGAAAGCGGCAACATATACAGGCGGTATCTAGTCAAACACAATGGTCTTTGTCCCGTGCACCAACACCCTGTGTTGTGCATGATAGAACAATGCACGTGCAAGGATGAGCCGTTCGAGGTCCCGTCCCTTTCGGACAAGATCTTTCACACCGTCCTTGTGAGAAATCCGGATGATGTCCTGCTCGATGATCGGTCCCTCATCAAGGTCCTTTGTTACATAATGGCTCGTTGCCCCGATGATTTTCACGCCCCGCTCATATGCTTTCGTGTAAGGATCCCGGCCGGCGAATGCGGGAAGGAAGGAATGATGGATATTAACGATCTGATTCGGATACTGGTCGACGAACTCCGGAGAAAGGACCTGCATGTACCTCGCCAGAATAATCGTGCTGATCCCGTGTTCCCGGAGCAACAACAGCTCTTTCTTTTCCTGCCCCGCGCGAGTGTCGTTTGTGATTGGAAAAACGTGGTAGGGGATTCCGTACTGGTTCGCCAGCGGCCGGAGATCTTCATGATTTGAAATAATAAGTGCGATATCGATATCGAATTCACCCAACCTCTGCCGCCAGAGAATTTCCTGTAAACAGTGATCGAGCTTGGAGACAAAGATCGCAACCCGCTGTTTCTGAGACGTGAAGCTGATTTGCCATGTTGCATCGAACTCCTTTGCCAGGGGAGTGAACGCAGCCCGAACTTCCGCTTCGGGGACCGAGAAATTCCGCATGTCCCAAGCGATGCGAATGAAAAAATTCTGACCATCAACGTGCTCGTCAAGATCGATGATGTTGCCGCCGCGTTCGAAGACAAAGTGTGAAATGCGGGATATCAAGCCCGTTCGGTCTTTGCACGAAAGAAGCAAAACGGCGGAGTGGACAGAATCACTGTTGAATGTTGTATCGGGCATCTGGAACTCCATCGATAAGGGAAATACTTACACGCTACTTCATCAGTACCATCTTTTTTGTATCGACAAATGTTCCGGCTTGAAGTCGATAGTAATAGACACCGCTTGGGAACGCGGAGGCGTCCCATCGTGCGGTGTATATGCCGGGCTGACGAGCTTCATTGACAAGCGTAGCAACGGTTCTGCCGAGCATATCGATCACGGTCAGGCGTACCAATTCGGAATTGACAATTCGATATTCGAAATTCGTGCTTGGATTGAACGGATTTGGATAGTTTTGGCTGAGGGCGAATGTGCCGGGCAAACTTCCGGTGGACGTCACGCCGCTAACGGTTTTCACAAGACCGTTCAGTGCATTATTCAGGCTGTCCTTTGCTGCGCTCAACGCGGTCGCCGCCGAAACCGATACTGAATAATTTTGGACTTTCGCTGTTTGCGCTGCAGACAAGGCCCCCGCGAGCGTTGTCCATGAACTGGCCGTAAACTTGTTCTGCTGAAGTGTTATGGAGTATTTGATCAGCGAATCAAGCGCGTTATAGTTTCTTCCTACGTCCACGACGGCGTAGAACGCCGGCTTGCATTGGTCCTTCGTGTCCCACAGAGAGGTGGCGTTGTTAGTAACGAACGTGTACTGATCGTTCAAGCCATCCTTGGAAACATTGATGATCTTACCGCGTCCTGATTTGTAGCTTCGTTCCACGAAACACTTGAACAACTGCCCATACTGATTCGCCTGCTGTGCCAGGATGGATGCCGATGGTGTATTTGTCCCGCTGTTGGTGTTGATGTCCAGTTCGGTGACGGCCATCTCAGTGCAAACCGTGTCATATTTATTGTAGGTAGCGATCCATTGATTAGCGGTGGGATACGAAAAAGCGTCATGCTCCTGCATGCCGAGGCCGTCGAGATTGCCGGCCCGGAAAATTGGCCCGACGACGCGTACGATCGCATCGGCTTTCGAGGCCACATAGGTATTATAGTCATTGTAGTAGAGCTTGATCTGCTTTTCGTTGTAGAACTGGGTGTATTTGCGGGCAAATTCAAACGCTTTCGCAATATAGGAATTGTCGCCGAAGGTGACATACCAATCGCTGTCCGTCCGGTCAGTGCCATTGTCGTTCATCGCCTCATTCACGACATCGTAGGCCGACAGCAATCCCGGCCAGCCTTCATGTATGGTGCGGATCATCTCCTTGATGTAGTTCTCCAGCCTGTCCGTCATCTTTGCCTTCGTCAGCCGATTGCCGGTCGCACTGTAGCCCGTGCAAAAGAACCCGGTACCAGGGGTCTGACTGTGCCATACGAGCGTATGGCCGCGAAACGTGAAGCCCTGCCGCCGAGCCCAATTAAGTTGGGCAATAATGTTTGCATTGAAGGTGATGATCGGTCTGACATCAATTGAGTCCTTCTGTGCCTGTGTGGCGGCGGCAGCATACGCCGCGGCGCTGCCGGCCAAGTCGACTGTGTAGATCGGTTTCATGTTATTGCCGGGCGACATCGAGTTCATGTGGTACTTGATCAGGGGGCCGCCATTGACATCCACGACGTTCGATTGCCCCAGTACCACAGTGTCCGTGGCGAACCCGACGTGAGTATACGAAAGGAGGCATCCGATATAGAAGTCTTTCGCGAAAACATCTTTCAATGCCGGAACGTTGGTTTGGATTTGAGCTGAGGCTTCTACGCTGAACCCCAGACTGAGGAGAAGAACAACCTGCCATTTTTTAGAACACAGTGCGCTGCGCATTGCATGTACTCCCTTGTGAATAGTTTCTTGCTGCGGTAGAAGTCCGACTTCCACCCCGATACTTCATGAAGAAGTCGGACTTCTTCAAAGAACTATTCTTGTCCCCTGCACGTTCTTCTCAATTCAGCACGAACGTGGTGACACTGAGAGGTTCCAGTGTATAGCTGAAGGTGCCGTTCTTAAAGGAAACGCCGCTCTGTTGTTCGCAATTCTTGCTGCTGGATGTAACGTAGGGTGTGAACGTTCCAACGGTTCCATTCCACAAAGTAAACAGTTGTGCAGCTGTCGATGATTTCCTGTTCACGGCAACGAGAACGATCTTTGAACCGTTCCGATACGCCGTAACGTCAACCTGCGATCGGAAACTGTTGTCTGTTGAAAACAATCTATAAGAACCGGGGCGGACAAAACGGGCAAACTGTGACATGACATAGCCGCGCTTGGTCACCACTCCGGACTCGTCAATAGGTCCATAATATCTCACAATATACCACCAGACGTACGCATTCATGCCAGCTTTCATACAATCGCTGATCTGTTTTCCAGTGTTGAGCACGCCAGCTGGCGGCGTGCTGGTCGCCCCGAGCCATGTTGTATCAAGATCGAGGTACTCCGTCATCCACAATTCCTTCCCCTTGGTGGTAGCCAGAGGGTAGGATGTAAGCCCGCCTCCATAAAGATGGCCGGCGATAATTGCGGTGTTTGATGCAGCGAGAGAATCGTTGAGCGTCGGATCCGATAACGCATGGACGAAGTTCTGCGATTCAGGCATCATGACTCTCGTTCCGATGGAACCTGCGTTATTCTTCGTGAAATTGAGAAACTGTGTGCCGTTCCAGCTGCACGACTCGTACGTAACAGTGGCGTCCGGCTCATTTTGAAGCGAGATTGCATAGAGGGGCGCGCCGTTCGCGGACATATAGTCGGCAAAGCTTTTCAAATAGGCGGCGTAATCTGCATATGAGCTTGCATTGAGAGTACCGCCGACAATATTGTTGTTGCTTTTCATCGCAGGTGGTGGAGTCCAGGGAGTTGCAAAGACGATTGCCCCAAGCGACTGAGCGAGTTTGGCAGTGGGAATTTGATTCCTAAACGGGTCCGATGTTGTATCTTTGTAAGGAACGCGAAGGCGAAGGATGGAGAACCCCAATTGACCCGGCCCGCTCCCAAATGCTTTTTGTACCTGGTCAGACGTCATATCGGGTCGCCATGGCAGAATATTTGCCGCCCCAAAACCCCTGATCAACTGCTGCGGATTGTCAGCATAAATCGTCGCTGCCGTAGGATCGGGGTATGTGCCATTGGCGCTAACCCCGAAATCCTGCGTCGAACTGCTCTGAACGGTTATATTATCGAATTGCTGCGCGATGACGGGAGGAAACGTGCTGTCTGTGTTCGCTATTCGTACGGAATAACTGCCCCCGAGGAGATCCGCGTTCGTTCCTCTTCTCGACTCAGCAATCTGTGGAACGAGAAATCCAGCGGACGAAACCGTCATTTCGTTTCCGCCGAAGCCATACAACATCTTTTTCACCCGCGTTTCGTTCTGGGCGCGCAACTGATAGAAATATATCCCCCTCGAGACGACAGCCCCGGCATTGTTCTTCCCATCCCACAACATCCCGTGTGTTCCGACCGCCTGATCTCCTACTGCGAATTTCCTTATTTCTCTTCCAAGAATATCGTAGACCGTGACGGTTACATCGGCCGGCTTGTCGAGTTGATAGGATATCGCCGTTGAAGAAGAGAACGGGTTCGGATAGTTTTGTTCCAGCCTGAATTCCGAAGGCGGGGCAGCGACTTGGCTCACAAACGTGACGAGATTGATGGAATATCTCCCGGCAGTATCTGTTAGGACAGAGGTCTTCTTCGTCGTATCCCCTTTGTCGACAAACGTCACGGAAGCAAACCGAGCGGCGCCCGAAGGTGTAGTCACGGCACCTCTGACGACAAGCGTCTGAGCAGATGCAGTCAAGGAAACCAGCGTCGAAAGCGTCAAAAGAGCAACGACCGCAGAAACAACGCGAACGGTGAGGTCTTTGTGGTCAGTGTTCATTTGTACCTGTAGAGTTGCACTTTCTGAATGCTGAATGTGTTCCCGTTGAGATTCAAGTGCCTCCCCTGATGACTTTGGTCTCCGTTCATACGGAGGCCGGGCGCCCACTTCCCGTCAACGAAGCGCCCTTCATCCATAGTGCCGATACCTGCGATGGAGCCGTCACCAGCAACGGTTTGAAATGTCACGATCACGCCGCGGCCGGCGATGTAGTACTCATTCGGAGAAACCATGATGATCATGCAACCGAATCGCGGTGTTTCTCCGTCGGCCCGCGTGGCATAAGGCCAGCTGTACTCATGGCTGACAGTGAATACGTAGTCGCCGAGTTTCAGTTCAGCTTTCTGGTTTGCGCTGTCGAGCAGCGCTCCGGTCATCGTTCCCTTTCCCTGATTGGCGAGGATCAGAGGGGTGAGCTGCTTCAGAACGTCATACGCTTTTGTGACCTGGTTGTTCTCCGGATGCTCCAATGATTCTATCGAAAACGGGCTGTAGCCCATAGCGTTCAACGGGCCGATCGCGTAGAACGCATTGGCCATGCTCTGAGCGTTGCTCGCCTCCGGGACGAAGAGCGGATTCCCCGGGCGGTCGTACTTGGTGACCCACTCGGCAAAATTTTTGAAATAGAGATCAGGGGAGAGAAAATCTATCGCAGGAGCTGCCGCTTTCCAGACATCGAATAGGTGGGGGAGTGGTCCGGCGCTCGGATATTGCCCGGGTTTGTAGCCGGGCCGTATCAGAGCTGCGTTGACGTACATAGGGAGCGTATACTCTTTCTTGCCGGCCTCGGCAACTGCATTTGTGTATTTTGCGAAATACCAGGCCATGAACAACTCATCCGTCAGTGGCCCCTTGTCAAATATCTCTTCCCACGTTCCCGAAGTCTTGAAACCCCGGTCGCCCCAGGCCTTTCGAAGTTCGGGGGTCAGTGACTCCTTGTTCTTCTCGAGGTACTGAAGCAATTCGGCCGAAACATTCGCGTTGAAGGCTCGATCTGCTTCCTTGCTATGATCCCGGGAATCCGGGATCATGCCGATCTCATTTTCCACCTGTACCATGACGACGGTATGATAGTCTGCATCGACCATGCGGATGTGCTTCATGAGCTCGGAAAAAACCTTCTTGTCAGCGTTCAGATTCTCGTTGTTGAACGGCGTCAGGATTTCCTGAGCCCGACCCTGTGCATCCCGGGCGCGCGGAAATTTCTCTTGATTTATTTTGACCCAAAACGGAGCGTAGCAGGACATACTGTTTTTCCATGTCCCGAACCAGAGGAATACCAGTTTGATGTTATGCTTCCTCGCACCGTTGATTGCACCGTCCACAAGTGTGAAATCAAATTTCCCTTCGCCCGGTTCGATCAATTCCCAGTACACCGGCACGAGCAAGCTATTGAGGTTCATCTTCTCGATCTTGGGCCAGATCTCATCCAGATACTTCAGGTCGGACGCGCTGGAATTTCCCGTCTCACCGGCGAGCATCAGCATCGGCTTGCCGTCAACGATGAGCTGAGTGGCAGTGCCATGTTTTTCCAGATGGGGAATAGTTGCAGGTTTGTTCGTCTGGGCCTTCAGAGAAAACCCGATGAGCACGAGCACAAGAAGGCACGTTCCTGTTCTCGACATACAATCTCCTTTCACATCGAAATGTCGTCCTGACATGGTTCTGGTCAGGACCTTGTCTTGAGACCCCGAACTGAAGTCCCGCCTCTCAGGATTCCGCTCACAGGCGGGATTCATAAAGCGGAACTTTTCGGGGTGACCTGATTGCCGAGGTTCCTTATTTCGCGAGAATCATCTTCTTTGTTTCCACGAATTCGCCAGCACGGAGGCGATAAAAGTACACGCCACTGGGCAGCCCCGAGGCGCTCCATCGAACCGAATATGTTCCCGGTTGTCGCTGTTCGTTTACGAGTGTCGCAACTTCTCTTCCCAGCACATCAAGCACCTTCACCGAAACAAACTCGGAACTCGCAACTCGCAACTCAAAATTTGTGCTTGGATTAAACGGATTTGGGTAATTTTGCGACAGACTGAAATCCTTCGGGACATCATTATTCGTTTCGACAGTTGAGATCAGATCTCCTGTAACAAATCCGGAGGCCGAATAGTCGCTTGCTCCATATTGATTCACGCCGCTTACGCGCCAATAGTATGTCGAATTTGCCGCCCGGGCACTAAGCCGAAGCGTTGTATCGGCAACCATTGTGTCGACAACCATGCCTACGAACACACTGTTGTCGGAAACCTGAACGTGATAAGATGTTGCAGTGGCAGAAGATTGCCAAACTAAAAGCGGATTGCGCACAATCCCTATTTGATTGATGGGTGAAATCAGAGATGGAGGTTGGGGACTCGAGACGTATGTCCGCAGCCATTGCATCGCGGGGCGTTCTCGTCCATCGGAGTACAGTAGATAGGTGTTGGGATACGAACTCCAAACATCGTTTTGGATATATCCCCAGAACGTAATGCCTTTGACCCCGGGATTGCTCCAGAGAATGGGGAAATAAATCTTGTACTGTGACACCTGGTTGGAATCAATCGGTTCATCAATATCAAACTCGGTAATGTAAACGGGAAGCCCGGTCGCCGTAAGTCTGTTGAGATTGGTTTTGATGTCGGTTAGACTGTAGTTGTAACCTGTGGTGCCGATATGGCTCCTGAACTCGAAATAATGTCCCTGTACACCGATGCCGTCGATCAGGCCGCGGTCTTTTAGGAGGTTGATGATCGTCAGATAGGTGTTTGCTGTTGGTGTGCTGCCGAGGATATTGTATTCGTTCACGAGGAGCTTGGCGTTGGGGCAGTACTTCCGCGCAAGTTGAAATGCGGTAATGACCCAGTCCCATCCGGTTGATCCGTTCCCCCCAAGCGCTGCAAGATAGGACGGAGGAGCGTGAATAGGCTCGTTTACAACGTCGACGAAATTCATCTTCGGATACTGTTGCCCGACACGACTGATCCAATCCTCGACCGCTGCTCTCACGGCAGCTGTATCGGGATAAAGGGCGCTCACCCATGCAGGCTGTTGACTACCCCACACCAGCGTGTGATGTTTGTAGAGGAGGCCGAGGTTCTTCGCATAGTTGTAGATCGCGTCCAGGTTTGACCAGTTATATTGTCCCCGTGCGAAGGAGACGGAACCCCATTTGCCATCGTTCCCCGGCGTCACCTGATTCCAATATTGATACATGTTTCTCTCAGGGGGAGAGCTCGTGCCTGCTCCGAGAAACTTCTCCTTGTTGCTGGACAGGGGTTGTGATGAAGCCCGTTCAGATAACAGCGTGAACGCCGTGAGAAATATCAAAACGATCGTTGTCAACCGCCGTCCATAGTGCGACCAAGTTCGCGTTGGTACAATAGGTGGTTGAAAATAATCGTCCCGAATTTCCGAGGGGTTGACGCACGAAATTCTGAGCAAGGAAAGCATAACAATCCTCTATCCTAAGAACATCGATTCAGTTCAATATGATCAAACGATGCCTGAAAACAAAAACAGCCCGCCCGAGAAACACGGACGGGCTGTCTGAACAATGAAGATGTTCTACTTCATCAGAATCAGCTTCTTCACAGAACTGAACGATCCCGAACCATCCACGTTTCGGGCATCGATCCGGTAGAGATACGTACCGCTGCTCAGTCCGGACGGGTTCCAGCGAACCACGTAGCTGCTCGCCGCATGTACTCCATCGACGAGCTGCGAGACCATCCGGCCCAGCACATCGTACACACGGATTGTCACATACGCGGGCTTCGCAACGTCGTAGCGGATCGTTGTCGAAGGATTGAACGGATTGGGATAGTTCTGTTCCATCGCGAATGTCGTTGGCGCCGTGGAGCTAGCTCCTTCAACGCTCGTCACACCGACAATCGAGGCGATGGGCACAGACGCGACATCGACATAGTCAACTTTCACGTTCGTCAGTTTCAGTCCGGTTACGGGAGAATCCCCGGAGATCGCGAAGTTGATGCTGTTGAATTTCGTGGCTGCCAGCGGCATATGGGAGTCGGTGAGTTTTCCTGTGATCGAATAGCCACCCCCCTGTTTCGCCAGCTTCCACCGGACATCATTCGATGTCGTAGACTTCGCATATGCTGTAATTGTGAAGTCGTAAACACCCGCCGGGAATGGTGAGTTCGCCGGTGTTTGAACATCGGTGCCCAGCGTGTAGTTGGTCGTCCATCCTGTTGCCGGATAGTCGGTATGCAGCCACGCTCCGTTGATGACACCGCCGGAGCTTGCACCCTGATTGACTCCCGCCCAGTTGAAGAGCCCTGTTGTACTGATTGGTGGGACGAACAAATATCCATTGGTATTGAATTCGGTTCCATCCCAGCGTGTGGAGTCTGGAAGTGTGGCTTTCGCAGTGTCCAGGATGACCTTTCCTGCCTGATCGCTATAGAAAGTACCAAAGCGGAATGTGCCGGGGTTAAAGAGCCCACCGCCGACAAATTCCACTGATCCTGTCAACACCATAGCCTTTGCCGCCGTGGGTGCAAGGGCCTCGAAACCGCCACGGATTGCAGCCCACTTGTCATTCGCCTTCGTTCCCGAAATGGTTGCATTACCGACGACATCGCCCTGCGTAAAGGTCCATCCGTACATCCTGCCGCCGATGAAACCCCAGTCCTTAACATAGTAAGCTTGCCATGGAGCAGTGGGAACTGTTATCGGCGTAGTTAAGTCGACTTTGACGTTCCTGATGTTAACCCGCTTCATTGTGGCGTCTACACCAGAACCATTGACGCCAAAACCAATGCTGTTAAACCCAGTTGCTACAGGCGTCGGATCAATGAAGGAGCCGCCCCACCAATAGTAATTGCTTGTACCTGCTGTGTGCTGTTGTATGAAATACCACCGCACTTCGCTTCCACCAGTAGCGAGCGGTTGAACGGATATCGCCCAATCATAGACGCCCGCGGAGGCTACTTGATTGGAAGGGGCTTGCAGTACAGTCGAAATAGCTCTGCCGCCATTGCTATTGGTGCTCGTCCAGGATTTTGAGTTAACAACATACCACTCAGTCCCCTGTTCGCCAACACCGCCACCACTGCCATTTGCTATGGTGCCTGCGCCTGATCTTGGATCAAACTCGTATCCCCAGGCGACGGTATCCTCGCTCCATGCAGCAGCAGGTGTATTCCTACCAGTCAGCGTACCTCTTTCATTGAATAAGGCATAACGAAGCCACGTGTAAGCAGAACCGTTGCCACCCCCAACAAACTCAAAAGTGCCGGTGATGACGAGGGCTTTGTCAACGGTTGGTTTAACAGTTTTTAGAGTTGAATCCTTTTCTCTAAAACCACCTTTAATCGTCATCCAATTACTTGGAGCAGCAGTACCACCCATACTGGCATCACCAATCAGATACGTTGAGTCATTGAGTATAGTCCAATCCTGGGTACCACGGGGTGTGCCACCCCAAGCGTCAACGTAAAATGACTGAAATGGGGCTGTCGGCACTGTGATCGGTGAACCAAGCGACACTTTGACATTCGTTAAATTAACCTGCTTCATTGTAGCGTCTACACCAGAACCGTTAACACCAAAACCGATGCTGTTGAACGAAGTTGTTACCGGTGTAGGATCAACGAACGAGCCGCCCCACCAATAGTAGTTCGTTGAACTTGCTGCATGCTGTTGTATAAAATACCAATTTACTTGGCTTCCACCAGTCGCGAGCGGTTGAACGGATATCGCCCAATCATAAACACCCGCCGTTGCTACTTGATTGTACGGGGCTTGCAGTACAGTCGAAATAGCTCTGCCGCCATTGCTGTTGGTACTGGTCCAGGATTTTGAGTTATTGATATACCACTCAGTACCCTGTTCACCAACACCACCACCACTGCCATTTGCTATGGTACCTGCGCCTGATCTTGGATCAAACTCGTATCCATAAGCGTTGGCATCCTCGCTCCAGGCAGCGGTAGGTGTATTCTGTCCGGTCAGCGTTCCGGCTTCATTAAATAAAGCAAAACGAAGCCACGTATAAGCAGCACCGTTGCCACCCCCAACAAACTCAAAAGTACCGGTGATGACAAAGGCCTGGGAGGTGGTTGGTGTCATGGGAGCAAAACCACCTTTGATCGACATCCATGCTGTTGGAGCTGCAGTACCACCCATAGAGGCATTACCAGCTGGTGTTGATGCTGTATTAAGAACAGTCCAATCAGAGGTACCGCGAGGCGTCGAACCCCATTGAGTAACGGCTGTCTGAGCCTGCAACATATTTCCCATCACGACAAGAAATATGGTTGCGAGAACAATTAACACGAAGAGTTTCTTCATGATATTCCTGCTCCTGTAAAGAGTTTGTGAATTGTGGATTAGTTGTTATTTCATGAGAATGAGTTTTTGTGTAATCGAAGCTGTTCCGGATTGCAGACGGTAGAAGTAAATACCGCTTGTTAATCCCTTGCCGTCGAATGTTGCAATGTACTTACCAGGATTTTGAAGCCCATCATAGAGTGTCGCCACTTCCTGGCCAAGCGCGTTGAACACCTTCAACGAAACGTAACCCGTCTTTGGAACAGAGTATTCGATGTGTGTTGTCGGGTTGAATGGATTCGGATAGTTCTGGCCAAGCATGTACTCCTGAGGAACGATGCCGCTCACCTTCTCTACGTCAGATGCCAGAGGATCCTTGCCGGTCGAGAGCCAGGTGTTGAGTCGTGTGTTTTCAGCGCTCGCCTGAGCCGCCCACGCCGTATACTGAGTCGGCCACCAGTGATACAAGTCTCCCAGGGGGTAATTTCCCATGGCTGCAGTCTTGAGCGTGGTGTTTGTGTATGACAGGTTTTCAACCAACGGCCACAGCTGACTAATGCTATTGTACGGCCTCCAGGCCCAGTTTGTATCCGAGTTGTCGTTCCATTTCCTGTAAAGGAAGTTTTTCACGAGCCCGGTGTCGGTCGGAGGTGCAATAAACGCTGGATTGACGCCATCGGTGAGGGCGAATCGGTTGATATACGGAAAGACTTTCTTTCCGTTTGCAACGCTATCAAAGAACGTGAGTGTCGTCCGCATGAGCATCGGCCTCGGCGCCGGGATCTGATCATCCTGCCGGTTGAGATGAAGATTCTTGCTGTACGGATTGCCATTCGGCCCCATCCAATCAACAATCCACTGATCGAGATAATTAGCACTATTCGAGAAGAGGATGCGCCGATCCTGCTCGGTCCACGGGACTGTATATGAAAAAGTGGCAACGCTGTCTATTGAAATAATGGCGCTACCCGGCGTGCCTTGCGCTGGAATATAGCCTTCCATCCAGCTATTCACGAAAAGGCAGTTTGTTACGGAGAGCTTGTACCACCGACCCTGTTCCAAAGCAAATTCCACAATGTCAAGGAACGTGCAATGGTTCATCTTGATGTAGTCCGCATACTCGTCCGCTTCTTGCATGACGACATAGCCCATGTTCGCAAAGGTGCAATTCTCGAAGGTGAGACTGTCGGAATGCCATCCGGTGGTGCTGTAGGGGTATGACACGGCCCGACCATAGTATTTGAGGTGCGAGTCCATGCAGTTCTTCCAGTAGCAGTTTTTGAAGTTTCCTCTGAAGTGCTTGCATGCGACATCCACGGATCCTGAAGCATCCCCCGGGCAGGGGGCGTAGTCGAAGATGACATTTTCGAACGTCCCTCTCTGTCCGTTGACCGCGAGCGGATCATCCTGGAAGGCAAGACTGGAGCCAACCTGAGCGCCGGTTGCGTTCGCGTACAAGAGCCAAACGTTCTTTAAGCTGAGGTTTCCGTTTACGGCAAAGTTGAATCTGGTATCAGGGGTGCCGCTGGCCGTCCAAACGATCTGCGGAGGGGCAGTGGCCTGTGTCGTTCCCGGTGTAGCCCCTTCGATGTTCAGTGTTTGTCCAGACGGAACGTTGATTGTGCCGGTCGAGATATAGTAGCCGTACGCCTCCAGCTTGAACAATGTTGTGGAGAGCTTATTGGCAGTGATGGCCGTCTGAATAGCTTTGTTGAGGTTTCCTTCGGTACCCCCCGTGATGTCACTGACCACATTCACAATGGTCTGGGCAAACCCCGATCCTGGTACCGCGATCAAGAGGGCCACAAGAAAAACTGTAAGAACCAGTCTCTTCATGATAATTCTCCTTGTTGATGATGTAGAGTGAGTTATAAGAACGAAACAAGACGATACTCTAGAATTCTCTTTCGTTTGTCGAGCGTCCCGACAAGACTCGATCGAGTTCGGGTTCACTCATGAGGTGCTACTGTCCTAGTTGATATCTCACGCCCAGATTTGCCGTCATTCCGTAGTTCTGCTCGATCGTGAATCCGCTGATCGATATTTGTCTGGAAACATTCATCCTATTATTAATATTCGTCAAGTCAAGAAACACTTGGAGGCCGGGCAAGGGGAGCACTTGCCTGAAAGAGGCATCAACCCTGAAGTAGTTGTCCGTGAAACCATCTGCTTCCGGGAACGCACCGATGTTGCTGACAGAATTTCCTTGGAATGCAAAGGTCACCTTGCCCGAAAAACCCTTGTAGTCGTACCCCACGAAAGCGTTTGCAATGTCATTCGGCTGGTACAGCAGCCGACCGGCTCGGGAACTGTCGATCTGAGTAATGACCTGATTGGGCGGTCTACCAGCCGTCTTCTCGTCTCTCAACGGATAGCGCGCTGAAGACGAGATGTGTGTGTAGTTGATACCCATCAGCAAGCCGTTGAATGGGAAGGGGAGATACCAGAATCTCGTCTGCAGATCGGCTTCGACACCCCGCACGTAAGCTTTGAAGGGATTGTTTATGTAAGTGTACAGCAACGCGCCGGATTTCGGAGGGACGCCGAGTGATGAGTACGTGCCGATCGAATCATATCCCGGTGGAATAATGGTTGTTACCCGGGTGATCGGATCGTAGTACTGGTGCAGTTTGTACTGTGTGTAGAAAGTAAAATTCTTCACTTCCTTGTAGAATCCACCGATCGACAGAAGACCCAATTCGTTACTGTGGAAGGTAAATATCAAATCGTGGTTGTAGGCTTGCGCGGGTTGCAGATGAGGGTTGCCTGCCCAGACGTTCGTCTGAGTGTAGTCCATCGTATAGTGCGGCGAAAGCTGATGATAGTCCGGCCGGGCAAGCGTTTGGGCGTACGAATACCGTGCGTCGACCCAATCGAAAATATCGACCTTCGTCTGCACCTGGGGGAGAACGAAATGATTCTCCGGATAAATGGCGGCGTCAAAGACTCTTTGAGTCGCTGGATTACGACCGTCCGCGAGATTGTAAGCCTGATAGATGCCTTTGATTTCTTCATACCGGACCCCGCCCACCACCATGACACTCGGGCCAAAGTTAATCTGCGACATCAAGTATGCCGCGTAGTATTTCTCGACGTACTGGTAGTCGTTCGTCAGCATCTGATATGCACCTTGAAACCATCCACCAGGGTTTACCGAGGTTGAATTAATCGCGTCGAATGCTGGCACATGACTGATGTAGTTCACGACCTGGTCTAACACCCCAGGATCATTAACCCAGTACATACTTCCGAAACTGTTGTTCAGAAATGGATCGTACAGTTTCGAATCGTGTGACGTAAAGTTGCTTGTCCGGAATCTTCCGGTTGCGTCGGTTACCAGGAAAGGAAATTGGGCTTTCACGCCGTCCATAATCTGTCGGTCTATAGTGGTCGCCCCGTTATTGCCCCCGCTTGCACCCCAATACGGCGTATTCTGATCATTGATATGATCGTTGCGGTTAAATTCTCCTCCGAACTTGAGGTGGCCGGAGATTGCTTCTCCAAGACTAAAGGGAACTTTGAAACTGCCTTTGAACACCGCATCCTTCTCGCGATATTCGGATGAGAACAGGCTTACGGACATCAGATACGCAGTGGTGTCGCTGACGTATCTCACATCGGATAACAGGTTCTCGGGAATCACATTTGATTGTTGAGAGGAAGAGCGTGCGCCGCCAGTCTGCTGGAACTGGTAGTACGGTGAGTTCGGCAAGTAATTCTTCGAGTAGGTGTACGCGCCCTCAAGGTCAACAGACATAAATCCGAAATCACTTTCAAATTGCAAAGAGTTGACCCCCGCATCAAGGGTCCCTTTTCCGGACCGATATCTGAAAAGGAGGTTGTTGTTCTGATAGTCGAGGACGGTGTTGTAGTCCCGATAATCCGAGTTCAACTCGCTGAACATATTCACCGACCTGAGTGTACCAAATGGCAGTCGATAGTCCAGGATAAGGTTGCCGCCATATCGTTTTCTTGTTTCCTTGTGTCGATTGAGTTGGACATTGTTGACCTGTACGTCGTTGTAGCCTGTGAGCGGGTTGATTCCAATCTGGGCGGTCGAGTAGGTGGCATTCATGTTGTCCGCATCGCGGTCGTATTGCTCTGCACTGCCGAGGAAATAGATGCCAAGAGCATCGTTGAAGAAACGATCGCTGACAGATCCAATTCCCCTGTAGTTGCCGTAATTGCCTGTCTTTTGTGTATAACCGGACTGCCACAGAACATCGGAGTGCATCGATGAAGGAGCTTCGCGCAGTTGCATATTGACAACCCCACCGATGGCATTTGCATTCATGTCGGGAGTGAGAGATTTGAAAACCTCGATGGACTTGATCATATAGGTGGTGATCATTGTCAAATCGACGCTTCTGTCGTCGTAAATAAACCCTGAAGTTCCGCCCTGAGAAGCTGTGCCGATCTGAGTACTTCCAGTTGATGCCATCGTGATGCCGCCCACCGATACCTGATTGTACTGAGGAGCCAACCCTCTGATGACAACCTTGTTTGCTTCGCCGGAACTCTGGAGCGTCGAGACACCCGGCAAACGACTCATGGCAGCCGCCGCGTTGAAGTCTGGGAGCTCCTGGATTCTTTCCTCCGACACCATGTTGGCTATCTTGTTGGAGGCCAGCTGCTGGTTGATCGCCTGCATCTGTCCCACAGCTTGTGCCGTGACGAGGACTTCCTGTCCCTGGATTACGGCCCCCGTGAGAGCGAAATCCGATACGACTACGCCATCATTGCTCACGCTTACAGTTGCGGTCTTTGGCAGGTACCCGACATAGGAGACCTGAAGGGTATATGTTCCAGGCGGCACGCTGGGGAGGGTGAACGCTCCATTCAGATCGGACGCCGTCCCTGTGCTTGTCCCTTTGATCGTGACGTTGGCGCCGGGGAGCCCTTCCTTGGTGTCCTTGTCAAACACTTTTCCCTTGATCGTTCCGTTCGCCATGAGAGAAGAAGCCGCGAAGAACAAGAGTAGTGCGATCGCTGCTGTTGTACGAACCAGTAAGTTTTTCACAACAGTGTCTCCTTTATGATGTTCTGGCCTTATGACGGTCGAAAAACGTGCACGCTTCGAGTGGTAATTCAACATATGGCCTTTATTCGCTTCGTGTGATGGTGAAGCTCAGTTTCGGTTTTTGTTGCCGAGGCTGACTTGAAAGTGTCAATGTCATTTCGATCCCGATGTTTTCCAATCGGGGGAGAAATCTTTCTTTTTGTTCAGATTTCTCAGTCGCTTCGCTCCTTCGAAATGACAAACATGACTTGTTGAACAACCTCGGAATGACAAAAACGAGTTCTAACGAAATATGTATGAGTTGAGAATATTCTCAAGCATTTCCTGCCGTCCGCTTGCAAGATCCGGCGCCCCCTCTTTGACAGCCCACTTCTCGAGATCGCTCAAACCGACTTTTCCGGACATGATCTTGGCGCCCATCCCCGAGTCAAAGCTCTTGTAGCGCTCTGCTACAAATTTTGAAAACACCTTCTCTTCCATAATCTCGTGAGCGATCAAGAGGCCGCGTGCAAATGCGTCCATGCCGCCGATGTGCGCGTAGAACAGATCACTCGGATCGATGGAGCTGCGGCGCACCTTCGCATCAAAATTGAGTCCGCCTTTTCCCAGACCGCCTTGTTTCAGAATGATGACCATCGCGAGCGTCGTTGAATAGACATCGGTCGGGAACTGATCCGTGTCCCATCCGAGCAAAAGATCTCCGCGGTTTGCATCCACACTTCCCAACTTTCCTGCTGCAGACGCAACAGCAAGTTCATGTTCAAACGTATGTCCGGCAAGCGTTGCGTGGTTTGCCTCGATGTTGAGCTTGAAGTCGTCGATGAGATCGAATTCTCTGAGGAAGGCGAGGGTGGTTGCAGCATCGGTATCGTATTGGTGCTTGGACGGTTCCGCGGGTTTTGGTTCAATGAGGAATTGTCCCTTGAAGCCGATCTTCTTCTTGTAATCGACCGCCATCTGGAAGAACCGAGCCATCTGCTCCTGCTCTCGTTTCAAATCCGTGCTGAGGAGCGTCTCGTATCCTTCCCGTCCGCCCCAAAACACGTAGTTCTCTCCGCCAAGTTCTTTGGTTGCCTCGAGAGCATTCTTGACCTGCGTCGCAGCATGAGCCATCACGAGAGCGTTTGGATTTGTTCCGGCTCCCTGGGAATAGATGGGATTGCTGAACAGGTTTGCCGTTCCCCACAACAGCTTGACGCCCGTCGCTTTCTGCTTCTGTTTGGCGATACCGATGATGGTTTGCAAATTTCTGATCGACTCGGTGACGGTGACGCCTTCAGGAGCGATGTCCCGATCGTGGAAGCAGTAGTAGTCGATCCCTAATTTCTGAAAGAACTCGAATGCCGCGTCCAGCGTCTCTTTCGCACGGTCCATCGGGTCGCTTGCCTGCCGCCAAGTGCGCTCGATGCTTGGGCCACCGAACCTGTCAGCGCCATTACCAAGCATGGTGTGCCAGTACGCAACAGAAAAGCGAAGATGTTCAGCCATCGTCTTCGAGCCGACCCGCTGATCTCTATCATAGTACTTGAAGGCGAGCGGATTCTTCGAATTCTTGCCTTCGAAGGGAATGGTGGTCGGGATGTTCGGAAAATACGTCTTGGACATTCTTCTTCTTTCAACTATTCATGACAGTTCTTGGGGCCTACAAACAACAACGGATACGCGAATATGGTCACGCCCCGTCTGGAATTCAAGCTGTCGGCGTGGCGGTTGAAAAACTCTTGCGCCGTTCGGCTAATTCGTCCTGAATTTGCAGGTTCAATTTCTTCGTAATTCCATAGAACAACAGCGCAATCACGCCGATCAGGAAGGTGATCGCCGGATAGACGCTTCCTGTGAGTCGGATGCCCAACAGCGCTGAGTCTGACTGCACGGCATTGGGCACATAGCCGTATGTCGCAAGCAGCCATCCACAGATGGCGCCGCCAAATCCTAGTCCTGCCTTCAAAGCAAAGACGATTCCCGCGAACACCACACCGGTAGCACGACGGTGTGTTCTCCACTCTGCAAAATCCGCAACGTCTGCCATCATTGCCCACAGCAATGGAATTGTTGGGCCGTACGCAAGAGACTTGAGGATGTTCAGAACAAATGTGAGTTCGACTGCTTCCGGCGGGACAATGATGAACGATAGTGTGAAGAGGGTCGTGAACGATAATCCGACGAGGAACACAAGGCGTTTACCGAACCTGATCGCCAGCCATTTAGAAGCCAGAACGCCGAGGATGGTAACCAGCTGGCCGCTCATGTTAAAGAGGCTGAAGGCGACCGACGTGACGTTGCTCCGATCCTCTTTGGCGACGAGTCCAAACGCATTGAGCAGATCGTGCCACCAGGAAGTGGTGACATGGGCGCTTTCGGCCGCAGTAACAAGCCCCCACGATTGCAGGAACGCGAACAGTTGGTCTTTGCCGAGATAGTACGTGAAGTAGTAGAACATCCCGCTTCCCCACAGCGCGAGCGTAATGAAGACGAAAAGCGTGAGCACAAACATGGAAATCCATGGTTTGTTCTTCAGGAGATCGGCAAAGTCCTGCTTGGGAGAAGATTTCTGATTCGGATCAGGGTGAATACGTTCGCGAACGCTGAAGAAGGTAATGACGAAGAAAACGACGCTCAGTGCGGCAAACAACCCGATTGTCAACGTCCATCCTGCGGCGGCATCTCCGTGTCCGAATTTTCCAACCAGCGGGAGCATCAATCCCTGAACAAGGAACGATGCAGACATGGCAAAGAAGAACCGGTAGGAGGAGAGACTGGTGCGCTCGTTGACATCGCCCGTGATGACTCCATTGAGAGCGGAGTAGGGGAGGTTGTTGACTGAATAGACCGTCATCAGAAGAATGTAGGTGATGTAGGCGTAGATCACCTTCCCGGTCATTCCAAAGTTCGGCGTCGTGAATGCGAGGACAAACATGACGGCGAACGGAATGGCAGACCACAGAACCCAGGGCCGGAACTTGCCCCATCGGGTATTTGTGCGGTCGGCAACGACGCCCATGAACGGATCAAAAATCGCGTCCCAGAATCGACCCACGAGAAGCAGCGTCCCCGCTGCAATTGCGGAAATGCCAAAGACGTCCGTGTAAAACCCAAGCTGAAAAATCAGCATCGTCTGGAATACAAAATTGGCAGCCGCATCGCCAAAGCCGTAGCCAATTTTTTCACCTACCGAAAGTTTCTCGTTAGTCGATGCCACAAGTCACCCGCGTATGAGTTTCTGGATGTGTTCGGTGGACTGCTGGACCATTGTTCGTCCTGGTCTGCTATTCTACGTGAAGAATCGTTTTGGTGAGGTCCTGATCGCGGGAAGAATTCCCGACCATGATCTCAAAATCTCCGTTTTCAACTCCGTACTCCATATCGATGTTGGTAAATGCCAGGTGTTCAGGCAAAATGTCCAGAGCGACCGTGATCGATTGACCGGGTTCCAGATAGATTTTCTTGAATCCTCGCAATTCCTTCACCGGTCGCGTGACAGAGCTGATGAGATCCCGGATATACATCTGAACAGTCTCACCGCCTGCGGTCTTACCGGTATTCTGAACATCCACGAGCACTCTGGTCGATTCGTTCTTGCGAATGGTCGACTTCTCCAGTCTCGCATGAGAAAAACTGAACGTTGTATAGCTCAGGCCAAAGCCAAAGGGGTACAACGCCGTAATGTCATCAAACAGATATCCCCGGCGCGCTGAGGGTTTGTGATTGTAGAAACAGGGAAGATGTCCAACAGACCGCGGAATCGAAATTGGCAGTTTCCCCGCAGGATTATGATCTCCGAACAGAACATCCGCTACAGCATGGCCGGTCTCTTGCCCCAAGTACCAGCATTCAACAATGGCCGGCACGTGTGGCTGGACGTAATTCATTGAATTCGGGCGACCATTAAAGAGAAGAACGACAATCGGCTTGCCGGTTTGGAGAACTGCTTTGACCAGATCGTTCTGCATGCCAACGAGATCGAGGGAAGCTCTGTCGCCGAGGTGAGTCTTGCTCCAGGCCTCTCTTGAAGTCTGCTCATTGTCGCCGAGGGCAAGAATGACGAGTGCGGCCTTCTTCGCCGTTTCCACGGCCCGATCGATGGCTTTCCGATCGTCCTCCGGATTTGACGGTGTTACGACATCTTCATCCCAGGAGCCGCCTACCGTTATCTTGCATCCTTCACTGTAAAGAACGTTGAAATTCATCCCGGCTCTCTCTTTGATACCTTGGAGAACCGAAGTGTAGTGTTTTGGCCTGCTGCTGTATCCTCCCAGAAGCTTACGATCTGCATTCGGACCAATAACTGCAATGGTATCACCTTCTTTCAAACGGAGAGGCAGCAGATCCCCTTCGTTTTTGAGCAAGGTGATGGTCTCGTGCGCAGCTCGAAGCGCGAGCTTTCGGTCCTTTTCAATCTTGATTTCCTGTTGAGGGACATCAAAATGAACAAATGGATCTTCGAACAATCCCAGCTGGAACTTGAATCGCAGCATGGGGGAGACCAGTTCATCGATGACAGATTCGTCGAGCCTGCCTCTTTGGACAAGCTGGATCAGGTTGGGATAGCAGTCTGCATCGGGCAATTCGATATTGACGCCCGCCTCCGCGGCGAGAAGTGCAGCTTCAACTTTGTCTTTGGCGAGAGAGAAGCTCGTTGCCTCATCTCGTTGGTTCAGTTCCGTGATCGCAAAATAGTCTGAAACAGCCATACCCCGGAAACCCCACTCGTTGCGAAGAATGTCCCGCAACAGCCACTTGTTGGCATGTGATGGGACCCCATCAATTTCATTGTACGAGGGCATGATGCTCAGGGCATTCGCCTTCTGAATGACTTCACGGAATGGATAGAAGAACGTATCGCGCAGGAGGCGTTCGGAGAAATTCCCCGGGCCGCAATTTGAACCGGATTCGGGCTGACCGTGGGCGGCAAAGTGCTTCAGCGTTGCAATGACTCGTTTCTTGTCCTTCATGCTTCCGTCACCTTGCAACCCTCGAACAGCAGCGATGCCCATTTGGGCGACGAGGAAGGGGTCTTCACCAAACGTCTCTTCGACGCGTCCCCAGCGTGGTTCGCGGGCAACGTCGACCACCGGGGTCAATGCCTGATGCGTTCCGCGCGAGCGCGCATCCTCTGCAATTGCTGTGTAGATTGTTTCGATGAGAGCGGGATCGAATGTGGATGCGAGTCCAATGGGTTGGGGGTAGCTTGTGGCATCGATGGCGACAAGCCCGTGGAGACATTCTTCGTGAAAGATCGCCGGGATGCCGAGACGAGTCTCTTCTAGAAAGAATCTCTGGAGAGTATTGGCAAGGTCCGCCATCTGCGGAGCGTTGAGGCCGCCGGACGTATCGCTGATGCGTGCCATTTGACCGACGCCGTTAGGGTAGCTTGCCTTGAGTCTGTTGAGATCGAGTTTTCCGTTTTCGTCGAAGAGCACAGTCTGCTTCTGTCGCCAGACACAGATCATCTGAGCGACCTTCTCTTCGATCGTCATACGCTTCAAAAGATCTGAGAGTCGATCATCGACTGTGAGTCTGCAGTTCTTATAGTCTGGTATGACTTCCTGGCTCAAGGTATCGGTGTGAACGGGTTTTTCCATCATTGTCATGTTCCGTGGCGAGAGCTGGGGCTGTCGATCGGGAGAAGATTGGATGATCGGCCCATATGACAGGTGATCCGGGAATTTATCTGCACAGACGCTGCAGTGTGGCGAAGGAACTGTAGGAGACCTCCGTCAATTTTCCCGGAACGCAACCACATCTTCCGCCGTGAACCCGGCCTTTCGAAGGAGAGAGAACCATCGGTCCTGTGGAATTGGCTGACGCGGAAGGTTGGAACTACGGTACTATTTAATGGGTTAAATAGTGATTGAACCGTTTCAATATTAAACAGGCGATTCGTAAAAGGCAAGGGAAAAAGCGATGCTCCGGATGTGAGAAACGGCCATTTTGAGCCAGAAATCGGCGATCTACTTTCTGTCTCCCTCTGCGATATTGGTCCCGATGCCACTTCAGGGCTGACGGGCGCATATCCGGAAGCTGCAATCCCAGAACCTCCACACTTTGCAGGGACAACATCTCCCGGGTCTCAGGATCTATGGTGCCCAAGCAGCATACTCAGAGAGAGGAACACATCGCTGACACGCAAGTTGAAGAAACTTCATGTTGAGAAAAAAATGCATATTGCCTCAAAGACGATGACCGAAAGAACATTTCAGAAGGACTAGCATCGATGACACTTGAACCCACATGGAGATGGTTCGGTCCGTCGGACCCCATCACACTGAAAGAAGTGCGGCAGACAGGCGCAACCGGCATCGTGACGGCTCTGCACCACATCCCGATTGGTGAGGTGTGGTCCGTCGATGAGATCATGAAGAGGAAGAGCGATATTGAATCAGAGGGGTTGCGTTGGTCTGTCGCGGAGAGTTTGCCGGTTCACGAAGAAATCAAGAAGCGTAAAGGCAATTACGGTCAACGTACGGAGAACTACAAAACCTCCCTGCGAAACCTCGGACATTGCGGTGTTGACACGGTCTGCTACAACTTCATGCCAGTTCTCGATTGGTCGCGCACAGCTCTGGAGGTGGAATTCAAAGACGGATCCATAACAACAAAATTCGAAGCCAAAGCGTTTGCAGCATTCGATCTCTTCATTCTGAATCGACCAAACGCAACAAGAGACTACAGCGACGAGCAGTATCGTCAGGCAAAGAAATACTGTGAAGGTCTCGATGAGGACCGAAAGGAACAACTCAGAGAAGCCGTGCTCCTTGGTTTTCCGGGATCAAAGGAAGCCTACACACTTGAGCAATTCAAGTTGGCACTGAGGGAATATGATGATGTCGGAGACGAGGGACTCCGCGAGAATCTGTATGGATTTCTTCGCGAGATCATTCCGGTCGCAGAAGAATTCGGAGTATCCATGGCAATCCACCCGGATGATCCTCCGTGGCCATTACTTGGTCTTCCGAGAGTCGTGAGCAACAAACATGATGTCGAACAGCTACTGCATGTCGTCAATTCGCCGTCGAACGGATTAACTTTGTGTACCGGCTCATTGGGAGCTGGCGGACAGAATGATTTGGTGGATATGGCGGACAGGTTCGCGAACAGGGTAAGCTTCATTCACTTGCGAAACGTCACGAAAAGCGGAGAGGGTGATTTTCTAGAAGACAATCATTTGGAAGGGGATGTGGACATGTATGGTGTGATCAAAGCCCTCATCCTCGAGCAGAAGCGACGTGAAGGCGAAGGACGAAGAGATACACGATTACCGATGCGACCGGACCACGGCCATCTCATGATAGCTGATCAAAAGAAGGCAAACATTTATCCCGGCTATTCCTTGTTCGGAAGAATGCGGGGATTGTCAGAGTTGCGAGGGATGGAACTCGGCATCAGGCGGTCGCTTGGATTGTGACGAAAGAAACCGGTCCCGAAGTGACGCGTTCGGGACCGGTGTTGTTCATCATGCGATCCACCTCATCGCGGTGCTCTTCCGTGAGATTTACTGAGGCATCGGGAATAGTGGGTTGATCATGTTACTCAAGCGGGATGCGGTTCTTGTTCAGACGTAACCACGCTTCAAAAGTCTGTAGCCCCGGATTCAATGATCGGGTAAATTCGAGATTGCGTGAACCACAATAGTCCTGCTCGAAATCGCGTTTAAACTGAAACATGTTGCCCATATCCTCAGCGCCCGGAAATCCAAAACCGCGATAGACATCTGGTGAAACCTCATTGTAACGCACGTCCCTTCCAAGCGCTTTGGTGAGTGAAGTCGCCATCTGTGCGCCTGTCAGGTGCTCGCCGGCAATGCCGACGGTCTTTCCGATGAACTCACGACCCTTCTTGAATATTCCGTAAGCACACTTGCCGATATCTTCGGAAGAAATTCCCGGGAGCTTCTTATCTCCCATCGGGAACGTGATGGCGAGTTTCCCGTCAGGGCCCTTCTTTGGACCTGAACCGAAATAGATGAGATTCTCCCAATAGAATGATGTAAGGAGAAACGTCGTCGGGACGCCAAGATCTGTGAAGACATGGTCCGCTTCGCTCTTCGCATCGAAGTGTGCCACCTTGTACTTGCCCAGGAGAGTCGGCATTCGGTTGTCACTAAGCGGTACCCACTTGCGAGTATCCTCGAATGTTGACCAGATCGCGTGCTGGATACCTGCATCCTTCGCTGCATGAGCCATCGCGATTGCCTGTGTAATCTCTTTTTCCGGCGAAAAGTCCGCCCAGAAGAACGTAACGCAATAGACTCCGTACGCACCCTTGAATGCTCGCTTCAGGCTTTCTGGGTCATCGACATTAGCTGAGACGACCTCAGCGCCCAACCTGGCGAGCTCTTTCGCCTTGTCAGAGTTGATGTTTCTCGTAATGGCTCGAGCCTGAAAGCCGCCATTGGGATCGTTGAGGATGGCTCGGACGAGACCGCCTCCCTGCGCCCCGGTCGCACCAACTACTGCTATGATTTTCTTTTCAGCCATACAATTCTCCTTGTCGAACTGGAATAGACCCTCGGACCTTTGAGGGTTTGAACAAAGCACGACACCGTGCTCACATCGGGAAAAGGAGCTTTCCTGTGCGGAAAATGGGCAATTCAGTGGCGGAAAAACGTATGCGTATGAAAAGAAGGACCCAATTCTCTCAGGATAACTCTAAGTAACTCCCCAACAGAATGAACATTGAACTCGTTCCAGCCGCTCGTCCACACCAAAAGAGACATGGCGTGGTTCTTCATACTGGTACTGTCGCCAGCCTGAATCGTCTGTTTGTACGCTATCAACTTCTGACCAATGTTTGCAAAGCAATCTGGACTTCTGGCGTCAAAGGATTCTTCCGGGTTCGAAACCTCTCACCGCCATTTTGTGTTGTATATAATACGCCTTTATGGCGCTCGGGAAGGAAGATTCCCTCAACTGGTTTGAAATAGCTCGATTATCGGCAAAACATCAACAGAAGAAGAAAAGTCAGCACAATGTCTAGAATGATATGCGTCATCTCTCTTGTTCTGGTTTCAGCACTACCGGCTTGGTCGCAGTCCTCACCCGACTCACTATTGCAGGAAGGGACGCTCCAGAACTGCGTTCGGTATGCACTGTTGCATCAACCGCTGGTGCAAGAGTCGCTGATCGATGAAGAAATTGCAGAGCGCACGATCCAGGGCAAACTCGCCGATTGGTTTCCGCAGTTGAGCGTGAATTTCAACGTACAACACAATCCCCAATTGCCGGTGGCGATTGTCCAGGGGGTTCCGATCAATCAGGGTCTCGCGAATTCTTCGAACATCCAGTTCACCGCGACGCAAACGCTGTTCAACAAAGACGTCTTGCTCGCCAGCAGCAGCGCCAGCGATGTCAGAGCTTTTGCGAGACAACGAACCTCGAGCACCAAAATCGATGTTGTGGTCAACGTGAGCAAGGCATACTACGCAACGCTGGTGACGAAGCAACAAATCGCGCTGCTTGATGAATCCGTTCTGCGGCTCGAACAAAGCTACAAGGATGCGTACACCAAATATCAGGGAGGCATCGTCGACAAAACAGACTACATGCGGGCCCTGATCGCGTTGAACAATGTGAAAGCCGACAGGAATCAAGCCCAAGAGTTGTTAAAGGCACGATATGCCGCTTTGAAGGAACAGATGGGTTATCCGACCGGCGCGAACCTGAATTTGGAATATAATGACTCACAAACTGCTCCCGAAGCGCTGGTCGACACAACGTACTTTGTTCACTACGACAACAGAATTGAGTTTCAGTTGCTACAAACACAGAAGCGCCTTCAAGAGGATAACCTCAACTACTCTAAGTGGAATTTCTTTCCATCGTTGAGCGCCTATGGGGGATACACCATCAACTACCAAAACAGTCTCGCGAATCCTCTCTTCAACCAGAGCTATCCCTACTCGTTCGTCGGTCTCCAACTCTCCTTCCCACTCTTTCAGGGGGGGAAAAGGCTCCAGCAGATCAGGCAAGCGAGTCTGCAGGTTGATCGATTTGATTATGATCTCTTCTCACTGACAAACAACATCAACACGCAGTATGCAGGGGCGTTGGCAAATTACAAAAGCAGCCTCAACAACTACAAAGTCCTGACAGAGAATCTCCAATTTGCCCAGGATGTCTATCAGACCATCCAGCTTCAGTACAAAGCCGGGACGAAATCATATCTCGAATTCATCACCGCCGAAACTGACCTGAGGACGGCACAGGTCAATCGGACCAACGCTCTTTATCAATTGCTGATCAGCAGACTGGACGTTCAAAAGGCGCTCGGGACAATTTCTTACTAACAATCGAATGGATCATTCAAGTATGAAACACTTCATCCTGGTGCTGGCACTCCTGCTGGTTGTCTCAGCACTGCTCTCTTCCTGCAGTGTCAACAAGGCAGCAGAACAAAAGGGACCTCCTCCGGTACAAGTTTCGGTGGTTGAGGTCAAAACCGGAAACGCGACATATCATGATGAGTTTCCCGCCACCGTTGTGGCCCTGAATCAAGTCGACCTTCGGGCCGAAGTGTCTGGGTACATTACCGACATCTCGGTACAGGATGGCCAACATGTTGTGAAGGGGATGAAGCTCTATTCGATTGATCGACAGCAATACGAAGCCGCCTACGATCAGGCCCGGGCGAATCTGAATGTCGCCAAATCCAATCTTGCCAAATCGCAGCAAGACGCTGACCGGTACGCGGATCTCGCGAAAAACGACGCCGTTGCGCGTCAGACGCTGGAGCATGCACAGGCGGATCTCGAATCGGCCAAGATGCAGGTCGCTGCAGCTGAAGCGACGGTCAAGAGCGTGGAGACAAACCTCCGGTATTCCGTTATCTACTCACCGTTTGACGGGACGATAGGAGGCTCACTCGTGAAATTGGGGTCAGCAGTGACAACGGGTCAGACCGTCCTGAACACGATTTCCTCCGATGATCCCATCGCAGTCGATTGCGCAGTTGACGAAAAACTGATCACCAGGTTCAACGCCTTGCTGCAAAGTTCTGCCAACGGCAAGGATTCGACGCTGATGATCACCCTCCCTGATCAATCCCTTTACCCGTACCTCGGTCACCTTAGTTTCCTTGACCGTTCCGTCGATTCGCAAACAGGGACCATCAGAATTAGGATCGTTTTCCCCAATCCCAAGAGACTCTTGAAAGCAGGGCTCACGTGCAATCTCCGTGTTCGCACGACCAGCGCGTCAGCAAGCATGCTGATTCCCTACAAAGCGGTCACAGAACAAATGGGGGAATACTTCGTGTTTGCAGTGAAAGAAAACAAGGCAATGCAGCGAAGAGTCATGCTCGGCATGAACATCGACGATATGGTCATTGTGAATAAAGGACTGCAACCCGGTGACCAGATTGTTGTGGAGGGGATGCAACGGTTAAGAGAGAACTCTCTCGTCCTGGTGACTCCTGCGGGGTCAAAACCGAGCGGCGACAATCGACATGGCATATAAGACTCCGACAAGAAAGCGATGATCGCAAACACATTTATCCATAGACCCGTCACAGCAATTGTTCTCTCCATCGTCATTGTTCTCGTCGGGCTCCTTTCGATTTTCAAGCTTCCCGTCAGCCAATATCCGGACATCACTCCGCCGACCGTCCAGATCACGGGATCGTTCAGCGGCGCAGACGCCCAGACGGTTGAGCAGACGGTCACCACTCCCATCGAGTCTCAGGTGAATGGCACACCCGGCATGGCGTATATGCAAGGGAATAGCACGAGCGACGGCCGGACGACGATCAACGTCACCTTGAGTGTCGGCACCAATCCGGATATTGCGGCGCTCGACATTCAGAACCGTGTCGGCATTGCGACGCCGCAGCTCCCGGATGATGTGAAGCGTCTCGGATTGACCACCAGGAAACGAAACCCGAGCATTTTGATGCTGGTGGCCATGTATTCACCCGAGGCGACACACGACGTCACCTTCATCGATAATTACGCGAACATCTTCGTCAGGGACGCATTGTTGCGTGTCAGTGGCGTCGGCGACGTGTTTACACGCGCCGATGATTTCAGCATGCGTGTCTGGTTGTCACCCGATCGGCTTGCACAGCGCGGCCTGACCGCCAGTGACGTTGTAAACGCTCTTGCCGAACAGAACCTGCAAATTGCTGCCGGCTCGGTCGGCGCTCCTCCGCAGAAAGATGTACAGGCTTTTGAATACACCGTGTTCACAAACAGCCGTCTCAAATCAGAAGAGCAGTTTGGAAACATCATCATCCGGTCGAATCCGCGGGAGGGCTCCGCGGTCCACCTGCATGATGTTGCCCGGGTCCAACTCGGCAAATTCAGTTATGCCAACAATTCGTTTGTCGACGGAAAGCGAGCCTCTTATTTGCTGGTATATCAGGCTCCCGGAAGCAACGCCCTCGATGTCGCTGAGGGAATATACAAGACCATGGAGACGCTCAAGAGGTCCTTCCCCAAAGACATCGACTACGTTGTGCCGTTCGAGGCGGTCTCTGTTGTGAAAGTGTCTATTGATGAAGTTGTAACAACCTTGCTCGAGGCGTTGGGGCTCGTCGTTCTCGTTGTGTTCCTGTTTCTTCAGAGTTGGCGCGCGACACTTATCCCGGTGCTCGCGATTCCCGTTTCGATCATCGGCACATTTGCGTTCTTCGTACCACTTGGTTTTACCATCAACACCCTGACGATGTTTGGTTTTGTGCTGGCCATCGGCATTGTGGTAGACGATGCGATCATTGTTGTGGAAGCGGCACAGCATTACATCGACCGGGAAAAACTCTCGCCAAAGGATGCGACGTTCAAAGCCATGCAGGATATTTCAGGGCCGGTGGTTGCAATTGCCCTCATCCTTGCGGCGGTCTTCATTCCGGTTGGTTTCATTCCCGGCATTGTTGGGAGATTGTACCAGCAATTTGCCATCACCATCGCGATCTCTGTTCTCATATCTGCGTTTGTTGCTCTGTCGTTAACGCCGGCTCTTTGCACGCTTCTTCTTAGGCCGTCACACTTCGACGAGACGTCGAAAGGTCTGAACAAGTTCTTCGCCCGTTTCAACACCTGGTTCGAGAAAACAACCAACTCGTATTCGAATGTCGTCAAAGTGTGGATACGCAGGGCTCGGTACGCCCTGATTATGCTGGCGGTCCTCTATGTGGCCACCGGGGTGCTTTTCAAGAACAAGCCCACGGGCTTCATACCGACCGAAGATGAGGGTCGTTTGTACGTCACCTTTGAACTACCCGAGGCGTCATCGACGACAAGGAGCCTCGAGGTGCTGAACAGCATGATGGATATCCTGAAAGACACGCCGGGGATTGGCCATTTTGCCGCACTGGGAGGGCTCAATGTTGTGACGTTTGCAACGAAGTCAAACAGCGGCACCATTTTTGTACAATTGAAGCACTGGGACGATCGGAAAGACCAGTCGCTTCAACTGAGTTCGCTGATTGCCACCTTGCAGCGGAAGTTCGCGGCGATCAAAAGCGCGAACGTCGTCGTCATCTCGCCTCCAGCTATCCCCGGCCTCGGACAGACGGGGGGCTTCACCTTCGAGCTCGAGCAGCATGAAAGCACGGATGACATCAAGCAGTTCGAGAAGACTGTACAGTCCTTCGTGATTGCGGCGAACAAGCGTCCGGAACTCAGTCGCGTGTTCTCGTTCTTCAGCGCGCACACACCGGGATACCAGGTAGATGTTGACAGAGAGAAGTGCAAGAAGCTCGGACTTTCCATTGCAGACGTCTATTCGACGCTGCAGACATTTCTCGGGAGCCGCTACGTAAACGATTTCACGATCTACGGCCGCAATTTCCGTGTCGTCGCTCAGGCCGACACCATGTACCGGACCAACATCCAGAACCTGGAGAAGTACTACGTTCGGAATGCATCAGGCCAGATGATTCCACTAGGGACACTCGTCACCACCAAGGTGATTGAAAATGCACCGCTCATCACGCATTATAACCTTTTCCGTACGGCAGAGATCAACGGCAATGCGGCGGAAGGATTCAGCAGCGGTCAGGCGATTCAGGCGCTGAGGGAAGTGGCAGCCGATGTGCTGCCGGCGGGCTACGGTTATGAGTTTTCGGGCCTCAGCAGGGAAGAGATCAACGCAGGAAGCAGCACACTCATGATCTTCGGATTGTCTGTTGTGTTCGTCTTCCTGTTCCTGACAGCGCTGTACGAAAGCTGGTCCGTTCCCTTCGCTGTTCTGCTGGCAGTGCCGATCGGCGCGTTTGGCGCCATTCTCACACTGACACTTCTCCCGAGACTGAGCAACAATATCTATGCGCAAATCGGTCTGATCACGTTGATCGGTCTGGCAGCGAAGAATGCCATCCTCATCGTGGAATTCGGCAAGGCGCGCGTCGACAAAGGTATGGAGCTGGTAGAAGCAACCATCGAGGCTGTGAAGCTGCGGCTTCGGCCGATTCTCATGACATCTCTCGCCTTCATCCTCGGAGTGTCGCCGCTGGCGTTCGCCACCGGGGCGGGTGCGCAGGCAAGAGCGACGATCGGTTGGACAGTGCTCGGGGGGATGTTAGCAGCAACCATGCTCGCGATTTTCATTGTCCCCGTTTTGTTCGTTACGATAACGCGAATTGCGTACAGCAAGGAAGAATTGGAGAAGTTGAAGAAGGAAGCCCAGGAGCGATCAGAGGTGACGCCTCACCTGGAGTGAGCGGAGAGCAGGAGATTCGCCATACCATTGAGAAATGAAAGCCGATCCGTGAATGGATCGGCTTTTTTTGTTCGATAGTGGGAGATTCTGCGAAACCCATCGCGATCATCGGATAATTACGGGTCCCTCGATTGAAACCCGAAAATGTTCCTTAGTTGACCGTGAAATTCGCCGTTGCGACGATTTTGTTTGTAGCTGACAGAATTCCTGTTGCACGATAACTTCCGGTCGTGCTCCACAGAAACGCTGACATCATAATGTGACCGTAGCTCTGAGGATTCGTGAATGGGAACGATCCTGCCGTAGTGTACGTCCCGCCGGAGTTCTTTTCGATCTTGATGGTAACGGCCGATCCAGCCATGTCGTCTGCGCTCTCCAGTCTCCAGTAAATCATGTTGTTCGGAGTTCCCACAAACGTCGATGTCTCTCCCGTGATCGTAAACGTGGATGCACTCATGCCGGTGCCAAGTTTCAGATTGTCGGTGAATTGGTCGCTGTTGGTGCTGGCGTCATCCTTTTTGCAGCCCGCCAAGAGTGAGATGAGCAGTACGGTGGTCAGGATCGAGAGAAATGATCTGATCATTGCTTGGTTTCCTTTCTTTTGCTTTGAAGCGAAGGTGAACGGTAGAGGAGTGTGTTCGAAACGGTTGCTCGCATGACATCATTGGACCTGGATCACAGATCCTTTTTCCGCTACACCGAACACGTTGGCCACATATTCTCCAGCAATTGAACAAAATGCAAGACGGCGGTGTGCTTTTTATTAACGAGGTGTTCTCTTGTTGACGACGGTCACAGAAAACTTGTTGCGGAAATCGGAATGGCGGGACGAAGAGGTGAGAACTCGACAGCGGAAACAATGGAGACAGGACGAGGGAGCCCGTTATGTCTCTCCTCGGTTGAGCGCTTCCGTTTCCTTCAGATAATTCCGCCAGGCAACAAAGGTCTCTGGTCTGTTGCAGGAATCGTACACCTTGCCCTAGGAAGTGAGTGGAATGTCACGATTGAAATGCGGCATCGCTTCGGGGATGGGAAGCGAGAGCTCAATAAACCCCGCGTACGCACCGTCCTGAAACCAGGGAGACTGGTAGATCAGTTTTTTGATTCCCCCTTTTTCAATCGTGTAGACATTGGGGGACCCGGTTTCGAGCATTTGTTTTACCTTCGTGCGTGAGGGTTCGGGGTGGCAATCGAGCAGGTTTGTCCCGATCAGTGCTTCGCCGCCGTCGGCTTCGAATGTGGCGCAAGCCTTATCGTTCATAGCGAGAAGCACTCCTTCCGCATCACAGACGGTGATTGCCGCGGGGAATTCACGCACCCATCGATCACTATTCATTGATCCATCCTCTTTCTTTTCAAAATCCCTTATGTATGAACTTCGGAGTTTGTTTGCGGAGCCAATCCGTCGACTGCCTCGAGAGGCACCGATCGCCACTCCGCGATCTGTGTCATGATCGCGTGTCGAACCTTATCCCTGAGTGCCGAAACATCATCCATAGTCATCGACGAGGTATCGACGGGGGGAAGAACTTTGATGCGGATGTCAGAGGACTTACCGAATTTCCAACTGTTCTTCGGGATGCAATCGCGCGATCCCTCGACAACAAGAGGAAGAACCGGGACCTTCGCCCTGATCGCAAGATGAAATGCCCCGTCAGAAAATGGGCGAACGCGGCCGTCGGTTGTTCGTGTGCCTTCAGGGAAAATAATCACAGAGCAGTGCTTTTCGAGATATCGTTGTGCTTTGATCAACGCCAGTGCGCCGCTGCGGGGATTTTTCCGGTCGACGGAGATATCTCCTGAGAGATGCATCATCCATCCTATGATGGGGAGCTTGAAGAGTTCCACTTTTCCCATCCACTTCATCTCCCAGGGAAGATTGCTGATCAGCGGAATGTCAGCGAGAGACTGATGGTTCGAAACCACCATGTAAGGATTTCGTGGATTGGTGATCGTTTCGCCGGAAATGTGCAGTCTCCACATAGGGTTCGCCCACAACATCGCGTTGCCGAGCTTGCGGAAGAGATACCCTGTCCGGTAAAGAACCGGATCGCGGTCAAAAAGACGGCTGATCACAAGCAGGGGAAGCCACAGGAGGATGAGCAACGAGGAAATGAGCCAGATGAAGGAAGATCGTATCATTGAGTTCTAGAGAAGCGGTCAGAAAAATCGTTCATTCACACAAAGATAGTAATTCGTCCCCGAAAATCCACGCTCTCAAATCAAGGTGATCCGTGAGAAGGTGGTGCATCGGCCTCATGCTTGTGGGAATGCAGTTTTCATTGAAGAAAAAGGTTTGAAGCATAAGATATAGCAAAACGAGCCTTTTCCAAAAAATAGCTGAATTCTCGGATATGACATCACCCACGAATGCTCCTGAGATTCCATGACTCTTGATCATCGGTTTGCGATCGGATTGGGGAATCTCAGCTGCAAGAGATTGACGTTGTTCGATGATTACGACGGAATACTGGTGGCGAAGATCTTTGAGTCCATTGGCACACATGTCATCAACGCCTCCCAGAGCGACGACATGATCGTTGCGTTCCTGAGGCGGCTGGTGTAATGGATGGGTTGTGTATCAGCGTGATGATGATGAAGGCGACGAAGGATGCATGGACGTCGTTCTACGATGGGGACCGGATGGCAAAGCGAACTGTCATTCACAACACTCACCGGCAGGGTGCCCCGAAGAAGTGCAAACGCCCTCGCTGGAAAACGAGGGCGTTCCATTTGCATCCTGTTGAATGAGTATCTTACAAGGGTGGGCCAGCCCTCCGCGTGGACCGGCCCTGTATGCCGACGACACCGAGTACTCTATTGTGGAATGGCGGCGGCAGCATCTTCAACGGCTTTTTTGAATTCGCCGATCGACTCACCGAAGACTCTCACCGTGGTGCGCTTCTTGTCTTCTCCGTCGATCTTGCTTTCACAAATGGAAAGGTATTTGTTTCCGTTCTTAGCTTCCTTGAGGTCAACAAAATAGGTCGTCCGGCCGGAGCGGACCATAGTGGAATAGAGCGAAGTGTTGTTTGTCATGACGTCCTCCGTGAGGTTGGTGGTTTGTGGTGGGCAATCCTTGGGCACAGTGCCTAGGAAAGCGGTGATTGCGGAACAGCATTGCGATGAGACGATCGAAAAATCCGGATTTCGAGATGAGGATCCAGCTCTTAGGGACTTAACAGCGCGTATGAAATGAGTGCGTTGCCGAGAATGCTACTTCGATCTTGGCCTCGGACGTGTGGCGTAGAAATGATGAATGGCGGCGACGATGTTCTCGCGCGAGACGGGGATAGGTTTCACTTTCTTGGTGCCGAGGAGAAACCGGACATCGATGAGAAGCTGCTTGGGAAACATTTCGGGAACCGCTACAATGACCACGCCGTTTTGCTGAGAGATAGGAAGAACCGACAACTCAAGAGCCGAGGTCTTCGGAATCATATCCAGAATCGCAGGGTCAATATGGAGCGTGTTGAGGTCTATCATTGTCAGGTTTCGATCATTCCTCTCAGGGAGAATCCGACACCCAAAATTGAACAAAAAGAGGGAGTCAGTCAAGCATTTTTTGCGAATATTCAGAATGGCCGGTCTTTTTGACCGAAAACTGTCCTTTTCGTCCAAATATGTGCTATTCTCATAGCCAGATTCGCTTTGCATCTGTTGCTACCGCGTTTGTGAGCGAATCTTGGACTGTTGCGTCAGAGGAAAAAGGACCCTCCTCGCGCCACTTTTGGTATCTTACTCCGTCTATTCATACACTTACCACCCGAAAATCCGATTGTAATCATCAATAACCCTCATTCACGTACAAACCCCTAATCAGGAGGAATCCATTCATGATGAAACGCATACTTGGTATTGTTGTGCTAACCGCCGTCTTCGTTTCGTTCGGTCTGGCGCAAATGGTGGCAGAGAAAGTCGATACGCTGGTGATGAACCAGATCAAGGAGGAAGGATTCAAGAGATCCCAGGTGATGGAGTTCATGAGTTACCTTTCCGACATCTACGGACCTCGACTGGCAGGATCTCCGGATTACAAAGAGGCGGGAGCCTGGGTGAGCCAGAAACTCACATCGATGGGACTGCAGAACGTACACTTTGAAAAGTCTGCACCCGTCGCGAAAGGTTGGCAGCTGAAGAAATTCTACGTGAACGCGATGCAGCCAAAGGCGTTTCCCATCACAGCGTATCCGAAGGCGTGGTCACCGGGAATCAAAGGTCCGGTTGTCGCGGATGTCGTCTTCCTCAATGCGAAGAACGAGGCGGAGTTGAATGCATACAAAGGTCAGTTGAAAGGGAAATTCGTTCTGGTGAGCGCCCTTCGTGATGTCACTGCTCACCTCGATGCAGAAGGCCGGCGGTACACGGATTCCGATCTTCTGAAGATGGCGAACTCAGGATTGCCAGAGGCTGGCGGGGGACGGCGCGGAAACTTCGGCCAGATGAATCCCGCAGCCCGTGATTCGATGATGCGCGTTATGATTAAACAAAGCAACCCCGATGCTGACGATGCAACGATTACGAAAATGGTCGCTGACAGAATCGATGCGCAGACCATTGGACCGAAGAAACTCGAGTTCTGTCAGAATGAAGGCGCTCTTGTGGTTCTTGATGTGAGCAGATTAGGTGACGGCGGAACAGTTTTCGTTCAACAGGCGACGGTTCCGCAACCAGCCAATACTCCACGGAACGAGATGATCAATGCATATGATGCGAAGGCGCCTCAAATTGTTCCGCAGGTTACGGTAGCGGCAGAGCAATACAATCGTCTTGTGCGGATGATCCAAAAGGGTCAGAAGGTGAAAATGGAAATGGCCTTCGATGTGGCATGGACACCTGCAGATTCTTCGTTCAATGTCATTGGAGAAATTTCCGGTAGTGATCTCAAAGATCAGGTTGTGATGATGGGCGGGCACCTTGATTCATGGCAGGGCGGCACGGGTGCAACAGATGACGGAACCGGTGTTGGGACAGTGGTGGAGGCAATGCGTATTCTCAAGGCACTCAACCTTCAACCGCGAAGAACCATTCGCGTAGCCTTGTGGGCTGCTGAAGAAGAAGGCTTGTTCGGCTCACGCTCATATGTGGCGCAACATTTCGGCGAGCGTGTCGGCGGAGGTGGAGGAATGGCGGCGATGATGGGCGGCGGTGGTGGAGAGCTGAAGCTGAAACCCGAGCACGAGAAGCTGTCCGTGTACTTCAACCATGACAACGGATCCGGGAAGCTCCGCGGTATTTACCTTCAAGGCAATGAGGCTGCAAGGCCGATCTTCCGAGCGTGGCTTGCTCCGTTTGCATCGCTGGGAGCTTCCACCGTCACGCTGCAGAACACAGGCGGAACAGACCACTTGTCATTCGACGGCGTGGGACTGCCCGGATTCCAGTTCATCCAGGATCCGTTGGAATATGAGACACGTACGCATCATTCAAATGCAGATGTGTACGAGCGCATTCAGGCTGATGATTTGAAACAGGCAGCAACGATCATGGCTGGGTTTGCATATCAGGCTGCGATGCGTGATGAGATGTTTCCCCGGAAACCATTACCGGCACCGCGTCCCCAGCGGGCTCCGGGCAGCAACTAACAGCTTTCTGTAAGAAACACAACGCTCCTGTTTGGGTCAGATTGATGACTCAGGCAGGAGCGTTTTCTTTACGCCGCCATGGATATCAAAACAACTATGGCCTTGAGGATTGGATGGAACCGCGCATCAGACGATTCCAAAGGTGAATAAGGGCAACAGAGGCAAGCAGGAGCACGACGAAATAGACGTTCATGATATTGCGGCCAGCGAGATAGAAGGGAGCGAGAGAAACAAGCGTGTAAAGATATGGGTAACAAACCACGAGAAGATCCTTCCACCGCTTTCTCGTGATCCAGATTCCTGCAAAGAAGAGTCCGGTCAGAACCCCATCGACGGCCAATAAGAACGCCTTTCCAAAAGAAACATTCATCGTTCCCGTGATGTGCTGCGGCAGCTGGGGCTGGAAGAACAGCTCGCGGCCGATCTTCGGAAAGACAAAAACAACAGCCCGCTTTGCCACCGATCCGACATACCAGAGAGGATGATCCCGAAGCAGTCTGACCGCTTCTTGCTTCAGCACTTGCTCGTAATGGTCTGTGTCGAGTTGTGCCGTTGAGTCAATGGACTGAGCGAATCGCACAACGGTTTCATCGTCATCACGAACATGGTATGGATTCGGAGTCTGTCCGATTCCTGCCCAGAAGGAATGCCAGAACGCTCCCCGCGTTGCCATGAATTTGTCGAAGACGACGTAATTGCGGACGATGAGTGGCGAGAAGGTCAGTACAAATCCGGCGAAGAGAACGAGTGAAAAGCGAAGCGCCGGATTCCTCTCACGCGTCATAAAGAGTATGGGAATCATGAGGATCACGTACAACAGGACGGTCGACCGCATCCAGGCGACAATGCCTGTTGCAACTCCTATGAACAGCATCCGCCACAACGCATTTCTGTTCTCTGTCAGGGACACGAGTTGATAGACGCTCGTGATGAAGAGAAAAGTGACCCAGATGTCCCGATGAGGCCGAACCACAAGCTCGATTCCGGGGATGAAGCAGGCGTACAACAGCGCAGCAAGCAGCCCAGACTTTTCTCCGAACAGTTTCTTCCCCGTTGCGTAGATGAGCCAACACATGATGAGATCGAGCATGATCTGGAGGATGCGGACGTACCACCATCGCTTGACGCCGGTCATCTTCCATATTGCCGCCAACAACAGGCCGTACCCTCCTTCATCATTATACAGCGGCGTCAGCTGTTCTTCTTTCGGCGGGGCGTAATCCTCCGGATCAATAAGCCGATGGGACTGCTGACAGGAGTCGACGTAATCGTGAAGATAGGCCCGGTTCTCCTGGAACCAGTGTCCGTTGAGAATGTTGCGGGCGACTTCCGCATGAATCATGAATGAAGGCGCGAAGTCGAGATTGTCCCAATTCTTATAGAGAAATCCGACCCTCATCACTGCGGCAAGCACGAGCACGCCGAGAATCCAGGTCCGCGATCGGTAGGAGGGGGTGAGATTCATCACTTCTTCCGGGCTACGACAAACATGATGTCGTACAAATTGACATACACGGAGAAACCGAACAGCGGCTTCAGCAGCGCGTAGATCTTTTTCCTCAGATCTGTCTCGCGGTTGAGGACTAACAGCGAATAGAGAATCTGCTGGACACTCCGTGAATAACCGCAGTGCTCGAAGCGAATGATCTCGAGCCCATTCTTCTGCATCAGCCGCTCTATCGACTTCCTGTCGAAATAGTACAAGTGCGTCGGAGGATGAATGAGGCGCCAACGATGTTTCCGCATCTTCGCCATGGCGCTGCCGATGTCGCCGGTGGTTGCACACAGTATGCCGCCGCGTTTCAGAAGCGTCGAAGCCTTTTGAACATAGAGATCCGGCCGGGCGAGATGTTCGATGGTGTCCCACATAGCAACGACGTCGTAGTGATCTTCCTTCAGCGGGAGGTGGAGGAAGTCGCCGCAGGTGACATTGTTTCCCTGGTGCCGTGCTTCGTCGCAGGCGGGAGCCGAGATGTCACATCCCTCCGTTTTCCAATAACGGTTTGCGAGTTCGAGGAAAAATCCGTAGGCACAACCGACTTCGAAGAGATTTCCTCCAGAAGAGTACTTCAACAGCGCGCGTATTCGAGTGCTGAAATTCTTCTGGAGCGCAGGTTTGTCCTCAAGGTAATTCAGGTACTCATTTCCGAAAAAATAATTGCGCTGGTACAGCTTCTGAAGATCGGCGGCAGAGAGCTTTGTATCTGCAAACACGAAACCGCAGAAAGGGCATTGGAGAATTCCGGGGTACAGGATGTGATCGCTCGCATCGTGTCCGCAGAGGATGCACAGTGGAGCAACCGGCGCAGCGTCCGGGATTGGGTTATTGTGGGATGTCAATGTTCAGGGTGTCTTTGATGATATACAGGGGCCGGCGTTTTGTTTCGTTGTACACGCGGAGAAGATACTCTCCAAGGAATCCAATGCTGATCAGCTGTACGCCCCCGAGAAACAAGATGGTCACGAGGAGTGATGTCCAGCCGGGGATCGTTCGCTCTGTAAAGAAATATGCGTAGAGAGAATATGCTCCGTAAGCGAAGCTCAGCGCAGAGACAATCAAACCCAGGAATGTCACGAGATGGAGCGGTGTGGCGGAAAAGGAAAGGATGCCATCGACAGCGAATTTGATCATCTTCCGCGTGCTGTACTTGCTGGTGCCCGCGGCGCGCGCATCTGCGGTGTACGGCACGCCTATCGCCGTGAAGCCCAACCAACCGATAAGCCCTCGCAGGAATCGGTCACGCTCTTCGAGTGTATTCAGACTTGCCACGACGGCGCGATCGAGAAGCCGAAAGTCGGCGCCGAACGGTTGAACGGGCGTCTTGGACGACGCGGCCATGATCCGGTAGAAGAGCTTTGATGTGAGCTTCTTGAACAATGACTCGTCGGCGGTCGATTCCCGGACCGTGAAGACAACCTGATTACCCTGCTGCCACTTCTCGATCAGGGTGGGAAGGAGTGACGGTGGGTGTTGAAGATCGCCATCCATCGTGATGACCGCGTCACCGGTTGAACACTGCAATCCCGCGGTGAGAGCGGCCTGGTGGCCGAAATTCCGCGAAAACGAAATCGCTTTGATCCGGTGGTCCTGCTGCTGCAGCTTCTGAATGGCGGCGTACGTTCCGTCGGTGCTGCCATCGTCTACAAAGATGATCTCAAAGATAAAGGGAAGTTTCTGCAGTACCGGTTTCAGATGATCATACAGGATTGGAACATTCTCCACCTCGTTGTAGACCGGGATCGCGATGGAGATTACCTGTGACTTCTTGCGGGCTGACGATTTCTTTTTGATAACTAGTGCCATGGTAATTCATCCTCCCGGTCACCCCGGGTATTTCGTATTCTTACTAGCTTGCAACTTCACGATGGATCATGATCTGGAACGCAGTTGGGAGCATGGTGTTCCATGCGACTTTCAGGGCCTTGTTCCGTTCCCTCACTCCATAACTTCCGGAATACGAAGTGTCGTGAAGTGAGAGCACGCCTGCGTTAACGGAGATAATATAACGCCCGTTTTCATTTCTTGCTATCGCTTTCTGGGGAGTTACAACTTCGACTGCGACGTGGGGAGCGAAGTGTAAAAAACTCTCGATGCGATGTGTTCCCGTCCCCTTCAACGTATCGGTGATGGTGAGGGAGAGCGGAAATTGGATGAGCTCAAATTGCCGGCGATGGATGATGCGAGATGGCATCGACATGTAGGCAGAGTGTTCTGTTTCGAGAACGCACCGATTGTCTTCCACAAGCCAGCGAACGACACGCGGCTGCGTCTCGTCGGCGCGGATAGACCAAAGGCCGGTGAAGTCAGCGAGTTCCTTTCCATCGACCATCAGCGTGTTATGTGCAGCTGTGCTGCGGAACTCATTTCGCAGCTTGACGTCCGCCGAGTAGGTGAATGTCCCGGAATCGACGATCAACGGACCTCCGTTGCACCAGAGCTCAAACCCAAACGTGTCATTGTGTCCGTGTCCGCCCCGGCCCTTCATCCCGATATCGCCTGCGTCGACAAAGAGATGCGATTCACTACCGCGCAGAACATAGAATCCACCCTGAGGAAACCCTTGTGATGCAACCGTTGGGGGGGGCGCTTCGAGTTTTTGGTGACGTTCGAATCCCTCTCCTCCGAAAAGCCAGAGAGCTTCCTGCGTGAATCCGCCACCTGCGGAGCGAAAATCCCCGCGATGGAAGAGAAGGGCTCCGATAGAAAGTGCATGTCGGTGGTCGTTGAAATCTTCTCGGGCGGAATACTGAAAGAGGCGGGCATCGTCCGCATCGCCAACAACGGGGGCTGATCCGTCCGGCCGGGTGTACGCGAGGGTGAAGTCAAACATCTTTTCCAGGCGTTTCATAAATAAGGTGTCGAGCGGAATCTTGTTGTACTGGCAAAGGAGCGTTGCCGTGTAGAAGAGCTCGAGGACGAGGCGGTGGTATCCGATGGACTTCTCGTAGTTCACGCCGTCCGGGTAGACTTGCGTTTCCATCTCCTCCTGAAGTGCGTCAACAGAGGATGATGTCCACTGCAGGCCAAAGGAAGCAGAACGGAAGAAGATGCCGATGAAGAGAAGGCCGACGATATCGGCAAGGAGATGGTTGCCGTTTCGCTTTGCATATTCGAGGTGATGCTCGATATAACGGCCGTGGACGAAGAGATTCTTGAAAAAGCGCTGCCAGAATTCGGCTGTGAGCGAGGGAGAGTCGCAGAAAAAGTAATAACCGGCGATCCAGTTGCACGCGCGGATCGACACCTCCATGGCAATACTCCAGTTCGGTCCGGTGCCTACCGGATTTTTCCCGATCCAATCATCGACGAGTTCTCCGAACTTGCGGGCGTAGTCCTCGTTGTGAGTGGCCCAATAGGCCTTCCCGAGCCACCAGACCTGATGAAAGCGATTGATCTCCCACGGAATCTTGATGTCAGACGAATGTTCAATGTCTAGAAGCTCGGCAGCGGAGAGGCGTTTCATAGGCCATTCCTTGCCGCTCTTGTAGTCCTTCTGCCAATTGATGGAATCGCCGAGGTGAATTTTTCCCGATCCGAAGGCCTCGAAGATATTTCCAAGCACATCCTGTGCGTCGCTGAGAACTTCCTCGTACGGTTGAGATTGCGTGAGCAGGTGAAGGAAGAAGTCTTTTCTGTTTCGGGGGTGGAAGAAGAATCTCAAACGCGCAGATTCGTAGAAGTCCTGGAGAAACCCATCAAGGTCTTGTCGAAAAGGAAAGAGCGAACGAAACTTGCCATCTGACAGCTGTTCTGCCTTTCCTTGGCCGTACAGGCGCCAAAGGGTAGGTTTGAGCAGTCGATGGATAACTCGCCTGGAATGGACCTTCATCATGTGGGATTGCGTATCGTTTGAAGTGCGACATCAAGATACGCAACTTGGTATGCGAAGGCAAGGGCGTGTTGGGGGGGCGAATGCAGGTGACCGTCACCTTCGAGGATGACGGTCACGCGTTCACTGCAAATTACTTGAGGAGAGTCATCTTCCTCATCTGAACAAAATCGCCGGCCTGAATGCGGCAGATGTACATTCCACTCGGATGAGCACTGGCGTCCCATTGCACTTCATAGGTTCCCGGTGTCCGATCTCCGTTGACAAGCACGGCCACTTCCCGGCCGAGAAGGTCCAGCACTCGTATTTGGACGTGAGTGGATTTTGGGACTGAGAACGTGATTCTCGTTGACGGATTGAAAGGATTGGGATAGTTTTGATAGAGGAAAAACTCATCGGGAATCGCTTCGCGGTCGATCGCATCTACGCCCGTCCTGCCGCTGGCGGCGTAACTCATCGCTCCTTCGAATCCCACGGCATCAACGGCGGAGACACGATAGAAATACGTCCTGCCGATTGGCAGGCCAAGATTCAGGTATGACGTCGCTGTCGTTGAGTCGAGGAGTGCGACGTTGGTTGAGTCAGTGCCACGGTAGATTCTGTAGCGAAGCAAGCCGATGCCCCCGCCGCCGTTGGTCCAGATGAGGCCAATACTCGTTCCGACCGTTGTCGCAACGAGTCCCGCCGGGGGAAGCTGAAGGTTGAATTCGTTTGGCTGGCACGCTTTGCTGGAAATTCGGACTTCGTCGATCACTCCATTGAAATAATTGCCCGGGTATGCCTGGCCAATTCTGTAGATTGTCGAGCTCCGGGGCTCCTGCGTTACAAGCTTCAGGAAATCGAAACGTCCGTCGACGTACAAAGTGATCGCGCTCCCAGAACGGACGCCCGCCACATGATGCCATCTGCCATCATTGATCCTGCGGCCGGTGGTGTTCACGGAAGGCGATCCTTGTCCGCCATTGATGTTCATGTCGAGAAAGCCGCCCCCTGTGCCACCGATGATCGAGAGATCTACGTTGTCATACATTCCCGTCGATGTGTTATGCGTCGTGAGGACTGCCTGGCCTGCAGTGGAAGTCGTGTTGATCCACGCCTCCATCGTGAAACTCTGACCGGCAAAGTTGAGATTGGGTGACGGCCCTTCAACAAAATCCGACGTTCCGTTGAAACTTCGAGCGTTGCCAAATCGCCCGAAGGTAATGCCGGTCCCGGTTGCAGTACCGTGGCTGTTGTAGCTCGTCGCATCGGAGACAACCGATCCGGAGGATTCGTTCATATGGAGCAGTAAAACAGTTGTCGCATCTGCCGAATACTCCCCGGAGAGCGCTGGTATCAACGCGCTGGCGGTGTAGCTCCTTATTCCTTCGAAGCCAAGCGAATCGACAGCCGAGACTCGGTAGTAATATGCTCTTCCCGGTGTAAGCCCTGTATTGGAGTACACCGTCGTCGCCGTCGAATCAAGGAGCGTAACATTGGTCGAGTCAGTTCCCCGATAGATTCTGTAGCGGAGCAATCCAATGGCCCCACCCCCGTTTTGCCAGACTAGACTGACAATATTGCCGCCAACGGTCGCTGCAATGTTCACCGGGGGAAGCTGCAGTTTGAACTCGCCGGGTTGGCGGGCGACGTTGGAGACGCGAAGCTCTTCAATGATGCCGCTGAAGGAATTACTCGTGTATGATTTGCCCACCCTGTACAGAATCGCGGGATTGGGCTCTTGTGTCACGGATTTCTGTGAATCGAAACGGCCATCGACATACAGTGTGACCGCAGAACCTTTGCGAACACCCGCCACATGGTGCCATGCCCCGTCGTTGATCTTACGGCCGTTCGAGCTTGAAGCCGAAGTGCCCTGGCCGTTGTTAATATCTATGTCGAGCGTGCCGCTTCCGGTGATGATGTAAAGGCCCGTGCTGCTATAAGATCCTGCCGGAGGGTTGTGCGTGGTGAAGACTGCCTGTGTCGAAATCGATGTGGTCTTGATCCATGCCTCAATCGTGAAATCCAGACCGGCGAGATTCATGTTGGTCGGGTATCCCTCGATGAAATCTGTCGTACCGTTGAAGCTTCGCGCATTGCCAAAACGTCCGGCCACTATGCTCGTTCCGGTTACTGAACCGTTGAGGGTAAAACGGGATGCGTCAGTCAGGACCGAACCAGTACCTTCATCCAAATGCAGAAGCAGAAGGGTGGCAAGGTCTGAGAAGTATTCCCCCGTGAGTGCAGGAGTGGTTGCGTTCACGGCATAACTTCTTGCTCCTTCGAATCCGGTCGCGTCGACCGCACTGATGCGATAGAAGTACGTCTTGCCGTTGGTGAGTCCGGCGTTAGAGTACGTCCCGGAAATCGTTGAGTCGATGGGCACCACCGCGGTGGAGTCTGTTCCCCGATAGATTTTATACCGAAGGAGTCCGTTGATTCCTCCGCCATTTGACCAACTGAGGTTGATCGCGTTGCTCACCGGCGTCGCGGATATGTTCACGGGGGGTAACTGCAAGTCAAACTCATTCGGCAACCGGGCTTTGTTGGATATCCGGATCTCATCAACGAGACCCTGGAAGAATCCGCCGGAGTTGTTCTGCGCAATCCTGTAGAGTGTCGATACGTTCGGCTCTTGCACGACGGTTTTCTGGAAATCGAGCTTGCCATCGACGTACAGCGAAAGAGTTGTCCCCAAACGTACTGCAGCGATATGATGCCATAGGCCGTCATTCACCTTGCGGCCGTTGACGTTGACGGCAGAAGTTCCCTGGCCGTTGTTGATGTCAACGTCGAGATAGCCGCCGCCGACTCCTCCTCCGAGAGAAAGCACTAGAATGCCGTATTTTCCTGCGCCGGGATTATGTGTCGAGAAAATCGCTCCGCCTGAATTCGAGAGAGTATTGATCCAGGCTTCGAACGTGAAGTTCTGCCCGGATGAAATGAGGTTGTTGGATGCTCCTTCGACATAGTCGGTGGTGCCGTTGAAGCTCCGTCCGTTGCCGAATCGTCCGGTGACGACGGTCGAACCTGTGGCTGTCCCTCCGGTGTTAAACGTGCTGGCATCGGGAACATCGGTGCCTCCGAATTCATCCATATGAACCAAGAGAACCGTATTTGCGTCCGACGTGTACTCTCCGGTTAACGAAAGCGCAACGGCGCTCGCAGCATATCCTTTTGCCCCATCGAACCCGGCCGCATCTGTTGCACAGACGCGGTAGTAGTACTTCCTGCCGGAAATCAGTCCTGCATCTGTGTAAAATGTGGAACTCGTTGAGTCGAGGAGCACGACGTTGGTCGAGTCGGCACCGCGATAAATCTTGTAGCGGAGAACAGGGATAGCTCCGCCGCCATTTTGCCATCCGAGATTGATGGAGTTTGCAACGGCAGTTGCTGTGAGATTCACGGGGGCGAGTTGTAGGTCGAACTGTGCCGGTTGACGGACAATATTGGAAATACGTACCTCATCGATCAAGCCGTTGAAGTAACTGCCGGAGTTTGATTGACCCACCCTGTAGAGGGTCGAGCCATACGGATATGATGAAAACAATTTGCTGAAATCCAACTTGCCGTCGACGTACACATAAAGCGAATTGGTGCTGCTGTTAAGAACTCCTGCAACGTGATGCCACTGTCCGTCGTTGACCTTTTTGCCGTTGACGTTTGATGTGCCGGAGCCATTGTCGATATCCATGTTGAGATAGCCCCCGTTTACTCCTCCAGCGATATAGAGGCCAGCATTGCTGTACTTGCTGGTCGGGGGACTGTGCGTTGTGAAAATTGCCTGAGCAGTGCTGGAGGTTGTATTGATCCATGCCTCCAGAGTGAAGCTGTTTATTCCAAAATTCATATTGCTCGTTGCGCCTTCAATGTAGTCTGATGTTCCGTTGAAGGATCTCGCGTTGCTGAATCGGCCTCCGACGATCGTTGTTCCGAACGCAGTGCCGCTGGTGTTGAAACTGCTCCCATCTGCAACAGCGGCTCCGAACGCCTCATCCATATGCAGCAGGAGGACGGTGTTGGCGTCTGGTGAATATTCTCCCAGGACTGCTATGACGGAGGCGCTCGCCGAGTAGCTCATCGCGGCTTCGAATCCCGTGGAATCAACGGCGCTGACGCGGAAGAAATACGTTTTGCCCCCTGCCAATCCTGAGTTCGAGTAAGAGGGCGATGTCGAAGAATCAATCAAGCTGACCGCTGTCGAGTCGAGGCCGCGGTAGATTCTGTACCGTTGAAGTGGAGCACCGCCGCCGCCGTTTTGCCAGGTGAGGTTCACCGAACTGCTCACCGTCGTTGCCGTAAGGTTCACCGGGGGGAGCTGAAGATTGAATTCGTTGGGTTGACGTGCTTTGCTTGAGATTCGCACTTCATCGATAGAACCGTTAAAGAAGCTCCCCGGATATGTCTGTCCGATTCTATACAGGGTCGATGAAAATGGGTCCTGCGTGATCGATTTTTGGAAGTCGAATCTTCCGTCGATATACAGGGCGATGGTGCCGACATTGCGCACTCCCGCAACGTGGTGCCATCGTCCGTCATTAATTTTCCTTCCGTTGACGTTCTGCGAAGGAGCTCCTGAGCCATTATTGATGTCCATATCAAAATACCCGCCGGCCCCGAGGTAGAGTCCGGTATTGCTGAACGAACTGGTTCCAGGATTGTGAGTCGTAATGATTGCCTGACCATTGCTCGAAAAGGTCTTTATCCACGCTTCAAGAGTGAAGTTCTGTCCGGCGGTCACAAGGTTGGAGGACGGCCCCTCGATGAAATCCGTTGTCCCGTTGAAGCCTCGCGCATTTCCAAATTTTCCAGCGACAATCGATGTGCCTATTGTCGTGCCGTCGGCGTGGTTAACGCTGGCATCGGCCGCGGTGGAACCACTGAATTCGTTCATGTGGACCAGAAGAAGCGTGCTGGCATCGGACGCGTATTCTCCCCAGGCAGGTGGATTCGATCCCCACCCATTCTCGTGAAACAGGGCGTCGATTTCGGATGTATTCAGTACGCGGTTGTAGATTCGAACATCATCTACACTTCCGGTGAACTGATTATTGGGAGAGCCGGGATTCCCTGGCACATGTCCTGCACCAATGGTGAGTTCTTGAGTGATATTTTCCGTTGACGTACCTAAGGTGCCGACTAATCGGATCAGTGAGCCCGCGACATTATCGACGTACATCCGGCTACGGCTTGAGTCGGGAAGCGATCCATCAAAAACAAAGACGAAATGGAACCACCGTCCAATCGGCAAGATGCCGCTGGTCTGATCGATGAACGCACTTGCGTCTGCCTTCGTTGCGAGTAGACCCTTCAGCTTATGATCGTTGTCCACGGAAACGCTCCACTGGTATGGGCCAATGCCTCCTGCGGATTTTGCGACAATCGCCCGTGCCAGAGGATAGGGGGGATAGCCATCGGAGTTGGCCCAACCCGACACCGTGAACTGCGCGACGGGAGCGCAGAAGACGGAATTAAGAATGTTGCCGAGTCGAATGTAATTCGTTGACCCATTAAATCGCAGCGCGTAATTGGGTCTCCCGAACCTGTCCATCGCCGGAGTTGCTCCAATGACCGTACCGTTGTACCCGCTGCTACTCTGGTCCACGGCGTTCCCGTTGAGCGGATAGTATGCCACCAATCCGTTCGTTGGAATCTGGGAGAATGTTGGGGACAGGCTGCAGAGATGAACCACCGAAAGGAAAAAGATCGAGCGAAAGAGTCCACGTTTCATGGCGAATCCCTCCATGGGACACGACGGAGCGGGATGAAACAACTTCACTCAAATTGGCGCATTAAGTGAAATCACAATTGGGTTGCAGAAAACCCAAAATGCCGGATTTTCAGGTCAGTTTGCGAGAGGGAGCGGTGCGACGGTATCAACTTAGCTGTGGAAGGGAAGAAAGTCAAGCGAGAGGTGTGACGGAGAATACGAGACTAGGAAGCACCTGATCAAGGCCACTGCAAGTCTGGGGTGCTGCTGCGGTTCAAGGGGTGATCATCAACATTTCAGCTGACGCGGAATTCTCTCATCCAGAATTCGAGATTCAGGAAGCGCCAGATGTCGCTGCTCGCGAGAGAGATGGATTTACGATCGAAATGATCGATGAACTTCTTCATGTCGGTAAACCGCGCGGAGCGAAATGCTTCCTGCCGGATGAGTTTGACGAAGTGTGAGCGCAGATCCTGAATCCATTTCTCTTCCGGTGTGACAAATCCCATCTTGTCCTTCCTCCACTGGATGTCCTTCGGCAAGAGACCTTCCATGGCGGTGCGGAGAAGATACTTGGACCAACCCTGGTGAATCTTATATACCGCGGGGACCTTCATGACAAATTCAATGAGGCGGTGTTCAATGAACGGAACGCGGGCTTCGATGGAGAACGCCATCGAATTACGATCTTCATAGTGTAGCAACTGCTGCATGTTGAACCGGGTTTCTTCTTCCCACAATCGCCGCTGAAGGTTGAAATCGCTCTTCTGCAGAGCGCCGGGAAGACGCGTACGCCCTGATGAAAAATCAGGACCGAAGTAGGTGGACACATCAAGCAGATTTCCTCGCAAAGCTTTGGGGACAAGGGACTTTGCAACTTTGAGCGCCACCGGCGTCACAAGATTCAACAGCGAAAGATCCGTCACATTCCGGGTTGCACAAAGCTCGCCGTACAAGTCTCTCAGCCGCAGTGCTTTCAAGAACTGTCCATGATAGACGGGGAAATGCCATCGGTACCCGCCCAGGAGTTCGTCACCTCCCTGGCCATCGAGCAACACCTTGATGTTGTGTTGAGACGCGAGCTTCATGACATTCCACTGGGCATACATCGAAGTCGAAATCACCGGTTCATCATGAGCGCGTACGAACGCCGGTAGATCAGCAAGTAAGCCTTCGCTTGTCGGCTCGATAAAGAACGGATTTGCGTGGGTTTGCTGGATAACGCTCTTGACGAACTGCTCCTCGCTGAATCGGGCGTCGCTCGAAGTTGCCGTAAATGTTTTCTGTCTATCTCCGACGATCGCCCTGCTCACGCCTTCCTTGCCGAAAATAAGTTGGTTGCTCGTGCACACGATGGAGGAAGAGTCCAATCCGCCGCTCAGGCAGCTCCCCAAGGTTACGTCGGTGCGAAGATGGAGGCGGATGGAATCCGTAAAACGTTCACGGAATTCATCTGCAAACCGGCGAGCTCCCTGTTCGTCGAAATGGCCAAGCTCGGGATTGTACTCCAGGGTATAGTATTCACGCGTCCTCAGGCCCGATGGGTCGAGTTGCAGGGAGTGACCCGGGCGAAGCTGAAGGATGGATTCGAAAAATGTCTGGTCAGTGTGGTCGAGGATCCGATGGGCGAGATAGTCGTACACCATCGCGCTGTTGGCTCTGCGTGGGATTTCATCGCACTCGAGCAACGCTTTGATTTCTGACGCAAAGCGAAACGTTGTGCCATCCCAGTGATAGTAAAACGGTTTGATGCCGAACCGGTCACGCGAACAAAACAAGCGTTTGTTGAGGACGTCATAGAGGGCGAAACTCCACATGCCGTTCAGGTACTGCACACAATCCTGACCCCAGGCCGTGTATGCGTGGAGAATGGCTTCCGTGTCAGATTGCGTTCGGAAAACGAATCCCTTCTCCGCCAATTCCTTGCGGAGTTCAATGTAGTTGTAGATCTCGCCGTTGAAGACGATCCAGACGCTCTGATCGGCATTGGACATCGGCTGGTGTCCGGTGGGGGAGAGATCAATGATACTCAGGCGCCTCCAGCCCAGTCCCAGGTTGGAGTTTTTGCCAAGAAGCGCACGGTCATTGATATCCGGATGTGTGACCGGGGATATGGTGTCTTTGCCGCGGAATGGCTGAATGCGTGCCGAAGCGGTGTGAGCGAGGATGTAGCCTTCGTCGTCGGGGCCGCGGTGACGCAGAGAGTTCGTCATCTGCACGAGCAGACGGCTCTCAACGGGTTTACCTGCAGGCGAGAATATTCCGGCTATGCCGCACATAAGCAGAGATGTCGTCGACGTTGAACGTTAGCAACAACTGTTTTTTAAGAGACTGAACAGATTTCGGACGCGTGACGCTGAGCTCTGGCTACTCAGCCAAGAGCGCTCGTATCTCAGCGAGAAATGGCCGCTCGCGCGTGTGTGGCATGAAATTCTCGACAATACGTGCACGTGCGCTCTTCCCCAACTCAGGTGATCGCAACGCAGCACGAATCGCATCTGTGGTCGCAGCAACATCGTTAAACGGAACCAGAAACCCGGCATCTCCGACAACTTCAGGAAGAGCGGTGGTGTTCGTCGCTACCGGGATGCATCCGCATGACATCGCTTCGATGTTAGCAATCCCGAAGCCTTCGTGAGCCGAAACCTGACAATACACTTGCGCTCGCTGATAGAGTTGCAGCAGCTCCTCGTCCGATGAGAACTTGTCGTTGAAAATCACATTGGGCGGTGCCGTTCTGCGGGCTTCAATCATTGCCTCGTCGTTGCTCACTTTGCCGTTGACCACAAACTGTGCTTCCGGAATGGATCGGGCGCTCTCGATCATGGTCCGAATTCCCTTCTGTATGAGCGTGCTGCCATTGACCTGGAAACACACCGTGAGGACCATGGGATCTTTCTTGCCCGAAGGCTTGAATCGATCCGTATCGACGCCAAAATAGAGCGTTCTGATACGTTTCGGCCGCGCGTACTTGAGGAGATCAAATTTCGAGAAATCCGAAAATGGCAGCACAAGATCCACAAGCGAAAGGGCATACCGCTGCGCCACCCGCTTCCACCATGTTTTCATTTCTCCCCAATCGATGACCGGCACATACGTGGTGTCATACCCGCCGGTGATCACCACGACCTTGATCCGGAACAACTTTGCCAGCGTTACAACAAACGGCGCGTACAGGGGAGGCGAAAAGAACATGACGATCATCCGCACTTCGTTCCTGGAGAACATGGAGAACAGCCGTACTAACAGCACCAACTTGCGAGGAAACGGAAGTGTGTCGACTCCGAGAATGTCCGTCGGGCCTAACTGCGAAAGTGTCGCAGCATCCTTGATGACGAAGGGCGATTTGGCAGAGGGAGTAACGAAAAGAATCTTCTTCACAGGCACTGAATGCTCTGTCATCTTATTTTTCTGCGACGAGAACGATTGAGACCCTCATCATTTCTTGCGCGCCTCGATAATTGCCACGGCCTCGGTCGGGTAGAGGCTGCCGTAGTCCCCATATCGGAGGTTGTCGATGACATTGACATTCGATTCGAGATGCCAATGGCCGTGGCGGGCATCTTTCACAAAGTACCGGACTCGCTCGATTCCCGGAACGAGCTTCTGGATGGTCTTGCTGTCATACGTCCTGTAGCCTCGTTCGGTGTGAGGCGATCCTGCCGGGAGTGTAATGAACAACTTGCCTTTCTTCTTCAACGATGTCCAGAGATTCTGTACGGCAATCTTGTCACCCTCCGGATTCCCCGGATCGCCGGAATAGCTCAAGCCAACGTGCTCGATCGTGGATATCGACACGACAGAGTCGAATTTCTGTTTGGGTGGATCCCAGGACAGCACATCTGCGCGAATGAACTGGAAATTCGGATGCGTGAAGGGGTACTCCTGAAAATCCAGACCGTGAACCTTGTACCCAAGATTACACAACACCACAGGCAAAATATTTTCAACACATCCGAAGTCGAGAATTGTCTCAACACCCGGCTCAATGGATTGATAGAAGAGCGGATATTCGATCGTCTGCTCTGAAAACCCCGGCTGATATTCGAAGTGCGATCTCCGCTCGATGGATCGAGCAGCCTTCTTCAGGAAGTTGCCGAGCTTTATGACAGGAGAGGCCGGAGGGTCAAAGAATAGATTCTTGTTGACGCCGTAGCGGAGAGATTCATCGAATTTCATGGTGGTGCTTGCTCCTTATTGTGAACAAATCAAATTTTGAACTTCTCCCGGAGACGATTGGTAATGTTCTGAAAATCGTGAGACAACGATCCTGCCACTTTGATGAAATCCGAACCGCTCATTCCAGAGACTTTGACAAAGGCTATGATGGTCAGGACGGTGGAAAGCGCATAGGAAATGAACGATGCCGTCGCTGCGCCCTGGATTCCATACCTCGGAATCAAAAAGATATCAAGAAATACGGTGAATAGAAACGAGATAAAGGAGATCGAAGCAGTGTACCGCACCTTTCCCACTCCCGCGAGGTACGCGGAAAGAACGTTCGTGATTGTGAATACCACAACTCCGGGCACCAGAATAAGAAACGGCGCGATCGAACCGGTGAACTCTTTTCCGAACAACAAAGGAATGAGCGTTGGTCCCACCAGAAGAGCAAGTGCTCCGCCAACCAGCGACAACCCGAAAATACCGATGGCCGCCTTCACGGCAATCTCTTTTGATTTCTCGTGCTGGCCTGCAATGGTTGGCAACAGGACGTTTGCCATCGACCCTGAAACGAGCCACAATGTCTCTCCCAGAGAGGATGCGATGAGGTACAGGCCAACCGCTGCGGTTCCCAGAAAATAGTTGACGATGAATGCATCAAGCCGGTAGTTGAAGAACTGTGTCAGGTTGCCGACATGGAGCGTAATGGAATACGTGAGCATCGTCCGGTAGTCGCTCCACCGTATGTGCGCACGAAGGACGTCGCTGAGCCGGGGGAACGATGTCTTGACGACCATCGCGAACGCGAGCAAATGGCTCAGTGAGAACGCTACGATCGCTGATGTCACGCTCAGAGTTGACGTGACATACATGAGGGCGAGCGCGACTGCCAGCGCGCCCTGGCCGCTCAGTGCGATATAGTTATTCAAGGCAATCTTGTTCTCGCCGACAATAATGCTCTGGCCGAAGAGGTTGAACAGGACTATAGGAATGATGCCAAGCGACGCGATGATCGGAAAAGAAAGCTTCTCTGCAGGGAACAGAATGTAGAAAAGATTGAAATGGTACAGAAGATACAGGATCACGAAGCTGGCGACGCTGATGACGACGGCGAGAATGATCGAAGCCTTGTAGAGGAGCTCCTTGCCGAATTTCTTCTGCGCGGTGAAATAGGTGTTCGTCCCCGGAACGCCGAAGTTCAGAAGCGTTGTGACGGTAGTGATGATCAACGCCAGAAGGGCGTACTCTCCGCGGCCGGCGGGGCCCAGGCCCCGTGCCGAAACGACGCCGATGACAAGGCCGATCGCGAATTTCAAAACGAAATTCGAAACCAACGTATGGAGATAATTTCGTCCGAGTATGCCCATGATTCTTCTATATTCCCTTAGACGATGTTATGGCTGTTTGGGCATCTGGGAAAGTATATAATCGATTTGGCGGACCCGTCGCTCCCAGCTGTTGTCGCGGGCAATATTCTTACGTTTTGCCGCCAGTTCGGGGGAGTCCTTCGAAAGAGCTTCCTGAATCGCTGCGAGCACTTCTTCCTTCGTTGAACAATTGAGGACGACGTCTTGATCGTACTGAAGTGGACCCACGGTCGAGACGACTGGCTTTCCAGCCGCGAGATACTCATAGAACTTTAAGGGAGCAGCATAGTACGTTGACACTTCTCCCTGGACGTACGGGAGGAGACCGACATCGAAGGCATTGATGTAAGGGGGCAACTCCTCCGGCCGCTTCGATCCAAGAAAATATACGTTGGGTCGACGTTTCAACTCTTCAATTTGAGTGTAGAAGTCCGCGCGACTCTCCGTCACGGGACCAACAAGCACAAAGTTCCAGTCGGGTTGCTTGCCCGCGAGAAAGCTGATCATCTCAAGATCCAGCATGTACCGGATAACTCCGGAGTAGCCGATGATGGGCGACTTCGCGGGCAAGTCACTGGGCCGTGCCGCACCAACCTCGCTCGAGTGCTCGAACAGTTTGATGTCCACACCGTGATGGATCGTGTGGACTGACGTGTGGAATTGCGATTTCTCCTGGGAAAGTTTTTCGGAGACCGTAAAGACAATGTCGACCTTTTGGAGGAGATCCTGTTCCAGTGCCGCTACTCGTTGCTGAAGCGCCCTGGAATCAACCAGAAGACTGAACGCGTCATTGCAGAAGTAAAGTGACAGAGACTCTCCCAATTTTCCGATCAGTGGCTTGGCGTTGTACGCAAACATCCAGAGTATGGGGTTGTGAAATCCCAGCCGTTTCATCGCACTCCGGAGAAACGTCCTCTCGATGTTCCAATTTGTTCTGCTGATGAGAGGGCTGAATTCGCCCCCCGGAATGAACGGAAATGTCGCAAGCAAAGAGAGATTCTCTGCATGCCGTCGGGGACCTTGAAGAAATCGAAACACGCGGGAGAGACTGGGCTTCTTGAGGAATTTGGAAAGTGTGTATTGCGACTCGACGAAGAGAACCCGATTACCCTGTCGGGCCAGTTCTTCAGACAGAAACTGCCGGATTCGTTTCGGTCCTTCCCAATCAGAGATCGAGATGATGACGATGTCTTTGTTCTTCAGGAAATTGCCCGACGAGGGCTTCTTTGGTTCGGCAGGTGTGTTGGTGGCCATCGATCAGTGGTGTCTGGCGGCAGTGTTCGATTGGCAAGCTTTGAGAAGAGTCGCGCAGACGAACTCGATCTGCTCCTCAGTGAGCTCCGGGTACATCGGCAGGCTCAGCAATTCTCCAGCGTACCGCTCTGCAACCGGATAGGAACCCGTCGGAAGACCAAGATAACGATACGCCGGTTGTTGATGAAGAGGAATAGGGTAGTGGATGCCGGTAGCGATCCCCGCTTCCTTCAACGTCTGCCGGACCTGCTCGCGTTGCTGCACCCGAACGACATATAGGTGAAACACATGAGTGGCGTCAGGATTTTTCGAAGGGGTCACGATCTCCTTTGCCGAGGAGAGGAGCTGCGTGTATCGAGACGCGATCTGTTGCCGCTTCTCTGTCCACTCCTTGAGATGCCGGAGTTTGACGAGAAGAACAGCGGCCTGGATCGTGTCCAACCTGCTGTTGTACCCCTCCATCTCGTGCTCGTACTTCTTCAGGCGTCCATGGTTCGCAAGCATGCGGACCTTGTTCGCGAGTTCTTCATCGTTCGTTGCAATCGCCCCGGCATCTCCGTATGCTCCGAGGTTTTTGCCCGGGTAGAAGCTGAAACACGCCAGCCGTCCGAGATTGCCGACCGTTTTGATTTTGTATCTCGCGCCATGTGCCTGGGCCGCGTCTTCAATAACGACGAGTCCGTGCCGCTCAGCAATTTCATTGATGACATCCATCGCGGCGGGCTGGCCATAGAGATGAACGGGAATGATGGCCTTGGTGCGAGGTGTGATCTTCTCTTCGATTTTCTGCACATCAATCGTGTAGGTGTGCGGGTCATTATCGACGAACACCGGACGGGCGCCCGTTGCGGAGATCGCCTCGGATGTCGCAATGAACGTGTTGACCGCCGTGATAACCTCGTCACCGTTGCCGATGCCGCATGCAAGAAGGGTGAGCTGCAGAGCATCGGTTCCGTTTGCGAGTCCGACTGCCGTACGCGTACCGCAGTACGAGGCGAATGCTGTTTCGAACTCGCGTACAGCACTTCCGCCGATGAAATCGGTTTCCTCCAGCACGCGCTGGATCGCTCTGTCGATCTCGGACTTGATGCCTGCATACTGGGCTTTGAGGTCAACCAGCGGAATCTTCATCGACGGTCTCCGTACGGAAGATTGGCAACGTCGTTGATGACTTTTGCCGGATTGCCGGCAACGACTTTATTGGCAGGAACATCTTTCGTGACGACCGCCCCGGCGCCCACAAGAGCATTTTCTCCAATGGTGATTCCCGGAAGAAGGGTGGCATTTGCCCCCACTTTCGCATTCTTCTTCACGATCGCACCCTTGAGTTCATGCTTGACGTTGGGGGAAAGGGGATATGCTGCGTTCGTAATAACCGCATTCGGTCCGATCCATGCGCCATCTTCGAGAATGGTCATCTCCGGGATGAACGCCTGAGAGTGAATCCTCACATTGTTTCCCATCTTCACATGATGTTCGACCACGGATGCCGTTCCGATGCTCACCTGGTTGCCGATCTCATTTTCTTCCCTCACGAGAACGTGATGTCCCGTCTGGAAATCGTTGCCAATGCGATTGCCAGCATAAATGACCGTGTGTGAACGAATGACGGCATTGTCACCGATGACGGTCAGGATCTCGCCGGGTTTCTTGCCGCGCGGCGGCACGCCGATAATGACGTACTCTTCGATGACAGCGTTTTTCCCGATGGAAACGTTTGGATAGATTTTGTGCTCCATAGCTTACGTCCTTGAGCCGAGGTTCGCCTGTGAGTAGATTCGTTCAATGACTTCGACTGTCTTCAGCCCTTCGAGGCCGCTCGTCGCGATCTCATCGTTGTGCGTAAGAACATTCAGGACGTTTTGATACACTTTGTCGTGATTCGACATCGACCCCTGATAGAACCCATAGTCGTTGGCGGGAGCCGAGACAGCAACGTTTGTTATCTCATAACCTTCGATGCACTGATATTCCAGCGCATTCAAATACTGTCCCCCGATCTTCACGGTTCCCTTTTCACCGAACAGACTAATGGACCCTTCCATGTTCTTTTTGTAGCTGTTGACGGTGTAGTTGATCGTCCCCAGCGCTCCGTTGGTAAACTCAAGCGCAACAACCCCGGTGTCCTCAAAATCAATCGTCGATTGATGAAGGAAGTTCCTTGTCAGCACTTCTACATTGCCGATGTCCCCAACCATCCATATCAACAGGTCGATGAAATGGCTGAATTGGGTATAGAGTGTTCCGCCGTCGAGATCCAGAGTCCCTTTCCAGTCGGAATCTTTGTAATACGCATCCGTTCTATTCCAGAAGCAGTTGAGCTGAACGTTGACAATCCTGCCTAACCGACCTTCGTCAACGGCCTTCTTTAGTGCAGCAATGGGTGGATTGAATCGATTCTGCTTGACCACAAAGAGCTTCTTCGCATTCTGCTCTGACTCTTCGATCATCCTCCGACAATCGGCGGCACGGAGGGCCATCGGCTTTTCACACAACACGTGCTTCCCGGCGCGCAATCCCTTGAGGGTATGTTCAGCGTGCAGACCATTGGGACTGCAAACGGCGATGACGTCGATGGCTGGTTCCTGCTTCAGCATTTCTTCAATGCTGCTGTACGCTTTGCAGTTGTGTTTTGCTGCCAGTTCATCAGCTCGCTGTCGCTTGATATCGCAGACCGCTGCAAGTCGAGCCATCTTGCTGATGTGCTCGGCGTGTCGCTGGGCAATCCTCCCGCATCCGACAATGGCAAATTGAATTTCGCTCACTCAAGTCCTCGATTACTATTCTTAAATCAGAATTCAGGAGTCAGAAATCAGAATCCTTCAATCATAAATCAGAAATCACCCCTTCTCTCCCTTGATCACCATCCAGAATCCCCACCGATGGCTGAGCAGCTTCTGGTTCAACCAATTGACTGCGGCGGGATATTTCCGACGAATCGGATCGCACCCGGTAAACTGCAGGTTCTTGAACTCCACAAACATGGTTCGCAGTTGAGATCTTGAATACGCCTTCCCAAGGGGATTCTCAGCCCCGTCATAAACCCGCACCCAGTCTTCTACCAGTGATCGCGCTCCCGACTTCAGCTTGTGAGCCATACGATAGAGAGGGGCACCGAGGTAGACATGAACGGAGCCCGTATGATAGAGCATGATGATGATGCGTCCGCCCGGTTTGAGGACGCGGTGCACTTCATCGATGGCTTTCTGTGTGTTCGGCGTATGATGAAGCACGCCAAACGAATAGACGACGTCGAAGGAGTTGTCCTCAAACGGAAGATGCTCAGCGTCGGCAACCTGTGCGTTGCCGGGTACTCCCTCGAGAACAAATCGTTTACGCACAAGTTCAACGCTTGCCGGTGTGAGGTCGACACCCGTGACCACGGCACCGGCTCTGGCAAACTGGAGGAGATCCGTCCCGAGACCGCAACCGATTTCGAGGAGTCGTTTGCCGCGGAAGTTGTCGAACTCCATAAGATTCCGCATAAACGGCTGGGTGTCGTACCGAAACCGTTCGACCTCGTCAAAAAACTGCTTCGATCCCCATTCCAGGTGAGTAAACTGCGTCCCGCAAGGGTGAGCATCCCAGTAGGCGCGGACCTGTTGCTTCAACTGCTCGCTTGATTCTTGAATCATTGCACCTGCTCCGCATATCCTATCTGAAATCTCTGAGGATTCATCGCGATTGCTGAAAACCACATCTTGAGTTTTCCCTCATCTCGAAGAACAGCCGGGAAACCCACGGAAGCTGTCGGCCAAGGGGCAGTGCTTGCCGATGTCAGTATCGGCGACTCACCCGATCCAGTCCATGTTATTCCATCGGTGGACTCTGCATAGCCGATCGAGAACGACTGGACGTTCATCGCCGTGAAGAACATCTTGAAACGATTCTCGTCGTAGATGACCTCTGATGGCAGAATCCCAGATTGTTGCCACGGAAGATCTCTACGGACAGAAAGAACTGCGCCTCGGTTTTGCCACGTTCTCCCATCCGGAGATGTCAACAGAACCACATCACTGGAGTAGATTGAGGACGAGGCGCTGATTCCCACGAACAAGTAGTAGACATTGTCTTTCTTGACGACCGAAGGATGCCATGTCGCCCCGATAGTGGAACTGAGAGGAACAACGGGCTGAGGATCAACAATCCAGTTCACACCGTCTTGTGAAGTCGCGTACCCGATGCCATTCTGATACTGGAGTGGATTCATTGAGCCGACGAACCACATTCTGTAGATTCCCCCGTCGAAGAGGACGCAGGGGCTGATCGCTCCTTTGTCTCTCCAGCTTCCCGAGATCCCCGGGCTGAGAACCGGTCCGGTTTTTGTCCAGTGGATCCCGTCGGGAGAGGATGCGTGAGCTATCCAAAATGTATCGACTTTGCTGATACTCAGGTTGTATCCGCTTGAGTACCACGTGTGAAAGACGCCGTTGATTTTCAAAAGAGTGGGATCGTCAAGATAATAGTGATTCTGATCCCAAGAGCCTGGAGTCTGACTGAGAACAGGGTTTTCGGCGCTCATTTTCCAGCGAAACCGTGGGCTCCCCCAAATGACCGATATCTGAACCTCACCGCCGACGAGTGGTGTCATGAAGACATAGAGTTGGGCGAGCTGTCCTTCAATGACCGTGACGCTCCCCCCGCCGGAATAGCGCGCAATTCCCTGTGCATCTTGGGCTTCCACCGTCACATTCCAGATTCCAGTCGGGATATTTATCATGCGAATGTTGATGGTGTCGCTCGTTCCGCTTACAGAGACCGATTGGGAAATTGTCTGGAATCCTTGCTGCTCCAATCTCACTGCGAGAGACTTAATTCCTGCTGGAACGCTCGCTTTGGAGAGAGAGAACGAGATGGATCCTGTCTTCGAGCCTGGTGTGGAAAATTGAGACGGTGTCCCCAGATCGCAGCTGAGCGAAAGGAGTGTGACCAGCAACAGAAACATGATCGTGCGCATAGTGCACCTCAACTTTCTTAAATCCAACCAACTGAAGCCGTGAGACCAGAAAAAACCTGATTGCGGCGCTCATCGCCCGGGCCAACCACCATCGATCTCATTTCGTTTCTTCGGCGTAGCCGATCTGGTAGCGCCGGGGGTCCGCCGTGAGCGCGGAAAACCACATCTTGAGTTTCCCTTCGTCTCTCATCACTGCCGGGAAACCCACTGTCCGGGTTGCCCACGGTGCAGTGTCTGCGAAACTCAACAACGGGAGATTGTCCGTTTCAGACCAGCTCATGCCTTCACGAGATTCCGCATATCCGATCGAGAAGTTCTCGCCTTCGAATCCGGTGAAGAACATTTTGAACCGATTCGCATCGTAGATGACCTCACACGGCGCAATTCCAGAGCTTTGCCACGACCTCTCTGTCTTTGCAGAGCAAACGTTACCGCGGCTCTGCCAGTTTCTGCCATCCGTCGAAGTGAAGAGACAAATATTCATCGGTGAGGAGACCGGCGAATTGGCGATGCCTGTGAAAAGATAGTACAAGGACTCCCTCTTCAGCACTGCGGGGTGCCATGTGGAGCCGCCAGCCATGCTCGTCGGAACAACGGGTTCCGGTTCGATGCGCCAGGTCATTCCGTCTCTGGAACTCGCATACCCAATTCCATTGTGATAATTCGAAGGATTGTTCGTGCCGACGAACCACATCTTGAAAAGTCCTTGATCGTCAATCACCGCAGGACAAATCGCCCCCTTTCCCATCCACGCTCCCCCCGACCCGGGGCCGATGACAGACCCGTGCTTCGTCCATGTAATGCCGTCTTTGGAAGTTGCATAAGCAATGCAGAAGGTCTCGCCCCCTCGTAGATTTTCAGCGCTGGAGTACCACATATGGTACATACCATCGCGCTTCACGACGGTCGGATCATCGAAGTAGTAGTGTTCTGAATCCCACCCTTCTTCCGATTGTTGAAGAACGGGATTACCAGGATGCATCTTCCATTTAATACGCTCACGCCCCCATGAAAAGCTGAAGGTTGCGGGAACGAGAGAGATCTCTCCGATCGATTTGATATTGGGTTCCACGGAAATGCTTGAAGTGCCGGAACAGATGCTGACTCTCGATCGATTCTCCGCTCGCACAGTGACAGTCCAGTCGCCGGCGGGAACCCCATCGATCCGGAGAATCGGTTGTTCGAGTACCGCCTTTGCAGAGACTGATTTCTTGATGGGCTGATACTCCGGTCGAGTCAATATGACTGTTATTGTCTGGACCTCGCCCGCCATCGCGCTTTTCCCGAAATTCAGGACCACGGTCCCCCGGTTTGACTGCAGAAGGCTGTTCTGCCCCAGAACTGTCGACCGGTGGTTCAGTCCGGTCACGAACAACAGGAGAAACAACGCTACGATGCATCTCTTCATAGTTGCCTCTCTCAAGAATATGGCCATAACGACCGATCTGCCTCGTACGAACTGCTGCTTGACTGTCCGGTGGTTCCTCTCCATCACTACAACTTACACATCTTTTCCTTCAATCCAGTAATCATACCACAGGGCGAGATTGAGGAGATTCCAAATGTTTTGACCGGCATCAATCTTATGTTCGTTGTGGCTCCTGAGCATGGTCTTAATGAAATCCTGGTTCAGCATGCCTTGTCGAACGAGTGTTGAGCCAAGAATTCTGCTCTCTGCGAATCCCGACCATTCATTCCGCAGCCATTCACTGACGGGGGCTGCGAAACCCTGTTTGCGACGATAGATAATAGTCTCCGGAACGATTCCCTCCACAGCTTTCTTGAGGATGTATTTCGTTTCGCCGTTTTTGATCTTAAACTTCTGCGGGATCGTCATGGAGTATTCGACCATGCGGTGATCGAGAAAGGGAACGCGCGCCTCGATCGACGTAGCCATCGAGACCTTGTCGACACGCATCAGCAGCAACTCAGGTAACCGGCTCTTGAACTCAAGGTAGATCATTCGCTTCAGATAGTCGGCGGAAGGATCTCTCCGAAGGATTTCATCGTGCCATTGCTTCGCGAGTTTGTGAGGAAGCGAGTCATCAACGCGATACTTTCCGTCAATCAGCCGCCGCTTGTGAGTTTCCGTGAAATTGACGGCACCCCCCCAGAACAATTCTTCGCCTTCGAGGCCTTTCCTGATGTAGTCAAGCGCAAGGTAGCCCTGCGTGCGATTCAGATAAGCCTCCGCAGTTTTGTAGATGGCCGACTTTGCCACACGCGGCAGACCCAGATACGCTTTCCAAAACGTCTTGTAGAACCGGAGCTCTCGCAACATTGAGTTGTATCCGGCGAACTGCTCATCGCTTCCTTCGCCCACCTGAACAACGATGGTCCCGTTCTCGCGCGCAAGCTTTGATACAAAATACAGCGGCATGCAGACAGGATCGGCGAGCGGTTCATCCTGATGATAGATGAGGCCTGGAAGGAAGTCGAACGCCATCGACTGATCAATCATCACTTCGTGGTGATTTGTCTTGAACTGTTGCGCGATTTGCCGGGCGTATCCGAGCTCGTTGTATTTTTCAAGATCTTTGAACCCGACCGAAAAAGTGTCAACCGGCCTGTCCATCAGTTCAGCCATCAGCGCGACGTTGGTGCTTGAATCAATGCCCCCGCTGAGGAACACACCAAACGGAACATCGCTCATCATTCGGTCTTTGATCGATTGCTTCAGAAGCGAGCGAATCGTGCTGATGCACGATTCCTCAGTCATATCCGCCCCCTCCTGAAGGAGGGGTGAATGGCCAACAGGCGATCCGTCGACGTCGATGGTGGGCTGATCGCCGACGGGAACGGGATCCCAGTACTGCTCCTTCCGGAGAGTCCCGTCCTGCCCGACGACCATAAAATGGCCGGCCTCAAGTTTGTGTATGTTCTTAAAGAGTGTCAGCGGTGCAGGACTGATGAGAAAGGTGAGATATGCATCGAGCGCCTGAGGATCGGGTTCTCGCGACACGGATCCGTGCTGGAGAATTGCTTTGATCTCTGAGCCGAAAATAAATTGGCCATCAGCAACCGTATAGTAGAGCGGTTTGATACCGATGCGGTCGCGAACGAGCACGAGCGACTTCTTCTTTTCATCCCACAGCGCCATCGAAAACATTCCGAGCAGCTTGTGGACGAAGTTCAGTCCGTACTCCTGATACGCATAGAGAATCGTTTCTGTATCCGAGCGAGAGCGATACTTGTACCCTTTCGCCTCGAGTTCTTTTCGTAAAACCTGGTGATTATAAATCTCTCCGTTGAACACGATACTGACGGATCGATCGGGGGTGAACATCGGTTGGTGGCCGGCGGGGGAAAGGTCGACAATCGAGAGGCGGCGGAATCCAAAGCCGACGCGGTGGTCGGGCGAGACAAACGTACCTGAATCGTCCGGACCGCGATGCTTGATCGTATCGCTCATCCTGACGAGCAGGGCCTCGTCAAAGGTCTGACGGGAGTTTCCGTAATTGAAGACGCCGCAAATGCCGCACATCGTTATGCCTCAGAATTGACTGGAGGAATCCTAGTTCCCCGTCTGTTCGACCGGCAGCTTTGTGGCTTTCCGCTTTCGCCAGTAGCCGAATCCGAAGAATCCAAGTCCACCGAGGGTAATGATATTGGCTGCGAAGCTGAGGTTCTTCCCGATGAAGAATCCTCTCGGTTCGAATTTCATTTCAATCTTGTGGACACCGGCGGGAACCATGACTGCGCGGAACAGGTAGTTCGCGCGGTAAATCGGCGTTTCCTTCCCATCGATGAAAGCTTTCCAGCCGACCGGGTAGTAGGTCTCACTGAAGAAGAGAAGATTGTTCCCGGCAGTGGTCGTCGTCAAGTCCAACTCATGAATGCTGTAGCGGGTGAACTCTGCCTTCGCACCCGGCATCGGAGCGTCCACATGGAGTTTCGGGTCTTCCTGGAAATACATCACGTCATTTGGATCAAAAGACAATGATGCTATCTTCTTGAGTATCGTTATTCCATCGGCGACTTCATAGCGTTTTACAAAAAAGGCGCGGGGGAGGGAAACGGGGTTTGAATAGATTTTCATATCCCGCCCATTATAAACGAGTGGAAGTCCAAGGGAGGAATCTGGTGACGCTGAAAGGATGTATTTCACATTCATCAGCCCCCAAACGAGCGGGTTCCTGAGGCCGACTTGTTCTGCCACATCCTGGTATGTCCGCATTTTTGCACCCTGATACCCATATGCATTTTGAAGGCGCCAGTAGGCGAACATGTTATTATACTTCGGCTGTCCGTTCTCGAGTTCAAGGATGCGGTAGAGAGTCGTATCACGTTGCAGATACTTTGCAAACTCCGGCGTCGCGAACATTTGCTGATTGACCGAACGCTCATGGAATTCCGCTGGTTTGAAGTCCACCCGCCAGAGATCGGTGGCAACGACCATGGTCAGGATTATCGCGAACGTCGACAGCTTCATCTTGCCCTGTATAAAGTAATATAACGTTCCGAATGACACGGCGAGCAGAACAATAGCCAGATAGATATCGCTTGTCGCTCTATCGATAAGTTGCGCAGTCACCTCTTTGATGTACTGCGCCGGCGCCTGCTGAAAGAACGGGTCGTAAATTTTGTCGCGCGGAAATCCATATTGGGTAAAACTCGCAAACGCATTCTGCAGGGCCTGGCGAGTGACAAAGCTCTCGAATGTCAATGCAAGAACAACAAAGAAACCGATCACAGCAGTAAACCAAAGAACGACTGATTTCTTCCGCTTGTCAATCTGAACGCCATGGAGCTCAGCCCGTTCTCGGATCAACGTAGCAATTCCGTACGCCGCGAGAACCGGAACGAAAATCTGGATGAGGACCAGGATCATCGATGGGATGCGAAACTTGTTGAACATCGGGAAGAATTTGAACATCAGGTCGTAGACCATGGGGAGTTCTTTCCCGAACGCAATGAGGAGAGAGAACACGATCATCAATCCCAGGTACTGCACAAACGGATCTTTCCGGTTTCTTGCGAATCCGTAGATCGCAAGCATCAAAACGATCAATCCCATGTATTGCGGAGCATGTGTAAATGGCTGAGGTCCCGAATAAAAGTTCGCCATCTGCTCCTGATTGTTCGTGAACACACCTTTGTATTTCTCATTGCCAAATCCGTACCATGACGGAACAAGCCAGGTCATCATCTCGCCTGGGGCAAATGACCAGCTCGTGGCGTAATCGTAATCAAGCCCGCCCTGAATTGTCTTCGAGTCTATCGCCTGGTTGGTATTTGCGATTGCATTCGAGCCCCGCATAGAGTACGAACTGTATTCCCAGACAGAAAGATACTTGTCGGCGTCCATCGAGAACGCCAGGACGCTGGCAAGCGCGAACACAACGCCGGCGCGAAGCACACCTTTCCAAGCGGGTTCTGCTCCTGCATCGGGGATCCGTTCTTTCTTGACGAGTAACGATCGAATGAGCATGAACACGAGGTACGTTCCCACCGCCAGATACACATAGAAAATCATCTGTATGTGGCTCGGCATGTAGGAGAAATGGATCAGCAAAACAAGAAGGAATGCCTGGAACCAGCTGAAACGTTCTCGGAGCCGTTCAATAGAGTAGAAGATGAGGGGAAAGAACGCCATAACGGCAATCTTGGTGTTGTGTCCCGACATTATCCAAATAATGATGTACATCGAAAACGTCGCCGCAAAGGCAGCGATAAACGCTGCGAATTTGCTCTTTACCTTGTGGAACGTGAAAAGATAAACTCCGCATGCGAACACAAAGTAATAGAACAAAACCCATCCCTCCGGCGGATTGAGCATGACGTAGCTGAATCCGGTCGATGCATAGGAGAGAGCCTGTGCGGTGAGGTCGAACACGCGATTGCCTCCGACGGTCAGGCTTCCGTAGGACGGCATGCCGCAAAAGATATATGGATTCCAAAGAGGGAAGACTCCCTCTGCCTTGGCATCATCAAGAAACGTATCGAAGCTTCTGGTTGCAATTTGGTCGACGTCGCTGAACGTTTTTCCGCTGAAGATGAGCTGGTTGAAGAACAACACGAGGCTCAGGAAAAGGAGCGCAATGGCAACAGCGTGCTGATAGCGTTCGGGAATCAGTGGCGGTTCACCAGCAGTCTGTCGGCTGCCGGCTCGTTCTTTATGTGTTTTGCTCATGGGAGTGTTGGAGGTGGGTTAATGCCGGGGACGGAGGGCATCGAGAAGCGCCGCTAGCTGGCGCGTGACTTCTCTCCGATCGTATCGCTTCACTGCTTCCCGGTCCTGTTCCGAATTTTGCCTATGATAGAGATAATTCTCATAACATTCAATAAATGCCGCCTGTATTGACGGAATGTCCTGATTCGCCGCCACGGAACCCGAGCGTGTTTCGCGCATCAACTCGGCAATGGCACCTTCGGGCGCCAGAGCAATGATCGGGCGCTGTGCTCCGATGTACTCGAACACTTTTCCCGGCACAATTTCATCGCTCCCCGGTCCTGCCTCGTCAACAATCAGCAGTAATGCATCCGATTGGAGCAAAGCTTCCACGCTCTTGCTGTGCGGGAGATATTGGATGAGTTCGATGGAATCATGCAGGGAAGAATTCTGCAACATGTCGCGCACTTCTCCGCCGAACCGTCCGATGAACTTCAAGAGAATTTTCCTGGGATCCACTCTCCCGTCGCTGACTAATCCTTCCACCGCCTGCAGGAATGTCCTTGGATTTCGTTTGCCGTACATCGAGCCTGTATACGTAACGGTAAACCGGGAATTCTGTCGAGGCTCGATAGCCGGATAGTCCTCGCGGTCAAAGCCATTGGGGAAATGCAACAGCTTCTGCCGGTTTATGGTGGGGACTTTCGAAGTGATGTCCTTCAGGATCCCGCGCCATGCTCCTTCAATCGCATCCGCGTCGTGAAACACTGAGCGTTCGAGATGCTCATCAATAAGGCGCGGGAGCATCCAGCGGTTGGGAGTCGAGAGAAAACCCGTCCAGGGGTCGCGGAACCCTGCTACCCACGGAACACCGGTCGACCGATGCAGCTTGCGCGCGATGACAGCCGTTGTGTACGGGGGCGATGATGAGTAGATGGCATCAATCTTTTCGTCCCGGATGATTTTGATGCCCTGTGGAACAGCGTACGGATACCACCCGATGCGTGCATCCGGGATAAAGAATGTCGAGCGAACGAATTCCGCCGCAGATTCCGTCAGCGACTTCTTCTTGCCCCCCTGGGGAATATTCTCGACATCGACGGGAGCGTTGGCAGGTTTGCCGGTCAGCGTTCGGTACAATCTGTAGGGTTCGAAGATCTTGGTGCGATGAACGATGGTATGTTGAGGAATTTCAGCGAGAAGCGATTCATCGCGCGCCGGGTAGTCACCGTCTTGAACGGTCAGCACGACCGGCTGCCATCCGAACTCAGGCAGGTACTTGACGAACTTCAGCACCCGCTGAACCCCGGGACCGCCCGATGGGGGAAAATAGTAGGAAACGATGAGAACCTTCTTCACGCTTGTATCGACTCGAGTTGGTGAAAGCTCCGGGAGCTACGGTTTCGTCGCAACAACGATGAGTCCTGTCCCGGTTTTGTTGATCCTGGCGAAGTCAAGATACATAAGAAGGAGGGTAAATGGAAGGGTGATGAGGTAGTAGAAAGGAAGGATGATGAAGAATGCCTTGTTCCAGTTCAACATGAGCATTGGGTACTTGATGCCAAGTCGCCATGCGATCGATCCCCACGGGCCGTAGGCGAATTTCACCGAGTCAATGCGAAAACCTACGGAGGTCAACTTCGTTTTGATTTCATCAACTCCGTAGCCGTTGCGTGCATGTTCACCGATGAAACTCTCATCATCCGGTCCGTGCGCGTCGGAGCCGCCGAGATCCGAGGGCGTATTTACGAGCAAGGTGCCGCCGGAGCGTAGACTCCGATAGAGGTTTCTAAACACCCCCCTGTCGTCCGGGATATGTTCCATAACGTCGACGGAAATCGCCAGATCGAAACGATTGTCATGCTGAACCTGAGTGAGATCTTCGATGGCGAAAGATGCGTTTGTCAAGCCGGCGCGTTGGAAGAAACGTGTGCAATCATCGATTTGCTCTTCCTTGACGTCGACAGCATAGATGGTTGAGGACGGAAAATGCGTTGCACAGAAGTAGGAGTATTGGCCGAACCCGCAGCCGGCATCATAGATTTGCACAGGCCGCTTCTCTTTGCCGAGGATTCGCCTGAGTTCACGCTTGACATGCCATTCCCGGAGGAACATCAACCCGAGAAGCTTATAGAAGAGCTTTCGGAGGAGAACATTCTCTCGAACAACATTGCCAATGACTTTTTTGATTGGATCGTACTTCATAGATAATGGTCTGGCTTGTTCTGTTGAGGGGGTTAAAACCCCTGGATGTTGTTTCTTTCGTTTGCCCCGCCCTTAAGGGCGGGGCAAACGCTGCAAATACAATAAAGGGTTTTAACCCATTATCCCATGCGCGCCCGCAATTTCGGCAAATTCCTCAGCAAAGGATTTCTTCCTGTGATGCTCTTCCTGGCCTTCAATATATTTTCGGACTGAACTCAGCGCGGACCATGATAGAGACTCTGCAAAATAATCATTTTGCCATTCGAATTTTAGACGGCCGAAGGTCTCCTTGTTCACCCAATGCGAAGACTCTCCCTTCAGGAGTTGTGCGACATTCGCAATAGTCTGATCTGAGCCCAGGAAAATCAAAGCGTGAAGGTGGTCGGCCGAGCCATTGATGCAGTCAAGCCGGATATTCTTACTGACAGCATTTTCAGCGATGTGACTGCAAATGCTCCGGCGCAGCTCAGCATCCATGAATGGGAATCGATTCTTCGTCGACCAAACGAGGTGAATCCAAATCCGAACGTACGGCATGATGGCCTCCACCGAGGGGTTGAAACCCTCTCTAGTGGTTTGTGACTTTTGCCCCGACCTTAAGGTCGGGGCAAAAGCATGATCTGTGGAGGCAAATCAAACAAAACCAAATATCTTTTCAATAGAAAAGACTTTGCATCTTAGCCGGCGCGCTTATCGATTGAACAACTGGAGGCTCTAGCCCTCAGAGAAAATCACTGTTGAAGGGGTTGAAATCCGAGCGTCTTGTTTTTGATCCTGCCCCGCCCTTAAGGGCGGGGCAAACGCTGCAAATACAATAAAGGGTTTTAACCCATCACAATGCGTTGTTAGGCTGTAAGTTTCTCAATCGCCTGAACCAGGTTATCCCAGCTGTATTTTTTCTTCTCTTCCTGCACGTTGCGTACGAATTCGCCCTCACGCCCCTCTTTATAGAAGCGCACCACAGCATCAGCTACTGCTTCCGGGGCCTCGGGTTTCACGATGTACCCCGTCCGTCCATTCAGGACAACTTCAGAGAGACCACCGACATCAGTGGCAATGACAGGTTTGTCGAACTGATAGGCTATCTGAACAATCCCGCTTTGTGTCGCCGAAACGTACGGCAGGACGACAACATCGGCGGCGGAGAAATATTTGCCAACCTCGTCGTTGGGGACATAGTCACTGTGGACCATGACGTTCTCCTGAAGGCCATGTTCCGCGATTTGTTTCCGGTATTTCTGTTCATCGTCATAGAATTCGCCGACGACCATCAGCTTCAATCTTACCGATTGAAGAATAGCCGGCATCGCATCGAGGAGGATATGAAGCCCTTTGTACCGTCGCACATATCCGAAGAACAGTATCACCCGTTCGTCCGTGACGCCGAGGGCAGACTTCGCTTCTTCTTTAGGCAAACTTGAACCGAATATCTCATACACGGGATGGGGAACGAGAGCGTAGCGGCTCCCGGGCCAGAATGTATTCAGATCTCTCTCGACGGCTGCAGACTGAGCTATGAATGCGTCGACAGGGCGGAATGCATACCGCGTGAACGCTGTGTCGCCGAAACGCTTTTCGTGGGGAATGACGTTGTCGCAAATGAACAGGATCTTCGCCCCGGTCCATCGTCGCACGAGGCGCGAGATTGTTCCAAAGCACGGACCGAAAAAAGGAAGCCAATATTTGAAAATGAGGAGATCGGGCTTCTTGCGTGCTATCGCCCTGGCAGCAGTGTACCATGTGAGAGGATTGATTGAATCAATCAACGGTTCTGTTGGAAGTGCGTTTTCGATGCCGCCCTGTTCATCCTGTGTCTTGCCTGGAAACAGTATCTTCGGGTACTGACGCGAGAACGTGACAATCTCAACATGATGGTTCTTCGAGAGATGTTTGTACAGTAGCGCATTGTAGTGAGCAATGCCGCCTCTCAACGGATAGGCAGTCCCGACGATGACGATGTTCATTGTGCCGCCCCGAGATCAACTTTATAGAGCACGGCAGGAGGATTTGTCATATACGTCAGCGGTTTCAGTTCTTTCGGAGCCGACCGGGGGTCAAGAAGCTTCTGGAACTGAGGACGCATTCCTGCTTCCATCAGACCGAAGTAGAGGTAGGACGCATTCGATTTTCGCAGGTGGGCAACGAGCTCATCGTAGGAATTGACGTACGGAAACATCTCCAGTTTCATGTCGAGATAGTAAGCAATGTGGGGCTTGCGTGCAAGGACGATCTTCCCATCTTCTGTGTCACCGAAATGCTGATGGAACCATCCGGCGATGCTCACGACCTCCTGCGGCCCGGAATCGATGTTGGCTCTGTTGAATTCCAACGAGCTGTAACCAGTCCACAGCAGAAGGACGACTGCTATCACGCCGCCAACGTGCATCACCTTCCAAAACCTGTGTTGCGCAAACGAGGGAAGTGTCAGTGTCTTCAGTGCGAGTGCAACATAGATGGGCAACAGGAGCATGGAGAATCGTTCGCCATAGAACACGAGAAGCAGAACAGCGAAGAAAGCTCCGCCGACGATGAAATAGCTGAGTGCTTTCGCTGTCGGTTTGAACCGGAAGCAAGCGGCAATTCCGACGAGTGTGAAAATGCCGACTTGCCAGCCGAGGAGAAGACCCATATCGCTGAGCGCGTGGTCGATCAGATTTCTGATCAACGTTGTGACGAACAAGCCGGGATCAGAGAAAATGACTCCCGAGAGCGAGGAGAATTTCTGTGCTTCTCCGTACCAGTACTGATCCCAACCGACTTTCCCCTTCGCATACATCTCGTACGCGATATTCAGATAGTTACGATTGTAGAAGAAGCTCCCCTTCTGAATGAGGCAGAAGATACCCCAAGGAGCGATCGCCACCAGAAAGATGCCAAGAAACACACCGCTCGTCTTAAATCGGTCACGCCAGCTTTGCTGGAAAGGGTTCGCGAACACGACGGCGAGCGGAATGCCCGCAGCTGCCGAAAGCCCATTGTAGCGAGTCAAGTATCCGAGAGCTGCAAAAACTGCCGAGAAGGCGATCGAGCGCCAGTTCAGCTGTTCATCGCGTAAGAGGGAGTATGTCGCCGCCGTGATGAATGCCATGAACAACATATCCGTGCCCGCGGTGTATGTATATCGCACAAAAGTTGTGTTCGCAGCAACCAGAAGAGTGCCGATCAATGCAACATCGGATTTGGTGAGCTTCTTCAGAATCTCAAAGATGAGATACAGCGAGGAAGATGCGGCGAGCACCGAGAGTATAACGCCGGCATGAAAAAGATCCTTTGTGACGAGGGCGATGAGTGCGAGGACCATCGGGTACACCGGCCCGTGAAAGTCCTCGATGGGAATAACGCCCTCTAAGATGTGCCGCGCTTGAGGAACGTAGCTCCAGTAAAAATCTGTCTCCACGTTGTAATCACCGATGACGTGGTACTTGAGGCTGACGGCGAGCATCAGGAGAAAATAGAACCCCGCCAAAGCCAGTCCCGCGTACCGGCTGTTAACGTATTCCGGGAAAAAAGGGAAGAGCGTTGTTTGAAGAGCAGTCTGTTGTTTAGTTTGTTTGGCCATGGTCGCTCATTTAATTCCAATGCCGAGAAGCCTGTCGCCGAAGATCCCCAGCGATTTTGTCAAACCATAGTTTGGATAGTGTAGAATCTTTTTCATCGTTTTTTCAAACAGGCTTCCCCTGAGGGTAATCGCCGACGGTGGCTTGATCCTCTGAACGATGACGCAGTGCTTGAATCCGGCACGTTCGATCACTGCGCGCAGTGTCCTTGGTGTGAACTCGTTGACGTGATACGGAGGCATGCCCATCTTCTTTTTCGTTCTCAACGTCCTCATTCCCGCAACCGCCAATCGTCCGGTGATACTATTGAACATTGACGGTACCTCTGCGGCGAACACCCCGGACGGTTTGAGCATCGAATGCGCTTTGCGAACCATTTCCAGGGGCTGGATCAGATGTTCGAGCACATCACCCAAGAACATAACATCGTATCGTTCGGTTTGCGTCGCAAGATCCTCGAAGGAGCAGCGCTGTACGTTTAAGCCAAATTTGGTCTGGCATGTTCGAACACCAAGTTCAGCGTACTCGATACCGCTGACGGCAAATCCATTTGATCGCGCGTAATTAAGAAAATATCCCATCCCGCAGCCGATCTCGAAAAACTCGCCCGAAGGTTTGTATCGTCGAATCCATCCCAGAATCTCGGGGAATTTCACAGACCCTCTGATTGCCGCGGACTCGTAGTCTGTTGGCGAATGAGCCCCGAAATCTGCTCCGTCATGGAGAAAGTACTCGTCACTATAGAGGAGTTTCAATTCTTCCGACGTTAGCCGGGGATCAAGATAAATAAAAGAACAGTGAGCACACTGCTTCGCCTGGAAGCGCTTCCGGTCAAAATCGTAGAAGATCGGGAAATCGCGGCAATCGGTCTGATTGCAAAGAGGGCAAGTCGTCAACGATCCACTCCAGTCGTCAGTCTGAGCTGTTTACGATCGGAGGAGCTGTTCGCACGCTTCAACCACGCGTTTGACCGGGAGATGTTGCATGCAACGGTAATCGGCATTCGTGCACGTCGGTTGAAAATAACAGCGGCATGGCTTCTCAGGTTCAAGGATCGTTCCGAGGTTATACAGCTCAAACTCGTTCTTGTTGAAGATGTTATTGAAGAGAACGATTTTCTTTCCGAGGCCGATGGTGATATGCATCGCCATCGTTACACCGGTGACGACGAGGTCGCACTGGTCAACGAGGTCGATAAACTGCGGAAGCGGGAAATGGCCGAAGTATTTGGCTTTCGAGGCACGCGCAAGCCGTTTGTTCTTTGCATCTTCCTGCTCGCCTCCCAGGAGAACAACGTCGTATCCCTTTTTCTTCATTGCGCGCGCGAGCGCAATCCAGTTCTTCTCTTCCCAAAGCCGGGATGTCCATCGGTCTCCGCAACCGGTGTTGAGACCAACCACCTTCCTTCGTTTGTTGATCTTCCAGGCTGTTGTTTCCTTCGGGCGATCAAGGATGTACTTCTCGCCTGAGAATGTGAACCCGCAGATGTCGAAAATCTCCTGGGGGTAACTCTTTGTGTTTGCCCGGCTCAGGTCGTCGAAGAGTCCGGTGGCATATTTTGCCTCAGCGGCACCATCAGCGGCGGAGACGATGCCATTCTTCAGCCGAAATCCTTTTTTGGTTGATGCCGTGATCTGCTCCGCGAGAGCGCATGCTTCCCGGTCTTTGTCCAGATTAAAGAGGATATCGAAATGAAGAGAACGGAGAGCAACGACATTCTTCAATGAAAATGCGAGTGGCTCATCAACCGAAGAGGGGAGAATCTCCGGCGTGAGCGTTAGCCACCAGATTTTTGCCGAAGGATAGGTTGCTTTGAGCTTGTGGAGGAGTGGAGTTGTTCGGAGAACATCGCCGATGGCTCCGAGCTTGATAATCAGGATCTGCGAAGTGACAGGATCGTAGTGCGTACACGTTTTGCCGGTCTGGTCAACGCAATGAACGCCGAAACGCTTGTGCGGTTTGCAGGGAACGTCGCCCCGGAAAAATCGGCAGTCAGTCTTCAGTGGAATCACGTCGGTGCCCGGCTCCTTTACCTGAGGATCTCTCGAATGGAGTAGGTCGTTTCGTCCCGCTGCTGGCGGTTGATCATTTCTCCGAGCAGTCCGAACGACACGAACTGCACGCCGATGATGATAAACAGGATGCCGAGAAGGAACAACGGGCGGTTGCTGAGGGAAGTCAATCCCAGAAGCCACTCGACTGAGAGGTAACCGTCGATCGCGATGCCGATGAGGAATGAAATAATCCCCCACACACCGAACAGGTGCAATGGTCTCCGGATATAGCGGGTAGTGAACAGTACCGTCAGGAGATCAAGAAATCCGCGCGAGAACCGGCCGATGCCGAACTTGGTGTGTCCGTACTGACGGAGTCTGTGATTCACAACTTTCTCGCCAACGCGGAAGCCTGCCCAGTGAGCCAGCGCCGGGATGTAACGGTGCAACTCGCCATAGACATTGACTCCCTTCACGACCTCGCGTCGATATGCCTTCAAGCCGCAATTCATGTCGTGAATCGGAATGCCCGTCATCATCGCCGTGACGGAATTGGCCAGCTTCGACGGAATCGTCTTCGACAGAGGATCGTGCCGCCTCTTTTTCCATCCGGACACGAGATCGTAACCTTGGTTCAGCATTTCGATCATCCCCGGAATTTCGGCAGGGTCGTCTTGCAGGTCAGCGTCCATCGTCACAACGAAATCACCCTGAGCTTCATGGAAACCAACCGAGAGAGCTGCAGATTTGCCGAAGTTCCGCCGGAATTGAACAACCTTCACACGGGGATCCTTGGCGTGCAATTCCCGTAGGACAGAGAAGGACGTATCCGTGCTGCCGTCATCGACGAAGATCACCTCGAACGGCTTCGCGAGCGGTTTCATGGCTGCGAGGATCTGTGTGTAGAGCTCGCCGAGAGACTCGTCCTCATTTAAGAGAGGAACCACAATCGATACATACGGAGTCGATTGAGCGGTCGTTGCGGCAATATGTGCGCGGGGTTTTGTTGTCTTGGCCATAGATTTTCTCAAAAACGTGAAGCAAAGTAAAGGAAATTAGTCCGAAATGCAACGCCTTCGCTGATTCGTTGAATATAGCCCGCTCGTTCTGTATATTGACCCGGTCTCTGCGAGTATGCTGCCACCCAAAAAATCCCTTGGACAAAACTTCCTGCGCGACGAAAATGTCGCGCGCAACATCGTCGACAGCCTCGGTCTGCGCGCCGATGATGTGGTGGTCGAAATCGGCCCGGGACAGGGTGCGCTCACGAAACATCTTGCGCCGAAATGTTCCAGGCTTGTGGCAATCGAAGTTGACGAGCGCGCGATCCGACTCCTGCGCGAAACGTTTTCGGAGAGCATCGAGCTTGTTCATGCGGACGTTCTGAAGGTGTCGCTCAGCACGATGTTTCGCGACGAGAAACGACGCCTGCGCGTGGTGGGAAACATCCCTTACAACATCACCAGCGAGATCTTGTTCTGGCTCTTTGATCACCATGATGTTGTCGAAGACGCCACGCTGATGGTTCAACTTGAGGTGGCGCGACGGTTCGTGGCGCAAACAGAAACCAAGGAGTACGGAATTCTCTCTGTCCTGCTGGCGTACTACACGCAGCCGGAGTTTCTCTTCAAAGTCTCGAGAAACTCGTTTTTCCCCAGACCGGAAGTCGATTCTGCCATTGTCCGGCTGCGATTCAAGGAGAAACTCCAGAAGTGTGACCGCAATCTGCTGACACTGGTCGTCCGCTCCACGTTTGGCAAAAGACGGAAGACACTGCGAAATGGGCTCCGATACATGGGCTTCGATGCTACGCATCTGGAATCCGTCCCGTTCGACCTGTCCATGCGGCCTGAAGAACTCGCGCTCGATGATTTCTTGAATCTCACAGAACTTCTTGCTCCCTATCGGGCCGAAATTGGAAATGGGGCCTTCGATGCCGGCAAGGCCAGAATGAGGAAGAAACACTGATGGTCGGGATTCCCATGGTGCAACACCTTCTCAGTTCATCAATACTGTGTGACGAATGAAAGTCCGTACTCTCATCTCCCATCTCTCGCCTGCAGACTTTGTCTCCATCGTGTTCCTTTTCTTTCTCACTGGACTGAACTTGGTATTTCACGCCCGTGTCGAAGAGTGGTTCGTTCTTGTCATCATCAACCTCGTGATCATCCTCGCGGTGGTCTTCCTCGCTCACTGGGCCGCGGAGAAGAAGAACCGCCTGCTGATAGGATTACACCGTTGGTATTGCTATGTGATCATTCTTCTCATCTTCAAAGAGATCTATCGGATGGTCCATCCCATTCATCCGACAGACTACGACCAGCTTCTGATCGCCATTGACCATTGGATGTTCGGAGTGAACCCGACCCAATGGATCGGCCAGTTCGCGCATCCCTTGCTGACAGAGATTCTGCAGATCGCATATTTCTCCTACTACATCCTCTTTATGATCCTCGGTGTGGAGCTCTATCGTCGATACGCAACACAAGACTTCGACAAGGCCGCGTTCATGATCGTCTATGGATTCTATCTGTCGTACCTCGGATATTTTGCTCTGCCGGGTGTCGGTCCACGGTTCACGCTTCACGACTTCTCTTCTCTCGAGACGGACCTTCCCGGGTTGTGGCTCACTCCTCTCCTGCGCAGCATCATCAATGCGGGAGAATCGATCCCGCAATCACACGCCGATGCGATTAACCTGGTTCAGCGCGATGTCTTTCCGAGCGGACACACACAGTTGACAATCATCGTGATGGCCCTCGGATTCAGGTACGGAATCAAAGCCCGCTGGCTGTTGCTGACTCTCGGATCCTTGCTCATCGTCTCGACCATCTATCTTCGTTATCATTATGTTGTTGATTTGTTAGCAGGTGCAGTGCTTGCGTGGTTCACGCTCTGGACAGGAGACAAGCTTGAAGTGTGGTGGCGAGGAATGACGCGCCGGTTTGGGGAGCAACATTGACTTGAAACTCAGGCCAAAATCACCTATGTTTTTGTTGTGGTGTTGTTCATGTTCTTTGCGGAGAATCTCTTTACGAATTTATGACTCAAGAACAGATACTCAAGGAGCTTGAATCGCTTGCGACGAACAGCGGGATCACCCTTCGTTATGAAAAAGGTGATTTCGAAGGCGGCTTTTGCGTCCTGAAAGCTGAGAGACTGATCGTCGTTAACAAAAAGCTGGCACCGTCCAAGAAAGCTTCCGTTCTTGCCCAGGGACTCGCCGAGATCGGGATCGAAGACCGGTATCTCAAGCCGGTGATCCGCGACTTCATCGAGGAGGAGCTGGCCCGGGTAGTGCGATCGTAAGCAGCAGCAAGCCGGTGCATCCCCTTCGATATTGTTACCGAAAACAAAGGCACGGCGTTTGGCCGGATTCCCCATATCGATTGCTCGTGTCTTCTTGAAACTCCCTTCAACCACTGTCGTAGACTGATAGCAAACATCCTGTGGGTACTACACTCCTCCTGAAAGGTGTCGTTATCGGATTCGCACTGGCGTTGCCCATCGGTCCGATTGGTATCCTCTGCATTCGGAAGACCTTTGCAGAGGGACATCTCTCAGGCATGATCGTAGGATTTGGAGCAGCCACTGCTGATGCTCTTTATGGATTCATTGCCGCTTTTGGTCTTACCGTCATCTCCGACGCTCTTGTAACGCGACAGATGTGGATCCGGTTGGTGGGTGGCGCATTCCTCTGTTATCTTGGTGTAAAAACGTTTCTGGCAAAGCCTCCGGTTGGCTCTCAACCGGCGAATGGCAAAGGGTTCGTCGCATCGTACGTTTCCACGTTTTTCCTCACGCTTACGAACCCCCTGACGATCATTGCCTTCCTTGGTGTGTTCGCGGGATTCGGACTCAGGAACAGCGAACTCAGTGTTGGCTCGGCGGCTACTCTCATTGCCGGGGTTTTTTTTGGTTCTTCGCTATGGTTCTTTCTGCTGGGGTGGGGTGTCACGTTGTTCCGTAAGAAGATCGATGCCACCGGCCTTGGGTTGATCAACAAGATCTCCGGAGTGCTCATCGTGATCTTCGGTATCGTCGCCATACTGAGCTTTCTCTAGAAACCGGAATTGCCTTGCGTGAGGCCGAGAGGTTCCTGTCGGTCTCATGCTTTTCGTATAGAGAGTACCCATGGACAAAATCAAAAATCATCTTCCCTTTCTCCTCCTCCTCATCGTCGCTGCGGCCGTGATCGTCGAGGTGTTTCCGTTGATCCATCCGTACGGTGGGATACGGCTTCCACTCGACGCTCAGGCAATCGAACAGAAAAGTCGGGATTTGCTATCAAGCATGAATATCAGTGTTGATGGCTTGACACCCAAGGCGCAGTTTCGGTACGATGAGTCGCTCTTCCGCCAGATGGAACAGAACTACGGTATCGAGAAGTCCAACGAGTTGACTCGCGACAAGATTCCAGTGTATCATTGGGACATTCGATGGGGGAAGCCTACTGGATTGATGCTTTCAGCCGGAAGCCAGGGAGATGAATCGAAGGTGGACCAGGCGGTTGCCAAGATGATCCGGGGCGAAGTGTTCATACGGCTTGGAACATCCGGCCAACTCATGGAGCTCGATCAGAAGATCGCCGATACACTGGCTCTCCCGAATCTTTCCCAGCTAGAAGCGCGGGCTCTTGCGGTTGCATTTCTCCATCGATATGCGGATGGTGCAGCAAGTCTGCCCGACACGGCGCAGCCTTCATCGGAAAAGCGGATCGAACAAAAGAAGAGGGTGGATTACGAATTCGTCTGGAATACGAAGATGCCGGTCCTGGAGAATCCGATGCACATGACCGTCTCAGTGGCCGGCAATCAGGTGACAATCTTCAAGATGGAAACGGACGTTCCGGAGGAATTCAAGAAGTCACAAGTTGACCTGGTCTGGCGGATCGGGTTGCCGATCTTCTACAGTCTCATGATTATCATCATGATTATCGTCGCGTTCAGGCGATTTCGTGCATTCGAACTTGGATTCAGGCTCGCAATCTTCGTTGGAGTGATCATTGCAGTCGTGCAGGCCATCCAGATGTATCTCATGATGCGATCGGAATTTGGATGGGACGATCTGCTGGGACTGATTCTTGCTCCGCTGTTTGTCGGTGGAGCTCTGATCCCCGTTTGGGCGGTGAGCGAATCGATGGTCCGTGAGGTGTGGAAAGAAAAGCTTATCAGCTTCGACCTTCTCTCCAAAGGTTATGGATTCCATTCAAGGGTCGGAGATAGTCTGGTCCGTGGAGTGGCGTTGGGAGCCGGAAGCCTCGCTGTGTATCTGCTCTGTCCGTTCGTCGCAATGAAGATGATGCATGTGTCCGCTTCATCTTTTGACAACTCAAACATTGAGATCTTTGGGGCCGCGTGGTCATGGTTGTATGTCCTGGGCCATGGGATGAGTTCGGTGGCTTTCAAGGTCTCGATCCTTATCATGTTCGCGGTCTCCTATCTCCGAGGGCGCATCTCTTCACCCGTACTTCTGATTGTGGCAGGATCACTCGTGATGGCTTTCGCGTCGACGGTCAGTCTTGCGCCGCTCTGGATCGGATATGTGGACCTTTTCCTCTTCGGCGCCGTCACGGTGTGGGCGTTCTATCAATACGATGCACTCACCGCTTTCATGTCACTCTTCACATTCAGGGTGGTTGAAGAAGCAGCCGGCCTTCTTGTCGTAGGCAATTCGGTATACACAGTTTCCGGATGGGTCGTGATTGGGGTTCTCGGTGCGCTTGTTGTTGCGGGGCTGGTGAGCCAGATGAGGAAGCGCGAAATCACCGATTTTGATGAGATCATGCCGGCTTTTGCAAAGCACATTTCGGAACGCCAGCGGCTGCAGCAAGAGCTCGAGATTGCCCGTAGCGTTCAGATGAGTTTTCTTCCGAAAACAAATCCAAAAGTTGTGGAATTGGACATTGCCTCGCGTTGCGCTCCGGCCCTCGAAGTGGGAGGGGACTATTACGACTTCATCGAGGCCGGAAACAAGAGGCTCGGTGTTGTGGTAGGGGATGTTTCCGGGAAGGGAACGCAAGCGGCATTTTTCATGACACTGACAAAAGGTTTTGTCCGTGCCCTTGCCGAGGTTTCGCCTTCCCCCTCTGCCGTCTTGACGCGGGTCAACAAACTCTTCTATGAAAACGTCGAGCGCGGGGTATTTATCAGCATGGTCTACGGAATTTTTGATACTGCCAACCGGGTTCTTACCATTGCCCGCGCAGGCCACAACCCGGTGATCATGCGGAAAACGAAGGCAGATCAGGTCCAGGTGGTTAATCCCATGGGATTGGCACTCGGACTCGACCCTGGAGACACATTTGCCAAGTCGATACAGGAGGTTGCGATCCCTTTCCAATCCGGGGACCTTTTCGTATTCTATACCGATGGCTTCCCCGAGGCGATGAATAAGACCTTGGAAGAGTTCGGGGAAGAGCGTCTCTGCCAGACGGTCCAAAAACATGCTCACAGCACGGCTGCGGAAATCATGGACGGCATCTTCGCCGAGATGAAACAGTTTGTCGGAAAGGCGAAGCAACACGATGACATGACGATCGTGGTCGTCAAGGTCGTCTAGCTTCTTTGGGTCCAAGCTACAGCACAATGGAGCATCAATGAAAATCCTCGTCATCAACGGTCCGAATCTGAATCTTCTCGGGAAGCGCGAACCGGAGATCTATGGCACCACGACTCTCTCCGATATCGAAAGTCGACTCAAGAAGCGATTTCCGAACGTGCAGTTCGAATTCTATCAATCGAATCACGAAGGAGCGCTGATCGACCAGATCCAGAAAGCGATCGATGGAACATTTGATGGAGTGGTGATCAACCCCGGTGCATATTCCCACTACTCCTATGCGATCCGAGACGCGATCGCCGCTTTGAAGACGCCGGTTGTTGAAGTGCACATCTCCAACATCCATGCTCGTGAAGAATTCCGCCGGCATTCCGTCATCACCCCTGTGTGCAAAGGGGTCGTCGCGGGATTCGGCGATATGGGCTATGAGTTGGCAGTGAAGTTTCTTGTGGAACCACGCACCTGAACCACGACCGATCTCCACTATGATCAAAGCAGTTGTATTCGATCTCGACAATACACTGGTCGACTTCATGGCGATGAAAAACCAGGCCGTCGACGCGGCGATTCATGCCATGCGCGATGCCGGCTTGATGCTGAGCCACGAAGAAATTCGAAAGAGGATCGATGCAATTTATGCGGAACGCGGCATTGAATTTCAGTCTGTCTTCGATCAGCTCTTGTTTGATGAGTTCAGCAAGGTGGACCACAAGATTCTGGCCTCGGGGATTATCGCGTACCGTCGAGCGCGGGAGGCAGCCCTTGTTCCTTATCCGCACGTCTACCTCACGCTGATGGAATTGATGAAGATGAATCTGAAGCTGGCGGTGGTCTCGGATGCTCCCGGCCGTGAGGCCTGGTTGCGGCTCTGCTACCTGAACCTGCACCATATCTTCGATGTCGTGGTGACGTTCGATGACACTCGCATGCGCAAACCGAACCGCGAGCCTTTCGAGGAGGCCCTCAAACGTCTTGGCGTCCGGCCTGAGGAGGCACTGATGATCGGTGACTGGGCTGAGCGGGATGTCGTCGGGGCGGCCCAGGTGGGGATGCAGACGATTTTTGCGCGGTACGGCGACACGTTTGGCACCGTGATATCGCACGCCGACTATGAAGTCGATGACATCAGTCAGGTTATTGATATCGTGAAACAACTGAATGTGAGGTCGTAATTCCATGGGAGCAATTGTCGGCATTGGTGTGGATGTGGTTGATGTGAAGCGCATGAAGGTCGTGCTCGACGCTCGTGGGACATCGCTTATCAGGAAGCTTTTCACGGAATCGGAAGTTGCCTACTGTGCGTCAAAGAAGAATTCGCATGAACATTTTGCAGCGAGGTTTGCAGCGAAAGAAGCCGTAAGCAAAGCGATGCAAACAGGGTGGAGCGGCAAGTTCCGGTGGCGCGACGTCGAAGTGATCAACATTCCCTCCGGCGCCCCAAAGGTCATTCTTCACGACTCTGTTGCGGAACAGTTGACGAAATGCCGTGTGCATATCTCGCTCTCGCACACGGAAAACACTGTTGTTGCATTTGCAGTCATTGAGAAAAACGAGTGAAGGAAAGGACATCCTGGTGCGGCGGGGAAGTTGATTGCAACTCAGCCTGATTTTGTCTAATTTTGTGAAAAGGTTTTCGTTACCGCCCACGGAATGGTGATCGTCCTATGAAACACATCGGCATCAAGAAACTCTACTATTCCATCAGTGAGGTCAGCACCATCACGGCCCTCGAGCAATATGTCTTGCGCTATTGGGAGTCCGAATTTCCTCAGCTGAAACCGGCGAAGAACCGTGCGGGAAACAGGATCTACACCAACAAAGACATCAAGCTCATCATCTACATCAAGAAGCTGTTGAGGGACGAGCGGTATACCATCGAAGGTGCGAAACGGGTCCTTGAAGAGTACGTTCCAGAAGCCGAAACAGTTGAGCAGCTGGAACTCCTCAGCGTACCGCAAAAGAAGAAGGTGACGGACGAAGAAATTCGAACCGATATGCTCGAGGTGCGACAGTTTCTTGAGGAACTGTCAGAGAAGCTGAAGTAGAGAAGATTGTTGTTCCAGAAAATCAAGCCCCGCTGACATATGGCGGGGCTTCTTTATTGTACGGCCTCTTTGTCGATCGACTGTTCGCGCGCAAGAGGATCCCAACGTTGGAATCAATTTGGTTTTGGATGATGGAGGAAAAACTCCCACATCGTCTCTGTGGCATTGAGGGAATTCACCGTCGGGCCAAAGAGAATCGCCGGATGGTATCTGTCTTGACGCGAAAGATACGCGTGACCATGGCCTTTGACAACGATCGATCGGACCTCCGCGCCGCTCGCCGCCGGTCCCCACGTACGAATCGTCAACGTTTTGTCATCCCGAGTGATTCTCGCTTCAGCTGAAATGCCGAGGCTCAGAGCCCAGAGACGCGGGCTGTCGAGAGCCGGAGGAACACTCATCGTTCGTCCCAGCACTCCGGCTTCTCCTCCCGCCATCGGCGTGAACGGATCGTGGTCTCCGACGATTTGAATGAGGGAGATCGGCGAGTCGAGAGGTTTTTGTTCGGCGTACGAGTGTCCGGCCATGACGCCGACCGCTGCAATCATCGAACTGCTCTTGGATGCGAACAGGTATGCCATCTGCGCCCCGTTGGAATGTCCCGCAACGTAGATTCTTCGAGGATCAATCTTGAGCTGGCGGCACACGCGGTCCAGGAGTTGAGTGAGGAAGCCGACGTCGTCGATGTTCTTGGCGATGGCAGATGAGGCTCCGGAGGAGAGGCTCAGCTTGGCGCCGGAGTTCCATGTCTGAGGGTTTCGTGAGAAACTCTCAGGTTTGGATTCATCTCGCGGAGTTCCGTTTGGAAATACCGTGACGATTCCTTCCTTTTCTCCCATCTCCGCCCACCCCGTGCTTTCAAGAACATTCTTGCTCGATCCTCCCGCGCCGTGGAGCATCATCACCAGCGGCCATCCTTCCGGAGGAATCGCCGTCGCTTTCGGCACCATGATAGTGGTAGTCCTGGTCCGTCCCAGATAGTCGAACGAAACGTCGTTTCGTCCGGGTTTGAGATCACCGTCCAAAGCGCCCGCCATCAACATCGAGAGCGGGCCCAGGAAAAGAAGCAGACTGAGGTGTCGTATGCGAGTTGTGTTCATCGGGGCCTCCAATTGTTCTGAATCAAAAATATCTCAACTCATGGCCGGATGCAAGGGATGAAGCAGGAGTCGTCATTTGGACACGCCGGGGAGGCTGTTCGTTGAATGAAATACTTCCCTTTTTGTGGATTTCTTTATACCTTTTCCGCCATCTGAAGCGATGCGATTCCCACCAACCTGCACCAAGCATCGCTTCCCCAACGTCATTCCGCACACTCTCAGTGAGAGGAACAACATGGATTTCGTATCCGTTGGACGCGGGCTTCTCGGTCTCATCATTGTCACCGGCATCGCCTATGCATTTTCGCCGAACAAACGGGCCATCAGTTGGAGGCTTGTCGCTGTAGGGCTCGGAATGCAGTTTGTCTTTGCTCTCTTCGTGCTGAAGACGGATATCGGGAGAGAGATTTTTGATGCGATCAGCAGAGCATTTGTCCGCCTTTTCGCGTTCGCGTTGAATGGTGCCCAGTTCGTGTTCGGCTCACTCGCAGTCACACCGGGAGAGAAGGGGAGTCTGGGCTTTTTCTTCGCCTTTCAAGTGCTCCCAACAATTATCTTCTTTGCCTCATTGATGGCAATCCTGTATCATCTCGGCATCATGCAGCGGGTCGTGCAGGGCATGGCATGGGTCATATCGAAATTCATGAAAGCCAGCGGGGCAGAATCTCTTTGTGTTGCCGCAGCCACATTCATAGGACAAACCGAAGCGCCGCTCGTGATCAGGCCTTATCTCGCGAAGATGACGCAGTCTGAACTCTACACGGTTATGACAAGCGGTATGGCGCACATCTCCGGCGGTGTGATGATCGCCTATTACACGCTGCTGGGAGTTGCCTACGCTAAATCATACGGCCTTGGCCTCGATGCTTCTCAAATCTACTTCGCTGGCCACCTGCTCGCGGCCGTGATCATGGCGGCTCCGGCGACCATTGTCGTGGCGAAGATGCTCTTTCCGGAAACGGAAGAGCCGCTGACGAGGGGAACGGTCAAACTGAAGATTGAGAAGGTCTCTTCCAACGTCATCGAAGCAGCAGCGTCCGGGGCTTCGGATGGTGTGAAACTGGCACTGAACGTCGGTGGAATGCTCATCGCGTTCATCGCTTTCATTGCGCTGTTCAATTTTCTCCTCGGACTCATCGGTGATTCGACGGGGATCGGCGCATACTGCCAGACACATTTCGGAAAACCGCTTTCACTAGAGCTGCTCTTCGGACTCGTCTTTCAGTTCATTGCATTTGCGATTGGTGTACCGTGGGCGGATGCGTTGAATGTCGGAAGTCTGATGGGACTGAAATTGGTGCTGAACGAATTTGTCGCCTATTCTCAAATGGCGGATGTCGTGAGCGCTCACCAACTCTCAGACAAAGCGATCGTGATTGCCACGTATGCCCTCTGCGGTTTCGCAAACTTCTCTTCCATTGCAATCCAGATCGGCGGCATCGGTCCGCTGGCGGAGAACCGGAGGAGCGACATCGCAAAACTTGGACTCCGTGCACTCCTTGGCGGAACAATTGCCACATGGATGACGGCATCCATTGCGGGCATGTTTGTAAGCTGAAAACGAATCCTAAATTCTAAATCCGAAAAACGAAAACAGAAACTGCCATTCCGGATTTCGCGTTTGTTTCGGATTTCGAAAGCAGGATTTTGGATTTCTGAGTGGATCTATTCTAAAGGGCTATCTCATGAACCAATCATCAAATCGCTATCGATGGTTTGCGCTGGGGGACCTCAACGGTTTCTTCGGCCTGATGTTCGATAATCTGACCGTGCTCTCGTTCCTTGCCGGGATTTTGGTCTTTGTCTTCAAATTTCCGGCGGACATCGTCTATACGAGGATGTTTCCGGGAACGGCATTCGGGGTTCTGTTCGGCGATATTGTCTATACCTGGATGGCATTCCGGCTGGCGAAGAAAACGGGAAAAACCGAGATTACCGCGATGCCTCTCGGTCTCGATACACCTTCAACGATCGGTATCGCATTGGTGGTGTTAGGCCCGGCGTTTGTCGGATTGAAAGCGGAAGGGTTGTCTGAACACGACGCCGCGATGATGACCTGGTATATCGGCATGGCGACCATGGTCATGATTGGTATCTTGAAAGTGATCCTTTCGTTCGTCGGTCAGTGGGTCCAAAAAGTTGTTCCGCAAGCAGGATTGTTGGGGTCATTGGCTGGTATCGGTCTGGCACTCATTGGGTTGACCCCGCTGGTGGACGTTTTCGGAATGCCGATCGTCGGAATGATTTCTTTGGGATTGATCCTCTATACACTTGTCGCACGCATTCGTCTTCCAAAGAATTTTCCCAGCGTCTTTGCGGCAATTTTCATCGGAACGGCACTCTACTACATGTTGGGATCGACAGGTTGGATGGGGGGGACGTTTGCCGGTGCCCCATCGATGGACCTGCATTTCGGTTTGCCGACCCCCACGCTTGGATTTTTGGAGGGGTTCACGCGCGCCCTCAAATATTTGCCGATCGCAATTCCCTTTGGCCTATTAACGGTCGTCGGCGGAATCAACGTCACCGAAAGCGCCCGTGTTGCGGGTGATGACTATAATACGCGGAGCATCTTGCTGACAGAAGCGATCGCTACTTTGATTGCCGGGCTCTGCGGCGGCGTTGCACAGTCGACGCCGTACATCGGTCAACCAGCCTACAAACGGATGGGGTCTCGGGCAGGCTACACACTTTTGACGGGACTGTTTATTGGTCTCGGGGGAATTCTGGGATACGTCTCGTTCTTTGTTGAACTCATCCCGCGTGCGGTTCTTGCTCCGATTCTCATTTTCGTGGCTTTGGATATCGTCGTCCAATCGTTCCTCGCGTGTCCTCCCCGGCATGCTCCGGCCGTCGCGTTCGCGTTCTTCCCGACCATTGCACGATTGCTTTCCATCAAGCTCGGCAATCCCGATTTTGTGCCTACAGAGAATTTCAACCGACTCATGACCGCTCCGGGGAAAGCGCTCCCCGAGCTTCTCGTCACCGTCGCTCTCGGCAACGGGTTCATCCTGACAGCAATGTTATGGGGCGGCATGCTTGCGGAACTGATCGATCGGCGCCTGAAAATCGCAGCCGTGTATCTGTTCATTTTGGCAGGACTGACGTTCTTCGGCATCATCCATTCGGCCTCACCTGACGGTGTGATGTACTTCCCCTGGATGCTGGATGCTTTCATGCAGAAGATTCCATTTCAATTCACGGTTGCGTACATTGCGTTTGGAGTGATGCTGGTCCTGTTCTCCTTCACCAAAGAATCACGTGAGCCAATGCCGGAGCACGAATAATCTGACCGTCAGCAAAGAACGAACAAAATCCGGCACGAACTCACTGATGGACTCCGGCGGTGAGTGAAGCCCGTCACACAACGGTTGAAGCCATTAAGGCAAATTGATATCAGGAGGTTTGTTCTCACTGTTCACCCTCTCACCACTGCGTGCAAACCAGAGATGAATGAGCCAACGATAGCGGAGATTCTTGTAGTTCTCAAAACAGAAGAGATCAAGGAAACAATCATGGAGGCGCTCCCGGCATCGCTCATGGTTATCGTTCTCTCTGCGATTTTTTCCTTCCTCGTCTATCCGGTCTCAATGATCCTGGCCTCTTTCAATCGAGGCTTTGGCTTTCCGATCATTCCGGAGTGGGTGTACACCGCCTTGTTCCTGGGTATCGTCTTGTGGATGATTCGCGGGCAGAGCGCTCACTTACCGATCCTCGGTCCTGTCGCTTGGTGCGTTCTCATTGTGTTGGTCGCCTCCATCGTCTTCGCATGCATCTATCTCCCCGACTGGTCTGTACTTCCTTCGATTTTGCTCTTTCTCACTCCGATCTACGTTTTCGCGAAACTTCTCGAAAAGGGTCGCGCAAAACTTGAGTCAGGAGATGTGTAATCCCCTTCAAGACCCATCGTGGTTCCTCCAGAAGCAGTTGATGAATGCAGTCTCGAATATCCATCCGGCGACTCCTGTGCTCACATTGCGAATCGAATGAGAAAAACTTACTTTGCGTGCATCCTTCCACCGAAGAAATGCCGGGATTTTTCTTCCATGAGGCATCGACATGGATCCCCGGATCTGCGACAACACAGGAGTTCTGCACAGTGACCTCACGCGAACGAGTGATCAGCGCCTATGAGCGCCGCGGCTACGACCGCATCCCCATCAAACACGAAGCTACCCCCGAAATCAATCGGATGATCATGCAGCACTTTGGTCTGAGCAACATGGAGCAGGTGCTCCGCGTTGTTGGCGATGATTTCCGGTACGTTGAGCCGGTCTATTGCGGGCCGGAGCTGCGAACGTTTCCCGATGGGAGTATCGAGGGATATTTCGGTGAACGATACAAGTACGCGCAATTCGAAGGAGGGCGATACCTCGAAGCCTGCTATCTCCCGTATGCGGGAATCGAGACGCTGGACAAGCTCGATCGTTCGCATTTCCCCCGTGCCGATTGGTTCGACTACTCGACGATTCGACAGCAGTGCGAAGCGCTCCAAGGCCGCTTTGCTATTTGCTTCGGCACCGCCGGAGACATGGATTTCATCAACAGCATCGGCCGGGCCCGCGGGATGGAAGAAGTCTTGATGGATCTGCTGGAAGACAACGAAGTCTTCATGGCATTGATGGACGCGCGGTTTGATTTCTACTTTGAGCAGCATAAGAAAGTTCTCGAAGCCGCGAAGGGCCTCATCGATTTCACACACGTCGGTGATGATCTTGGCAATCAACGGGGCCAAATGATCAGCCATGAAACATTCGAGCGCCACTTTGCTCCGCGATATAAGAAGTACTTTGATATGGTTCACAGCTTCGGTGCTCGTACCATGATGCACATGTGCGGGTGCGTCGAAGCGTTTCTCCCCCGACTGATTGAACTGGGGCTCGATGTCCAGGATGTTGTCCAACCCACAACGCCGGAGATGGACATCGGCTATCTGCAATCGCACTATGGAGAGAAACTGACTTTCTGTGGCTCCGTCTGCGTTCAAACGACGATGGCGTGGGGGAGTGTTGCGGATGTTGAGCGCGAAGTCCACCGTCGGCAGGAACTGTTCCCCAAGGGAGGCCTCTTCCTTGGTCCAACGCACGCGATCCAGGTTGGCTCCCCCATGGAAAACATACTCGCCCTCTATCGTACCGCTGGTTCGCTGGAAGAAAAAATCGACGATTCAATCCTCCGGGCCGCTGCCGGAAGCGACCCCGAAAAGATGAACATGTCGAAACTCTTTTGAGTGCCGATGACCTCACGTGAACGCGTTCTCACCGCCATGCGGCGTACCGCAGTCCCTGATCGCGTCCCCTACGAGATCAGCTGGGGGGCATTCACACCCGGCCTCATGCGAGTGTACAGGCAGAAAACCGGTTCTCCTCTTGATCCTGCTGATTTCTTCGACTTTGATACTCGATTCATCGCCGTAGGTCCGACGATCAAGAAGACGGACTTTTCGAAGTGGTATTCCGTGGCGCCCCCGAATAATGTTCTTTGGGATGAATGGGGTTATGGGATGGTTCGCGGATCGATGGAACATTTCATGGAATACCGGTTCCATCCGCTCAGTGACTGCACAACTCCTGAGCAGGTTCTTGCCTTCGATTGGCCGGATGTGGACGCTGACTATCGGTTTGATGGGATCGCAGAAGCGGTCCGGGCCATTCAAGACCGCGGTTATGCAGTCGCCGGCGAATTATACCAGACGATATTCGAAACAGCTTGGCTCCTGCGCGGCATGGAAAACCTGCTGACGGATTTCTACTTCAATGAGGACATTGCCCAGGCCATCTGCGAAAAGATGACGGAGTTGCGAGTGCGGCAGGCAATCAAGTTTGCAGAGACGGGGATAGATATCCTCCGTCTCGGTGACGACGTCGCGACTCAAAAAGGTCCCATGATGAGCCTGGACCTCTACCGGAAATTCCTGAAGGAAAGAACCCGTCGCATCATCACTGCGGCCAAGCAGGTGAAGAAGAATATGCTGATCTTCATGCACTCGGACGGCGATGTCGGCGAGTTCATCCCCGAGTATATCGATATCGGCGTGGATATCCTGAATCCGGTCCAACCTGAGTGCAACGATCTCGAGGCGATCGGTCGTCGGTACGGAGACCGTATCTCGTTCTGGGGAGGGATCGGAACGCAGACAACGATGCCCTTTGGAACTCCACAGACGGTGCAAGAGGCGGTGAGGAAAGTCCAGATGCAGCTTGGCTCTCGCGGCGGACTTCTGATTGCTCCATCGCACATTCTGGAACCAGAGGTGCCGTGGGAAAATGTTGTGGCTTTCGTTGAGGGTGCCCGAGAAGCGTGGTACGGAGTGGGGGAGCGCTCCTGAACGTCAACAGCACCTGGGAATTATTTTCGAAATTTTGACGTTCAGAAGCATAGGGAAAAATGATGGAGGATAGTACGATGAAGCACTTCTGTAACCTCTTGGTTGCTTGCCTCTTTGCTCTTGCGGTGTTTCTCGCTCCGTCACCGACCACTGCCTTTCAGCAGGAGTCAGTTCGACAATCGATGCTGGTTACAACGGCGTGGCTTCAGGAACACCTGAACGACCCGACACTCGTGATCGTGCACGTCGGCAACAACCGGAGGGAATACAGGGATGGACATATTCAGGGAGCGAGGTTTCTCTGGACTCAAGCGCTTGCATATTCAGATCCCGATCTGACGCTTGAACTCCCGTCGAAAACACAAGCGGATTCAGTATTGAGGAAACTCGGTATTTCAGGGAAGAATCGCATCATCCTCTGCTTCGATGGTAGCAATGTCACCCCAACGACGCGGATTTTTTTCACCCTGGATTATTTTGGTCTTGGCGACCGGGTTTCGATGCTGGACGGAGGACTCGACGCATGGAAATCAGAAGGTCGTCTGGTCGTCACGGAGGTGCCGGCTGCCGTTGCGGGATCTTTTGTGCCTGCTCCAAAACCAAATCTTGTGGCGACGGCTGATTGGCTCATGGACAACCTCGACAATACGAAAATTTCGATCGTTGATGCGCGTGCCGCTCAATACTACCTCGGAAGCGGCGGTGGAATGCCGAGACCGGGTCATATCCCCAACGCAGTGAGTATTCCCTTCTCGAGTCTTCTTGATTCTACGAACAGACTCAAAGATCCGGTCTCCCTCAAACACATTTTTCAGCAAGCGGGAGTGAAAGATGGTTCGCGAGTGATCTCCTACTGCCATATCGGCCAGCAGGCTTCTCTTGTGTACTTTGCGGCGCGGTACCTTGGGTACGAAGCGCGGCTCTATGATGGTTCGTTTGAAGAATGGAGCGGTCGCAAAGATCTTCCGCTGGTGAACCCTGCCGCTGCGGGTTCTCCGAAGAAGTAAACTCTCATCACAGTGTAAGCAAATAAGGGCGGACAGCGCAAAAGCTGCCCGCCCTTTTCATTTTACGAATACCGTTCTACGTTTCCTCCCTACTATTTTCTACTTCACTTCAGTCACTTCGGCTTTTCTTTGACCAGCGACAAAATTTGTCAGAAATGCTGAGAGTAATCCGTCGATGTTACCATCTCCCTGGACAAGAAAGTCGGGTGTCACTTTCACGTTGCCGCTTGCGATCTGCTTAGCGATTTCAATATAGGGTATCGATGCAATCATGAATACGAGTGCGGGACTCATAAAGCCTCCTGGTGTACTGTGAATGTGATCGAATGCGAAGTGGAAAGAGAATCTCCGATCAACGTATGCCGCGGTCTACACGCCGATACGAAAAGCCCGGTTGACCGGTTCGCAGATGAGAGCATGGAATCTGATAGGAACTTCTTTGTCCGCCTTTCGGCGAATCGGTGAAGTTTTGAGAGGAAACATTTTTCGTGTCACACCTACCTCCCTGATTGTGGCAGGTGCTCCAATGGTAAAGATTGAATTCGTGAGCTTCAAATTGTGTCACGACCGGGGGAGGGGCTTGTTACATTAGTTCGGCTAAGAATTGGATATCCCATGAGTTAGCCATTTCGACATTCTGAGAAATGACTGTCCTTCAACGAATGCCTCTCATTCATACGAAAACCCCGACGGAAAAGAAATTCATATCAACTTGTGTGAAAACAAAAAAGCCGTCCGGGCGAGTTGTGCCGGACGGCTTTGGATAAAAAACGGAAAACCTCAGAGGGTTGGATTCTTTGCTTCGTTAACGCCAAGTTTCTTCATTGCCTCGAGGTGAGCAACGGCAGCTTTCGTTGTGCCATCGAAAATCACCGCCGCTTGTGCTTTAATAACTTGCATGTCCGGTTTGGATTTGTCGAACTCAGCCTTCATTGCAGCGAATGCTTCGGCTGCTTTTGTTTGGCCGCGCAGGATGATCGTGTGTTCGTCAGCGATGAGTTGTGACTCAGCTTCCGTGTATGATTTGTGCAATCGGGCGTGATAAATACGGGCGTGGTCAAGATCTTTGCCGATTTGTTCGACAAGATCCTTCGCCATTTCCTGATTGAGATCACCCTTCGAGGCTTGATCAAAAAGAATTTTCGCATTGTCCGCGGTGTGCTGGATGCAAAGGTACATTGCGTAATGATAGCTATCGGTTTTCCCGCCCACGGTGCCTGCGGTGAGCGAGGCAGTAACTGCAAACGTGAGGACTACGAGGGAAACAACTGTTAGGATTCGCTTCACGTGGATCTCCTTCTAATTATGAGAAAATTGTCGCCGCGATCGTCCGAGGTTGAGGCGGCGGTCAGCCTCTTATGAACGGATGAGAGTACATTTAGTTACGCGTCCGTCTAATCTACTGTGTCAAAAACACCAATCGTTTTGACTTTCCTGACATTATTCTTCATATTTGCAAAACAAAAACTTTGAGACCATGAAAGAAATATTTCGCGTATTCCTGTTTTTGACAGTTCTCTGCTCCTCCCTAATTTTCACATCCTGCGCGTCAAAGAATAATGATCCTGCGCCACGACCCAGCGGTGGCGGTGGTATGACCGTACGCGGAGTGATCGTCTCTTCACAGCCGTTAGACAATGTTGTTAACTCCTCAGGGACGGTGCTTGCGTCAGAGTCGGTCGATCTCATGTCCGAAGCCTCTGGCACTGTCCAGGCAATTCTGTTCAAAGAAGGTGCGCATGTCAGGAAGAACGACTTGCTGGTGAAACTCAACGATGACGACCTCCAGGCGCAGCTGAAGAAAACAAAATTGCAGATCGAACTTGCGGCGGAGCTGGCGGACAGGCAAAAGCAGCTCTTTGAAAACAACAATACGAGCAAAGAACAGTACGATATAGCAATCAACACAGTGTCGACCCTCCGTGCGGACAGTGCGAATCTTGTCGCCTCCATCCGACACCGGGAAATCCGCGCTCCGTTTGACGGGATCATCGGTCTCCGCTACGTGAGCGAGGGGAGCTACGTCATTCCACCGACGACACGCGTTGCGAGTATTCAGAAGATCAATCCGCTCAAAGTGGACTTCGCCATACCGGAAAAATACGCCGGAAAAGTCCGTGTGAATGATGTTGTGAAATTCCGGAGCGACGAAACGAATGTGGAATTCGGCGGAAGAGTCTATGCCATTGAGCCGGAGATTGATCCCACAACGCGAACGCTTCAGCTTCGGGCAATGTGTGATAACAAAGGCGAGTCGATCTTCCCGGGGGGCTATGTTCACGTGGAATTGCGGCTGAAGGAACCCGGCGGTGCACTCATGGTTCCCACCCAGGCTATTGTTCCCGTTCTCAAAGGGCAGACAATTCTGGTGCGAAAGAACGGCGTGGTGATGTCTGTGCTTGTGAAAACAGGAATCCGTACACCCTCCCTCATACAAGTCACCACCGGGCTTTCTGCAGGGGATACCGTCATCACGACGGGAATTCTGCAGCTTCGTCCGGGAATGCCGGTCAACGTGACCGTCAAGTGATGCTTCGTTCATCGGCACAATCTGAGAATATCTTCCTATGAGTCTAGCGTCGATCAGTATCAAGCGCCCCGTGCTTGCCATCGTCATGTCATTGACGATCCTGCTTTTTGGTATCATCAGCTTTACCTTTCTGGGTGTTCGTGAGTATCCAGCGATTGATCCTCCCATTATTAGCGTGCGAACAAGTTATTCGGGAGCAAATGCAAGCGTCATCGAATCCCAGATCACGGAACCGCTGGAGAAGGCGATCAACGGAATTGCGGGCGTGCGCAATCTGTCATCCAGCAGCAGCCAGGGAAGCAGCAATATCACCGTCGAGTTCAATCTCGATTCCGACCTCGAGGCCGCCGCCAACGATGTGCGTGATAAAGTCTCCGGTGCCGCCCGATCTCTTCCCCAGGATATTGACAGCCCGCCGGTGGTGACGAAGGCCGATGCCAACTCTGATGACATTATTTCCCTCACGCTCCAAAGTGATACAAAGAACCAGCTCGAGGTGAGCGACTACGCAGAGAATGTCATCGCGCAGAACCTGCAGACGATTCCGGGTGTCAGCTCGACCTCCATTCGCGGCCAGAAGAGGTATTCCATGCGGCTGTGGATGGATCCGAAAAAGCTCGTCGCCTACGGCCTCACACCACTCGATGTTCAGAACGCGCTCAATCGCGAGAACGTCGACTTGCCCTCGGGAAAGCTGACAGGAAATCAGACAGAGCTGATCGTCAACACGAAGGGACGCTTGCGCACGGAGCAGGACTTCAACAACCTCATCCTGAAAGATGAGGGAAACCGGAACGTTCGCATGAGTGATGTCGGCTTTGCTGTGCTCGGCCCCGAAAATGAAGAATTCATTCTCCGACAATCGGGCGTCCCGATGGTCGGCGTCGGTATTATTCCTCAGCCGGGGAGCAACTACGTCGAGATCGCCGATGAATTTTACCGGCGCTACGAGCAAATCAAGAAGGAACTGCCGGCCGACTACAAGATGGACATTTCCATTGATAACACCCGTTTCATCAAGCGGTCCATCAAAGAGGTGCAGGAGACAATTCTGATCGCCGTGAGTCTCGTCATTCTTATCATCTACATTTTCTTCCGTGACTGGATTATTGCCTTCCGCCCGCTGATCGATATCCCGGTCTCATTGGTTGGCGCGTTCTTCATCATGTACATCATGGGGTTCTCCATCAACATCCTGACGCTTCTGGCGATTGTCCTTGCGACGGGACTCGTTGTCGACGACGGCATTGTTGTAACCGAGAACATCTTCAAGAAAGTCGAGCTTGGAATGTCTCCCACCGAGGCCGCGTTTGCCGGCTCGAAAGAGATCCTATTCGCTGTCATTTCAACATCCATTACGCTGGCTGCGGTGTTTCTCCCGATCGTGTTCCTCCAGGGATTCGTGGGTCGGTTGTTCCGTGAATTCGGCCTTATCATCGCCGGGGCAGTGCTCATTTCCGCTTTCGTTTCTCTTTCACTGACGCCCATGCTGAATGCGAAGATGATCCGGAAGAAGCGGGCACACACGCGATTCTACATGGTGACCGAAAGATATTTTGAGGCAATGAATCGGTTCTACGAGAACCTGCTGACTTGGTTCATGAAACGCCGGTGGATTGCGACGGCTGTCATCTTCGCTTCGCTTGCCATCATCGGTCTCATCGGTTCCCGGCTTCAATCTGAACTGGCGCCGCTCGATGATCGAAGCTATCTCCGTATCTCCACCACCGCGCCTGAGGGCGTCGCCTACGACGCCAACGATGCTTTCGTCGATCGAATTGTCAGAATGATTGGAGACTCCATTCCTGAAAAACGCGTGTGTTTGAGTTTCATTGGTGGCTTCAGTTCGGTGAATTCGGGTTATATCCGAGTGATGCTTTCAGAGCCGGAGGAGCGAAAACGATCGCAGCAAGAGATTGCCGATTTTCTTACAGAAAAAACTCGCCGCATCACGGAGGCGCGTGTGTTTGTGGCTCAAGAGCAAACGATTTCCGCCAGCGGAGGCGGTGCGCGGAGTGCATTGCCAGTGTCGTACGTTATCCAGAACCAGGATTTTGAAAAAATCCGTGCGGTTCTTCCGCAATTCATGGACGAGGTGAATAAGAGCAGCATCCTTCAGAATGCGGATGTGAATTTGAAGTTCAATAAGCCTGAGATCGACATTACGATTGATCGTGATCGCGCCCGAAGCCTCGGGGTTTCCGTTGTGGACATCGCGCAGACGCTGCAGTTGGCATTCAGCGGGCAGAGGTTTTCGTACTTTGAGATGAATGGTTTTCAGTATTCGGTGATTGGGCAGGTGGATTGGGATAACCGGAACGAACCGCTTGATCTCCGGTCGCTCTATGTCCGGAACAATCAAGGCAAGCTGATTCAGATGGACAATCTTGTCAATCTGCAGGAAGAAAGCGCTCCGCCGCAGCTCTATCACTTCAACCGGTTCAAAGCGGCAACAATATCAGCCGGACTGGCACCGGGGAAGACCATCGGTGATGGACTCGCAGAAATGAACCGCATCTCAAAGAAGTTTCTGGATGATTCGTTCCGGACCGCATTGTCGGGGCCGTCGCGGGACTATGCGGAAAGCTCCTCCAACATCGTTTTCGCTTTCATGCTGGCGCTGGCATTGATCTATCTTGTCCTCGCTGCACAATTCGAGAGTTTCGTAGATCCGTTCACGATCATGTTGACGGTTCCGTTGGCTCTTGCCGGCGCTCTCCTGTCGTTGTGGATCACCGGGAAGACCCTGAACATCTTCAGCGAGATCGGTATCATCATGCTGATCGGCCTGGTGACAAAGAACGGCATCCTGATCGTTGAGTTCGCCAACCAGAACAAGGAAAAAGGGAAGAAACTTCTCGAGGCAGCACAGATTGCCGCTGTCTCTCGATTCCGTCCTATTCTTATGACCTCACTCGCCACTATGCTCGGTGCTCTGCCGATCGCGCTTGCGCTCGGTGGAAGTGCGAAGAGCCGCGTCTCGATGGGTATCGTTGTCATCGGCGGCCTTTTCTTCTCGCTGGTTCTGACGCTCTTCGTCATTCCCGCGATGTACACATTCTTCTCAAAGGAACAAAAAGAAGTCGCTGACGAGGGTGAGAGAAGCGCCATCTGACACGCCTCCTTTTTGGTGAAATGCATACCGGAAGGGTCTTTGACGACGCTTCCGGATTGATTTTCCCTGCCCGTTTCGGTAAGTTACCCTTCATCAGGAAAGTCCTGCGCAGGTACCCCATCGCTGGCTACTCATGAGATAACCCCCATGATCGGCACGACCGTTTCCCACTATACCATTATTGGAAAGATTGGTGGCGGTGGAATGGGTGTGGTCTATCGGGCCGAAGATACCAAACTCAAGCGCACCGTCGCCCTGAAGTTCCTTCCATCAGAATTCACCCTAGACCCTGAAGCGAAACAGCGCTTCGTCAACGAAGCCCAAACTGCCTCCGCGCTCCAACACAACAACATTTGCACAATACACGATGTCGATACCACCCCTGAGGGGGAGATATTTATTGTGATGGATCTCTATGAAGGGGAGACGCTCAAGGCAAAAATTTTTCATCGCCGGTTGTCACTCGGCGATTGTATCGAAACGGCGATACAGATAGCGCAGGGTCTCTCGAGAGCCCATGAAAAGGGAATCATTCACAGGGATATCAAGCCTGCCAACGTTCTCATGACAACGGATGGCGTCGCGAAAATTGTGGATTTTGGTCTCGCGAAACTCAAAGGGCAGTCGCAGTTAACGAAAACAGGATCAACTCCAGGGACGGCCGCTTATATGTCTCCGGAACAAGTGATGGGAGATGAGGTCGATCAGAGGACGGACATCTGGTCTCTCGGCGTTGTGCTGTATGAAATGGTGACCGGCCAGCCGCCGTTCAAGAGCGAATTCCAGGAAGGTGTCGTCTACGGAATTGTTCATCAGAATCATCTCCCGATGAAGACCCTCCGGGAAGATGTCTCCGATGAGCTCGAAATGATCGTGAAGAAAGCACTTGAGAAGGATCCCGGGGCCCGTTATCAGAGCATCAACGAGATGCTTGACGATTTGAACCGATTGAGGAAAGACGCAGGCTCGAGCGGGATTCTTCGGTCACGACGCTCCATCGTTGCGAAGAAGAGAACGAGACTCGCGATTTCGATCCTTGCTGCGCTGGTTGTTCTCGTTGGCGCGTATTTCCTCGCCCGGCCTCTGCTCGAAGATCAACTGCCCGCGATGGGTCCCCTGCCGCTCGCTGTCGTGGCATTCGTGAATCAAACGGGGGACAAATCCCATGACAACCTCAAAGAACTGATCCCGGATTTACTCATCACCAAACTGGAACAATCGAAGTATCTCCGGGTGACGACGCTGGAGCGCATGCGCGATCTGCTGAAGCAGATGGGGAGAACCGATGTTGAAGTGATCGACAAGGACCTCGGCTTCGAATTGTGCCGAAAAGATGGCGTCGGCCTGATTGTGCTGGGTTCCTTTGGCAAAGTGGGCGATATGTTCTTCACCGACGCGAAGGTGTACGACGTCGAGACCAAGCAACTCGTGACAAGCGCAAGCGACAAGGGCAAAGGCGTGGAAAGCATTCTGGCATCACAGATTGACAACATCGGGACAGAGATCACACGACGGCTCTTGTCGGATCAACGGGCAAAGCCGTCGCAGATTCGTGTCGCTGAAATCACAACGACTTCCGTGGACGCCTACAACTACTTTCTCCTCGGCAAGACAGATTACGAGAAGTTCTATTGGAATGAAGCGCGGCGAGTCCTGGAAAAAGCGGTCAGTTTGGATTCGACATTTGCCGCAGCATATCTCTATCTGGGTCGCAACTATGATGCGCTGAACGATTCCAAGCAACGCGATGCCGCCTATGAAAAGGCCAAACAATTTTCTCCCAAAGCCCCTGAGAAAGAGAGACTTTACATCGAATCGGCAGTCGCTTTTGGTCTCGAAAAAGACTCCGAAAAGGGGCTCCGTCTGTTGAATCAGATGATCGAGAAGTACCCCCGTGAGAAATATGCGTACTGGTCCCTTGGGAATTACTTTTACGGCCGCAAGTCGTACAAGGAAGCCATCAGTGAATTCCGCAAGGCGCTCGATCTTGATCCCGATTATGGTCTTGCCTTGAACGGCCTCGCGTATACCTATGCCGCGGTGGGCGACTCATCGAAATCGATTGAATGTTTCAAGAGGTATGCTGCGATCATTCCGAGTGCGGGGAGTCAACCTGCTTCCGCAGGCGGGACAACGCAGAAGGAAGACGTTAAGGTTGACAAAGATGAGCCCCCCGCGTACTATACGCCGTACGAGCAGGCGCCGGAGCCGATCCGTCGCGTCGCTCCAAAATATCCTGATGTAGCGAACAAAGCAGAGCTCGAAGGAACGGTGTGGGTGAGAATTTGGGTCGACAAGCAGGGCAAGGCGAGAAAAGCTGTGGTGATGAAGAGCGATGCAGACGTGTTTAATCAACCCGCAATTGACGCAGCGATGCAGTGGGTTTTTTCTCCCGCAATGATGAAGAAGGGGCCTGTGTCTGTATGGGTAGAGGTTCCGTTCAATTTTCGACTGCAAGGTTCTGTGCGATGAGTTGATCCGGCGACCGTTGCCTGGCAGAGCAGAACCCCCCTTTGTCCCCCTTCATCGAAGGGGGGACAGATCAAAGGGGTTCGCGAAACGAATATAGCAATCGGATGTCAGCGTATGGACCCTGACACCCCAAGAAAGGAAAGTCTCTGATCGAACGAGAAACATATCGCCGACTTGCTCAAACGCTGGATGCACTTCCGAATCGGTTCCCCTCCACAGTCACCGGTGCAGAGCTTCGGCTCCTTGCCAAACTGTTCACGCCGGAAGAGGCTGCGCTCGCGTGTCTCTTGAAGCTTGAGCACGCGTCTGCCTCTGAAATTGCCAGCCGCGCGGAATCGGATCCAAGGGAAACGCGTGGAATTCTCAAGCGAATGGTGGCGAAAGGCCTCATCGACATCAAAAAAGGTGAAGGGGAATTCGCCTATGCTCTGAGGCCCTTCGTTGTTGGCTTCTACGAAGGCCAGCTGTCGCGGATGGATGCAGAGATGGCTGAGCTGTTTGAGCAATACTATCATGAGACGCGCGGAGGGATTCTACGAGATACTCCTTCTCTTCATCGGATCATTCCGGTTGGGAGAGCGATTCCGCTTCAAGTGGACATTCATCCGTTCGAACGAGCGACCGAGATACTGGAAGGGGCGCTCTCGTGGGGGGTACGCGACTGCATTTGTCGCAAACAGCAACAGCTCCTCGGTAAGGGTTGCAGCCATCCGTTGGAGTCCTGCCTCGTGTTCGCTCCCGTCAAGAACGCTTTCGACCGAAGCACTGTCGACAGGGCTATCACAAAAGAAGAAGCGCTGAGCATACTCCGCATGACCGAAGATGCCGGGTTGGTGCATTCTTCGGGGAATTATCGAGACGGCATCGAGTACATCTGCAATTGCTGCACATGCTGTTGCGGGATCATGCGCGGCATAGCAGAGTATGGGATCATGAGTGCTGTCGCGCGTGCTGATTTTCAGATTGCCCTCAAAGCAGATTCGTGCACCGCCTGTGGCGATTGCGTCGAGCGTTGCCAGTTTCACGCGCTGTCACTTTCGGGCACAGTCGTCAACATCGACCTCGCACGTTGCATGGGGTGTGGCCTCTGTGTGGTTGCTTGTCCCACCGAAGGTCTGCGTCTTGATCGTCGCAAGTCGGGTGAGGTGCTCCAGCCACCGGCCGACATAGCGGACTGGAGAGCTCAACGTTCTTCAAGCAAGAGCCAGGCGGGCTAGGATTCGCTGGCGTCAGCTGATTCATTCTGAAAGCCTCTAGAGGGTTGGTCGAAAAAGATCGCCACAAGGTACGAAAGAACTCATGTCACCCCGACGCGTTTCTGGTCGGGGTCTAAAAACGAGGTCCCGAACAAAGGATTTTCGGGACGACATGGAGGTGGGTACGTCACCCTGACACGCTTCTGGTCAGGGTCTCAAAACGAGGTCCTGAACAAAGGCGTTTCAGGACGACATGTTGGTCGGGGTCTAGAAACGAGGTCCTGAACAGGAGTCCCGCTCTGTGATCATGCGCGTAAGCGGGATTCAAAAACGAACATTTCGGGACGACATGGTCTTCGTGGTGCGCCTGGTTTTTCAACAGCAACTTCAACTCCAATCAATCGAAGAATAATAGCACCGTGCCAAAACCCAAAGAAGAGAAGCCTCTCGTCATCAGATGTCCAAATTGCAAGCAAGTTCGCGAGCCTGACTACAACGAAACCACTCGCCGCCATGTTTGTTCCATTTGCTCCGAACCGGTTGATGCTCAGGTTCTCATAGAGAAGAGGAAGCGCGGCCTGAAGTAACTCTTGATCCAGGAATGAATGGTTTGCGGGCTCTTCCGACTTCGTGTCGGCCACAACTATTTGACTTTTTCTCACCATATCACAGGATGATCTCCATGAAACGTCGACTAGCTTTTTTGCTCTCCATCGTGACTTGCGTGTTTGCCGGACAACTGACCGCCCAGGAAGCCGATCCTTCAATGCTGACAGTCGATCGGCTCTACAAGACCCGGGAGTTTCAGTCGGGATTCTTCGGCCCGGCCCGGTGGATTTCGGATGGAGCAGCCTATACTACCGTTGAGCGCTCACAAGCGATCGTCAACGGTCGTGAGATCATACGCTACGACACTAAAACGGGTCAACGCGAAGTCCTGGTGCCGGCACAGAAACTCATCCCTTCGGGTGGCGACAAACCGCTGGCGATCGAAGACTATCACTGGTCGCCGGATGGGAAGAAGCTGATGATTTTCACCAACTCGAAAAGAGTCTGGCGGCAGAACACGCGGGGCGATTTCTGGGTTATCGATATTCGGACCTGGCAGATGAAGAAGCTGGGAGGCGAAGGTGCGGAATCGCTGCTGATGTTCGCGAAATTCTCCCCGCAAGGAGATCGGGTCGGATACGTGAAAGAGAATAATCTCTACGTCGAGGACCTTGCTTCCGGGGCCATCGTGCAATTGACGCACGACGGATCGAAAACTACCATCAACGGGACGTTCGATTGGGTTTATGAAGAAGAATGGGCGGACCGGGACGGCTTCCGATGGAGCCCGGATGGAAACCTGCTCGCATACTGGCAACTCGACGCTACGGGAGTCCGTGATTTCTTTCTTATCAACGACACCGATTCGCTCTATCCAACCATCACACCCGTTCAATATCCCAAAGTCGGCACAACGCTTTCGATGTGCCGCGTTGGAGTAGTGAGTGCCAAAGGGAGTGCGACGCGGTGGTTTGATGTCCAGGGCGATCCCAGGAACAACTACATACCGCGGATGGATTGGGCCGCGAATTCCAAAGAAATAGCACTCCAGCAGTTTAACCGTCTGCAGAATATCGACCGCTTGATGCTGGGCGATGTGCAGACGGGGGCGCTGCGGACGATCGTCACCGAAACGGACAGTGCGTGGGTCGAAGTTGTGGATGATCTCGTGTGGTTCGACGACGGAAAGAATTTTACCTGGGTGAGCGAGCGCGACGGCTGGAAGCACGTCTACATGATCTCCCGCGATGGGAAGACGGCTCGTCTTGTGACACCGGGCGAGTATGATGTGGTGAGTATTGAGCGCATCGACGAGAAAAACGGATTGATGTATTTCATCGCCTCGCCGTCGAATGCGACGCAACGGTATCTCTACAGAACGAGCCTGACGAAACCGGGCAAGCCCATCATGCTTACGCCTGCCGGCACTCCGGGGACGCACTCCTATCAATTGTCACCGAATTCGGCGTATGCCATCCACACGGTTTCTTCGTTCGCGAATCCTCCCACCATAGATATCGTCCAGCTTCCGGCGCACACTTCGGTCCGTGTTCTCCAGGACAACAAACAACTTCGGGAGAAAGTGAACGCCCTCAAGCGCGGCGAGGCATCGTTCTTCAAGGTGAAAACAGCGGAGAATGTGGAACTCGACGGCTGGCGGATGCTCCCGCCCAATTTTGATCCTTCGAAGCACTATCCTGTCCTCATTCACGTCTACGGCGAACCGGCAGGACAGACTGTCGTCGATCGGTGGGGAGGAACTGGATACCTCTGGCACCTCATGCTCACACAGCAGGGATACATCGTGATGAGCCTTGACAATCGTGGTACTCCGGCACCGAGAGGGAGGGCGTGGCGCAAGAGCATTTATCGCCAGATTGGAATTCTCGCTTCGAAAGATCAGGCCGGGGCGCTCCAGCAATTAGAGCGGCAGTGGTCATTCATCGATACGAGCCGGGTTGGCGTGTGGGGTTGGAGCGGCGGCGGCTCGATGACCCTCAATCTTCTCTTGAGATACCCTGATCTCTATCAGACGGGTATGTCCGTCGCACCGGTACCGGACCAGCAACTCTATGATGCAACGTATCAGGAACGGTACATGGGCTTGCCGGATGACAACGCAGCAGGATACCGTGATGGCTCGCCTGTGAATTACGCGTACAAGCTGAAGGGAAACCTTCTCCTCGTTCACGGAAGCGGTGATGACAACGTGCACTTCCAGGGTTCGGAAAGAATGATCAATGCGTTGGTGAAGGCGAACAAGATGTTTTCATTCATGGAATATCCTAACCGGAGCCACGGCATCTACGAAGGGGAAAACACCACGCGCCATGTTTATACATTGCTGACATGGTATCTGAACAAGAATCTAGCGGCGGGGGCGCGGTAGGGAGGCACAGGCAGTGTAGCGGAAAGCGAAGCACGCGGCTCTATCACCCCTACAAGCTCTTGGTTGGGGTCTAGAAATGAGGACCTGAACAAAGGCGTTTCAGGACGACATGTTGGTCGGGGTGTGGACTCGAAGTTCCGGCGGGAGATTTTATCAGGTTATAGCCTTAAATCGCGTGCAGCGTTTTAAGGTTAAAGCCATAAATATCACATCATACGAAAGGCAACAATGGAAGAAGAACAAAAAGAAGCAGGGCCGACCATCGGAGAATATCAAGGCAAACCCATACTCCGAATCCCGACTGTCGACAAGCCGAATCCCGACACCTCGTGGCATTGGCTCTCGTTTGGGAAGAACAAAGCCAAGGCGATCGTGAAGTATTTTGATGCGATCAAGAAGTTTGCGGAGGAGTGAACTTCTCGGCATCCTCAAAAAAAGCAATCACGTCACCCCGACGTGCTGTTAGTCGGGGTCTCAAAACGAGGTCCCGAACAAAGGATTTTCGGGACGACATGTTGGTCGGGGTCCCAAAACGAGGTCCTGAACAACGCCCGCCTCGCTCAGGATTATTTCGGGACGATATGGATGCGGGAATGTCACCCCGACGTGCTGTTGGTCGGGGTCTGAAAACGAGGTCCCGAACATCCTTCGACACTTCGCTCCGCTCAATGCAGGCTCCGCTTACCCCATTGAAGGCGGGGCTCAGGGTGCCACTGTTTCTTTTTGCATCGCTCCAAAAGGAGGTCCGTCAATCTGAGCGGAGTCGAAGACTATCCCACGCCCGGATCACCCTTCGATTCCTCGTTTCACATAAGAAACCACATTTTGCATTTGATTTTTGCGGTTCCTGCGGCACTTTCCGTTTCGTCCCGCCTTGAATCTCACGGAAAAATCAACTAATAAAGAGCCGATGAGTTCACGCGGAGCATGGTCGGAAAGGATGCTCTTTTTCCGGCAGACTTCGCAGATGCAGAAACATCTGCATCGTTCGTGATCGACTCTCCCCGCACCGTGTCGCAATGAACACTGCTGACGTCGTCTTCAACATACAACGGTTCTCCCTGCACGATGGTCCGGGCATCCGCACAACTGTGTTCCTCAAAGGATGCTCCATGCGCTGCTTCTGGTGCCACAATCCGGAAGGGCAGCACCCGGAACCGGAGCTTCGCTACTTTCCCGAACGCTGTATCGCCTGCGGCCAATGTGTTCTTTCGTGTCCCAACCATGCCCATGAAATGCACGACGGTACACACGCCTTCCTGCGCGAAAATTGTGAGTTAAGCGGACTCTGTGTGGAAACGTGCTTCTCCCGCGCCCTGCAAATGGAAGGACGCGCGATGACGGTGGCCCAGGTCATGGATGAAGTCTTATCCGATAAAGCGTTTTACGAATCTTCCGGTGGCGGCGTCACCCTCTCGGGCGGCGAGCCCGCATTGAGCAAGGATTTTGCACGGGAGATTCTCGAAGCGTGTAAAGTTCACCGCTTGCACACCGCCATCGAGACGTGCGGCGAAGTTCCCTGGGCGTCTCTCGAGGCATTGCTCCCATTCACCGACCTGATTATGATGGACATCAAACATCTCGATGAGAGCAAACATCAGCGTGCAACGGGTCAGCCGAATGATCGCATTCTCTCGAATGCACGCCGACTGGCATCGAGCGGAAAAACAATCATTGTTCGTACACCGATCGTTCCGTCGGTGAATGACACAGAAGAAGAAATTATCCAGATTGCCACGTTTGTTCGTGAACTGATCACTTTGCGCACAAGCGCACATCAGAACGGTAACGGAGAGATCCGATACGAGTTGCTGGCGTTTCACAAACTCGCCGCGGGAAAATATCCCAGCCTGGGGCTTGAGTACAAAGCACATGACATCGAGCCGCCGACAAAGGAGAAGATGACGTCGCTCCTCAACGCGGCACGTCGCTGCGGTATTGAAGCGTCGCTGCGATAGAGGGGGATCAATAATGTTTCTTTTTGAGTGGGGAAGGTATGATGGGCTCTGAATCGAAAGAACTGACATTCACTGAACGCATCGACATGCTCCGGGCAACGAAGATGCGCCACACGGAAGAAAAGTGGCGGGAACTCGGCTGCTTCGACATGGATGACCTGCCGATCATGCTTCCTCCTCCCGAGTCTCGCAAAGTAGTGCGCGTGGTGAGCGGATCGGGATTGCTGATTGTCGATGCAATGTTCAAAGAATTCACGCCGAAGACAAACCATCCGAGCGGCGGGATCTTCGGCGCCCGGGATTGCGGCGAAAATTTCCGAACACTCATCGATCTGCACCCACCGTATATCGATCCGATGAGTTCGCTCGCTGGAGGCTACATGGCGCACTTCTCTGCCTATCGCCAACCGGCCTGGAACCCCGATTTCGATTTCTCTCCTCTCCACGAAGATCACGAAAAGCACAAACTTCATCACGGCATTGGCGCGGTGCAGCATTTCTGCCAGGATGAAGCGATAGGCCTCACGCTTGGGTGGGGGGGGATTCTGGCCAATATCCACCACTATCGAACGGTCAACCTCGACGAGGAAGCACAGGAGCTGTACGACGGTCTGGAACATATGGTGCTTGGGATACAAAACTGGATCGCTCGACATGCGGCAGCTGCGGCCGAAATGGCGAAGCACGAAGAGCATCCACAATTGCGCCAAAACCTGACGGAGTTGGCCTCCATGAACGATCATCTCGTCAACCATCCCCCTCGCACGTTTCGCGAAGCATGTCAGTGGATGCTGTACTATCAACTCGCAGGGAAGATGTACAACATGGGAGGCTCGCTCGGACGCGTCGACCAGTTTCTCTTTCCATTCTATCAGGAAGACAAGAAGCGCGGCATCCTGACGGACGAAGAAGCCATCTTCCACCTCGCCTGCCATTTCATTATGGACACCAGCTATACGCAACTCGGTGGACCTGATGCATCGGGCAAAGACACGACAAACGCCCTATCGTTTCTTGTGCTGGAAGCCGCCCACCGGCTCAAGGTGCCCGTAAATGTCGGGGTCAGCGTCGGCAAAGACGTCGATCCAAAATTGCTCCGGCGGGGAGTGGAGATACTCTTCGAGGACAGGACTGGCATACCGAAATTCCTCGGTGTCGATCGCACAAGCGAAGGTTTCGCACGCAATGGACTTCCGATCGAGCTCGGGCGCCAACGAGCGTACTCAGGCTGCCACTGGTGCGCTATTCCCGGAAGGGAATACACCGTGAACGACTGCGTGAAGGTGAACATGGCGGCCGTGTTCGAAGTGGCGATGAAAGACATGATGTCCGATCGATCCATCAAACCCTCCGTCGATGCCCTCTGGCGTTGTTTTGAGAAACATCTTAGAAGAAGCGTTGAGACGATTGCGAAGAGCCTTGATTTCCACATGGACCACATGTACCGGGTATTCCCCGAACTGCACCTCGACCTTCTCTGCTACGGACCGATTGAAAAAGGGCGCGATGCCTCGCACGGTGGTGTTGAGTTCTACAACCTCTGCGTTGACGCCGCTGGATTGGCGACTGTCGCAGATTCATTTGCCGCGGTCGAGCAGCGGGTTGAGCGTGAGAAGAGAATGACCTGGGATGAGCTGATGCATTTCCTCGATACGAACTGGGAGGGAGAAGCCGGCGAGCGAACGCGTCGTATGATGAAAGCTGTCCCGCGGTACGGCAGCGGTGGCTCAAGAGCCGACACGTTCGGAGTAAATGTTGCACAAACGTTCACCAAAATCGTCAAGGAAAAACCGACCCCGCATGGATTCAATATGATCCCCGGAATCTTTTCCTGGGCAGCAAACATCGCGATGGGGAAAGATGTGGATTCGACGCCCAACGGTCGATTGTCGAAAAGTCCAATCTCACACGGCCCAAATCCGGATCCAGGATTCCGAAAGGACGCTGCCCCAACAGCGCTTGCAATTGCTGTGGCTTCCGTTCAGCCCGGATATGGTAACACAGCGCCGATGCAGATCGAGCTCGATCCGGGCCTCTCAAAATCGGATGAGGACATTGAAAAAGTAGTGGCTCTGATCCGGACGCATTTTGAGATGGGCGGAACGCAGATCAACATGAACATTCTGAACAAGAAGGCCATACTCGAAGCACAGAAGGATCCGACCCTGCACCCCGACTTGGTCGTCCGGGTGACCGGCTTCAGTGCGTACTTTGCGAGTCTGTCACCGGAAATGAGGCAAATTGTGGTGGATAGGATTATTGCTGAAGAATGAACGCTGGTGAGTGGTTAATTGGTGAGTGGTTAATTGGTGTGAAGGCCAATGATGCATTTAACCGATTAACCATTTAACCAATTAACAAGTCCAGCATTCAGGTACCCAACTAGCATCATTCGATCTTATGAACACTTCCCCTCGCCAACGCTTTTTGTCGTACGTCAGAAATCCAACAACGTCACGTCCCGTTGTCTCCCCGTTCCTCCCGCATCCGGACGTCATACGCGAAACTCTTGCGTTCCTTCATCTGCCCGTCACCAATGATCCCGTCGGGAATGAAATTTGCTTGTCGCAGGAGCTTGGGTACGAACCCATGTTCATGACTGAATGCTCAGGATTGATTTTCAATTGGTCCACGGACGAATCCCGCTCGACGCCTGATACTGCCTTTCGTACGATCGTGACGCCAAAAGGGGAGTGGACCTGGCAATCTCCGCGCAAGGAAATTCCCTGGAGTGATGAGGCGGCCTGCCCGGTGGAAAGTGTTCATGATCACGAAATGTTGATTTCCGTTTGTGAACAGGTCGCTCAACGGGAACAGGTGATCCGGAATTATTTTCGCACGTGGCGTCAGAAAGTGGGGGAGGACGGAGTCATCGTCATCGGCCATCCACATCCATCCTGGCTCGGCTCCCAGATCAATCCGACCAACATCTTCTATCAATGGAATGACTGGCAGGATGTCTTCGTGCGGAGCATGGAAGCGATCTATGAAGCATCATTGTTCGTCATGTCCATTGCCATGAAGGAAGGCATTGATTTCATGAGTGATTCCAGCTATGGACTGGAAATGACCTCGCCCGAACTGTTCGCCACGATGGACCTCCCGTATATCCGCCGGTTCGCCGAGTGGACGCACCAACACGGCGGACTGTTCTGGTACCACAACTGCGGGTTTACTAGCCAGTTCATAAAAGAAGGCGTGTTTAATACTCTTGGTGCAGACGTGATCGAAACGATTGCTCCTCCGCCAGAAGGAGATAATGACCTTGCCGAATCGAGGTCGCACATCGATCGGAGCATCTGCACGAAGGGCAATCTAAATCTTCGCCTGTTGCGGGACGGAACGCCGACAGAGATTGAGAGGCAAGTCGGGAAGATCGTCTCCGATGTCCGAGGCTATCCCCACATTTTCTCAACTGCCGATGGAGTATTGCAGGGAACCAGACCGGAAAATTTCGTCACGTTTGTGAAGGCAATGAGAAAAGCGCTGGGAACGTAGAATATTTGCTCCGGGTGCCTGAGCCAAGAAGACATGTCACCCCGACATGCCTGTCCCGATACATTTCTGACGGGGCTTGTGGTCCGGGTCTGAAAACGAGGTCCTGAACAGAAACATTTCGGGACGACATGTTGGTCGGGGTCTGAACACGAGGTCCCGAACATCCTTCCCCGCCCCCGCCAGACCATGATAGCGCGATAACGGCGGGCGGGGACTCGGCGGGCTGAACAACGCCCGCCTCGCTCAGGAACATTTCGGGACGACATGTATTTGATTTCTGTCACCGTTCAACTGGTCGTCAACCAAAGGTAAACCATGAAACGAACCACATTCATCGCTCTCGTTCTTTCCATCTCACTCCTTTCCTGCGGCAAGAAGAGTGACGGCATTGTGCTGCACGACTGGAACTTCGGCGGAAGACCGAAGCTGATTGAATTCCTCAGGCAACGCGTCTACTCTTTTGAGAAAACCCATCCGGGAATCAAAGTCGAACAAAGCGACAAAAGCTGGAATATGATTCGTGAGATCCTGTATGCCGATTTCAGTGCAGGCGCCGGCCCCGACGTGATGAACACACACTCGAATTTTGCGGCCGAGTTTGGTGAGGCGGGATTCTATTACCCGGTCAACAAGTTTCCTGATTTCGAACAAGTCAAGCAATGGTACGTTCCGCATCTTCTCGAGTCCACCCGGTACAAAGACAATTACTACGGTCTCCCCTCAAGCGCGATCGCCTTCGTCCTGTGCTGCAACAAGGAGCTGTTTGACAAGGAAGGAATTGCACCGCCCAAAACGTGGTCACAGTTCAGAGAGGCCGCGAAACGTCTTACGAAAGATACCGACGGGGATGGGGTCATCGATCAGTTCGGCCTCGTGCTCATGGGCGGAGACAAGGGCGGGTTTGCCTATCGCATGATTCCGTTCTTCTTCAAAGCCGGCGTCAATGTCATGTCGGAGGACCTTAAGAAGATCGAGTTCAACTCCCCGATGGGTGTCGCTGCGTTGAAACTGATTGCCGACATGTACCAAGTGGATCATTCGATTACCCCCGGGTTTCTCGCGTATACCCATTCCGAGGTCAATGATTTGTTCAGCGGGAACAAGGCGGCCATGAGCATCGAAGGGCCCTGGTTCAGGGGGATGGTCGGCGACAAGAATCCGGGCAAGGACATGTATGTTGTCCCTGTGCCCGTCCCCGATGACATGATTGCACAGTATGACACTGCTCCGACGCTGCAGGACATGGTCATGTATTCGATCAACGCCCGATCAAAACATCTGAATGAAGCCTGGGAGCTTCTCAAACACCTCAGGAATGAGGAAGCGGACATGTTCTGGATTACACAGGATCTCGGAGCTACAGCGACAACCAAGAGCGCGCTGAATAGCCGCGAAGCCAAGAGCATAAAAGACATCCCACTGTACATCAACGAGCTCAATCATGCCCGGCCCTGGCCTCCGCATCCCCAGATGATTGCGATCGCGAGTAACATCTATACGCCGTACTGCCAGAAGGCGATCGTAGGAGAATTGTCGCCGAAGGCCGCGCTCGATCAGGCTGCGAGGGAAGCTCAAGATCTCGTCGACGGGAAGAAATGAAGAAGGCCACTCCATACCTGCTGCTGGTTCCGGCACTTCTGTTCACTGTGTTCGTGCTCGTCTATCCACTCGTGCAGAATCTGATCAACAGTTTCAGCGACGTCAGTATGATCACGGGGAGAAGCGGATGGACGGGGTTCAGCAACTACAAGCATGTCTTTCATGACACGCTCTTCTGGCGTTCCTTCGGGAACACCTCCGTGTATGCGGTAGTGGGAACAGTGGTGGCGTTGATCCTGGGGCTCGGCTTCGCTCTCTTGCTGAACCTCAAATTGGGGAAGATCACTACAGTCATGGGTTGCCTGTACACAGTCCCCTGGATCATTTCCCCTGTTGTGGCCGGCTTTGCGTGGAAATGGCTCCTGAACGATCACTTTGGCGTTGTGAATTACTGGCTGGCGTCCGCCGGAATCGTTAAAGCGGGAACCACGTGGCTCGGCAATCCCGGGACTGCCCTCATCTGCGTTATGCTGGCCCGCATCTGGCAATTCTATCCGTTTGCGATGGTGATGTTTCTCGCCGGACTGCAATCAATTCCCCAGGAGCAATATGAAGCTGCAGCGGTGGATGGTGCGACGATGGTCAGGAGATTTTTTCATATCACACTGCCCAATTTGAAAACAGTGACGTCGGTCATGCTCGTTCTGGGGGTCATCTGGAGCTTCAACGACTTCAACATGGTGTTCGTGATGACGCGCGGAGGTCCGATGAACTCCTCCATGGTCCTTCCCGTCCTGGTCAGAGAGTTTTCCTTCGTGCAGTTCGATCTCGGGAAAGGGTCGGCTCTTTCCGTTGTCATCTTCGCGCTGCTCACGACACTCTCCTATCTCTATTTGAAAGTGCTCGCGAGAGGGGAGTCGACATGAAGAAGACGCTTCTCTCCATCGTGATGATCGTCCTGGCTCTCCTGGTCCTGCTTCCCGTTCTCTGGACGCTCTCCACCTCGATGAAACCGCTTTCGGAAGTGAATCAATATCCGCCGCAATGGACCAGCTCCGCGATGAGCTTGAAACCATACGTCGACATGTTCTTCTATCTTCCTTTTTTGACATACACGTTGAACAGTTTGATTGTCGCCTGCTCTTCGACGGTGCTCACGCTTCTCTTCGGGAGCCTGGCCGCATTCGCGTTTTCACGATTTACCTTTCCGGGAAAGCAGGTGTTCCTTCTGATCTTTCTTCTTTCCCAGATGCTTCCGGGCGCGTCAGTTATTATTCCGTTGTTTCAATTGCTGCAGAAGGCAGAGTTGTATGACACGTACTGGGGTTTGATCCTGGTCCATACGGCGGTGCTTCTCCCGTTTGTCATCTGGCTCTTGTATGGTTTCTTTCAGACGATTCCTCGCGAGATCGAGGATGCGGCTCTGATTGACGGTTGCTCGAGAATGATGGCGTTGCGTAAGATCATTCTTCCGTTGGCTCTCCCCGGAATTGGCGCAACGGCGCTCTTCTCGTTCCTTGGTTCCTGGAATGAATTCTTTTTCGCCCTCATTCTTACGTCTTCGGATTCGACGAGAACAATTCCCGTCGGCATTGGTTTGTTTGTGGGTGAGTACCTCGACGTCTGGAATCAAATGGCAGCGGCAGCGATCCTCTTCAGCATCCCGCCACTGATTCTTTTTACGCTGACGCGCAAGACGTTCATCAAGGGTTTGGTAGCGGGGGCGAGTAAATAGAGTGACTCTTGTCGTTGAACAATGGTGAACTGAAATGCATCACATCAAACTGAAAAACCTCCTGACCAAGATCCAAAGCAGTCGGATCGGCATCCTCGGCGATTTCTGTCTTGACGTCTATCTCTTGCTCGATCCGGGTGCTTCGGAAACGTCGCTCGAGACAGGACTCTCCACGCGTCCTGTCCGCACGCAGCGTTACTCACTTGGCGCTGCCGGAAATGTGGCCAATAACCTGCATGCAATGGGGGTAGGATCGCTCTGCGCGTTTGGTGTCATCGGTGAGGACCCCTTCGGACGGGAAATGAGTCAGCTCCTCTCCTCCAACGGCGTTGACGTAACGGGACTCTTGGTACAGCGCGAGCAATGGGAATCGCATGTTTATATGAAACCGCATGAACGCCAGCAGGAACAACACCGCTTCGACTTTGGCAATTTCAACGAGCTTCACGCGTCCACCGCCTCGATGCTGCTGGAGCAGCTCACGGCTGCACTCCCTTCTCTGGATCTCATCATTATTAACCAGCAAGTCCTTCACGGCATCCACACGAAAGAATTCAGGGCGTCGCTCAGCGCTCTCGTGCTTGGCCATCCCGAAAAGTGCTTCATCGCCGATTCGAGGCACTTTGCAGACGAGTATGCCGGGTGCATCAGGAAGATCAACATGTTGGAGGCCGCCAAACTTATGGGGGGAGATTCCGCGGCGATGGATTCATCCGAGATCGAAGGACTCGCCACGTCTCTTTTCCGGCGATGGGCGAAGCCCGTCTTCCTGACGCGTGGAGAAAACGGATGCCTCGTGTGCGATGCGGCGGGGTGCAAGGAAGTGCCGGGCCTTCTGATTCTCTCGCCGGTAGATCCGGTCGGAGCCGGGGATAGCATGCTCGCAGGAATTGCCGCTGCGCTCGCTGTTGGTGCGGATCCGCTGCAGGCAGCGGAAGTGGGAAGTCTTGTCGCCGGTGTGACCGTTCAAAAGCTCATGCAGACGGGAACCGCCACGGCCGAGGAAATCCTGAAGATCGGCGCCGATCCCGACCGCCGCTACAGGCCGGATCTGGCTCATCAATATCGAAAAGCCATTTATCAGCCTCAGAGCGAAATCGAGATCGTCAGTTCTCTTCCTCATCACCGGTCGTTTACCCACGTGATTTTTGATCACGATGGGACGCTTTCCACCCTCCGCCAGGGATGGGAATCGATCATGGAACCAATGATGGTGCGGGCCATTCTTGGTACCGCTGAACGGGAATCAGACGAAGCGCTCCATGCTCACGTCGTCGCATCTGTGCGGGACTACATTGACAAGACAACGGGAATGCAGACGCTTGCCCAGATGAAAGGGCTTGTGAATCTGGTCAGGAGATTTAAATGCGTACCCGAGACCGAAGTCCTGGATGAATTCGGTTACAAAAAGGTATACAATGACGAATTGTCTGCCATGGTGAACGGTCGGACGCGGAAACTCGAGCGAGGTGAATTAAACGTCCGTGATTGCACGATCAAGAACGCCGTCGAGCTCCTGAACGATCTCTATCGCAAAGGAGTGGTCTTGTACTTGGCGAGCGGTACCGACCGCGAGGATCTTGAGCGCGAAGCAGGACTTTTGGGATATCGGCAACTCTTCGGCGAGAGGATCTATGGAGCAGTCGGAGACGTCTCGTATGAAGCGAAACGGATGCTCCTTGAAAGGATTCTGACTGAGATCGGTGACGAGACACGGGACAAGATCCTTGTCTTCGGCGACGGGCCTGTCGAGATCCGGGAAACGCACAAAAAGGGAGGATACGCGGTTGGTGTCGCCAGCGATGAGGTGCGCAGATACGGTTTAAATCTTGCGAAGCGTACGCGGCTGATTGAAGCGGGAGCCGACCTGATTGTCCCGGATTACTCTCAGATGTTTCAACTTCTGGCGCTGTTGTTTTCGTAAAGGATTGGTGCTGAGAGGGGTTCGCGTTCTTGGCGGAACTTCATTCATCTCACTGGGGAGAAAGAAGGATTTAGCATGGATCAGGAGGCACTTTCCAGGTTCTTTCTGGGAGAAATACTCATTTTGTTTCTGCTCGTGAGGGTGTTCTTCACGATTGCCTCGCGAGTGAAAGGCGCCAGAAAACCAGAAGATGTGAAAACAACTGTTCCCGAGGGGAAAGCGAATTTTATCCTTCGCCGATTCGTGTTGGTTCCGGCTCTTTCGGCATCCTTCTTTTTCCTTTACGCGCATCCGTCGTGGATGAGTCTGTTCTCAATTCCCTTGCATCGTTTGGGAATTTACTTGGGGGCGATTCTTGGTCTCTGCGGACTGGTGCTTCTCACCTGGGTTCACCTGAGCCTTGGGAAACAATGGTCGGCGAAATTGCAGCTGAGGAATGATCATGACCTTATTCAATCGGGTCCGTATTCAAGAATCCGGCATCCCATGTATACTGCCTTGTTTGCTGTCTATCTAAGCCTCGGCATCGTCTCAACCAATTATGTCATACTCATTCTTATCGTGGCAGCAGTCGTAAGTATAGCCGCAAGAATTCCGCAAGAAGAGGAAATGTTGATCGCGAGATTTGGTGAAGAGTACAAAAAGTATCAGCAGAGCACAGGGCGTTTGTTTCCGAAGCTCTGAGTTGTCAGTCGGACGCACTCCACGTTTCAATTCCTGCCATCGAACATGCACCCAAGTCGTACCTGATCTCATCAAAGGCATCGTCACAGTCAAAGAAGGGTGAGCCTTGAAATCATCGCTCCCTTCCTTGTCTTCGGTACTGATGCTCATCGGAATTGACTTTGTGCAGAAGAAATGGTGTTGCCGCTCATTGGATATGCCTCGTGGATGTGAGGATGATGAGTGAGGAAGTTGTTTCTGCTTATTATCGGCAGAATCACGAAACACCTCGAGGCTTCGGATATTACTTTTTGTTAATGGCGTTCTCGATGCTTGTTCTAGCGCGAGTTTCATTCGCACGTGACGTGCCGTCTGATGCATGCGTGCAAAGGATGCAAATTTGAGTCGTTTGTGAGGCCGAGTCAGCAAAAGTGGGGGGAGTGCGGAACTCTTACAGGCATCAGTTCGTTATTCTCCCGTAGGCATACAACATTGTGGCATTGAATGTTCTCACATCGAAATCGCAAGAAATATGCAGTAGCTGCCCTGGTTTGTCAGATCGCGAGTCTCGTCTTCTGGCAACCGACGCACTTCCACTTCGACTACGTTCTATCGTCATCCCCCACCACACTCACTCAACATGCGGATGCTGAGAACTGCAAGCATCTGCCGATCTCGGATCACGCCCAATGTGCCGTCTGCATTTCTTCTCAGCAGAAGATCTCAGTTGAGCCGGTGATCTTCGGCCTGAATCAGATTCAGGTTATTGGCATGTGTGCAGCAGAACAAACCGAATCCCCATTCTTTCCTCTCCACTCTGACTCCTTCTATCGCCGCGGTCCTCCAGCTTTTCTCGGTTAAATCCATTGTCATGAAATGAATGTGTTTGATGAAGGGTCGTTCCTTCGTCTTCGCAATCTTCTTTCATAAACCGAGGAGGAGAAATAATGCGCGCGATCATGCTCGTTTTCTATTTCTTGTTGATGCAAGTGAGTCTAGTTTCGTTGTCACTCGCCACGGAGTCACTCGATTTTGTTCGCAATCCTTATTCCGAATGTCCCATCATCTGCGGAGAGTTCTCTGCAGCGGAGTATTTCATGTTGGCCGACCTCGTTTCTGAAGCCCCCGGTCCAAAGGTCCAGTTGAGGGTCACTGTCACAGATGCAAGTGACAAGACACCCATCGAGCTTGCACACATTGTCTTGAGAAAAGAGGCGAAGTTTGTCGCAGATGAGGCGACCAATCCAGCGGGGCAAGTTCGGTTCCGCGATGTGGAGGTGGGAACATATACTTTGATGGCCTGGTTTATCGGCTATGCTACAAGATTTGACACTGTGACTGTCGACGAAGGACATACCCAGTTTGACATCGCCTTGCGTCCTCAGGAAATCAAGGAAGAGGGGGTTGAAGTTTTTGCACAAAGAGGATTTGGCACGTCACACATCGATGTCAAAAGTGCTAACCAGGTATTTGAGGCGGAGACTTATCACGCGCCGCCAACTGCCCGCGTCACGAACCTGATCCAGGAAACCGTGATGGGCGCAGCGCGCGCGCCCACAGGAGAGATTCACATTCGCGGTATGCACGGTGAGTTCACGTACTATGTCGATGGGATCCCGGTTCCCCTCGGCGTCTTTGGTGGACTCAATGAAGTTGTGGATCCGAAAGTCATTGATCGAGCGACGTTCATTACGGGAGGATTTCCCGCTGAATACGGTGGACAAATGTCCGCTGTCGTTTCGCTCAACAATCGCGTGCCAACCGGCGCTTTTCATCTCGATGCTTCGACGTACGTTGGGAGTTATCTGGTCTTCAACGGAACGAGCCCTTTCAGTCCAGGTCACACGACAGCTGTCGGTGACACGCTCGGTGATCGTGTCGGGCCTTTTCGTGCCCTGAACTCGAACGGACAGGATTTGGCGATAAGTGACCATATTGGAAAGCTTGGATACTTCCTTTCGGGATCCCGTCAGGAAACGGACCGACGAATCGATTCTCCGGTCTCGGATATCTTCCACGATCATGGCTTCGACTATTTCGTCTATGGCAAGTTTGATTTCATACTGAGTGACGATGCTTATTTGACGGCAAATATCAATTTTGCGAAGACGTCCACGCAGGTACCATATGATTCCCTGGAAGGAATCGCGTCTGATCTTCAAACCACGACGAATGCATTCCAGACGATTTCGTACTCCCGAATCCTCAACTCAAACTCCGAGCACGAATCGAACTTCTACCTCGGCGGATATGCACGGGAAGGAGGATTGGTCCATAGTCCCGGCGCAATTGATTCCCCCAATTTTCAGTTTGCCGGAGATCCCACAAACTCATACTTGCTGGCAGAAGACAGGAGCTTCACGACTCTGGGCATTCGAACGACATTTGACGAAAGGCTCTCCCACCAGTTCATGTACAAGGTGGGGTTCAATTTCGCCAGTACGACCGGAACCGAGAGCTTTACTTCACGCGACTCTATCCAAAATCCCGGGCCTTCCATTCTCACAAACTTTGCCGGATCAGATTTTGGCGTGTTTGCTCAAACCGAGTGGCATCCACTCGAGTGGACCGCGTTTGAATTAGGCGTTCGGTATGACCAGCATATCGCTCCTGACGTTCCATTGCAAAGCCAAGTGAGCCCACGGATCAAGTGGAGTTTTTTCATCGATGACAACAATTCGGCCTATCTCTACTTCGGCCGCCTTTTCATGCCCACAAATGTTGAGGGGCTGAGGTCGATAGCGATCAATGTCAGCAATTCATTGACGCCGACGCTCCCTGAACGTGACAGCTTCTGCGAGGCCGTTTTCACGCACGTGTTCCCGATGGGATTTCGCAGCAAGTTTGCTGCCTATTTCAAACGAAGCACCCCCGGTTTGGATGATCAAACGGTGGGATCCTCCGCAATCAAGACACCAGTAAACATTTCTCTGATGCGGATTACGGGTCTGGAGGTGGGGCTCTCGTACAGCGATGTCAACATCCCATTGTCGGGCTATGTGAACACGGCGCTCACACATGCCTACGGCTCCGGACCAGTCACGGGTGGGTTTCTCGATGTGGTCGATGATGGACCTGCGACGGATCTGGATCACGATCAGCGGCTCTCGATCGTCGCCGGAATAAACTATCAACCGCAAGATTGGTTCGCAAATCTGTCTGGAATCTATGGTTCGGGACTCACGAATGGAAATCCAGAAGGGATACCGTTCAAGACAGGCCTGTTTGATTTCAATGCGGCCATGCACACATCGCCCTCTTGGATCCTCTCCTTCGCATTTGGTTATACATTACATTTGACGGGAGGTGCTACGCTTCAGCCGTCACTCTATGTCACAAACCTGCTCAACAATGAACACTTGATCAAAGGCGCGTATTTTAGCGCCGCGAGCTGGGAGGAACCACGCAATGTGGTGTTCAAGGTATCCATTCATATCTGAGTGGGCATGGCTCTGCTATCGCGGCGAATGATTCTTGTTCTTCAGGTGCACGATTATCGTCCTCCCGAATCGTGCAGTGCAGTTACGAAATCGCACCCGCAGGGAAGAAGATCAATGGGGGGTTCGACGAAGAAAATATCGACGGCATTCATGATCATGTTGCTTTCTTTGCCTCTGTGTTTCGCACAGGAGAAGGTGCAGCGCCGGCCGTCCTCTCAGTCCATCAGACTGATGCTGGAGCCGAGCTACAAGCCAACCACTCGTCCGAAGCCGGTAAAGAGTGGTACACCATTCATCGCCTTGTCCCATATGCGACGGAATGAGCTTTCGATGCAATCGCGAGCAACTATCGCTCAAGCCTTCCAGGTAGCCGAGACTCAAGCGAGCAAACTCAGTCCGTCAGGCAGATTCCGAATCCACTACGACACCGCGGGGTACAACACACCGGCCCTTCTCGACCCGACACAGCAATCTCGGTTGCCCAATACCTACGAAGCATATGTGGATTCTGTGGCCGCAATCTTCGACTATTGCTGGAGGTTTCAGATAGATGCGCTTGGATACAGACCTCCTGCATCTGATGGCGGTTGGGGTGGGGGACCTGAATACGACGTGTTCATCCAGGAGTTGGATCCTTCGTTGTTCGGTTTCACCTCGTACGATGACAGCACGCGTATCAATCCGTCTTCCAATCCTGCACAGTATTGGGCCTACACGGTCGTCGATAACGATTACCTGGGATATCGGACGGCGGGAATGGATGGGCTGCGTGCGACCGCGGCACACGAGTTCCAGCATGCCATCCATCTGGGAGGTTACGGGATGTGGAGTGATCTCGATGCCTATTTTTTTGAGTTGAGCGCCGGCTGGATGGAAGGAGTTATGTTTCCTGCCGTCCACGACTACTACTACGATGTATCTGAATACTTCACTTCATTTCGCGATGTGGAAGGCACCTTGCCATTCTATTATTTCGATCCACTCTTTGTCGGTTCAGAAAGGGGAATCTGGGGACAGTTCATGAGTCAGAGGTTTGGCCGGAATGTGATGAGAGACATTTGGGAGCGCGAAAGAAATATTCCGATTGTCACAAGCATAAACACGGTCCTCTCGACGCTCGGAACGGATTTTGAAACTGAGTTTGCTCTCTTCAGCTATTGGAACTACTTTACCGGTGATCGCGCAGACACCATCCGCTACTATCGGGAAGGAAGCCATTATCCACGGTTCGTTCCCAATGTGAGCACGACCTTATATTCTGGCGGTACGGCTTCCATATCCGGGCAGGCATATGTATTCTCATCGAATTTCTACGAGATCCCCCTCCAGACTGACACGCTTATTGCCATCATTACGTACGGCGATCTCGCCGCCGCGCAGCAGTATGATTTCACCATGCGTGCGTTACAGCTTCAGATGGGTGCATCAATCGCAAACATACCACTCCAGGTTTTGCCGAACGGATTGAGAATTGGGTTCGGAGTCTCAGATGAGAGCAAATGGACAGAGCGCTATCTGCTGGCTTCTTCCAGATCGGATGTCCAGAAAGCAATCAGCGAAGCAGCACCAAATCCTTTGCGTCTTTCCGAAGCTCACCGCCTCGCGTTGCCTGTAAATGAACTACCGAATTCGTCGGCGCAAATCTGCTTCTTGAATAGCGCCTTGGCCGTGGAATACTCTGCCTCCTATTCAGTCGTCGAATCGAACGGGGGAAGGTTTATCTTTGTGCCGTCATCAGATCTGCGCTCCCACATTTCTTCCGGTGTTCATTTTGTTGTAGGCTCTGCCGGTAACTCGGTGTACCGTTGGAAGGTTGCCGTCATCAAGTAAAACGGCCTCTTTCGTTGTCACCGCCGTTGCAGAATAATGCATCTTTGGCCAAAGACTTTCGGGAACGCGACAATAGTTGATGGTGTTATGCTAATACGTGCGTGCAGTGCGATGGTACGACTGCACGAGGTCGTACATCTTCTTGTCATCATCTCTCATTCTGGCAGCTCGCGCTGCCACCACATCTCAAGAAAGGGTTCACTGACTATCCGATCTCGTTGATACAATGTTCTGGCTTTGCCGATGATGATGGTTGTGGAGGAAGAATGCGGCGCCGGAGAACATTGATCGGAGGGATTGAGGATGACACTATTCATAGCAGACACCAATGACAGAGTCCGTCAGAGCTTGGCTTCGATTGCCGCGAGTGTGGTGGGAGTTTCAATAGCAGGAGAAGCGGGTGACGTTGAACACGCGATTGGAGGAATCAAGCGGGCCAAGCCGGATTCTGTCATTATTGCTCTGCCGATGTCGGGCGGCAGCGGACTCGATGTCCTTTCTGCTGCCAAATCAGCGAACCCCGATTCTGTTGCAATCATGCTCACCCAGGGACCTTGCAGCGAATGCGAGCTCAAGTGCTTCGCCATGGGAGCGGACTACTTTTTCGAGAAATCCGGAGAACTGAAAAAGATTGTCACGACTCTCGTGCTCCTGGCGCACCAATCCAAATCAGAGAGGATTGGGGCGAGGCGGGAAGCAGCGAGAGATCCCGTTCACTTCCTTTCAAACCCATTGCAACAAACGCAATCGCTTCCATCCGGGATGCCCGCGACGTGTCCGCGAATAACCGCGTCACTGGCTCTTAGGAGCAATACGTGCTTCCTCGCGCGCGGTAGATAATCAAAGCATATATGTTTCATCAAGAGCCACCATATTGACGACAGAGAAAGCGATCCGATGAGACGAATCTCACTGAAATTCATAGCAGCAGGGTTTTTGTTCTGCGCGCCTCACACTTTGCTGATTGCACAGGAGCGTTACACGCTCAGCGGGATAGTGAAAAACGCCGAGACGGGAGAAGCCTTGATAGGAGCAAATATTGTCGTGAAGGACTTGAAGGGAGTGGGCACGTCCTCCAACGCGTACGGCTTCTATTCGATCACCCTTGCTCAGGGAGAATACACTGTTCTCATCCAGTTTCTCGGCTTCAGAGTGAAGCAGGACACCATCCTACTCCAACACGATCGAACGCTGAATTTCGAGCTCACTCCCGAGCCCATCAGACTCAATGAAGTTGTCGTGACCGGGGAACGGTCTGACAAGAATGTGACCTCGACGGAGATGAGCTCCAACAGACTTGAAGTTCGTGAAGTTCAATCGATCCCCGTCTTGCTTGGAGAAAGGGATATCATGAAGACCATCCAGCTCTTTCCCGGAGTGAAATCGGCAGGGGAGGGGAGCACGGGTTTCTACGCACGGGGTGGAGGCGTCGATCAAAATCTCATCGTGCTCGACGAAGCCCCGGTATACAACTCGTCCCATCTCCTTGGGTTTCTTTCCGTCTTCAATTCTGATGCGATCAAGGATGTCAAGGTGATGACGGGCGGCATCCCGGCTGAGTACGGTGGCCGGCTTTCTTCTGTGTTGGATATTCGAACGAACGACGGGAACATGAAGAACTATGGCGGCACAGGCGGCATCGGCCTTCTTGCGTCCCGACTCAGTTTCGAAGGACCTCTCGTCAAAGATCAGGGATCCTTCATCATCTCTGCCAGGAGAACGTATGCGGATCTTTTTCTGAAATTCTCGAAGGACACGACGATCAACAGGGCGAGTCTCTATTTTTATGATCTGAACGCGAAGACAAACTATACGCTCGGAGAGAAGGACAGGATATTTGTTTCCGGATATTTCGGGAGGGATAATTTCAATTATCCGAACACCTTCGGTTTCAGCTGGGGAAATGCGACGGCCACGGCCCGTTGGAATCATATTTTCGGCGATCATCTCTTCTCCAACACCTCTTTCATTTTCAGCAACTATGAATACAGCAACACGGTGGGGGCGGGGACGAGTGAATTTCAGATCACTTCGGGTATACAGGACGTGAACTTCAAGACCGATTTTCAATATTTCGCAAGCTCGCAAAGCACCGTGAAGTTCGGTTTCAACTCCATTTACCACACATTCATGCCCGGAAACGTTACAGCCGGTTCGACAAGTTTTACTAATAGTCTGGCTCTCGAACGACGGTTCGCGCTGGAAAATGCGGCGTATGCTTCCCATGAGCTTGAGCCTCTCTCCGGCCTGAAGGTCAACTACGGTCTTCGCTTTTCCATTTTCACGCTTCTCGGGCCGGGGCATACGTATAACTATGACGCGAGCGGAACCGCGCTTGACACGATGTCCTACGCCGCCGGCGCAAAAATTCAAACTTATTCGAACCTCGAGCCGCGAATATCCGCCAACATGAACCTCGACGAGACAAGCTCGATCAAGGCGTCCTACATGCGCACGGCCCAATATCTGCATTTGCTCTCAAACTCTACCACTACAAATCCAAGCGACTTGTGGGTGCCGAGCAGCAACAACGTCAAACCACAGACAGCCGATCAGTACGCCGTCGGGTATTTTCGGAACTTCAACAATAATGAGTTGGAGGCATCTCTGGAGATTTACTATAAGGCCATGCACAATCTCATCGACTATAAGAACGGGGCCGACCTGCAGATCAACCCGGCCGTCGAATCGCTGCTGCTCTATGGCAAGGGTTGGAGTTATGGGGCAGAATTCCTCATCCGGAAGCACTACGGTCCCATCAGTGGCTGGCTGGGGTACACGCTTTCGAGAACGGAAGAACAATTCGCGCCGATCAACAACGGCGCTCCTTTTCCCGCCAGGCAGGACCGGACTCACGACATCTCTGTGGTTGCCATCTATGATTACAGCACCATCTGGACATTTTCTGCCACGTGGGTCTACAACACTGGAAACGCTGTGACGTTTCCGTCAGGCAACTATTTGATCGATGGTCGGTTGGTTCCTTATTACACGGAGCGAAATGGATACCGGATGCCGGCGTATCATCGGCTCGATGTGTCCGCCACATGGACGCTTGGTCCGAGATCGAACCTCAATTTCTCCATCTACAATGTTTATGACAGGATGAATCCGTATGCGATCAGTTTCCGACAAGATCCCAATGATCCGAGCAAAACGCAGGCCGTTCAAACGACCTTCTTTCCCTTCATTCCATCTGTCACTTACAATTTCAAGTTCTAACGTTCAGGATTGGGTATGACTATGAAAACACTGTTCCTCAAAAGCGCTCTCTATGCAAGCATCCTGGTTGCAGGCTTTGTGCTGTTGGCATGCGAGAAGGTGGTTTCGATCGATCTCAATAATGCTTCTCCGCATCTGGTGATTGATGGTACGGTGACCGACCAACAAGGGCCGTATTCGGTGACGCTGAGTCTGAGCGGAGATTACTTCGAGCCATCACTCTATTTTCCTCCGGTCTCGAATGCGTTGGTCGTTGTGACAGACAATCAAGGACAGCGTGATACATTGAAGGAAACTACAAGCGGGACCTATCTCTCAACAAAACTACAAGGAATCGCGGGGAGAACGTATACGCTTTCGGTCATTTCAGACGGAAAGGAATACGATGGGTCTTCTTCGATGCCCCAGAAGGTGCTGATTGATTCGTTATACGCGATTCAGCGGACAGGGTTCGGTGGCGAGAGTGGATATGATATCTACGTAATGTTCAGGGATCCGACCGAACTCGGCAACTACTATCGCATCAATGCACGGTCGAGCACGCTCATCCCAGCCGACTCCATTGATGGCCGACGGTACCGACTCTTCACGGATAAGCTGACCAACGGCAACGAGATGGCGGAGAGAATCAGAGCCGGGAGAAATGTCAATCCAGGAGATACCATCACCGTGGAACTACTCTCGATCGATAAATCTGCGTATGAGTACTACAGTACTCTGCGGGATATCTTGTCGTCGGATCGGAGTGCGACGTCGTTATCGCCGGCGAATCCGATCACAAATTTGAGCAACGGTCCGCTCGGCTATTTTGCAGCGTTCACGATCGACACGAAGAGCATTGTACTGAAATAGATGGAAGGGATGGATCAGCGCCGCTGACGATGAGGACGGAATGTTGGATGAAAAATGATTCATCGACGCGTGTAGCACGTTTCGACGTTGACATTGACGCAATGCCGCAATATACTGGTGGTGGTCTTCCGGGGAGGATTCGATCATCGTTGAAAGGAGAGTGGTACCATGAATCTTGGCGCGCCTGAAATCATTCTGATCATGATCGTCATGTTCTTCTTCTTCGGGGCGAACAAGATCCCGGAGCTCATGAAAGGACTTGGAACCGGTTTGCGCGAGTTCAAGAAAGCCGCGCGAGACATCCAGGACGATATCGAAAAAGATGTCAAGCAAATTGATACAAAGAAGACCGACGAAGAACCGAAGAAGTAAACCTCTGTCAAGAACCTTCTGAGCTGACTTTTTGAGCGTTGTTCAGGATGAGCGATAGCCGGATCGGACTTCCTCAAGCTCGTTCCATCGCGCATACAGACGATCCACCGATGCTCTCGCTGCGGCAAGAGCTTCGGTCAATCCGGCAGTTTCTTCTCCGCGCTTTTGGTAGAAGTCAGGTGATGAGAAAATCGCTTCGATCCGTTCGACTTCCGCCTCCGTGCTCACGATTTCCGCTTCAATGGTTTCGAGCTCTTTGGCTTCTTTCCACGTAAGCTTGGTGGTCTGAATCTTGACGCGCTCCTTCTGTTTCTTCGATGCCACGATTTGAACCGCGGCCTCAGTTTCCCGCACGTCCCGCTTTTCGAGATAGTAGTCGTAGTCCCCTTCGCTGAAATGCACCTTTCCGTCGCCTTCAAACGCCATGATCCCGTTGCAGACGCGGTTCAGGAAATATCGATCGTGACTGACCGCAATGACACAACCGTCGAACGCCGCCAGCGCTTCTTCGAGGACGCGGAGGGTCGCCAGATCCAGGTCGTTGGTAGGTTCATCCAGGATGAGGAAGTTGCCGCCGTTCATAAGGATTTTGGCAAGCAGGAGCCTGCTTCGCTCTCCGCCGGAGAGCTGGCCCACCTTTGTATTGATCCTGTCGTCGGTAAAAAGGAACCGCCGCAGATACTTCCACACGGTCAGGCGTTCTTCGCCGAAAAAGATCCACTCCCGACCGTCACCAATTTCCTGCAAGACAGTCTTCTCGTCGGTCAGTGCCACTCGCGATTGATCGACGTAATTGAAAACCGTTCTGTCACCGACGTCCGTATGCCCTTCATCGGGTTGAACTTCTCCGAGGATGATTCTCAACAGGGTCGTCTTCCCGAGACCGTTCCGCCCGATGATTCCCAACTTCCTCTTCTTCTCAAAATTGAACGACAATTCGGAAAACAATTGCCTGCCGCTCAGCGCGATCCCCAGGTTCTTCAGATTTAATACCCTTGATCCGAACGGCGGGGCGGGGGGGATGATGAGATCCACTTCGGCTTCGAGTTCGTACCCTTCTTCTGCTGCCGCTTCAACGTAGCTCTTGAGCCTGCTTTTCGCTTTTGTCCGTCTGGCTCGAGGGCCCCGGCGAACCCATTCAAGCTCGCGCCGAAGAAAGCTGTTCCTCTTTCTCTCTTCGGTCTCGAGCTGCGCTTCGCGGTCTGCTTTGTCGATGAGGAAGTCAGTGTAATTGCCATCGTGCGGATGACAGACACCGTTGGAGAGCTCGACAGTCCTGTTGGCGATCGAATCAAGAAAATACCGGTCGTGTGTTACAAACAGACACGCTCCGGAGAAGGCTCCGAGAAACTCCTCCATCCATTCAATAGAACGGGTATCGAGATGGTTGGTCGGTTCGTCGAGGATGAGGAGATCGGGTCTCGCGATGATTGCCTTGCACAATGCCACGCGTCGCTTTTCCCCGCCGGAAAGCGTCTGGATATCACGATGCTTCTCGGAAACATTCAAGGAGTGCATCGCAGTCTCAATTCTATTCTCGAGGTTCCAACCGTCCCGTTGATGAATGTGCTCTTCGAGAAGATGACGCCTCTCCGATGTGTACGGCAGTGATTCATATTCTCTCAAATTATCGATAACGTCGTGAGCTCCTTCCACGATGTTGTCGTAAACGGATTTCGTCTGATCGAGCTGAAAATCCTGGGAGAGATACCCCACGACGATGTCTCGTCGTCGCTCGATCGATCCCGAGTCGGGCAGCATGACGCCGGCAATGATCTTGAGCAGTGTAGTTTTTCCGGAACCGTTGTTTCCGATCAGTCCGATCCTGTCGCTTTGGTGAATGCTCAGAGTTGCGCTCTTCAGAACGACCTGCTCTCCGAAGCGAACGCAGATGTCCCGTGCGGCAATGAGAAGTGGACTGACAGCTTTGGTCATAGTGGGTTTCAGAGTGAGGGGTCTTGAGCCCTTCTTACCCGCGATTTCGTCGATGCGGGCGCATTGGTCACTGTCTGAAGATACGAAGAAAATCCCTTGTCTCTGCTATCAAGTCGCCACGAAGTTTGTCAAGTTGTCTTTGTTTTCTTGCGCTGGAGGAGAGTGGAGGATCACCGGCAATGCCGATCCGTCTGCTGATGCCAAAATCCATGGCGGTCTGGTAAAAGCCCGGCTGTACGCAAAGAAGCCGTCACAAATACTCATGACGGCTTCTTTCGAAATTTGATACCCGGAGACGCGCCACACCACAAAGATCTGGCGGTGATAATTAACTGCTCAGGTACTCGATTTTTATCTTGTTGATTCTCGAAAATGTCTTGTCTTTGAGTTCTTTTGACTCCCGTTGGAGATCGATCGTAACTTCGTGAGATTCTTCCGCGCTCTCGACCTTCAACCGAATCACACCTTCTCCGGAAAGAGACACTCCAGTCCTCAACACCGGGGAATGTGACGATGCGCTCTCCAGATTTGTGATGGTTCGTAGCGTGATCGCCGGGAGGACGGTTGCTTGCACGGTGCAAACTGCTGACGCAGCTTGCTGTGCTCGCAGGCACGGAGCTGTGAGCAGAAGAGCGATCGCGGTCAGAATGGCTATGGTGAGGCGTTTTCTCATACGTTATCAGTATGAGAAGGCTCAAGGACCGTGCCGCATGGGCAGGGCCAGACTGAGTCAGAGTTGAGAAGAAAAAGGGAAAATTTCGGCTGAATTGTTGGGGGAGCTCAAGTGCCGCGCGGGAGGGGGAGCCCACGGTGTGAAGATTCTACAATCTACACCTGAAGTCAGTGTTTTTTTCCGTCCTCTTCCCGGAGAATGAAGTCGAGGTTTCCGACATAATCACCATCCTTCGTATTCCTGATGACAAATGCGATGATGCCCGGGACAGACCGCAGCCCAAGAATCTGAAGTTGAGTCGAATCGACGGCGGCAGTGTACCAACCCGGAGGGATTCCCATGGAATACAGACTACCGTCCTGGAACAACGGAATGGATTTTCTGAACTTCCCATTGATGCGGGCCAACTGGAGTTTCAATCCCGGCACCGGTTTCATGCCCGAGGATGTCTGCTTCAGCACGGTACCTTCGATTGTTCCAACAACGTCAAACGGAATGTCAATGGGCTTCAACACATTCGGTTCGGTCACGAATGAAAATGCTCGTTGCCGCGGAACCCAGAGGGCATTCTCTATGCTCACGTCATTGACGTCGACCTCGTATCGATTGTAGGGAAGGAGATCCCATGCGTAGCGTGCCGTTGGCGTGATCTGCTGAGCCGCAAACGCTCGATTCAGATCGAGGTTCACTCCCGTCAGCAGCTTCTCTCCGGGATCAAAAACACCGTTGCCATTGTAGTCGAGAAATGTCCGGAATCGTGCGCCGGATTTCCCAACCCATTCCCGGTCGAAAAACCGATGATAGGTCAAGGCATTGTTCACGAACACCGAGCCTCGGATGTTTTGTGAGTACGCTTGCGAGCCGTCGAAAAGGGCTGACGTTGTACTGCGGCTTCCGCTGAATTCGTACACAAACTGCAGCGAAGCCGATGAGGACGCAAGCGTGAAGTCGCGACGTACCGTCAGCTGTAGATGTCCATGGCGAAACATCGACACCGAGAAATCCACAAGAACATTGTCCCACGTGTTCCGTTGAAGATCGTAGCCTGTGCTCAGGCCGGCGAGCGCCGCATCGAGAACGCCGAGCCCGAAGCGGCCAAAGGGAATCAGTTGGAGAATCGAAGCTTGGGCCAAAGGCCTCACAGTTTCCGGTTCAGATCCAATCTGACTTCTCGTCCCTTGAAACTCCAGCGTGGATATTGTTGCGCCCGTTGATACAGTCGCACTCATGTCTGCACGGTCGAAGACCCCGGTAGAAAAATCCGTTCGTCCTCCGGTGATGCGAACAGAGTATGAAGCAGAAGCAGTCTGAAATGGAATCGAGAGCGCGCCCTGCAAGTCTCTGAGCCTGTCAGAAAGATTGTAAAAAGAGTTACGGGTGTAGACGGCGAGCGAGGAAGTGAACGACGTCTGTGACGGGTAGATAGCATTCACCTCTGCCCGGTACTGGAGAGAAGGGGTCGCCTGAAGGCCGAGGGTGTACGTCTCTCCGATACGGAGGGAGATTCCGGTGGAAGCGACCAAGATGTTTGAGAGAGAATCCCTCACTTGTTCCAGGCCGGCGTTCCAGGTGAGAAGTTTCGTGAGACCGGCTGCGAGAGAACCTTGTAGGATTCTATCCCCCTGCTGTGTCGTCCGGCCCGCGTTCAATGTGTAGATCACTTCTCCGGGTGGCAAAATCGTGAAGGGGATTTGCAGCCGATGGCGCTGTGTGCGTGCTTCGCCTGATGGGCCGTAGAGACGAATCGTGTATTCGGTCGTGCCGTACGTCAGCGGAATGTTGAATCGATAGTGCCCACGCGCATCCGCCTTCGTGACACCTGCCAGTTGATCGTTGAGATACAATTCCGCAGTCCAGCCGGGAATGGTGGTCTCTTCGATGAGGTATGTCTGATAGAATTCCCGCGGCTGCAGAGGCTCATTGGACACCTGGATTCCACGGAATGGATATTGCTGCACGCCGGTCGCGACGAGGTCCCCCACCGACAGTTGTGTCAGAGACGTACGACCCTGAAACGCGTGACGCCAACGGAGATCGAGTGTCGACCCCGTCTGGAGACCCGGCTCGTAGTTGCCGAGGGCACCGATCTGAAAGTCTCCGTAGAGCAACTCCGCTCCCGCCCGAAGATCATAGGCCAGCGACTGTTTGCCGGAGGAAGAAGCTGCAGTCAACGAATAGTCCAGAAGCGTTCCGTTATAGAGGTGTTGAGAACGCGGATACATAAGCGGATATTGTTGGCGCCCGGGTTCCATCGTCGCGAGGAATCGCGCATCGCGTTCCCGGTTGCGTGCCGCTACAACTGGAAGAGAGACACTCGTTTCCAGCGACAACAGTAATCTTGACATGTCGATGGAAAAGCGGAGATGGAACAACTTATCGTACACTGCGGGGATAAGGTAGAGGGAGGGTCCCACGAGAAGGAAATCGTCCTTCGTCAGCCGCAGAGACTGACCTTTGATCTCCGCTTTAAGGGATTTCGTGTCGATGGAGTACGGTGTGTCTTCCGAGAGAAAGAATCCCGTAAGAGTTGTGCCGCGACTCCCAACGATCGTATTGATTCCGAGTGTCTGGAGCAGGTCTGCAGCAGGGAGGAGGAATCGGCCTTTCTCGAGTCGGCCGATGACAATCTCGCTGACCCCCCCCTGGGGAAATTCAAACGAAAGAATAGCCTCTTCGCCCTGACTCTCGTCTGCGTTCTGTGCGGAAGCGGAAATCACTCCGAAGCTTGCTGCGAGAACCAGAACCAGCACGAGTCGATTCAGCATTTCTTTCGATATTTTCAGCTAGGGAATGAGGATGGTGAAGCGAGTAGTGATGGGTTGGAGTTGAATGATGTTTTCAGGAGCGATGTCGTTTCGTCTGCTCAGCAGCGTGACTTCGGCGGTATACGTTCCCCTATGCAAGGCTGAACGTTTGAATTCAGAACGCTTCATCATGTCAACGTAGATTGCAAGGGTCTCTGTCGTTTCATCCACCTGGCGGCCTCCGGAATCGAAAATCTTCGTAACGGCTGTTCCGAAAAACGGCGCATTCCCCTTCAAACGTGCGTGCCATAGAACGGCGACGATCTGGGAATCCGGCCGAACTCCTTTCCCTTCCAATTCAACGGAAGGACGCGGTGATCCCGCAGTGAAAACGACAGTCGTCACCTGCTCGAACACAAAGCTGATTTTTGTCGTGACCCCCCGTTGGACGGTGTCGACGAATTGTTGCTGCGGCGAGGCAGTCGTTATGCAACGAGTCCAGAACAGACGATCCGACAACCCACTTGGCATTGTTGCTGCAATGCGCACGGTTTGCTGTTGGCGGGGAGCAAGAGTGAATTTCTTCGGGAAAATCCTCAACCACTCGGCGCAGGAACTTCTCCGTGCCTCAAGAGAATCATCATAGCGCATCGACATTCTCCCCAGCGAGTCTGATGTGGGATACCCGAACCGAAAAACGACAGAGACTTCCTGTCCGACATCAGTGCCATTCTCGACGGTCAGTGTTCCGAACTTGTTCGAAGAACTGAGGAATATAACCGGAGGAGCTACAGAAATCTGCGCCTCAACAATCGAAAGGCTGCAGATTGCCATGACGAGTACTCGCAGTGAGCGCATCGTGATTATCTCAAGGAAATGATGGTGAGTGTAATGTTCGTTGCATATCGCCCTGCTTGCTGGAAGCGATGAGGGTATGCCATGATCCCGACCCAGACATAGACGGGCCTATTCTGCTGAAGCTGGAGAGTCAGCGGTTGGCGTGGATCGAACATCGTCGACCCGGAGACCGCGTCCTGCACAGACCATGCGGCTCCCTCTGCTGTAAACTCGACCCGAAGCTGATCATTTCCCTGCAAGGATGAACATTGCGAAGGAAGAAAGAACCGAATGATTGCCGTTGTGTCTCTGTTACTCTCCACCCGGAATTTTGCCGCGCCTGCATCAGACGGACGAATCAGAAGATTGCGGCCGGCTGTGACAGTGCCCATGGAGAGCTCATTGAGTGTTACGACCCGGACCGGGGTTTGCGCGAGAGAATGCATGAGGGGCAGCAACAGCAGCAGAAGAATACATTGTTCTCGGTTTGTGAGGAAAGATCGTATGGAGAGGCGTGTAGCCATGGACATAGGATAGTGCAGACTCAATGTAAAGAATTACGCTGAAAGTGCAAAGCCCGGACTTCTAATGAAATCCGGGCTTCTTGAAAAAAACATCTGAGTGTAGTTACGGCTGCGTGAACGAGACAGTTATAGTGCCGCTGTAAGATCCAGCCGCTTGTGATCCAGATGCGGTCACTGAGCCGCCAATCCAGAGGAACAGTTGGCCGCCGGCGGAGGTAGTTGTGGATCCGCCCGTGAGCGCACCGAAAGCAGTCGACGTTGCCTGAACGTTCGCTACGTTAAAACGAGGAATCTGTCCTGTGAAAGGAAGATTGTTCGCGCCGAACGTCAGGTTCACCGGATCTGTGACCGTGACTGTTGTTCCGGCGCTCGCGGCACCTTGAATCGTAAACGTCGCCGCTCCCGCTGTTAACGAAGTAATCGTGACCGTTGCACCCTGCGCGACATTTCCAAGGGCCAAAGCACCGGTATTCGTGATCGTCAGCGCGGCATTAACGTTTGCTGTCACGTTGGCTGTTGTGGATGTTTGGGCAAAGGCTGCCAATGAGATTGCACAGAGGGCAAGCCCCAGCACAAAAATTCTCTTCATCATAACTTACTCCTTAGTGGTAAATGTAAATGAAAAAACTTTCTCCTATGTCATGTATATCAACACTTTGGATGCTGAGAAGTTCCACAAAAGGTCGATGAGGCCGGCACTTTGTTTAGTTGAGTAGATGCTGCGCAGATTCCCACGACCAGAAAAGTGATGAATCAAAAACGAGAATGGCGAAACACATTCACAAAACCCAAGGAAATCAATCACTTGTCAATGGATTATGAACCAAAACGTGAAGACGATAAGAATCAGAATGCGTATTGATGCCCTCGATGAAAGTTATCGACTGTGATGCACATCACGGCCTAGGTGGATCACCTTCGAAACTGCGAACCCCGTTTGTATCTGTGGCCAGTTCTCAAAGCGGTGCTCCCCTGTTGGCGATGTGGCGACACGTGAATTCGATTTTCTAGAACTGTTTGGACTGCGATGGAGCAAAACGTTCGACGGAATTGATGGGAGGTCTCCATCTTTTTTCTCTGCTCACATCAAGCAACAACAAAAGCCTTCTTTTTCACGATTCACGCGATCAGCTCTGATGCATCAAATTCCTCATCGTCCGGAAATGTCCTGTCTCCACAAGCGTTTCGGCGATTGCGAGGGCAATACAATTTTTGTATATTGAAAGCCACCTAGAGGAAGTATCGGGAAATTGAAACACCTCGGAACGTAGCGCAGCCCGGTAGCGCACTTGCTTGGGGT